>OLGB01002144.1_pt1 | contig 21815 bp, 29 predicted proteins | sample 1605691 | NCBI WGS metagenome assembly OLGB01 (sample SAMEA3888925, study PRJEB22519) | human gut metagenome | biome: human gut; feature: human-associated habitat; material: faeces | place: Denmark | collected 2010 | reverse complement strand
CTGCGGACCGGGCGGCGGCGCGGTAGTCGTTGTTGAACTCATAGCGGTGGCGGTGACGCTCGGAGATCTCCGCCGCGCCGTACAGCGCCCGGCTCCGGCTGCCCTCTGTCAGGCGGCAGGGATACCGCCCCAGGCGCATGGTGCCGCCCTTGTCGGTGATATGCACCTGATCCGGCATCAGGTCGATGACCGGGTGCCTGGTGGCGGCGAACTCGGAGGAGTTGGCGTCCTCCAGGCCCATCACATGGCGGGCAAACTCCACCACTGCCATCTGCATCCCCAGGCAGATGCCGAAGTACGGCACCATATTCTCCCGGGCGTAGCGGCAGGCGGCGATCATGCCCTCGATGCCCCGGTCGCCGAAGCCCCCGGGCACCAGCACCCCGGCGCAGCCGGAGAGGACCTGGGCCGCGTTTTCATCGGTGACGGTCTCGGAGTCCACCCACCGGATGTCCACCACCGCGTCGTTGGCGGTGCCGGCGTGGTGCAGGGACTCCACCACGGAGAGGTAGGCGTCGTGGAGCTGGGTGTACTTGCCCACCAGGGCGATGGTCACATGGCGCTGCGCCGCCAGCTCCCGCTTTACCATGGCCTTCCACTCCCGCAGGTCCGGCTGGTGGGTGATGAGGCCCAGCTTCCGGCAGACCACATCGTCCAGGCCCTCCTTCGCCATCAGCAGGGGCACCTCGTAGAGGGTCCGGGCGGTGGTGTTCTGGATGACGCAGTCCGGCTCCACGTTGCAGAACAGGGCGATCTTCCGGCGGATGTCCTCGGTGATGGGGGCGTCGCACCGGCACACCAGGATGTCCGGCTGGATGCCCAGAGACAAAAGCTCCTTCACGGAGTGCTGGGTGGGCTTGCTCTTGAGCTCCCCGGAGCCGGGGATCTGGACGATCAGGGGCACATGGATGAACACCACGTCGCCCCGGGGCCGCTCCACGGCCACCTGGCGGATGGCCTCCAGAAAGGGCTGGGACTCAATGTCGCCCACGGTGCCGCCGATCTCGGTGATGACCACGTCCACATCCTCCCCGGCCATGGAGTAGATGCGGTTTTTGATCTCGTCGGTGATGTGGGGGATGATCTGCACCGTGGCGCCCAGGTAGTCGCCCCGGCGCTCCCGGTTCAGCACGGACCAGTAGATCTTGCCGGAGGACACGGAGCTGTTGCCGGTCAGGTCCTCGTCCACGAACCGCTCGTAGTGGCCCAGGTCCAGATCCGTCTCGGCGCCGTCCTCGGTGACGAACACCTCCCCGTGCTGATAGGGGCTCATGGTCCCGGGGTCCACATTGATATAGGGGTCGAACTTCTGATTGCGCACCCGGACGCCCCGCTGCTTCAAAAGCCGTCCCAGGGACGCCGCGCAGATGCCCTTTCCCAGGCCGGACACCACGCCGCCGGTGACGAATACGAATTTGGTGGTCACACCGCTCACCTCACCTTTCCTTTTTCCTATCATGCCCGTATTTCTGCCGGAGCTCTCCACAAAAAAAGCGGCACCACTGGACCCTTTTGCGGCGAAAAGTCCCGGCCTTTTCGGGACGTTCAGCTGCGATCCACGGTGTCGCTGTGTGTTCGATTGTGGCCCCGCGGCATCGCCGCGGACCGCTGACCAAAGCGTTTCCAAAAATACTTTCCCAATATAGCACCGCCTCCCGCAAAAGTCAACGGGGCAAATTTTCGCGCTCTGTTATACCGGGCAGCTGTCAAACGGCTTCCCACAAACGCAAAAGCGCGCGGCGCGCCGCTCTGCCGCCATTCCGGCAAAAAGCGATCATTTCAAAAAAGGCGGCGCCTGTTTTTGTAAAAAATGACGGTTGACTTTATCCCTTTAAAGCTATATATTGAAAAAGTAATTTGAAGCAGCCGAAAGGCAGAGAGGAGTTCGCCATGGGTCGTACCGTTCGTTTTACCGTCCAGGCCAACGCTCATTTCTCCTTTATGAAGTCCCGCTACGCGGGCCGCTATTACCACGCCCAGATCTCTCCGGCCGGCTGAAACAGAAAATGCGCTTCCCTATCATCGTATGAGAGGCGGCTCTGTTCCTACCGGGACGGAGCCGCTTTTTATAATTGTCTCTGCGATCCCATTGTAGAAAAGGAGAATTGTGATGAAAAAGAAACTGCTTGCCCTGACGCTCGCCGCCCTGATGGCGCTGAGCCTGGCCGCCTGCGGCGGCGACACCGCCTCCACCGATACGGAAGCTGCCGAGGACGAAGCTGCCGAAACCACTGAAACCTCCGGCCAGGTCTACAACATCGGCATCTGCCAGCTGGCGCCCCACCCCGCTCTGGACGCCGCCACCGAGGGCTTCATCGACGCTGTGACGGAAGCTCTGGGCGCTGAAAACGTCAACATCGATAACCAGAACGCCGCCGGCGACAGCCCCACCTGCGGCACCATCATCAACGGGTTCGTCTCCGCCAATGTGGATCTGATCCTGGCCAACGCCACCGCGCCGCTGCAGACCGCTGCCGCCGCCACCGCCACCATCCCGGTGCTGGGCACCTCCGTCACTGAGTACGGTGTGGCCCTGGGCATCGACGGCTTCACCGGCACCGTGGGCACCAACGTCTCCGGCACCTCCGACCTGGCGCCGCTGGACCAGCAGGCCGCCATGGTGAAGGAGTGGTTCCCCGACGCCAAGACCGTGGGTCTGCTGTACTGCTCCGCCGAACCCAACAGCCAGTATCAGGTGGACAACGTCCAGGCCTATCTGGAGGAGCTGGGCTATACCTGCACCCAGTACTCCTTCTCCGACACCAACGACATGGCCTCCGTCACCCAGCAGGCCGCCGACAACAGTGACGTGCTCTATGTCCCCACGGATAATACCTGCGCCAACAACACCGGCGTCATCGACAACATCTGCCGTCCCGCCGGCGTCCCCATCATCTGCGGCGAGGAAGGTATCTGCGGCGGCTGCGGCGTGGCCACCTTGTCCATCAGCTACTATGATCTGGGCTATACCACCGGCGAGATGGCTGTGAAGATCCTCACCGGCGAGGCCGACGTGTCCGAGATGCCCATTGAGTACGCCCCCCAGTTCACCAAGAAATACAACGAAACCATCTGCGCCGACCTGGGTCTGACTGTTCCCGAGGGCTACGAGGCAATCGTCATCGAGTAACTCCCTCCCGATTTTTAAGCGGACAGCGGAAAAGGGATCTCCTTTTCCGCTGTTTCCCGCTATACGAATAAACCTTACCGACTTTCGACTGGGGGAACGCATCCATATGCTGAATTTTGTCAACGCGCTGCCGGGCGCCGTGTCCCAGGGCCTGATCTGGGGCATCATGGCCATCGGCGTCTACATCACCTACAAGATCCTGGACATCGCAGACCTGACGGTGGACGGCTCCTTCTGCACCGGCGCCGCCGCCTTCGTCATGCTCTACACCACCGGCACCAACCTGTGGCTGGCCATGCTGGTATCCATTCTGGCAGGCATGGCGGCCGGCCTGGTCACAGGACTGCTGCACACCTTCTGCGGCATCCCCGCCATCCTCGCCGGCATTCTGACCCAGCTGGGCCTGTGGTCCATCAATATGGCCATTATGGACATGAAGGCCACGGTGGCCATCAATGTCACACAGGCTGATATGCTGGACGGCCTGCTGGTGTCTCTTCGCTTCGTGCAGGACGCCTCCAACGGCACCCGCCCCTTCTACCGTCACCCCATTCTGGTAGTCGGTCTTTTGACGGTGGTTTTGATCGCCCTGCTGTACTGGTTCTTCGGCACGGAGCTGGGCGCATCCCTGCGGGCCACCGGTTCCAATCAGAACATGGCCCGGGCCCAGGGCATCAGCACTGACTTCACCAAGGTCCTGGGATTGATGATCTCCAACGGCCTGGTGGCCCTGTCCGGCGCCCTGCTGGCCCAGTACAACAGCGCCAGCGAGATCAACATGGGCCGCGGCGCCATCGTCATCGGCCTGGCCGCCGTCATTATCGGCGAGGTGGCCTTCTCCAAGGTCTTCCACAACTTTGCACTGAAGCTGCTGGCGGTGTCCATTGGCGCTATTTTGTATTACATCGTCATTCAGGCGGTGCTGGCCATGGGCCTCAACGCCAACTATCTGAAGCTGCTCTCCGCGGTGGTGGTGGCCGTCTTCCTGTCCATTCCCTATTGGAAGGGCAAGTACATTCACGCCAACGTCCGCACCGGTGTGCAAACGGGAGGAAACGGCCATGCTTGAACTGAAAAACATCTACAAGACCTTCAACGCCGGTACGGTCAATGAAAAGCGGGCCCTGGCGGGGCTGAACCTGACGCTCAATGACGGAGACTTCGTCACCGTCATCGGCGGCAACGGCGCCGGCAAGTCCACCATGCTCAATGCCGTGGCGGGCACCTGGGCCGTGGACGCCGGCCAGATCCTCATCGGCGGCACCGACGTGACCCACCTGCCGGAATTCAAGCGGGCCAAGTTCATCGGCCGGGTGTTCCAGGACCCCATGATGGGCACTGCCCCCACCATGCAGATCGAGGAAAACCTGGCTCTGGCGGCCCGCCGCGGGCAGCGCCGCGGCCTGCGCTGGGGCATCACCAAGACGGAACGGGCCGACTACCGGGAGCTGCTGCGGGACCTGGACCTGGGTCTGGAGGACCGGCTCACCAGCAAGGTGGGCCTTCTCTCCGGCGGCCAGCGCCAGGCGCTGACGCTGCTGATGGCCGCATTGAAGCGGCCGAAGCTGTTGCTGCTGGACGAGCACACCGCCGCCCTGGATCCCAAGACTGCCGCCAAGGTGCTGGAACTCTCCGACCGGATCGTGGAGGAGAACCACCTGACCACCATGATGGTGACCCACAATATGAAGGACGCCATCGCCCACGGCAACCGGCTCATCATGATGTACGAGGGACACATCGTTATCGACGTGTCCGGCGAGGAGAAGAAGAAGCTGACGGTGCCCCAGCTGCTGGAGCTGTTCAGCAAGGTCAGCGGCAGCGACGAAGCCGACGACAAGATGCTGCTGTCCTAATGCCGCTGACCCGGGGCCCCGCACAGCGGGGCGCGCGTCAAGCGGTTTTCCGCAGGAAAACCTTGGCCCGGAGGGAATTCACTTCCCTCCGGGCTCATTTTTTCAAAACAGTCTCACAGAGTTCGCATCGGGAGGTTCGAATTCAGTAAAATCTGTTTTCGGCCGCGGCATGTACGTGGACGAAAACACCTCTCGCCCCACAAGTGTGGGATTTGTGCGCCAAAGGTGTGCAAATCCTGCGCGCAGTGGGGTGAAACTTTTCAAAAAAGTGGAAAATTCGCTTTTTTGAAAATTCTGATCCGGAGGGAATTCACTTCCCTCCGGGCTTCTTTGATCAAAGGACTCCGTGCGCTCCGGTCCCCCGAGCCGAACAGTTTGTTCCTTTACTGCGCTGATGTAATTTGTGGATTTTGCCCCTTGACAAGACAGGCGCCCCCTGCGTATAATGCAGACAATCCAGCGAAACCTGTGAGCAAGAGAAGTAACCGGTCCAGTCCCCTTTCAGAGAGCCGTGGATGGTGGGATCACGGCGGCGGACACTCCGGTGAATGGACTTGCGAGGGCAGAGCGAACGGGGTCCTTTGATCCTCAGTAGCGACTGACGGGACCCGCACCCGTTACCATGGCGGCGCGTATGAAGTACGCGGAGAGAGGGGGCGCCATGCGCCAACTTGGGTGGTACCGCAGGATGCAAGTCTTGTCCCAATGATGGGGCAGGGCTTTTTTGTTTGCCCGCCTTGGACCGCCGCTCCCCGGAAAGGAGTTTTCACCATGAAGAAAGACACGAGACGATGGCGCCTGCGGCGCATCTGAACCCGTGCCGTCCCGGCATGACGGGACCGCACATCAATTATCGGCCATATATGAAAAATGATAAGGAGAATTGACCATGAAACCGTTCAAGAAGTTTTTCGCGGCCCTGCTGGCCCTGACCATGACCCTGTCCCTGGCCGCCTGCGGCGGCGCCAGTGACGACACCGCCGCCGAGGGCGACGGCTCCGGCGAGGGCGAAGCCACGATGTACAAGATCGGCATTTCCCAGTACGGCGAGCACGGCTCCCTGGACAACTGCCGGGAGGGCTTCCTCCAGGGTCTGGAGCAGGCGGGCCTGGTGGAGGGCACCGATTTTGAGATCCACTATGAGAACGCCGGATTTGACGACTCCATTGCCACCCAGATCGGCCAGACCTTCTCCGCCGAGGGCGTGGACCTGATGGTGGGCATCGCCACCCCCTCCGCCGTGGCCTGCTACGCCGCCGCCGAGGACAAAAACATCCCTGTGATCTTCACCGCCATCACCGACCCCGTGGGCGCCCACCTGGACTCCGGCAACATCACCGGCACCTCCGACGTGCTGCCGGTGGCCGGCCAGCTGGAGCTGATCCGGGAGCTGCAGCCCCACGCCAAGACCATCGGCATCGTCTATATGACCAGCGAGGCCAACTCCGTGTACTCCATCGGCGTGTATGAGGAACTGGCCGCCGACTACGGCTTTGCCATCGAGTCCGTGGGCGTCACCGCCCAGTCCGAGGTCACCCAGGCGGTGGACACTCTGATCTCCCGGGGCGTGGACTGCCTGTCCAACCTGACCGACAACACCGTGGTGGGCGTGCTGCCCGCCATCCTGGAAAAGACCAACGAGGCCGGCATCCCCGTCTACGGCTCCGAAGTGGAGCAGGTGAAGCTGGGGTGCGTGGCCGGCGCGGGCCTGGACTATGTGAAGCTGGGCATCCAGACGGGCCTCATGGCCGCCAAGGTCCTCACCGGCGAGGCCACCTGCGAGGGCCTGCCCTATGAGATCATCGAGGACTACGACCTGTATATCAACAGCGAGGCTCTGGACGCCATGGGGCTGGCCGTGCCCGAGGACGTGGCCCAGACAGCAGTCGAGGTCAACGCGGCCTGAAGTCCGCTCCCTCTGTACCCGCATTTTCCCCCAACGATAAAAGGCAAAGGAGATCCCATCGTGAAGCTGCTCACCTATCGTCTGGGCGGCCGACAGGCCGTCGGTACCCTGACCGGGGACGGCAAGACCGTCCTGTCCCTGCCCTATCCCGACATGAATACCCTGATCGAGACCGCCTCCCTCTCCGACCTCCGCTCCGCCGCCGACGCGGCGGAGCGGACCGGCGCCTCCGTCCCCCTGGATGCTGTGGAGCTGCTGGCCCCCATTCCCCGGCCCCGGCAGGACATCATCTGCCTGGGCATGAACTACCGGGCCCATCTGGAGGAGGCCGCCCGCTACAACGCCGACGCCTTTGAAAAGCAGAAGCCCGTGGCGGTGTACTTCTCCAAGCGGGTGACGGAGGCCGTGGCTCCCGGCGGCGACATCCCCCGCCACGCAGGGCTGGTGGAGCGGCTGGACTACGAGAGCGAGCTGGCGGTGATCCTGGGGAAAACCGCCCGGAACGTGAAGGCAGCCGAGGCCGGGGAGTACATCTTCGGCTATACCATCATCAACGACGTCTCCGCCCGGGACGTACAGACTGGCCACAAGCAGTGGTACTTCGGCAAGGGTCTGGACGGCTTCACCCCCATGGGTCCCTGGATCGTCACCGCCGACGAGATCCCCTTTCCCCCGGCCCTGGACATTGGCTCCACGGTCAACGGCGAGGTCCGGCAGAAGTCCAACACGGCCCTGTTTCTCACCTCCATCCAGGAGGTGCTGGAGGAGCTGACCTCCGGCATGACGCTGCTGCCCGCCACCATTATCGCCACCGGCACCCCCGCCGGCTCGGGTATGGGCTTCGACCCGCCCAAGTTTCTCAAAACGGGGGACGTGGTGGAGTGCACCATTCAGGGCATCGGCTCCATCCGCAACACCGTCCGCTGAGGCGGACCCTTCGAGGAGGCGCATTTCCATGAACCTTGCAGATCTGTTGGCAGGCGCCCTGATCCAGGGCCTGATCTACACCCTGGTGTCCTTCGGCGTCTACATCACCTACTCCATTCTGGACTTCCCGGACCTGGGGGTGGACGGCACCTTCCCCCTTGGGGCCGCCGTCACCGCCGTGCTGCTGACAAAGGGCGTGGACCCCTATCTGACGCTGCCCCTGGCCATGGCGGCCGGCGCTCTGGCGGGCCTGGTCACGGGCCTCATCCATGTACGGCTGCGGGTGCGCAACCTCCTGGCCGGCATCATCACCATGACGGCCCTGTTCTCCATCAACCTCCAGATCGCCGGGTCCAACCTGACGGTGGAGCGGGCGGTGGACACCATCTTCTCCGCCGGGCCCACCATGGCGCTGCTGGGCGGACTGACTCTGACGGGGCGGAAGCTGGTGGTGTCCGCGGTGCTGGTGCTGGTGGTGAAAATCGCCCTGGACCTGTACTTCAAGACCAAGTCCGGCCTGCTGCTGCGGGCCGTGGGCGACAACGCCTCCCTGGTCACCGCCCTGGCCAAGGACCGGGGCCGGGTGAAGATCCTGGGCCTGGTGATCGCCAACGCCCTGGTGGCCCTGGGCGGGTGCGTGGTGTGCCACGAGCTGCGGAGTTTCTCCTCCACCATGGGCACCGGCCAGCTGGTGTACGGCCTGGCGGCCGTCATCATCGGCATCTCCCTCTTCCGCTTCTACGAGCACTCCCCCCTGGCCCGGGCCCTGCGCAAACATAAGGGCCTGCGGTGGCTGGGCGCCCCCGCCGGGACCACGGCGGTGATCCTGGGCAGCGTGCTCTACAAGCTGTGCATCCAGACGGCCCTGAGCCTCAGCTGGTTCCCGGCCAATATGATGAAATTCGTCACCGCCGTGCTGTTTTTGCTGGTGCTGGTCGTTTCCGGCCGGAAGGGAGAGGAGATCATCCATGCTTGAACTGCGTGACATCACCAAGATCTACAACCCCGGCACCGTCACGGAGCAGACGCTGTTCGACCGCTTCTCCCTGACGGTGGAGGACGGCCAGTTCGTCTCCATCGTGGGCAGCAACGGCAGCGGCAAGACCTCCCTGCTGAACATCATCTGCGGGTCCATCGGCATCGAGGGCGGCGACGTCCTCATGGACGGCAAAAGCATCTCCAAGCTGAAGGACTACCAGCGCTACGCCTCCATGGGCCGGGTGTATCAGGACCCCTCCGCCGGCACCTGCCCCAACCTGACGGTGCTGGAGAACCTGTCCCTGGCGGACAACAAGGGAAAGCCCTTCGGTCTGGGCCGGGGCGTCAACCGCCGCCGGGTGGCGGACTACCGGGACCAGCTGGCCTCCCTGGGCCTGGGGCTGGAGGATAAGCTGGACGTGCGCATGGGCGCCCTCTCCGGCGGCCAGCGGCAGGCGGTGGCGCTGCTGATGGCCACTATGACCCCCCTGCGCTTTCTGATTCTGGACGAACACACCGCCGCCCTGGACCCCAAGACCGCCGAGGTCATCATGGCCCTCACAGACAAGGTGGTGCGGGAGAAGCAGCTGACCGCCATGATGGTGACCCACAATCTCCGCTACGCCGCCGAGTACGGCGACCGCATCCTCATGATGCGCCAGGGCCAGGTGGTCCTGGACCGGGCCGGGGCCGACAAGGCCGCCACCTCCATGGACGACCTGCTTGCCATGTTCAACAAGATCTCCCTGGAGACAGGCAACTGAAAACACGCAAAAACCGGGTGGACGCCGATGGCGTCCGCCCGGTTTTCGTTTTCCTTTCAGTCGTCCAGATGATAGCCCATGGCCGTCAGCTGCTGGCGGATCTTCTCCACATGGGCGGCGTCCCGGGTCTCCAGGACCATGGACACCATGCAGGCGCCCACGTCGGAGTGCTGGTCCTCCCGGGAGTGGTCGATGCTGAGGATGTTGGCGCCGCTGTCGGCCACCACCTTCAAAAGCTGCAGGAGGCTGCCCGGCTTGTCCACCACCTTGGTGGTGATCTCCGCGATGCGCCCGGCCTTGGAAAGGCCCTTGGTGATGATCCGGGACAGCGTGGTCACATCCACATTGCCGCCGGAGACCAGGCACACGGTCTTGCGGCTGGAGGTATCCACCTTGCCGAACATCACCGCCGCCACGCTGGTGGCGCCGGCGCCCTCGGCCACGGTCTTCTGCACCTCCATCAACGCCAGGATGGCGGAGGCGATCTCGTCCTCGCTGACGGTGACGATCTCATCCACATACTGCTGGCACAGGGCGAAGGTCAGATCGCCGGGCTTCTTCACGGCGATGCCGTCTGCGATGGTGGACACGCTGCGCAGCTCCGTGGGGCCGCCGGCGTGGCGGGAGAGATACATGGAGGCGGCCCCCGCCGCCTGGACGCCCACGATCCTGCAGTCGGGTCTGAGGCTCTTGACCGCAAAGGCAATGCCGCTGATGAGCCCGCCGCCGCCGATGGGCACCACGATCTGCTCCACCTCCGGCAGCTGCTCCAGGATCTCCAGGCCGATGGTGCCCTGGCCGGCGATGACCAGGGGGTCGTTGAAGGGATGGGCGAAGGTGTAGCCCTCCTCCCGGACCATCCGCTCTGCCTCCGCCGCCGCGTCGTCGTAGACGCCGGGCACCAGCACCACCTCGGCGCCGTAGTTCCGGGTGGCCTCCACTTTGCTGATGGGCGCCCCGGCGGGCATGCAGATCACGGACTTGATGCCCAGCCGGGTGGCCGATAGGGCGATGCCCTGGGCATGGTTGCCCGCGGAGCAGGCCACCACGCCCCGCGCCGCCTCCTCCGGGGTCAGGGAGCGGATCTTGTTGTAGGCGCCCCGCAGCTTGAACGCGCCGGTCAGCTGCAAATTCTCCGCCTTGATGTAAATGTTCTCGCCCAGCCGCGGGGCCGGATCCAGAGGTGTGCGCCTGGCGATGCCCCGCAGGGCCTCCTGGGCCTCCCGCACCATATCCAATGTCAGCATGGGTCCCCCTCCTCTTGTCTCGTTTTCGCTTTGATTATATGCCCGCCCTCGGGGGATTACAATGGACGAATCCTCCAAATGTTTTTCAATCAAATACATAAAATTTACAATATGTCTTTATATTGAGGACATATTGTTTACTCATACAGGCAGGCGGCCGCCGAAGAAAAAGTTGCACGGTTTCGTGCAACTTTTTCCTGTTTTCCGCCCAGTTTGTCCCCGGTCCGTTTTTCCCCCCTCTCCGGGGACAATTTAAAAGGAGGCGAGAGCATTGAGCAACTTTGGCGAGATCTGGCGGATCGACGGCGTCACCGCCGCCTATATCACGCGGGGCCCGGTCAACGGTCAGTACCGGGTGCTGTTCGAACGGAGTCTGGCAGAGCTGGCGGACATCGAGGCCATCCGCTGGGAACATCCCACCGTGGAGCTGCTGCGCACGGACATCACGGGCGTTTTGGGCCTGCCGGAGGGCTACGGCTTCACCGTAGTAGACATCACCTACGATCATGGCAGCAAGAGTTACACCGTGACGGTGCAGGTGGCGTCCCAGTACCTGGGCGACGTGACCGGCTATGAGGCCCAGGTGGCGGCGTTGGAGGAGCAGGTGGCGGACGCCCAGGCCCAGGCGGCCCAAAAGGATGAGACCATTGCGGCCCAGGCGCAGCAGATCGAGGCGCTGAAGGCCGACAGCGGCACCGCCGTGGTGGAATCTCTGGAGCAGGCCTATGAGGAAGGAGTGGAGAGCAATGGCTGAGATCGTGACCATGGCCCGTGAGGAACTGCGGGCCCGGGGCGCCGCCGACGCCGCGGCTCTGGCTGCCAGGGCCGTTTCCGGCGATGCCGACGGCACTGCCCTGATCGCCGGAGAGAACCAGGTCCCCACTTGGCGCCAGCGGGACTACTCCGCCGTGGCGGTGGGCACCCCCTATAAGTGGCAGGGGCAGGTGTACAAGCTGTGGCAGCAGCATGACGCCACAGACCAGCCCGACTGGACCCCGGACCAGGCGGTGAGCCTCTGGGACATCTGCCACACAACCGACCCTGCCGCCGCAAAGCCCTATCAGGCCCCCCAGGGCAGCCGGGGTCTGTACCAGACCGGCGAATGCTGTCTGTACGGCGGCCATGTATGGAAGTCCAAAATCGACAGCAACTCCTGGGCCCCCGACGCCTACCCAACGGGCTGGGAGGACCTGGGCGCACCGGAGGCATCGGAGGCATGACAGAAAGTCTGCTGACCGCCCTAGTCACCGGCGCCCTGACGCTGCTGGGCGTCATCATTTCCAACAACAAGCACCAGGCGGTGGCGGATGCCAGGATGGAGGAGCTGACCCGGGAGGTGCGGGAGCACAACAACTTTGCCCGGCGGCTGCCGGTGGTGGAGGAGCAGATCAAGGTCATCAACCATCGGATCGGCGATCTGGAGGACTTCCACCGCCCCGTTCCCTGAGAAAGGGGGCGGGCCATGGGAGGAAAGCGGCTGGAGCGGCCGGCGGGGCAGCGGTGGACCGCCTCCAAGCTGATCGCTCTGGGGCTGCTGGCGGTGGATGCCAGCGCCACATATATTGTACTGTATCTCTGCTGGCTGTCGATCCGGTGCCAGTTCACCGGGAGCCTGCCCTATCTCACCGCCCTGATCGGCGCCCTCCAGGCGGCCGCGGCGGTGGTTCTGGGGGCCTATTTCAGCAAATCAAAAGCAGAGAACACCAGAGGCGGCATCGTCTATGACGCCGCCCTGAACCAGGAAGGAGACCTTTGATTGCAGAGAACCATTTATAAACGGCTGGCCGCGCTGCTGTCGGTGAAATCCCTGGTGACGCTGACCCTCACCGGGATCTTTGCCTGGATGGCGGTGGCCGGCACCATCAGCCAGGACTTCATGACCATCTACGCGGTGATCATCGCCTTCTACTTCGGCACCCAGAGCCAGAAGATCCAGGACGCGGTGGATTGGACGGCGGACGATGGCCAGCTGTAAGGATGTGCTGGAACTGGCCCGGGGGGAGATCGGCTACTGCGAGTCCCCCGCCGGGTCCAACAAGACGAAATACGGCATCTGGTTCGGACTCAACGGCCAGCCCTGGTGCATGATGTTTCTCCAGTGGCTGTTCCACCAGGCGGACGCTGCGGCGCTGCTGCCGGTCAAAACCGCCTCCTGCGGGACGATGATGCGGGCGGCCCAGGCCGCAGGGCTGTGGGTCACCGGCGGTTACCGCCCCGGGGACCTGGTGATCTACGACTTCCCCGGCGGCGCTGCCACGGACCACTGCGGCATCGTGGAGACCGCGGAGGCAGAGACACTCACCGCCATCGAGGGCAACACCGCCGAGGGCAACGACGCAAACGGCGGCATGGTCATGCGGCGGAGCCGGTCCCTGCGGCTGGTGGCAGGGGCTGTCCGTCCCCGATACGAGGAAGAGGAGGAGGAAACCGTGGTTCGATATGCCCATCTCAGCGACATTCCGGCCAAGTTCCGGTCAGTGATCGAGGCGCTGATGAACGCCGGCGTCATCCAGGGCGACGGCAGCGACCCCGCCGGCAACGGCGACGTCATCGACCTGAGCCACGACCAGGTGCGGCTGCTGGTGTTCGCCTACCGGGGCGGCGCCTTTGACGCCCGGCTCAAGGCCGCCGGACTGGAGCCGGCGGTAAAATAAGCCAAAGCACCCCTGACGCAGCTGCGTCAGGGGTGCTTTTTCCGTCACAGGGAAATAACCTGGCCCGGTCCCGTGACCGGCACGGTCCGGTCCGCAAACTGCGGATACCGGGCCAGGAAGGCGGCGGTGAAGCCGTAGTCGTCCCACTGGTGCATGGGGAGCATCCGGCGGATGTCCCCCAGGTCCAGGAAGTACCTGGGACCCCGGAAGCCGTCCTCCCCCAGCCGGGGATCCAGGGGCAGCATGGCAAGGTCGATCCGCCGCCCCCGAAGGGGCTCGGCGTACCGCCGGAAATCCGCCTCCATGTTCCGGTTCCAGGCGGGGTCCTCCCCCTCCCAGTGCCACCAGTTCAGGTCTCCGGCGTGAAAGACGGTCTGTCCCTCCGCCGTCACCAGAAAGGCCACGCCCTCGTCGGTGGAGGGCAGGGTCTCCACGCTGACGCCGGGGAAGATCTCCGCCGTCTCGCCGCCGGAGAGGACGCGGCACCGCCCTGCGGCGGCCGCGTCCATGCCCCAGCGGCTCCGGTTCCGGTCCGTCAGGCGGATGCCCTTGCCCAGAAGGAAACGGGTGTCCGGCCCGTCCAGAGAGAAGATCCGGGGATCGAAGTGGTCCGGATGGCGGTGGCTGGCAAAGACCGCCAGGGGCTTTCCCGCCGGCAGGGCCGGCAGCTCCCCCTTCCACCAGTCAAAGAGCAATCTCACGCCCTCCAGCTCCGCCAGAAAGCCGCTGTGGCCCAGATAAGTGACGCGCATCACCGGTACTTGACCGCCGTGCCGTAGGCGATGACCTCCGCCGCGCCCTGCATGACGGAGGAGGAGCCGTAGCGGATGTTGATAACGGCGTCGGCGCCCAGGGCCTCCGCCTCGTCCACCATCCGCTTGACGGCGATCTGACGGGCCTCGTTGAGCATCTCCGTGTAGCCGGTGATCTCGCCGCCCACCAGAGTCTTCATGCCCGCCATGAAGTCCTTGCCGAAGTTCTTGGACTGGACCACGGTGCCCTTCACCAGACCCAAAACCTCGAATTCCTTTCCGGGAATGTAATCAATATTGACCAGCAGCATCTAATTCTCCTCCTTCAATTTCCTTGAACCTCTGCCGAAGCGCCGCCAGGGCGATCGGCACGGGAATCACGCATAATACGGCCAGGGCCGCAAACAGATAAATAAGCCACCGGGGCAGGTCCGGGATCCAGCACAGAGCCGCGAACCCCGCCACGCAGGCCGCCTGGAGCACGGCGAACAGCACCACGCCCCGGACCGCCTCCCGCTTTCGGCGGGCCTGTTTCGCTTCAATACTTTCGGGCATTCTCTTCCTCCCCCTTCCGGATCTCCCGCAGCCGCTGGAACATGGCCGCGAACACGCCGATCACCACCGCCGCGCCGAAGAGGCCGTAGACGATCATGATGCCCACGGCGGCGGGGACCGGTCCCTCCTCCAGCATGACCCACAGCAGCGAGCCGATGAACAGCACCACAACCAAAGCCGTGCCCGCGGCGGCAATCACCGCCCCCAGGGCGCCCCGGCTCCGGTCAGTATTTCCGCGCATCGTCGATCTCCCCTTTCTCGATCTCCTGGACCCGCTGGATCAGGGCCAGCAGCACCCCCAGAATGACGATCCCGGGAATCGCCACCAGCACCACTACCAGGGGCAGCGGCGGGGCCTGGTCGGCATCGGTGGTAAAGCCCCAGATCATCAGGGCCATCAAGCTGGCCATAAAGGCCACCATGATGACCGTCACCACCGCCGGAGCCACGTAGCGCAGCCGCCGGGCGTCGCCGGTCTGCCGGTTGAGGAAAGTGGCGCCCTGGTGCTCCAAAGCCTCCATCTCCGACAGCAGCGCCTGGGCGTCCAGGGCGGCGAGAGGCTCCTCCCGGTCTTTCAGACGGCGGCACAGGGCCATGGACTGCTCCAGGTTCTTCTGCTCACGCTCCAGCGTCACCAGATGGCGGCGCATCCCGTCTCCCACGGTGTGGGTACCGGAGAGCATCTGCCGGATCTCCTCCAGAGGCAGTCCCAGCTTGCGCAGCAGCTTGATCCGCCGCAGGACCTCCACCTCCGTCTCGCCGTAGTCCCGGTAGCCGTTTTCACTGTTGCGCCGGGGCGCCAGCAAACCCTCGGCCTCGTAGAAGCGGATGTTCTTCTTGGTGATGCCCACCAGAGCCTCCACCTCATTAATTTTCAAGGGTTCTCGCCCCCTTTCCAGGCTTATCGTATACCTTCCACAAAGGGGAAAGTCAAGGGGTTTCAGAAATTTTCCCGCCAGGGGGTGGGAAGCGGCGGCGGGATGTGGTACAATCATAGCATGTGCGACACGAAGCTGACAACCGAAAAGATTTTGCCAGCCCTGCCCGCCCCCCTGTTGGCCTGGTACCGCCAAAACGCCCGGGACCTGCCCTGGCGCCGGACGGCGGATCCCTACCGGATCTGGGTGTCGGAGATCATGCTCCAGCAGACCCGGGTGGCGGCGGTGCTGGGCTACTACGCCCGGTTTCTCGCGGCCTTCCCCTCGGTGGAGGCTTTGGCCGCCGCGCCGGAGGACCGGCTGATGAAGCTGTGGGAGGGCCTTGGATATTACAGCCGGGCCCGAAACCTCCAGAAAACCGCCCGGATCGTGGCGGAGCGGGGCGCCTTTCCGGACACCTTCCAGGGCCTGCTGGCTCTGCCGGGCATCGGGGAGTACACCGCCGGCGCCATCGCCTCGGCGGCCTTCGGCGCCCGGGAGGCGGCGGTGGACGGCAACGTCCTGCGGATCTTCACCCGGCTGACGGACTGCCATGACGATATCGCGGACCCCAGGGTCAAGCGGTCCGTCCGGGACGCCCTCCAGGCAGTGATGCCGGAGACGGCAGAGGCCATCCGCATCTTCAACCAGGCCACCATGGAGCTGGGCGCCACGGTCTGCGTCCCGAACGGGCCGCCCAGGTGCGAGGCCTGCCCGGTGCGGGAGCTGTGCCTGGGTCGAATGCGGGGCACGGCGGAGGCCCTGCCGGTAAAGCGGGCCAAGAAGGCCCGCCGCACGGAGGAGAAAACGGTCTTTTTGCTGCTGCGGCAGGGCCGGGTGGCCCTGCGGAGGCGGCCTGACAGGGGGCTGCTGGCGGGCCTTTGGGAGTTTCCCAACGCCGAGGGCGCGCTGGACGAGCCCGCCGCCGGAGCGGCGGTTTTCGCCTGGGGCCTGACGCCCCGGGTCTGGCGCAGCCGTCTGACGGCAAAGCACATCTTCACCCACGTGGAGTGGCACATGACCGGCTACGCTCTGGAGGTGTCCGGAGACGGGCCGGAGGACTTTTTCTGGGCGGACGAAGCGGCCCTGGCGGCCCACGCGGTGCCCTCGGCCTTCGCCCGGTATTACGCCCAGGCCATGGAGATCCTGAGGGAGGCTGCACCATGAGGCTCCTGCTGGTCCTGCTTCTCTTCCGGCCGGCACGGCGGCTGGCCGAAAAGGTCCGGGCATGGCGGCGGCACCGGAAGCTGGTCCGCCAGCTGCGGAACCTGGGCGTCTACGGCGGGACTATCACGGCGGACCGCTCCAAAAGCGACCGCCCGGCGCCGCCCGTTCCGGCGCCCTGCCGGGAGCCGGGCGGACCGGTGCCCTTCGGCTGCAAGACCGCCTGGCTGGCCCTGCGCTGCGGCAGCCCGGAGCCGGTCATCTCCGCCCTCCGGCCCGGTCTGCGGCAAAGCGCCAACTGGACCACCGGGCTGGCGGCGGCCCAGGCGCAGTCCGGGGGATGGGTCTTCGTCTCCCCGGTGCTGGACGGCTTCGTGCTGGCCGTGGGAGACGGGCTTTTTGCGCTGGCAGAGCGCCAGGAGGAACTGAACGCCTTGGCGGCGCAGTTTTCGGAGGTGCAGTACTTTGCCAGCCACCGGGTCTCCTCCTCTTACTGCTGGGCCCGGTACAAGGCGGGCCGCTGCCTGCGGGCGTATTGCACGGAGGACGGCAGGGTCCTCCGCAATACCGGCGCGTTGACACCGGAGGAGCAGGCGCTGGGCTTCGGCGCCTTTCCTGCGCAAGATGGGCAGGATGCGGACCGCCGGCCCGGCGAGGAGGACGTGCTGGACATCGCCGCCGCCTGGGGCGTGGACCCCAGATTTGAAACACCATATCCGCCGTCCACCGGGTGGCTGTGCCGTCCGAACGGCTGGAAGGAGGAGTGACCAATGGGTCTGCTGGTAGGCCTGCCGCTGATGCTTTTACGCATGATACTGGTTATTTTGCGTCTCATATTGCCCATTTTGCTGATCCTGCTGGTGATCTGGCTGATTCGCCGGAGCCGCCGGGGCGGCGGTCCCTCCGGCGGGCAGAGGCCCCCCAAGGAGCCCACGTTCCACGGCCCGGTGTACACCGTGGACTACGAGGACGTGGAGGAGGACCAGCCGCCGGAGGGCGGGAACGGCCGGGAGGGGTGAGGTCGTGGAGCTCATCAACATCCTGGGCATCGCCCTGCTGGCGCTGCTGGTGCGCAAGCTGATCTGGTGTTTTTTGTGGCTGTGGTGCTACTACCGCGGCCGCAAGACGCCGGAGCCCATCCCCTTCCTGCCCCGGCGGAGCGGAACCCTCTTTTCCGACCACGTCCGCCAGGCCCGGGAGGAGCCGGATCAGAGTGAGGAGGAAGAACGATGACCGCTGCAAACGACGCTTCCCGGGAGACGGCCGATGCCCTGACCTGCCCCTGGTGCCAAACGGACATGGAGCCGGGCTACCTCTATTCCGGAGACAGTATCCGCTGGGTGGACCGCAGGCCCGGCGCCATCCTGGGGGCTCTGTCCGCCGGGAAGGAGCTGTACGTCAGCGACGAGGGCATCACCACGGCGTACAAGCGCTGCTGGTATTGCCCCTCCTGCCGCCGCCTGGTGGCCCAGCTGTCTGAGGAGGCCCGCCCGTCCACGGAGGAGTGCCGGGACGAGTTCCTGCGGTATGCCCAGCAGGCGAAAGGACGGAAGTAAGATGGCCTTTTGGAAAAAGAGCGAGGACCCCTGGGATATTGACCCGGAGAAGCGGCGCCCCGCGCCGCAGCCGGATACGGAGGACCGGGACCCGGACACGGGGCTTCTGGAGGACCTGCGGACCTGGAATGAGAACCGGAAGGCGGAAAAGGCCCTGCGGGAGACGCCGCCGGCGCCCATCCCCTGCCCCTGGTGCGGAGGAGAGATGGAGCCGGGCTATCTGGTGGGCGGACGGGATGCCGTCCGCCTGGTGCGCCGGCGCCCCGGCGGACTGCGCCTGATGGACCCGGAGGACACCCTGTACCTCCAGGGCGACGGCACCTTCTGGTGCGACTACAAGATCGCCTGGACCTGCAAAGCCTGCCGGAAACTGGTGCTGGACCTGCCCGAGGAAGCGAATGAGGACGCACCCCAGGCGGCATATGAAGAAGAGCTCCGCCGGTACGCGGACCAGGCAAATATGAGAGAGGAAGAAGACTGACCGATGGCACAGCTTTATTTCAAATACGGAGCCATGGGCTCCAGCAAGACCGCCAACGCCCTGATGACCCGCTTCAACTATGAGGAGCGGGGCCAAAAGACGCTCCTGGTGAAGCCCCGGATCGACACCCGGGACGGGGACCACATGGTGGTCTCCCGGATCGGCCTCACCTACCCCTGCATCTACTTCGACGAACTCCGGGCCCTGTCCGTCATGGAATTGCAGCAAAATGCCTGCGTCATCGTGGACGAGGCCCAGTTCCTCACCCGCGAGGAGGTCATGTATCTGGTGGGTCTGGTGGACGACCTGGGCATCCCCGTGATCTGCTACGGCCTGCGGGCAGACTTCAAGGGGGACCTGTTCCCCGGCAGCGAGGCCCTGCTGGTCATGGCGGACAAGCTGGAGGAGGTCAAGACCGTGTGCTGGTGCGGCCGAAAGGCCACCTTCAACGCCCGCTTCGACCGCAGCGGCAAGGTCCTCAAGGAGGGCGAGCAGGTGGTCCTGGGGGCCAACGACCAGTACATCGGCCTGTGCCGCCGGCATTGGATGGCCGGGGACCTGGGCCCGGACTTCGACGTAGACCGCCTATGATCTGCCGTCTGTGCCCGCGAAGCTGCGGTGCGGAGCGGACCGCAGACCAGGCCGGGGGCCTTTGCGCCATGCCGTCAGCCCCCGTGGCGGCCAAGGCTATGCTGCACCAGTGGGAGGAGCCGTGCCTGGTGGGCAGCCATGGGGCGGGCTGCGTGTTCTTCTCCGGCTGCAACCTCCGCTGCCGCTTCTGCCAGAACGGGATCGTCTCTCAGGAGGGCTTCGGCAAGCCCCTGACCGTGCCGGAGCTGCGGGCGGTGTTTCAATCCCTGGTGGACCGGGGCGCCGCCTGCCTGGACCTGGTGACCCCCACCCACTTCACGCCCGCCGTGGCGGAGGCCCTGGGGGACGGGGAATGGCCGGTGCCGGTGGTTTGGAACAGCAGCGGCTACGAAAAGCCCGAGACCCTGCAGCTGCTTACGGGCAAGGTCCAGGTGTACCTGCCGGACCTGAAATACGCCCTGGCGGAACCCGCCCGGAAATACTCCGGCGCGGCGGACTACTTCGACTGGGCCAGCGCGGCCATTTTGGAGATGTTCCGCCAGACCGGTCCCTATGTGATGGAGGGCGGGCAGCTGAAGCGGGGCGTGCTGATCCGCCACCTGCTGCTGCCGGGCGAGCTGGAGAACACCCGCCGCTGCATCGATTGGGTGGCGGAGACCTTTGCGCCGGGACAGGTGCTCTTCTCCCTCATGAGCCAGTACACCCCTCAGCCCGGCGCCCAGGGGAACCTCCGCCGCCACGTGACGAAGGCGGAGTATCGGGCCGCGGTGGCCTACATGGAAAACTGCGGCATCACCGACGGCTACACCCAGGAGCGCACCTCCGCAAAGGAGGAGTACACCCCGGACTTCGACCTCTCCGGACTGTGAGCATGAAAAAATCCGTTTTCGCTTTCGCGGAAACGGATTTTTTTGATCCATCAGTCCCGGTCCCCGTCGCTCAGCCTGCGCAGGGACTCCAGAGCCTCGGACAGCCGCCCGCCGCTGCTGGCGGTGGGGTTGCCCCGCAGGATGCGCACAGCCTGTCGGTAGGTCCGCTCGGTCCGGGCCCGGACGGCGGCCTCCCGGTCCCGGAGCTTCTCCAGGGCCTCGCCGATCTCCGCCCGGCGGCGCTCCAGGGCCTCGCCGGTCAGCTCGCTCTCCAGCCGGGCCTGATAGGCCTCCAGGGCCTGGGCGATGTTGCGCAGGGCCTTCAGCTTAGCCGAGGTCCGGCGGCGCAGGGACTCCTCCAGGTCCTCCCGGCGGCGCAGCTTCCGCTGGGTCCGGGCGCTCTCCAGGCGCTCCTGGAGCAGCAGCTTCTCCACCTCGGTCTTTTCCCGGAAACGGCGCAGGTCATCCTCGGCAAAGGCGGAGACCACCTCCACGCGCTTGGCGATCCGCCGCAGCTCCTCGTTTTCCTCGGTGAGCCGGGTGAGGATCTCCCGCAGGTCCAGAGCGGCCTGGGTGGAGCGGACCACATCCACGGTGAAGGCCGCCGTCAGGGCCAGGGCCGCCGGGTCCACCAGGAAGGCAGGTACGCTGGTCAGCAGCCGCCCCACCGGCGGGTGGAGAAAGCGCACCAGCAGAATGGAGAAGAAGCCCCAGGCGATGGAGCTGCTCAGGCAGATATGTCCGTTGAGGTTGAACCGCTTTTTGGAGTAGTCCCAGTAGCGGACCTTGAACAGCCGCTCCATCACATCGCCGGTCACATACTCCAGCGCCGTGGCGGCGATCATGCCCAGCAGCCACACCAGCCACAGGTTCTCCTCCGCCGGCAGCGTCACAAACAGGATCAGAATGGCGCCGCTGCCGTAGATGGGCAGCAGCGGCCCGTGGAGGAACCCCCTGTTCACCCACTGGCGGTGGCAGACGGAGACATAGCAGCTCTCCCACACCCAGCCCAGGAAGCAATAGAGGAAAAACAGCAGGACCCACTGTCCCGCGGAATAGACGTGCATATGCGCTCCTTTCAGAAAAAGGCCCGCCGCCCTGTTCCGGGGCGACGGGCCGGAGTCACACCGGCTGCAGGTAGCCGGTGACGATGCCTAGCAGGGCGGACAGCAGGATGATGACGATGGGATGGAGCTTCTTGTGGGTCAGGACCGCCATCAGGGCGAAGATGGCCAGAGAGCAGACCAGGGGATACGCCGTCACCGCTGCCAATCCCTCCGGCAGGAACACCGTCTGCCCCACCGAGACCACCGCGGCGCCGATCATGCCGATCTGACGGAGGATTACGCTTCGATTCCGCAGGAGATGAAAAAGGCGGCCGCCGTTTTCGGCAAAACAGTTCTGCGGGACGTCGATCCGGCTGCGCCATTTGGCAAAGTTGATCATTGCTGCATGTGCGCCTGCACTG
>OLGB01002136.1_pt1 | contig 21852 bp, 14 predicted proteins | sample 1605691 | NCBI WGS metagenome assembly OLGB01 (sample SAMEA3888925, study PRJEB22519) | human gut metagenome | biome: human gut; feature: human-associated habitat; material: faeces | place: Denmark | collected 2010 | reverse complement strand
CTCCCGTTTGATGGCGGAGAGCAGATACTGGGCATTCTTGTTTACGGCATCGGCACCCATGAGGGAATATGCTGCTTTGGCGTGTTCCAGAAAGTATCTGCCGATGGTAACGGCGTTCTCCATGGTTTCTCTGTCGACGGAGTCGAACATGGAGTCCTTGGGATATTTCATGACGTGCAGAATGCCGCTGATACGCAGGACGGAACCCACAAACTTACCCGCCCAGTCGGGGATCTCCGCCAAGTCACCTTTCAGCCGGCCTTCCACCTCGTTGAACAAGGTTTCCAGCACTTCCTGGGCACCATCGTCCAGGCTGATTGGCTGCTGCTCGTTGTCGCTGGAAAGAATTGCCTCGATCAGATCCTGATACCGGACTCTGACACCTTCCGGGATTGGTTCTGTGGAGAAAGAACGGTTGCCGACGGTGGATTTCGGCATGGAGTACAGGAACCGGGCGGTAAGGCCACGACCACGGAAGGTGTTGTTGCTCATCAGCCCGTTCAGCACTTCCGGCTGTACTGCCAGCACCATGGTCAATGCCGGGTGGATAATGCTCTCGCTGGCTCTGCCGATGCGGTCGACCCGGATGGTATCACCACTGTGACCTTTGAGGAATACATCGATATTCACATTGCGGCTGTACAGGCCGCTGATGATATCGAAGATACCGCCCTCTGCGGAAACCACCGCCGCACAACCGTTGTTCTCGGCCAGAACGGAAGTCAGCTTTTCGGAGGTCACATCGTCCACGAAGAGTCGGAGAGGCTTAACCGGTTCGTATTCGGCTATTTCTTTGGCCTTGTTCTTGATATCCTCCTCGGTAGCTTTGCCTTTGGATGCCCGTTCCACCAGACTGCGCTTCTCCTTTTCCAGCTTGCTCAGTTCCATTTGGCTTTTGACGATTTCCGGGCTGCGCCGTTCGTTTTCCAATTTTTCAAATACTTCCACCGGGCGGATCATCATGGACAGCACCGAGGATTTTCGCTCCGCAGGTGGGAGGATGACGACTGTGTAGGTGTTGAGGGGTTCTGCCCAGTCCGCATTGCCCCGGATGAAGTATTTTCCCTGGCTGCACAGGGACACAACGCCCAAAGCCTCCACCGCAGCCATATCCACGGTGGTCTGGGTGGACTCTGCCACCGCCAGCACATAGCGTCGAATGACCTCCGGTAATGCGTCCACGGGAAATGTGGGAAGGTCATATTCATCAAAGGGGATGGGCGTGTCCCAGACTACGGGGCCGGTACTGTTGTAGGCATCCGGTGGGATGTATCCGGGCTGGTTACACATTTTGGCATAGAGCCGTTGCTTTCCTGCCCAGATGCTTTCTAATTCCCGCTCCTCCAGGGGTGGGGAGCATTGCTCGGCAGCCTGGAGGAACAGATCTTTTGCCTCCGGAGTATCGCCGTATCGCTTGATGATCCTGGCTCCGATCCGGGACATGGTGCTGTTACGGCTCCCCTCAGGAATGGTGCGCCCAATGTTGGCAAAAGCCTGTTCGTTCTCCAGGTCATCCAGAAAGGCGTTCAGGGTAATCGTTCCGGGGTGATAGATGACCTGAGGATCTTCCGTGCCGAACAGGAAACGGGCGGCATCCATGGCGTTGGCATCGAAAAAAGGGAATGCCGCCAACAGACGCCGCTTCAGAGCCGTATAGCGGTCTGCAGCCCGCTCCGGGTCAATGAGGAAAACAATATGAAACCGGGGACGGGCGCTTTTCTCACCTTTGGGCTTCATGTGATGGCGGCTGTAGTGCAGCACATAGGGAACATCGGCAAAGAGGTCTGCGATGTCCTCCGGGGTGACCCAGTCAGCAGGCTCATCGGAGTGATCGTTGTCACAGTCCCCGGGCAGGGCGTTGGCAACCTCAAAGTATACGGTGTTCCGATAGTTATTTTTGTACCGGGCGCAGACCATGTCTTTGGCAAAGGCCAGCTTCGCGGAGAACTCATCCGTGATTTTGACTTCATTGGGATACAGGCAGTTGGCTGCGTTACCGATGCACTCTGCCGTGTATACGGTGATTGGTGTATTGTCGGTCATGGCGATCACTCCTTCCTCAGTTTTTCCTGTTCAGCCAATCATCCAGCGCAGAGCGTGCAATGAGCCACCGCTGCCCCACACGGCGATAAGGAATGGCTCCGCTCCCCAGCAGCCGCACCAGTGTGGGTACGCTAATTCCCAGGTAAGCTGCCGCTTCCTTGAGATTGAATACGGACTTGTGAGAACTCGTTTTCATATATTTCACTCCCTTCTCTTGTGTTTGGCTGTATTATCGCATATAATACGAGCATAAATCTTTGTCCTATCGGTAAGAACAATGATGAAATACGCGACTCTAACGGTAAGATTTACGGTGATAAAGGAGAGAGACGCTATGGATCTGAAACGGGAACTGATTATGAGATCGGCGGCATCGGAGACATAAAAAAACACACCCTCCGGTTCCATTCATACAGAATCGGAACAGAGAGTGGGAAATCGGTGATCTATGCGGTATATAAACCGGAAAAGCCGCCCGAAGTGTTTAAGGGGTATCCGGCAGGTCAGGAACTGCTGATTGATTTGTGTAACCTCCATCTGGAACTGCGGGACAAATCCATGGAGGAATGCGCACGGATTCTGATTCGGTGGAGCATGGAAAATATCCATCCCTACTATTTTTTCGGAGACGAAATGGTGCACCAGGGAATGCATGACGATGATCCGAATGACTTTTGGGATTTCCTGGTGAATGTGCTGGAGGCCTATCGTATCTGCGTAGAGGATATGGTACGGGATTTGGAGCGGCTCTATACCGACACCATGACAGCCTTCGCCATCCGTAGTCTGATGGAGGGCAAAGAAAGCGATGCCCAAAGAATTTATGATGATGTCCGTGTACCCGAACGTGAGAATCTGATCCGGGAGTGGTATCGGACGGACAGCGCCCGCCGCCCTCTGGTGCTGCAGCGGTTTATTGACAAGATACCAAAACTGAATATGGGTCTGGAATATGACCTCGCTACCGGGAGGATTCAGCTTCAGCCTTCCGTCAAATCCGTGGTGGACGCAGCCTATTTCGGTCTTGCCAGATTTATGGCGGTGAATGCCAACGCCCTGGATGACTACGGCGGTAAAACCAATATTGCGTTCTGTCAGGCTTGCGGTAAGGCGTTCATAAAACGGGGAAACCGGCAGAAATACTGCGGAACGCTGGAATGCCAGAGCGTGCGGAACAAACTCAAGTCCAAGGAGTATTACTACCGAGAGAAAGCAAAGGGTAAAACGAAATAAGTGCTGCGCTCTGACTCCAAGGGGGATCCGAATCTCTACGCCCTTTCACAGAAAGACCGGCGCAGGGTTGCACGCAAATTTTTGCGGAATTCGCAAGGGGGGATACCCCAAAAACGGGAAACGGCTGACTGTACAAGCAAATTATCGGAGTGGATATGCCAAAAGGTAGCGAAATCTCACTTGGATATGTGCATGATTGGCACAGAGTTGAAAGGCGAAATGCTGCGATTTCTGTACCTTGCCGCAAGCATGAGTTCAACTATTTCGTTATATAATCGCATGATCTTGCGACAACTTCTTGAAAAAACTGACTGATTGTGCTAAAATGGATGATAATTCATCCTATGCGTAATTTGTCGGGAGGTTATACTATGGCCGTTTCATACAACAGACTGTGGAAACTACTGATTGACAAAAAAATGAGCAAGGCGGATCTCCGGAAACAAGCTGGTCTTGCCCCCAATACCATGACGAAACTCCGCAGAGACGAGCCGGTTGCGATGGTGGTTCTGGAAAAGATATGTGCTACGCTTGATACAGACTTCGGAGATATTGTGGAGTACATAAAAGGAACTCAGTGATCTGAGAGAGAAATTTTTCCTGTGCGGATATATGTCCGCTTTATAGTTCTTATTAAGTAATATTATTTATGTAATGATAGATGAGGTGGGACCTATGGCGAAGTTTTTGGATTTGTTCGCCGGTGCTGGTGGACTGTCTGAGGGCTTTATCCAAGCGGGATACACTCCGGTTGCCCATGTGGAAATGGATGTAGCAGCGTGTTATACGCTGAAAACACGTGCGGCATTTCATTGGCTGAAAACCAACGGAGATATCGAGTTGTACAATCAGTACCTGCGGGGAGAGATGACCAGAAACGAATTCTATGCCCATATTCCGCAAGCAGTATTGGATACAGTTTTGAATTATGAAATTTCCAGTGATACGATTCCGGAGATTTTTGAAAAAATTGATCAGGTGCTTGGTAGAGAAAAACTGGATTTAATTATCGGTGGCCCACCGTGTCAGGCATATTCCCTGGCTGGAAGATCCCGGTCTGAAACCAAAATGGTGGGAGATAAGCGGAATTATTTGTATAAGCACTATGCAGAATTCCTGCGGAAATACAGACCCCAATATTTTGTGTTTGAGAATGTACTGGGTTTGTTGTCTGCAAAAGACGAAGACGGTACACTGCATTTTGATAATATGCAGAAATTGTTCTATGAGTATGGGTACAGCACAGAGTTTCAGCCGCTGAATGCATCCGATTATGGTGTGCTGCAAAACAGAAAAAGAATTATCCTTATCGGAAAACTTGGCAAGGATGAGAAGGGTTTTTATCCTGAAATCCAGAAGATAACCAGCACCCACAAGGTTGGGGAATTATTCTGTGATTTGCCGTCCATCAACGCTGGTGGCGGACAGGTTACACCGGTAGCTACAAATCATTACACTGGAAAGTATTTGTACGACTCCGGAATCAAATCCAGTGATTTGAAACCGGTAACGTTTCACCAGGCCCGGCCAAATACTGAGCAGGATCTGGAAATTTACAGAATTGTAGTAGAAACCTGGAACAAGCAAGGTACCCGTATAGCTTATACAGATCTGCCGGAGCATCTGAGAACACACAAAAATACAACCAGCTTCCTTGACCGCTTTAAGGTAGTTGCAGGGAATTTGACTTTTGCGCAGACTGTTGTTGCCCATATTTGCCGTGACGGTCACTATTACATTCATCCCGATAAAAAACAGAATCGGTCCCTGACACCCCGGGAAGCTGCACGAATCCAGACATTCCCCGATAACTATTATTTTGAATCAGCATCCGGAAAGCCTTCCCGGACTCTGGCATACAAGCAAATCGGCAATGCCGTACCTGTTCGCTTGGCAAAATGTATAGCAACTGCATTGATGGAACTATTTGCAAAGGAAGATGAAAATGGCTAAAAATCAGACGCTTGACGATTTTTATAAAAGCTTCAGAGAAGAGGTCCTTTGTGCCAGCGATACTGAAACCAGCGGCTGGACCACCGATGATTTTCTGACCGCTGTTATGCTGGAGTATCTGGAAGAAGCTGGTGAGGTTACAGATCCTGTCATCTGCCCCTTCCGGGATCGCGGTTTACAGATGAATGCATACGCATTTTCTGAAGATTTTGAATCTGTAGATATTTTCGTCAGCATCTACTCAGATACGGAGATGCCACGTTCTGTTTCGCAGACTGATATTGATTCCGCAATTAAGCGAGCGATACAGCTGTATCATCGGGCTGTCAATGACCTGTATACATCATTCCAAAGAGATAACGATACTTACGAGTTTGCAATTTCTGTTTTTCAGAATAAGAGCAGCATTAAAAATGTCCGTATTTGTGCGTTGACCAACGGGTTGGTTAAGCCGATTGCGCTCAAGAATATTACGATCAGTGGCGCAGAAGTCTCCTTCACTCTTTGGGATATTGACCGGTTATATCGCTGTGTTACTTCCGGCAAAATGCGGGAAACCATTGAAATTGATTTTGAAGAGAGATTCCAGACAACAATCCCTTGCATTGAAAACTGCACCAGCAACAAGTACAGTGTATATCTTGCAATTATCAACGGCGAATTGCTGGCTGCGCTGTATAACGAATTCCGGGATCGGCTTCTGGAAAAGAATGTTAGATCCTTCCTTCAGGTAAAGGGAGGTGTCAACAAGGGCATCCGCGATACCCTGCGTGACGAGCCGGATATGTTCCTTGCATATAACAACGGTATCTCTGTTACTGCCGAAAGTGTAGAAATCATCCGTGACGAAAACGGGAAACCGTCTATCAAGAGAATCCGTGATATGCAGATTGTCAACGGCGGTCAGACTACGGCCTCCATTTTTAACGCATGGAACGACAAAAAACTGGGTGTAGATCTTTCAATAGTGTTTGTTCAGATGAAACTTTCAGTTATTGGGTCCGCAGAAGATATGGATGTGATTGTTCCCCGTATCTCTACATTTGCTAATACCCAAAACAAAATTCAGGTTGCCGACTTCTCTGCCAACGATCCATTCCACAGAAGAATCGAAGAACTGTCCAGAACGATTTGGGCACCAGCACAGGGCGGCATGAAACCTCAGAACTGGTTCTATGAACGTGCCCGTGGCCAGTATGCAGATATGTTGACCCGTGAATCCACACCCAAACGCAAGAAAGAATACAAAGAGACTCATCCGTTGTTCACAAAAACAGACCTTGCGAAATACGAGAACACCTGGGAACAGTTGCCGTATCAGGTCAGCGAAGGTGCCCAGAAAAACTTCCATAAGTTTATGCTTCGCTTGAAGGAACGAAAAGGATTTGTTCCGGATGAAGCCTACTACCGCAATCTGATTGCAAAAGCCATTCTGTTCCGCAGAACAGAGAAATTGGTTCAGCAACAACAGTACGGCGGTTACAGAGCGAACATTGTAACTTATACATTGGCATTTCTCTCGCATAAAACCGCCCAGCGCATTGATTTGGAGCGTATATGGAAAGAGCAAGGGTTGACTCCTGCGTTGGAGGCAGAGATTGTTGCGGTATCCAGATTTGTACAGAAGCTGATTGTCAATCCTCCCGGCGGCGCTAATGTCAGCGAGTGGTGTAAAACTACAGTTACGATCTAAGCAGCGCATTGGAAAGCGAGCTTGTATCTGTCGCCCGGCCTTCTGCCGTCACTGCCCCTGCGCCTGTCAGCATTAATTCTCTCACTGAAGAAGAACGGGCATTGATTGATGAAGTAGCTGCTATTTCTGCAGAAACCTGGTTCGCACTGTCCCGTTGGGCAAAGGAAACCAAAAACTTCCAACCTTGGCAGCGCAGTCTTCTGTTCTCTGTTGGCAGTCTGATTGGACGGGGACAAAAACCCAGCATTAAGCAGGCAACACACGCTATTAAGGCATATAAAGCAGCATTTGAGAAAGGCTTTACCGTATAAACACAAAAGGAGGAGCCCTTATGTTGGATTGGAATGAATATATAGAGCAACTGTTATCCCGTGAGAGCAGTTTTGACGGGATCAGTCTGTCCCTTGGAGATGCATCCCGGCCTGTAAGTGTTCCTCCTATTATCAAAGCCAGTGTGTTGATGCTGGATAGGATGCTTGAGTGCCAGGGAAAATTCAACATAATGGTTTTCCCGGAACGTATCCAATCCATTTTTATATTCACCTTGGTTAAGTTGCTGTATAACATTTCCGAAGGCCGAATCGAGCGTGCATATGATCCGGAAAAATTTCAACCGGGAGAAAAGCTTCGATTCGGCAAGGCAGTAGTTGAATTTGTCAGAATGGAAGAGCATGGCGACAAGAAGTGCATGAGAATCCGTTTGGCAGATCTGGATTACATTGCTCCAATCGAATTTTTTCCGCTGTTTCAGAAAACCAACGCTAAAAAAATCAGCAAATATGCGGTCTTTAGTACAGAAGAAAAAGAAGCTCGGAAGAAGTTATCCGGCAGCACACCCGAAAAGCAATACTTAAAACTGTTAACCGATTACAAAACACACATGGACAGTTCCATTGTAAATATGACTTCAATCATAAATACAAAGGAACAAATTTCTGGTTGTGAATTGTTTGGCCGCAGCATAAAAGATCTTCTTCTGATTGGTCAGGCAGATTATGAGGGAAATGTGAGAAATGTTGGTGCTGGGCAATTGGGTGGCACCCCCGCTATAGTGCTGGCATCTGACCTGTACGCGATTGCCGAAATGGCACATAAAGGCCATCCTATTCAGTCCATTATTATTGATGGTTCAAATGCCAGTATTCTTCTTTCGCAGCTGGATGCGCTGGATGAGTTGATGAGGTTGGGTGTTCCGATCACCTGCGTTACGGATATTGTCAACTCCTTTGATCTGCAGCCCTTCCTGGATCGGAAATTCAATTTGTGGCGGTGGGACGAAACCAGTATTACGGATAAACTGTATGATGCTGTGCCGCTATCTTTGGACCAGAAAACAATGCATTGTGCCAAGCGTGAAGTCGAGCATTTGGTCTCAAATGGCAATGAAATCAGCACTGCTATCAGGAAACTGTCTTTCCACAAGGGAGAGGCACAGACACTCTCTGCGCAAATGCTGAAACTGTTTGATCGGCTGTATTCGCTGGCGTTTACAGTTCTGCGGGAAACTGTACCGTTTGATGAATCCCAGATATCCCAAGCCCGGTTGACACTTGAAGAATGCAGCTCCATACTGTCTTCTGAAAAGAACTATGTTGCTCCCAAAACTTACGAAGACTATTCCATTGTTATTGATTGTCTGAAGACCGTTTTTACCAAAGGCTATGTTTTGCCCAAGCACGATGCACTTGCAGCCAGATTGCGCAGTGAGAAATACAAGAGTATCTGTATTGTTGTACCTGAGCGAGCAGAGAAAACCCATGTCCAGGCATATTGGCAAATATGGTGCAGAAGAAATCGTTTGACCACACAGGTGTTTGTTCTTCATCCAGCAGAGTATTATCCGGCACAATGTACGCAGTTCTCTGCTACAATAGTGGTCGGCTGGCTGAAACGCGCCATTATGAGAAAAATACTGTACAGCTTCAATACTCAAAGCTATACAGTATTAATGTACGATTATGAAAAGGGATGGAAGAATTATTCCATGGCGAAATGGGGGGCCGCACTGGATAGCTCCCGGAATCGTCAAGTGATCGAACGGTCTTTTGCGACTGACAAGGTGCAAATTTCTACTACGCGCTTCGAACCGAAACCTGTTGTACCTGAAGCGATTCCTCAGACAGATGAGTACGAAGAAATCGAACTGATTCTCCGGGAGAATAAGTACCGTCAGTACATTGCCCGCGGTGGCCAGAAGACTGCGGCCGAAACGACTGAAGCCATCCCTGTCAACTTTGTCGGAGGATATCTTGCATTCTATCGTACGGGTCATCAGCTGTTATCTGCAACCAATATCATAGTGAATGATGCAGACAAACTCCGCGAGGAAGATAAAAAGCTTCCTGCAGAGCTGAAGTTGGGAGATTTTGTTGTTGTCCGCGAATCGGACCGCGACTTGATCAAGGAAATGGCGGATATCATTCTGGAAAGATCCGGTAAGGGAGAAGTGCGTGCCCTTTCAAACAAGTGGCGGGAAGCGTTGGAAATCGAAACACTGTTTTATACGCCAGAGGAAATATTCAAGCGGCTGCAGTCTGTTGGCTGTACAAAAGGATATCCTACAGTGCGTGGGTGGATTCTGGATGACGATGTTATCGCTCCGTATTACAGGGAGGATCTGGAACATATCGCTAAAATCACCGGCAGTACAGTTCTGCAGGACTTGCTTGACCAAGTCCACGAAGCTGCACAGATTGTCCGGAATGCCCACATACAGGCTGGCCGCGCACTGTCGATTCAACTGAGAAACAGAATTGTTGAGGCGCTGAATGAATATGGAGATATCGATCCGTTCAATATTTGGGAACCAATCGAAATGCAGGTAGATGGCGTTGGCACAGTCCGTATTCTGAAAATCATTGATATCGGCACTCCGGTAGTTGTTGACATCGCAGATACCAACCGCCTTATTGAGGAAGAGTAAGGAGAGAAATATTATGGCCATTATGATTCCATCCGTGATTTCGCCGGAAGTGAAATCCAGCGCAGAGCGAAAAATCTTTGAATGGTTCCAGAACGCACCCGGAACAGACAAATGGATCGTGCTGCATTCTTTGGGCATCACTACGCACAATAAAGTAATCTATGGTGAGACAGACTTTCTTGTTTTGGCACCCAAACTGGGACTTTTTGCGCTTGAGGTAAAAGGTGGCCGTGTTAAGCGGGAAAATGGAATCTGGTACTTCACAAACAGATACGGCAACACGAACAGCAAAGTTCGGGGGCCGTTCGAACAGGCCAAGGACGGCATTTTCAGCATAGTTGAAGCCATTAAAAAACGCACTGATATTGATCACCGTCACATCAACAATATGCTGTTCGGCTATGGTGTCATGTTCCCGGATATTGAGTTTAACTCTGCCGGTGTTGAAGAAGAGCAATGGCAGGTATTCGACTCCAGGGATGGGGCTGGTGTGAGACAGTTTATTAAGCGGTTGTCTGATGGTGCCAAGGCAAAGTGGGAAGAACATTATGGCCCTGTCAGTGACTCCAAATTACCGGACTCTGCGGATGTCAGATACATAGCCAGTCTCCTCCGGGGAGATTTTGACTGTGCCGTTTCTATGAGCGCACAGTTACGCAATGCCAGCGAAGCATTGATTGCCCTGACCAAAGAGCAGTATCGTTGTCTGGATCAGCTGGATGACAACCCCCGTTGTCTGATTCAGGGCCCCGCCGGAACAGGTAAAACGCTTCTCGCAATTGAAGAAGTCAAAAAAGCTGCTGCCCGTGGCGAAAAAGTTGCACTGTTTTGCTTTAATTCAAACCTTGCAGATTGGCTCAGCAGTTATTTTGCGGATATGCCGGAATCTGTTCGGCCAGAGTTTGTGGGAACACTCCATAAATATATGACGCAGATTGCGAAAGAGGCTGATCTGCTGCCGCCATATCCCCATGATCCAGAGCAAATTCAGCACTATTATCACACAGATTTGCCTGAAGCTGCAGCATATGCACTGCTGGAAACCGGGGAATTGTTTGACAAGATCGTCGTTGATGAGGCACAGGATCTGATCCGTGACAGTTATCTTGATGTCATGGAAGGTTGTCTCAAAAAAGGGTTATCCAGAGGCCGCTGGACCTTGTTTGGGGATTTTTCTATGCAGGCCATATACGCAGAGGGAGTCTCTGGCACTAAACTCATTGAAAAGCTGGATGATATTACCTCTTTTATCCGATTTAAGCTTACAGTAAACTGCAGAAATACAAAGCCAATCTGCAAAGAAATCGAAACTGTAACCGGCTTTAAGGCACCCCATGATCTCTGGACCAAAGTGGATGGCCCTCCGGTACAGTATCTCACCTAGTCCACAATGGAGGGGCAATGCAAGAAGCTGAAAGCTGTTCTGAAACAGTTGGCTGATTCCCACATTGAACCAGAAAAAATCGCCATCCTTTCCCCCAGAAAGAGGGAGGATTCTGTGGTTTCCATGCTGGACGGATATGTAATTAAAGATTTTAGAGTACCACCCGGAATGAACACAACATTCTGCACGATTCAGGGATATAAAGGCCTTGAGAATTCTGTAATAATCCTGACCGATATTGAAGGATTCTCTGCTGAAAAACTGATGTATGTAGGTTTGAGCCGAGCCTGCACAGGCCTGTATATTTTGGAGAGTGACTCTGCAAAAAGAGAATACGATAATCTTCTGATGAGGAGGCTGTTCAATGAGTGATAACAGACGCGATCAACTTATCGAATTTGTTGAGCGGGAATTTATTGGCCCAGATCCCATTGACTGGCCCGGTATGACACAGAATAATGGTCAGGAAATACTGGTTTCAGACCCTCCACGCACCCGCTATATCGCAGGTATACTGTATCCTGCAGAAACCACTGATGATAAAGCAGACCTCAAAGATGGCGAATGCGAATCACTGGGCGAAGCAGACGGAGAAGATGTAGAGGTCAAACCCCCAAAGCGCGGTGACGGTGCGGTAGAATTTCTGGAAGATGCAGAAGAATTGATTAACCGTTCGAATGCATACAGACAATCCGCAATCAGCATTACCGTTTCTGTTAAGGATGGTGATACCATTCGTGTAGCGGTATCTGCAGGTACCTATACAAAAGTACCCGCAATGGACCCAGCCACCGGAGAACGCCTGGAAAACAAGTATAAGTATCCCCGCACTGCACTGGCGTGGGAAAATGATAATGCTCCGCTGGTTTTGCCTTCCTCTACCGACGGGCTCAAAAAGTTCCCGATAGGAACAACCGGACTGCAATTTGATGTTACATATCGCTACCGTGCGGGTGACAGCTGCATTTATACATTCACTCTGGAGAATGCAAAACCCAAGGCTAAAGAAAATATCAGCGATGAAGAATGCTTCTTCCAATGCAAGTTTAGGCTGTTCTCTGAAAAGGGTTTTTCCCCGCTTTCTGATTCACAACGGATTACACAGGATGGGACTATCAATCCAATCAGCTTCTCTACCGGAATGTACGGAACTATGCCATCGGCCATGGTTGTGCAGCAGATTGGGATGCCAGCGAATCTGTGCAGTGGATTGCTACAGCTATTTTTCCGAAATATGATATCAAACCTATAGTACCCAGTGCAATCGAGGGAGTGTCCCTTGATATGCTGAAAATGAGTCCATACGGAAGTTTTTCTGATACCATCCGGGAACTGCGAATGATGTGTGAGAAATACCGTGAATGGATTAACGGATTACGGACAGTCCGAAAAGATCTTTCTGCAGAGTATAAAATTACTGCAGATCGACACATTGCAAACTGCGAAACCTGCCTGTCCAGAATGGAAAAAGGTGTGGATCTGCTGGAGCAAAACGAGAATATTCGTATTGCGTTCCAGTACATGAATCTGGCCATGCTGATGCAGCAGTTACATTACAATCTTCCGTTGCAAAAATGGGAAGATAATGGTGCAGGCGATATCAGCCTGATTAATCCTGTTGTCATGCCTGTCGCAACAGATGACACTACCTGGCATAACAAGGAGCAACGGGTTTACGGTAAGTGGCGTCCCTTCCAGCTGGCATTTGTGGTGATGAATCTTCGCGCCATGTATGATCGTGACTGTAATGAGCGCGGGATCGTTGATTTGATCTGGTTTCCTACCGGCGGTGGTAAAACAGAAGCATATCTGGGTCTTTCTGCATACACCATCTTTATCCGTCGCCTTATGAACAAGGCTGACAAAGGCACTGCTATTCTGATGCGGTATACGCTTCGCCTTCTGACTGCACAGCAGTATGAGCGTGCGTCTGCAATGATCTGTGCCTGCGATATAATCCGAAAGAATCACGAGGATTTGTTCGGCAGGAACAGAATTACTATCGGTTTGTGGGTCGGTAGTTCCACTACTCCCAACAAGGTAAGTGACGCCGTAAAAGCATATGAAAAACTGTATCGCGGTGAAGGCAACAATCCATTTGTTATGTTGAAATGCCCGTGGTGCGGCGCACAAATGGGGCCCGTGCAAAAGGGAAAGAATCAGTGGGAACTGCCTGGTTACAGGAAAGTACCGCTGGGCCGGAGAAAGTTTGGGTTTGCTTTCCGGTGCCGCAATCACAGGTGTGATTTTTCTACCGAGGATTTGCCGCTATTTGTTGTGGATGAATCCATTTACGACGAGACCCCGACATTGCTGTTGGGCACTGTGGACAAGTTTGCAATGCTCCCATTCCGTCCAAATGCTCAGAAAATATTCGGCTATGAAAATGGCGTAAAAAAGACTTCCCCGGACCTGATTATTCAGGACGAGTTGCATTTGATCTCCGGCCCGCTGGGTTCCATGGTGGGTCATTATGAAACACTGATCCATGAACTCTGCACGACGAGAACCGCTTCCGGCGAGATTCATCCCAAGATCATTGCGTCCACGGCAACTATCAGTCGTGCAAAAGAACAGTGTCATGCTCTGTATGGCTGCGACCGGGATGATGTTTTCCAATTCCCGCCCTCTGGCCTGGATGCAGGCAATTCGTTCTTTGCCGAGGAAGACCGCAATCAAAATGGTCGGCGCTATGTAGGCATACTGGCTACAGGTTCGTCTTCGGACGCAACCACCGCAATTCGCCTGTTTGCATCATTGCTGTATGGTGCCAAAGCGATGCAGGTTGACTCGGAAGATGAGCGTGATCCTTACTGGACCAATATGGGTTACTACAACAGCATTCGTGAACTTGGACAGGCTGCAACCTGGATTCGGGCGGATATCGATCAGCATCTGGATGTTATGTATAAACGCCGCTTTGAAGATAAGAGGTATTCAACAAAAGAAGAATATCGCAAAAACAGACGCTACATCTGGCGGGACGAAGAGCTTACCAGCCGTATTTCCGGTAGTGACGTGACTGCAAGTCTGGCCAATCTGGGAATTCGATATCCCGGCGAGGTGGATTCTGAAGGAAAAATCAAGGATCATCCTATTGATATTTGCCTTGCAACAAATATGATCTCCGTTGGTTTGGATGTATCCAGACTCGGTTTGATGACCGTGGCCGGGCAGCCGAAAACCACCTCTGAGTATATTCAGGCAACCAGCCGTGTTGGCCGTAGTGCAAAAAATGCCCCTGGACTCGTATTTGTTTTATACCGGCCTGGTCGGCCAAGGGACAAGTCTCACTACGAACACTTCAGATCCTATCACTCCCGTGTATATTGCAATGTTGAACCGACAAGCGTCACACCCTTCTCTGCTCCGGTGCGCGAGCGTGCTTTGCACGCAATTATGGTTGGAATGATGCGGTTGGAAAGTGACGACAGATTCAATGAGGATCCGCCCCGTTTCCCTGATGATGATTTGATTGATAAAGTACGCTGTGTCATTGAAAACCGTGTAGAGGATATCGACAGTGAAGAACTGGATGCAACACTGGATCGAATGGAGTATATTCTGCAGTGTTGGGAGGACTGGAATCCCCGGAAATGGGAGCCTGCGAGAAACCCTGACTGGTCTTACGCTGACCCTGTTCCCTTAATGTATTCCGCAGGAAGCCATCCCAATGAAGCATGGGGCTCCCGGGGAATTGAGACTCCCACTTCCATGCGCAGCGTAGATGCATCCTGCGAGGCCGAAGTACTTACCAATCGCTATGTACCAAAGGAGGGCTAAAAAATGGCATTTAATAACAGACCTATGCGCAGAAGTGCCCTGATTGGTCCATGGGGTGTGGGAGCGATCGTTCCTTTCCCCAACGATGAATCCCTGATGATTGCCGGTCTGGATATGTGGCGCTACAATGATGCGACACCTTTCGTAATAAAGGATGAGCGTCTGCTTCGACGGCTGGGTGTTCAGGAACTGCGTTGGCCCCCTGATTATCGGGAGAATAATGCCGATCCACAGAACTGTTTTCTGAAAATTCCGACGGTAAGATTCCCTACATGGCACTATTGCCCATTCTGCGGCACAATGGAAAAAACTACATTCTACCAGCAGCAACCTGAATGTGAGTGCTATCCATGGCCTAACGGAAGAAGGTGTAATCCTGCGTTCCGACACAGAAGGAAACTGATTCCGGAACGTTTCATTGTTATCTGCCCGGATGGTCATATTGATGATTTCCCAGTAGCTGAATGGCTTCATCAGGACCCCGGATACCGGTATAATCCGGAGACCTGCAAAATCAGAAGAAGTACCGGTGGTTCATCTGCTTCTCTGAGTGGTGTGTATTATGAGTGTACCTGCGGTGCAAGAAAAAACATTGCTGGTGCTACTAAGCCCGGAGCATTATCCAAGATTGGATACAGATGCAAAGGTACTAAGCCATGGCTTGGTATGGACAGCGATGAAGAGCATCCTTGTGGCCGGGCCGATGTACGAGTGGTTCTCCGGGGTGCTACGAATGTATGGTTTGCTGATACCAGAAGTTCCATTTACATTCCAACCGATGATGAACAGGCAACAAAGAAAATTCTCGCTGTACTGGATGAGTTTTTTGATTCAGTAAGTGCACGTCGGGTTAACGGCGAATTGGACCGAAGCTTTATTTATATGTTGGCAGATGCTAAACATGTTGACCGGGAAGCTCTTTACAATGCCTTTGTTCGTCGCGATCAGGGATTGGAAGGCTTACCTGATGTTACAGAAGAAATATCTGAAGACGAGTACCGGCTTGCAGAATACAATGTGCTGATAAAATCCAGCGGTGGTGATGCACAACGTTTCCACTCGAAAAATTATCCTATTTCCTGCTATGATCCAGTCATCAGAAAATTCTTCAAGAGTATTTCCCTTGTGCACAAGCTTCAGGAAACCCGGGCTTTCGTTGGCTTTTCACGTGCAGAGCCCAATGAGATGCCGATTTCTGAACGAAAGAAAATGCTCAGACTTGGCGGTGAAAACTGGCTTCCTGCCATTCAGGTTCATGGTGAAGGTATTTTCTTTGAGTTCAACAAGGAAGCGGTGGATGAATGGGCACAGCAGCCTGCTGTTCAGGCCAGACTGCGTAACCTTCAGGATTCTTACCGGAATTCCAAGTTTGGAGCAAATGCCGTTGGAGATCTCCGTCCGGAGTTTGTCCTGATTCACACTTTTGCACATCTGATCATTAACCAGCTTAGTTTTGAATGTGGTTACGGCAGTTCTTCTATTCGGGAAAGAATTTATTGTGAGAAGACCGATAATGAGTACGGAATGTATGGTGTTCTTATTTACACAGCCTCCGGCGATTCCGAAGGCTCTCTTGGTGGTTTGGTCCGCCAGGGAGCCAAGGATCATATTGAGGATACGATCCGTGATGCTGTGCGGAATGCCGCATGGTGTTCCTCTGACCCTGTTTGTATTCAGTCTTACGGACAAGGCCCGGAATCCTGTAATCTGGCGGCTTGCCATAACTGCGCACTTCTGCCTGAAACCTGCTGTGAGTGTGGTAATCGTTTGCTGGATCGAGGCGTGGTTGTTGGTACTCTTGATGATAAAACCATTGGTTTCTTTGCGGATTTGTTAGATTGACCACAGGAGAACAGATATACCTATTTCAGTTACTATTCCGGCTAGACAGCCAGAGATAAAAAAGCAGGAAGTCCCTGCCTTTGAGTTTACAATCAAAAACCAATCGCAAATCAAAGAGGGAGATACTGTCGTTTTTTCCTTCTGGAACAAGAAGGACGAATCTGCAGCCTGCTATGGAGGGATAGGAAAAATAAGCGAAATATTGTCCCTGAATAATCGCAGGTTTTATGTCAAAGTACAGGACTATCGCTTTTTTGAACACAGAGTTTCTGTTATGCTTCCGAACGGGAAATATGTAGAGCAATTGGGTGATCCGACAGCCGCGGACATTCAATTCCCCGGCAAGGGATATCAAATCAGAACCATATTCCAAGAGTCGTTGGACTATATCATAAATACCGGTGGCATACAGCATCTTCCCCAAAAACCAAGTACAGAGGATATTGAGTTTTTTGAGTCTGAATTAAGGGATGCAATTCGTTCATACTATGTTGATAAAGAGAAAGCCGCTATATATTTGGTTGAGCGTCTCTCTGCAAGCATAGGGAGGGCAATGTCGGTTACCGAAAGCCATTCCTACAGTTCGGATTGCAATTTCTACAATGCATCTGTGCCGACTGCAGAAAAAATAGCCGCATTGAAAAGCTATTTGCAGTATATGAAGATGTCTTATTCGTACAAGCCAATATTGGTAATGGCATTGATGCAAAGCGGAAAGCCAGGAGTGGTTTCAATTGAGAAAGCAACTCGATTTTTCCGAAAGTATTATGCCGATCGCCGGGAGCAAGGCCTTACCCCGGAAAAGAGACGTTGTATTTATTTGCGGGAAGATGTTACAGACAAACAAATTGCAGCAAATCTGGTCAGCAATCCCGTGAAGGCGCTTTGCGAAAGTGGATTCTTTTTCTTTAATGAAAAGGAACAGATTTTTTCATTGTCACCAGAAATTTGGCCATTTCTGGACAAGGGGAACAAGGCTGCAATTACTAAAATTTGCAAGCAAAGATTGAAAGAATACTATTCAGAATGAGTGAGGGGGACATATTATGGCAGATGTACATACTCCGGAACAGCGAAGCTACAATATGTCCCGGATTCACAGCAAAAACACAAAACCTGAAGAATTGGTGAGAAAGTTCCTGTTTTCACAGGGGTTCCGGTATCGGAAAAATGACGCCAAGCTACCGGGAAAACCGGATATCGTGTTGCCCAAATACCAAGCAGTCATCTTTGTGAATGGTTGCTTTTGGCATGGTCATGAAGGTTGCCGCTATTTTGTATGGCCAAAGAATAATGCGGAATTCTGGAAAGAAAAGATTACCGGAAATATTCAGCGGGACAAGCATAATCACCAGCTTCTTGCCAACCAAGGGTGGCGTGTAATCGAGATTTGGGAATGCCAATTGATGAAATCTGTAGTAGATAACACCCTCCAAAACCACGTGCCGAGGGTTCGAGTCCTTGCGTCCCTGCCATCAAAGGGCAATGAAAAAGATATTGCCCAAGAAACCCCCGATTTTATCAAGGGCACTGAAAAAGTCAGATCTATGAAAGTAGGTCTGGCTTTTTCAGTTAAAAAATGGTATAATAGAAGCAGAAAAGGTGGGAAAGATATGCTGAAAGATAACTCACAGATGGTACTGGATTTGTCGCCATATCAAGGATTATATGAGGCGATCATTCCGCGGGATCATATTCTGCGGAGGTTAAAGGACAGCATAGATTTCAGCTTCGTTAATCCTATGATGCGCAAGCAATATTGTGAAAACTTCGGTCGACCGGCAAAAGAACCGGAGATGATGTTTAAGCTACTGTTTTAAAAAAAACTGTATGATCTGTCGGATGAGCGGCTCATTTCAAGCGCGCAAACAGACATGGCGTATAAGTACTTTCTTGGTTTGTCGCCGGAAGATAAGATGATTGACCCCAGCCTATTGACGAAATTCAGGAAGACGCGGATCACAGAAGACATACTGGAGGATATGCTGAAAGAGACGATTCAGCAGGCGGTTCAAAAAGGATTGGTCAAATCCGGAACGATCATCGTTGACGCAACGCATACCGAAGCTGCGGTGAGGGCAAAAAGCGCAACTCAGGTTCTCAGGGAATTAACCAAGCAACTTCGCAAAGAAATATACAAACATGAATATGATCTATCCGAAAGATTTCCGGAGAAACCATCCATAGAGGCAGAATTATCCGAAGAAGTAGCATATACCTACGAATTGCTTGAAAAAATACAAGGTGGAGTGGAGGCAAGTGACAATGCCGAGATCAAGTCATTATACAATCGTATAAAGGAACTGATGGACAGTGACCGCATTCGGCAGATTCGCTCTAAAGATGATGAAGATGCAAGATTCGGGCATAAGACGACCACATCCACATTTTTCGGATACAAAACACATATTGCGATGAGTGATGGCCGAATCATCACTGGGATTGAGGTAACAGACGGAAGCAAGCCTGATGGCGAGCAGTTGCCAAAGCTGTTGGAAAAGAGCAAACGAAACGGGGTAGCTGTCAAGGAGATCGTAGGCGATATGGCCTATGTCAGCGATAACAATCTGGCATTTTGCAAAGAACACAATGCAGAACTATACGCAAGAACCAATTCGGCTGTGGCAGCTGCTGCGAATACACAGTTAGAAGAGGGTTTCAGTTATAGTAAAGACGCACACATGATGCAGTGTCCCGCAGGTCATTTAGCTATGCGCGTTGAGAAACGGAATGCGGCAAACGGCAACACCTACTACAACTACTGTTTCAGCGTCAAGAAATGTAAAGTGTGTCCTATGCGGGAGACCTGCAAAGTTGGAAAATCCAAGTGTCATACTTACAGCGTAACATGTATAAGTGACGTTCACAAAGCCCGTCTTGAATTTGAAAGCAGTGAAGAATTTACCAATAAAATGCATATTCGTCATAGGATTGAAGAGAAAAACGGAGAAATGAAAACAGCCCACGGGTTCCGAAGAGCGGATTCTGCGGGCTTGGTTGCTATGCGATTGCAAGCATATTTCACCGCTATGGTGGTAAATATGAAGAGAATTACGGCAGTAATTCCGGGTTGATCGCCCGGATTTTTTATTTTCGACTGCATTAGCCCTGATTTTTGCTCATGCAAGAAAAAGGTATGTCTTTCGTTTGTGAAAAACACACCTTTTTCAGTGCCCTTGATTTTATCGGGGGTTTCGCCGTTTCTACGGTCAAAATTTTTACAAGCGATTTTGCAGATGTGAAAAAGGTATTTTTCCCTTTCTGTAGTGAGCCGAACTCTCGCACAACCGAATACAAGCCACCGAGCGCATGGATAAGAACAAATCCATGCGCTTTTTTATTCCCACAGAAAGGAGGAAAAACCATGGATTCACGTGGGGGATGCGCGTGTTTTGCGCTGCCCTGATTGTAAATGTAAAAGCTTTTGCCGTAAGCACGGCTGATGTGTATAGTCAAACGGCAAAGCGCTGAATCAACGTGGACGGGTGGTTGGAACCATTTGCATATAAACATTGCCCTGCAAATCAAAGCAACTGTCCATCCGCGCCGGCAAATAAGAGCATCTCTGCGTAAATCTTCAGATGTCAGAAACCGTCGGATAACCAGAAACGTCCATCGCCGTTTAGCAATATCCACGTCGGATCCACGGTCGGACCGCGGTATCATTTCGAGAAATACAAAACATCATCCGATGCAGCCGTGTTACTCACACAGGTGTAATCGATCCGAGCGGAATGCATTTAACGAGGGATGCAACAGGCAAATACTTTTCCCCTGAAATTCCGGATTTTTCCCGTATTCATACCATCGGGACATTTATGTCTGCGATGGTTTTCATCTCTTGTGGTCATGGCGTTGTCATTGCCTCCGGAATTCCGTATTCATGTTGCGGAGAGGGACGCGGTTCGGTAAAATCGGTCGGGATTTCAGAAGGGGCACCTGCTTTCGCAAGTGCCCCCATTTTTTGCTCGCTGGTTCGGCAGTGAAAAATCACCCTTGCCGCTTGTGTTCCGTTTGTCATATGGCAAACTGGAAAAATATTCAGGTCTTAAGCTCCACCACGGTCACGCCGTAGTCACCTTCGCCGTATGTCCCGGAACGGAACGACTTGACACGACGGTCGCCCTTGAGGTATCTCCACATGGCTGCCCGCAGTGCTCCCGTGCCCTTGCCGTGGACTATGGTAACGGTGCCGTAACCTTCATAGATGCAGCTGTCTATATACCTGTCGACCATGAACCATGCATCATCTCCCGTCTGCCCGCGGACATCTATCTCATGCTTCAGTGATCTGTCATGCGCCGGCCGCGCTGACGTGGTTTGTTTTTTGTCCGATGCTTCTGACGAGTCAACGAGCTTGATCGAATCCAATGACGCCTTTGTAGTGGCGCTGCCGAAGCTCACAGAAGCTGTATCGCCCGAAACGGATACCACGGTGCCGACCTTGCTCATGCCGTTTATCTGGACCCGGTCTCCCTTGCGAAGCTCGCGCGGGAGTGTGTAGTCGCCGTCCTTTTCCCCAACCGTTACGGTCTTTCCGACGTTCCCGAGCGACTCTCGTATACTGCGGCGTGCCTGATCGAGGGTACGGGCAAAATCTTCCTTTTCTTTGCTTCGCCTGGCCTCTTCAAGCTGTGCCATAACATAGTCGCTTGAAGCTCTTGCTCTTGCCAGAACCTGGTCGGCCTCGTTGCGTATTCGTTCGGCTTCTGCTTTGGCACGCGAGGTCAGCTCTTCGCACTCCTGCCTGACTTTGTCTATCTTTCGCTGCGCTTCTGCTCTGGCGGCTCTGGCTTTTTCACTTTCTTCACGCATTTGTGTTTCGGCATTTTGCAGCCTGCCGATAACGTCCTCAAAGCGTCTGCTGTCCTCGTCCATAAAGGATTTTGCACGTTCTATAACGTCGTCGGGTATTCCGAGGCGCGAAGCGATAGCAAATGCGTTTGAACGCCCGGGTATCCCGGTTATCAGGCGGTAGGTAGGCCTCAATGTTTCAAC
>OLGB01002133.1_pt1 | contig 21866 bp, 16 predicted proteins | sample 1605691 | NCBI WGS metagenome assembly OLGB01 (sample SAMEA3888925, study PRJEB22519) | human gut metagenome | biome: human gut; feature: human-associated habitat; material: faeces | place: Denmark | collected 2010 | reverse complement strand
AAAAGTCTACGCAACACGGGCAACGGAGAATCTCTGCCGGATCATGCTGATGGATACAACGTATTGAATTCACTGCTCAAAATCTTTAGCTTCAGCACAAGCTGTTTTACAGCGGACTCGTACAGATTCCGCATGACAAAGTAGCGGTGCGGGCTTTCATGAAACGGGAGAGCCGAAGATGCTGTCATATCGGCGTAACCATCCTTTGTGTCAGAATCAGTTTCCCGGCAAAATGAAACTGCAATCCGGCAAGCTCACTGCCATTTTAATACAAAAAGAAACATATGACGTAAAAACTTTGTGTTGAGAATGACGGCCGGGGCAGAGCCGTCCGTGTTGCCAAAAGGGCAAAAGGGGGCCGCCCCTGTACGGGCACAGGGGCGGCGGAGGAAGGAGCACAGCAGGCATAGGGGGAACCTGCCATAGAATGGGATGACATACAGCAGATACTGACTAGGGTGTATCTGAAAACTGTCAACGCACCCGGACAGCGGGCCTTTTCACGCTGCGCTGCGTCATTTTTCCTTGAAATACGTCAGTATTCCTGCGAAAAAATGTCTTGCTCAGCGCGAAAATTCCTCGCTGCCGGTCACATCACCAGTTTTCAGATACACCCTAGCATCCGCCCGCAGCCATTATCTTGTGCATTGGGAAAACCAAAAGATCAAAGCTATGAGATCGGAGGAGAAGGGATGTTCCCGCTGTCTCCAAGGGTGTTGCATTCGTGGTTCCCCTGTATCTATATTATATAGGAGAAAGAAGGCTTTGGCAAGACTTATTTAATATAAAGTCTTAATATTATTTCTGGCGGAGACAAAAAAGTGGCAACACAGGGGAAGAGATTCTTATGTAAACAACAAGACTGGAGGCAGCTGATGAAAAGACGAATCATTACAACCGTAACCGTTTGTGTATTTCTGGCACTTGTGCTGGCGGTGCGGCTCTCTGACAGAGAAAAAAACGACAATAGTATTCCATCCAAAGAAACCGTGGCCGCGTATATTCTGGAAAAGGGTGAGCAATATGCGGCAGAGCAGCTGCGAGGACAGGACAGGAACAGTGTCCGCCGTAGCTGGGGAGACCCGGATGCCATGCCGTCCGGGATCTGGGCAGATGTGTGGGACCTTGATGCGGACACAACGCTGCTTGTATTTTATGATGCAGAAAACAAAGACACGGTAGAGCGTGTTGTGCTCGGGCAAAAGGGAGGATAGTAAATAAGCGGGTTCATTTTTACAGAAAACCACATAAATTGATAATGATTTATTATGGTAAACATAAACGAGGAGGACGAACAATGACAAAACGAACGCTCTCCGTCTGTCTTGCGTTTGTGCTGCTGCTCGGCACACTTGTCGGGTGCAGCAAAAACGAAACAAAGACAGACGATTCAGGCCAGAATACACAGCAGGAGACGATACCGGAGCTAGCGTCTCAATACGCCTATCAACCGCAGTATTTTGATCTGCCGGAATCGATCCAGTGGATCAGCCGGAGCTGCGTTTCGGGCAGTACACTTTATTTTACTGCCAGTATTCTCAGCGGACAGGATACCTACATTGACAAAGACGGCAATGAGGTTTCTTATGACACCTATTCCGAGGGCCTTTTCCGGTTTGAACCTGACAGCGGAGAATGCGTACAGCTCGTCAACTACGTTGACAAGCCTGATGTGGAAGATCTGGACGATGGTACACAGATTTTCCGCAGCAGCAACAGCAGCGCCCAGATCCATGCCCTCGCGGCCGGCACAGACGGCACGCTCTGGATCTACCGCCGGACAGACCTTTACACGGATGACGGCGAGATGGGGCCCTCCCTTTCGGAGCTCATCCAGCTGGATGCGCATGGCACGCTGCTTCGCACCATCATCCCCGCAAACGAGGAAGATCCGAACAGCACAGGAGACTGGGGCTATTCGTACCTTGACACCCTGCTCTCCGATGATAAGGGCTATGTCTATACTTACGATTATCAGACAGTCAATGTTTATGGGCCGGATGGCAGCTTCGTTTTCAGCAAATCCGCTGACGAGCTTTCCGGCCAGCTCTGCCAGCTCTCTGCCGGTGAAGTCGGCGCACTGACTACTTACAATGACGGGAAGATGGCCTTCAAACAGCTTGACCCTGAAACGAAGAACTGGGGAAAGGAAACACCGGTCTCTTCCCGCGCATGGAGCCTGCAGCCGGGCAATGATGTCTACCGGTATTTCTTTATAGACGGCGGTAACATCTTCGGCGAACGCAAGGACACCGGCGAGGTGGAAAAGGTCGTCGACTGGCTGGCATGTGATGTGGACAGCAATACCATCGGTTACAATCGCCTCGGCTTCTTGGCTGACGGTCGCATCGCCACTGTGACCCTTGGGCACAGCTATGACGGAACGCGGGAGCGGCAGCGGATCCTGGTGCTGAGCCGCATGGATGCTGCCGATGTGCAGCAGAAAACAGAGCTGACGCTGGCCTGCTTCAGCCTTGATTATAACCTCCGCAGCCAGATCGTCAAGTTCAACCAGACCAGCACCGACTGCCGCATCGTGGTCAGGGATTATGCGGAGTATGCAGACGGCGAGGATTACTATGCCGGCCTTACCGTGTTCAACACCGAAGTTCTCGCCGGCAAGATACCGGATCTGATCGTTGGCAATATGATGCTGCCGATCCGGCAGTATGCCGCCAGGGGCATGTTGGAGAACCTCTGGCCGTATCTTGACGCCGACCCCGACTATTCGCGCGACAAACTCATGACCCGCCCGGTCGAGGCCGCGCAGGTGGATGGAAAGCTCTATCAGCTGCCCATCAATTTTGGCATCACCACGGCAGTCGGCCTCGGCAGGATCGTCGGCGATTACACGACATGGACGCTGGCTGACGTCAAGAACGCGCTCAGCAAGCTGCCCGAAGGCGCGATGGTATTCAACCAGTATTACACCCAGTCGGAGATGCTCATGTATTGCGTCGCCATGAACGCAAAGGGCTTCATGGACTGGCAGAATGGCACCTGCAATTTCGATTCTGACGAGTTCCGCGCCCTTCTGGAGTTCGTCAAGCCGCTCCCGGCAGAGTTCAGCTGGCAGAGCGACGAAGAATATGAAAGCGACTTTACCCGCATGAAAAGCGGCAAACAGCTGCTGTATCCTATGAACCTCAACGACTTTGACAACATCTACTATACCTTTGCCGCGCTCGATCACGATATCCGGTTTGTTGGTTTCCCGCGGGAAGATGGCTCCAGCGGCAGCGCCTTTACTGCCAGCGTAACGCTCTGCATCACCACGGCCTGCAAGGATAAAGCAGGCGCCTGGGCGTTTGTCCGTTCGGCGCTCTCTGAGGAATACCAGAAAAATCTCTGGAATTTCCCGATCCTGAGGTCTGCCTTTGACGCCATGGCCGGGAAAGCCATGACGCAGGAATATCAGACCGACGCCAATGGCAGCCAGGTGCTTGACGAGAATGGTGATCCGATCCCCATTTCCTCCGGTGGCATGAGCTATGGCGACGAGCCAATGATCGAGCTCTATGCTGTCACGCAGGAGCAGTACGACACCGTCATGGAGCTGATCGAGTCTACGACCAACTTTTTAGACTACGACCAGAGCGTCCTGAGCATCATTACCGAGGAAGCCGCAGGCTATCTTGCCGGTGACAGAAGCGTCGAGGAAGCCAGCCGTCTCATCCAGAGCCGCGTAAACCTCTATATTCAGGAGCAGAAGTGATGACCTGATAAAATTTCCCGCGCAGGCCGGTGTAGCTTGCGCGGGAGTTTGAACCGCAGAAAAGAACAGAAAGATGCCATGGCGGCGATCACTCATAAGCTGCGTTTGGTTCCGGCAGAGACGCCCACGCAGAAGTTCCTTTTACCAGCCCCAGCAGGGCTTCCACCGTCTTCATAAAGCAGGCAGCGTCCGCATCTGTCTGTGTATAAGCTGCCGCAGTCATATCGCCGCAGATCAGGTACTGCTCCGCATTCTTTGTGACACGGATCTCATACCAGCAATTTGGCATCACCGCGACCAACGTATCATCTGTTGTCAGCTCCTGCGAGATCATTGGCCGCCGAATATCCAGGAATCCATCCTCACAAACAAGCGCATACAGCTCCTGCAAAAACGCTGTATCCGGTCGAAACTCCACAGAGGCGGTCCCCTCGGTGACAAGATCTCTTTGCAGCAGACCCTCCTGCGTGTCCATGATACTCTTTCGGTCGGTATCATACCACCATGTGAACCGGACTGCAAAATCCTCCGGCATGCTTTCCTGTACGACAGTCAACGGCGCATCCCTGCCGGAGTCCTCCGGCGTTTTCTGCATGGCTGCCGATGTGCAGCCGCTCAGCAGGGCCAAAAGCAGCAGCCCTGATACGATCCTCTTCATAACCAGACCCTCCTTTCTTGTTATCTATCAATATAGACGATAAAAAAGAAGAGCGGTTGCACTGTGCCGGGAAATAGAGCTGCTCCGGCAAGCTTTTGTATAGAGACATGGAAAGAAAAGAACCTATGTTGGCACCAAGGTTAGGCGCCAACATAGGCTCTTCGTTTGCGGGGGATTGGAATCAGGAAAGAAGACGAAAACCATCCCGGTATTTTATAGGATGCTTTAGATCCCGCCCATACAGGCAGTGCATCGGAGGTTCGCACACAATTTATTGCACCGGCAGCTCTACCGCAATGGTGGAACCCTTCTCCGAGCTTGCCTCCACCCATACGCAGCCGCCGTGGAGATTGGCGATCTCCCACACCAGAGAAAGTCCCAGCCCCGCACCGCCGTACTCCCGGTTACGGGATCTGTCTACCCGGAAAAAGGGCTGGAAGATGCTCTGCTGATACTCCTCCGGGATACCGCAGCCGGTGTCGGAGACACGGATCCGGAGCTTTTCCGGCTCCTGTGTGACGCAGACCCGCACCGAGCCGCCTGGGCGATTGTATTTGACGGCGTTTTCCGTCAGGTTGAAGAGCAGCCGGTAGATCAGCGCGTCGCTGCCGGTCATGACGCCGTCGCCATCCGCCGTCAGCGTGATGCCGCGCTTATCTGCCAGCGGCGCGAGGTCTGTGAAGATCTCCTCGACCATGGGCGCAAGCTGGATCCGTTCGTTCCGCGCCACCTGCTGCAGGCTGCTCATTTCCAGCAGTGTTTTTGTCATCTGCGTCAGCCGCTCCGTCTGCTCCCGCAACAAAGAAAGAAATGCTGCTGTTTCCGGCAGTATGTCGGGGTGCTCTGCGGAGAACAGTTCCAGCTGCGCCTGCATCAGCGCAAGCGGCGTGCGCAGCTCGTGGGCAGCGTTGCCAGTGAACTGCCGCTGGGCGGCAAAGGCGTTGTTCAGCCGTTCAAGCATCTGATTGAAGGAATGGCTGAACTGGCGGAACTCCGGCAATACGTCCTCGTTGATCTTCATGTCTGCCAGGTTGCTCATCTGCACCTGCTCGACCTGCGAGGCAAAGCTGCGCAGAGGCTTGAGGGCGCGTCCGCTGACAAAATAGGCGAGGATGCCGCTGAGCAGCGTTACCGCCGCCGTGATGTACCAGTTGGTGGTGCGGAAGTGCCCTTGCGCCCCATCGACAATGATTGTCAAATCCTCGTCAGGTGCTACGAGCTGCGGGTCAAAGCTCGCTTCGCCTTCACCATCGATAAGAACAGTGCCACCCTGAAAAGTGTTCGCAATCGTGTCCATATAGTACATGCCGGAGGAACAGAGCAGCAGATTCATGGAAATACAGGTAACTCCGATGAGCAGGACGCTCATCAGCGTGATGCGCCACTGCAAAGAAAGGCGCTTCATGCTTCCTCGCCTCCCATCAGATAGCCTTCGCCAATGCGGTTGCGGATGGGGTCATAGCCCAGTGCGGCACGCAGTTTTTTGCGCAGAGCGGAGATATGTACCCGGATGGAGTTGCTAAAGCTGTCCACGCTGTTGTCCCAGACATGATCCATCAGTTCCTCCTGACTCACCGGTCGCCCCTGATGTACCATTAAATATTCCAATATCCCCGTTTCCTTGCGGGTCAGCGTCAGGGCCTGAGCATTGACGGAAGCGGTGCGGGAGCGCGTGTCGAAGGCTAAATCCCCGCAGGTCAGCAGCACATCCTGCTGCGTGAACTGCCGCAGGGTCAGGCTGCGGATACGGGCTTCCAGCTCGGCTAAGTGAAAAGGCTTTGCCAGATAGTCATTGGCACCCGCGTCCAGTCCCTCCACCTTGTCCTCTACCTCGCTGCGGGCGGAGAGAATCAGGACTCTCGTCTCCCGGTCTGTCTGCCGCAGGGTGCGCAGCACCGTCATGCCGTCCTTGCCCGGCAGGTTCAGATCCAGAAGCACCAGATCGTAGCGCTCCACGCCAAGAAGCTCCAGTGCCTTCTCCCCGTCGTAGCAGCAGTCTACACTGTATGCCAAACGCCGCAGGCTGCGGACGATGGTCTCGCACAGAGCGCGTTCGTCTTCAATAACCAAAAGATGCATGAAAGCCCTCCTTTATAAGCTTCATTCATTCGATTGTCTTCAGTATAGCAGAAACAGATAAAGTTTGTGTTAAGTTTCTGTTCTTAACAGGGACTTTAACTCTCCCATGCTATGATGGAAACACAAAACGGAAAGGGTGATGAAACTTGAGTCACGGAAAGAAGGCGGCAGCGCAGATCACGCTTCTGCTCGCCGGAGCCGCTATGCTGTGCTTTGGCGTATGGCGGGGCGAGGCGGCGACGGTGCTGAGCAAAGCAATCAAATTATGTCTGGAGTGTGTGGGCATTGGGTAAAAAGTTTTCAGGCGTTTCACAGACCATGTCCCGCTTCCGGGGCTGGATCCAGGCGGGAGCGACGCTGCTGACCAACCTGCATCTGCCGAACTTTCTCAAGGGCGGATTGTACCAGGGCGCGGGGAAGACCGTCTGCGTGCCGGGCCTCAACTGCTACTCCTGCCCGGCGGCGTCCGGGGCCTGCCCCATCGGGGCGTTTCAGGCAGTGGTGGGCTCATCGAAGTTCAGCTTTTCCTATTATATCACAGGCTTTCTCATTCTGCTGGGCGTGCTGCTGGGGCGCTTTATCTGCGGCTTCCTCTGTCCCTTCGGCTGGTTTCAGGAGCTGCTGCACAAGATCCCGACAAAGAAGTTCTCCACAAAGAAGCTCAAACCCCTGCGATATCTGAAATATGCCGTTTTGCTGGTGATGGTATTCCTGCTGCCGGCATTCCTTGTGAACGATGTGGGCATGGGAGACCCGTTCTTCTGTAAATACCTCTGCCCCCAGGGCGTGCTGGAGGGGGCTATCCCGCTAGCCCTTGCCAATTCTGGCATCCGGGCGGCACTGGGCAGCCTGTTTACATGGAAGTTCAGCATCCTGCTGGCGGTGATCGTACTGAGCGTGCTGTTCTACCGCCCCTTCTGCAAGTGGCTGTGCCCGTTGGGGGCGTTCTACGCCCTGTTCAACCGGGTATCCCTGTTTCAGATGAAGGTGGACAAGAACAAGTGCGTCTCCTGCGGGAAATGCACCAGAGCCTGCAAGATGGATGTAGATGTAACGAAGACACCCAACCATACCGAGTGCATCCGCTGCGGGATGTGCATCCGCGCCTGTCCCACAAACGCCGTGTGCTTCCGCTACGGCTTTGGCAACGGGAAAGAAAATACAACAAAAATAAACACGGAGGAATCAAAATGAAGTTTAAAAAGTTTACTGCGCTGCTGCTGGCGGCCCTGCTGGTGCTGTCTTTGGCGGCCTGCGGCACAAAGAACAACGATAAAAAAGCGGATATGAGCAGCAATGACTCTGCCATGACCGACGAGCCCAAAAATGCCGAAGAGGCACTTGCCCTGCACAAAAAGCTGATGGAACAGGAGAACACGATCCTGTCGCAGAACACTGCGCTCTGGGAAAAGGTTTTCATGGAGGCCGACAAGGGCATGGCCATGGTGGAGGATGGAAAAAACTATGGTGAGTTCCTGCTGGATACCATCGAGAGCGCCAAAGACCAGTTCACCGACGAAGAGTATGAGATGCTGAAGGAATCGGCCACGGAGATCAGCAATATTGAAAACAAGCTGACCGCGCTGGAGGAAAAGTACCCCGAGATCGTGCAGCAATCCATGGACGGCGATATGAGCATGCCAGCAGGCAGCGACACGAGCAACCCTCCCGACGACGGCAGCATGCAGAAGTTCCCCGCCTTTGAGGGTAAAGACCTGGATGGCAACACGGTGAAGAGCGACGAGCTGTTCTCCGGCAACGCTGTCACCGTGGTGAATTTCTGGTTCACCACCTGCAATCCCTGCGTGGGTGAGCTTGCCGAGCTGGACGCGCTGAACAAGGAGCTTGCGGAGAAGGGCGGCGCGCTCATCGGCGTCAACACCTTCACGCTGGATGGCGACGAAGCGGCAATCTCGGAGGCGAAGGATGTGCTGGCCAAGAAGGGCGCGACCTATCAGAACGTGTATTTCGCTTCCGACGGCGAGGCCGGAAAATTCACAACCAACATCTTCGCCTATCCCACCACCTATGTGGTGGACCGCAGCGGCAACATCGTGGGTGACCCCATCGTAGGTGCCATCACGGAAAAAAAGCAGGCGGAGACGCTGCAGAAACTCATCGACCAGACCCTTGCCGCCGACATGGGCTGACAAACGGTTTCGTCAGCGGTTACGCAAAAGATGTTTTCTGATCATATAAACAGCGCACCCGGACGCGAAGGCCGGGTGCGCTGCCTGTCTGAAGGATCATCGGAAGGTGGAAAGGCCATAGCTGTTCGCCAGCGCGTCAATTCGCTGCCCGGCTTTGCACATTCGGCACTCGCCGGTTGGATAGGTCTCATAGCCCGGGATATCGGCAGGCGTGAACAGGCTCAACACTGGGATGCCGTCCAGGTCAGGAATCGCGCTGAAAACCGCTGCAATGCCCTGCGTTTTGCCGCCATAGTATTGGATACAATCAAGGGCGCGCCGCGCAGTTTTTCCGGAATTGACTGTCGAGATCAATAGAAGCATGTTTCTGCCATGGATCATGGAAACCAGATTTTCACGGAAAAGAAGTTGGCCGTTGGAGTCATATTCCGGTGTGACGACACAGATGCTCTTGTTATTGTTGACAGAGAACAAAATTTTCTGCGTCAGCTGTCGGGCCAGGAACGCGCCGATGACCTCGCTGCCATCCATGCAGATGATGGTGTCGATCGACTTTTCGTAGATGTAATGGTTTGCGATCGCAAGCGCAGTGTCGTGTGCCAGACTGTATTCGTGCTTCAACCGTGTGATGTCAAGGTAATGACTGTTATGGGAATGCCGGGTCGCAAAATGACCATGGAATGCAATGAGTTCGAGATTAGGATTCTCTCTGGAACGGATGGCTTGTGTACGCATAGACAATACCTCCTTGCATATTCACGTCGGAATGGCGGCGGGTGCAGGCGGGGCAAAGCTGCTTTCATATGGGTTTCCTGTGGTGGTTATATTATAATAGATACCGAGTCCTGATAGCAAGCGATTTATAAAAAACAGTAGTATTGCTCCGCCTGATCATGGTTCCTGCTCCTTTGCAGCAGCCTCGGCGGCAGCCTTTTTTGCTTTGCGCTTTTTTACCCGGATCCGGATGCAGATGATGACGGCTGCCGCGAGAACGAGCAGCAGTATCAGCGTAGGCAGAGAAGCGGCAAGACCGAGGAGCAGGTTCTGTGTGCCGCGCATGAATTGCGTCCACCCGTCGGAAAGGGCAATTTCAAGCTTTTCTCCAAAGCTGCGTCGGATGGGAACCGTCGGTGTATAAAGTTCTACCTCCTGGATGGACAGATCGATGGTGGAATATCGGATCTGCGCGTCATAATTGCGAAGATTTCTCTCGATGGCTTCAATTTCATAGCGCACATCCGACAGACGCTGCTCCAGCGCGATGAGCGTTTCCACATCTGTACTTTTGGAGAGCATATCGAGCAGCCGCTCCTCCTGTGTGTTGAGAGAGGACAGCCGCGCCTCAAAATCCGTATAGGAGGATGTGACGTTCTGGGCGCTGCGGCTGGTCGACAGGACGTTTCCATATGTGTGCGTCAACTGGAGAAAATACTCAAATTTCTCTGCGGGGATCCGGAATGTGTAATAGGCCCAGCGGTTGACAACGGAGGTCGTTCCATCATTGTTCCAGCGCGTATCGCCGGAAACGTTGGAGTTTTCCACGAAGCCTCCGAGCGAGCGGATCTTCTGCTCAAGTCCGGAAACAGATGCGTCAAAGTCGGTCGTCTCGATGGAAACGTTCGCGGAGTAGATGATTTTTTCCGTGAAGTCCGCAGCACCCCCCTGCGATTCAGGGCTTCCGGCCGGCGCTTCTTCTGCTTCTGCGGTGTCGTCAAAGCTCATTTCGCCCATTGCGCCGCCGGTTTCTGCTTTGTATTCGTTTGCCATTGGCGCTTCTGCCTGCGGCTCTTCGGTAGGGGCATCGCGCGTGTAGGAATCGTCCTCGGCGTAGGCAAAATCAGTGGCCGCAGGGGTCATGGACGCGTTTTTGCCCGCGGCACAGCTGGATAAAAAAATCAGAACCAGCAGGGCTGCAAGCAGAATTACAAGTTGGCGATCCTTTTTCATAGTGTAATCTCCTTTCGTTTGTCGCTCTGTTTATAGACGGGAAAACAGAGGCTCCGTTGCAGGATTTGTTCCGGAACTTCGGTTCCTCTCCTCTATTTTAAGTATATCTGATTCAGTTTCGTTTGACAAGAGGGGGAAACGATAGGAAATCTGCTGCCAAAAACCGCAATTACTGGAATGTTGACAGCCGATATATTTTGCGGTACAATTCATATATCTGCTCATGGATAAGGGCGGAAAGTCCGGATTTTTCATGGCAGACGATGAAATTGAATGATATGAGGGCAGGCGGAAGCAAGATGCAGTACCGAAACACACGGCAGCGTAAAATTGTTCTGGAAGCGGTACAGGAACACCATGACCATCCGAGCGCAGACCAGATCTATCTGGAGATCCGTGCAAAAGACCCGAGAATCAGCCGCGGAACGGTTTATCGGAATCTGAATATCCTTTCTGGGGAGGGGCAGATCACGCATGTAAAGGTCCCCGGAGCGGATCGGTATGACTGCAGGACAGACTTTCACTATCACCTGATCTGCACAGGCTGCGGCGCAGTCTGCGATGCTCCGTTTTCATACGACCCAACGCTGGACAAAACGCTTGCGGCGGAATCCGGGTATCGGATCACGCGGCACAGGTTGATCTTTGAAGGCGTCTGCCCGGCGTGTCAGAAGGCTGAGCGTGAGAAATAAGCGCTGCACAGAAACTTGGAACGTGCAGGATTTGAGCGGGACCCGCTCAAATCCTGCACGTTTTTGTTGAGGTATGCGGAGCAGCACTAAATTAAACTGAGACCTCGTATTATTAGCGTTGCGGATCTGCCAATTTTCCTGTATAATATAAAAACAGAAAACACAGCATGACAAGAAAAATATTTGTTGAAAGGAGGCGCGGCATATGATTTTGGGGATTTTGCGTGAGACGAAGAAGGGTGAAAACCGAGTGATCTGTACGCCAAAAGAGGTGGAGACCATCACGACCGCAGGACACACTGTTTATGCACAGCGCGGCTGCGGAGAACGAGCCGGTTTTTCGGATGAAGCGTATGAATCTGCGGGAGCGCTTCTGACAGACTCCGTGCAGGAGCTGTTCAAGGTCTGCGATATGGTTGCCAAGGTCAAGGAGTTTACGCCGGAGGAATGGCCGTTGATCCGGACAGGCCAGCTACTTCTCGGTTGCCTGCATCCGGCGGCAAATCCGGAGGAGGTCGACGCGCTGATGAAAAGCGGCTGCATTGCATTTACGGCGGAGGATTCCCATCGATATGGCTCCCCGAACTGTGAGGCAGCGGGGAAGCAGGGGGCGCTGTTCGGGCTGGAATCGCTGCTGACCATCCACGGCGGAAAGGGAAAATATGTCGGCGGCCTTGCGGGGGAGCCGGGCATCCATGCGCTGATTCTCGGAAGCGGAAAAGTCGGCAGAGGCGCTCTGCAGGTCTTACAGGCGCTCGGCGCCAACTGTACGGTCATGGCCAGAAATATGCACAGGCTCCGTGCGCTCTCAGCACAGTATAATGGCCGAGTCCGCGTCAGGTGCTGCTCACGGGCGCATATTGCGGAAGAATTGCCGAAAATGGATATCGTCCTCAACTGTGTCAAATGGCAGAAGGAGAACAAAGAGTTCCTCATCACCCGAAACATGCTTTCCCTCATGGAAAAGGGCTCAGTGATCGTGGATATTTCCAACGACGAGCCGGGCGCGATCGAGACCAGCCGCGCGACCACGCATGAAGATCCGCGGTACATTGTAGACGGCATTGTGCATTACTGTGTTGCAAATATTCCGGGCGCGGTTGCACAATCTGCGTCTGTTGCCTACGCAGCACAGATGCTGCCGCTGATCCTGCGCCTGCTGAATGACGGCGAGGAGGAGACCTGCATCCGCGACGGCTATTACCGGCGGGCACTGACGATCTACCGGGGGCTTCTGACGCATGAGGAAACGAGCGCCGTACAGGGAAAACCCTGGGTTCGCCCGGAAGAGGCGCTCGGGATCTCCGGTTTCCGCCTCGACCCTGCACCGCTGGCGTCGGATACGCACTCGACCCATTTTTATTCCTGGGCAGAAGACGGCGGAGCCCAAACTGAACACAGTTCATAAGGATGACACAAAGATCTATACCGGGCAAAACGTACAGGCTGAATAAACAAAACGAGCAGCGGTGCAAAACAACGCCGCTGCTCCGGCGCGTATCAGGGCTGCCTCCGGCTTTTGAAATGGGACATATCAAATTACGAATAGACGGTCCGCAAAAGAAGAATGAACGGTTTGATAAGATTTTATCGATAAGTATTGACCGGTATCCGGTGGATATGCTATGATTTTTTTGGATTAAAAAATGCTATTTATATCAAAAAATAGAACAAAAAGATCAGAAAAGCAGAAGGAGTGAGCCAGCCTTGAGCAGATTGGATATCAAAACCGCAAGCAAGGCCCAGACGGTCGTTGACCGCCTCTACAAGGACATGGAACGCAGGATCGCGTCCAGTCCTCCGGGCCTGTGTCCGATCGATATGTCGCTGACATTTTTGCAGCTGTGCCACGCGCAGTCGTGCGGCAAATGCGTGCCCTGCCGCATTGGACTTGGCCAGCTGAGCATATTGATGGGGCAGGTGCTCGACGGTACTGGTACGATGCTGACCATCGACACCATCGAAAAAACGGCGCGCGCCATCGTCGCCTCTGCCGACTGCGCCATCGGCCGCGACGCGGCGCAGCTGGTCCTGAGCGGCTTTGAGGGCTTCCGGGACGATTATGTGAACCACGTTCAGCACCACCGGTGCCTCGCGTCGCTGCAGAACCCCGTGCCCTGCGTTTCGCTCTGTCCTGCGGGCGTGGACGTGCCGGGCTATGTTGCGCTGGTGCGCGAGGGGCGGTACGCAGACGCCGTGCGCCTGATTCGCAAGGATAACCCCATGCCGACCGCCTGTGCGTATATCTGCGAGCATCCGTGTGAAGCGCGCTGCCGCCGCAATATGGTCGACGCGCCCGTCAATATCCGGGGCCTCAAGCGCTATGCAGTCGACCACGCAGGGGATGTTCCGAATCCTGCCTGTGGGAAGTCGACCGACAAGCGCGTCGCCATCATCGGCGGCGGCCCGAGCGGCCTTTCCTGCGCGTATTATCTGCGCCTCATGGGGCACAGCGTGACAATTTTTGAGGAAAAGAAGCAGCTCGGCGGTATGCTCCGCTACGGCATCCCGGCTTACCGCTTCCCGCGCGAAAAGCTGGACGCGGAAATTACCTCCATTCTGTCCACCGGAGTGGAAGTACATACCGAAGTGACCGTCGGCAAAGACATTTCCTTCGAGCAGCTGCATAAAGACTACGACTGCCTGTATGTCGCCATCGGCGCGCATACGGACAAAAAGACAGGCATTCCTGGTGAGGACAGCAAGAACGTCATGTCTGCCGTTGAGATGCTGCGCGCCATCGGTGATGATGTGATGCCGGACTTCACCGGTAAGCGTGTTGTGGTCATCGGCGGCGGCAACGTCGCAATGGACGTGACAAGAAGCTCTGTCCGTCTGGGTGCTTCGAGCGTCACCTGCGTCTATCGCCGCAGAATTGCGGACATGACCGCGCTTCCCGACGAGGTGCAGGGCGCAATTGCCGAGGGTGCGGAGATCCGCGAGCTTTCTGCGCCGGTGCGCATCGAGGCAAACGAAGCGTGCGAGGCCGCCGCCCTCTGGGTGCAGCCGCAGATCATCGGCCTTGCCGACAAGTCCGGACGGCCTCGCCCGGACGCGGCAGACCAGCCAGAAGAACGCATTCCGGCGGACATCATCGTCGTCGCCATCGGGCAGGGCGTGGAGATCGCGGGTTTTGAGCAGGCCGGCATCCCCATCAAAAGGGGAACGCTTATGGCCGAAAGCTCCAGCCAGATCGACAACATGGAAAACGTCTTTGCCGGCGGCGACTGCGTGACCGGCCCTGCTACCGCCATCCGTGCAATTGCGGCGGGCAAGGTCGCGGCAGCCAATATCGACGAGCAGCTCGGCTTCCACCATGAAATTCGCACCGATGTGGAAATTCCAGCGCCGCATCTGGATGTCTGTCCCGCGCGCGGGCGCGTCAACACCAAAGAGCGCGAGGCAGCCCAGCGCAAATGCGATTTTAAAGATATCGAATGCGGCATGACGCATGAGGAGGCCTGCGCGGAAAGCGGCCGCTGCCTGCGCTGCGACCACTTCGGCTACGGCATCTTCAAGGGAGGGAGGATCGAACGATGGTAAGCTTGATCATTAACGGCAAACCCGTCTGCGTGCCGGAGGGGACCAGCATTCTGGAAGCGGCACGCGCGGCCAATATTGACATTCCAACGCTCTGCTATCTCAAGGACCTCAACGAGATCGGCGCCTGCCGCATCTGCATGGTCGAGGTCGAGGGACAGGATACGCTTGTTGCCGCATGCGACAATGAGGTTCACGAGGGTATGGTCGTCCACACAAATTCTCAGAAGGTGCGCATGACGCGGCGCGTGAATCTCCAGCTTCTTCTCAGCCAGCACGAGGTAAACTGCGTCAAGTGTACGCGCAGCGGCAACTGCAAGCTGCAGAAGCTCGCCAACGACTATAATCTGCTCGGCGCGCCCTATCAGAAAAAGCTGCGTCCGGCGCCGGTCGACTACTCCGCGCCCATTTTGCGCTTTGAAAACCGCTGCGTCAAGTGCATGCGCTGCGTGCAGGTGTGCGATAAGGTGCAGGGCGTGCATATCTGGGATCTGGTTGGCACCGGCTCCCGGACGACCGTCGGTACGGCAAAGGCGGACAGCCTTTCCCAGTCCCTCTGCACCTATTGCGGACAGTGTGTGACCCACTGTCCGGTCGGTGCATTGGAGGAGCGCGACGATACCGACCACGTCTACCGCATGCTCGCCGATCCCACCCTCACGACCGTCGTACAGGTTGCACCTGCTGTCCGCGCGGCGTGGACAGAATATTTTGGTCTCTCACCCGAACAGGCCGCGCCGGGCGTTCTGGCCTCTGCGCTGCGGGAGCTGGGCTTTGATTATGTATTCGACACCAATTTCAGCGCCGACCTCACCATCATGGAAGAGGGCAGCGAGTTCATCGAGCGCTTTACGCACAGGGATGTGTATTCCTGGCCGATGTTTACCTCCTGCTGTCCCGGTTGGGTGCGGTTCGTAAAGGGGCAGTTCCCGCAGTTTGCAAAGAACCTCTCTACCGCGAAATCGCCGCAGCAGATGTTCGGTGCGGTGGCCAAAAGCTATTTCGCAGAGAAGATCGGCGTCGACCCCAAGAACCTTCGCGTGATCTCCGTCATGCCGTGCACGTCCAAAAAGGCGGAGGCGGCGCTTCCCACGATGAAAGATGCCTGCGGTGGCCCCGATGTCGACGTGGTCATCACCACGCGCGAGCTCGTGCGGATGCTCCGCTGCTCGATGATCGACCCAGCGTCCTTGGAGGAGAGCAGCTTCGATTCGCCGCTCGGCTCCGGTACGGGCGCGGCGGTGATCTTCGGCGCGACCGGCGGCGTCATGGACGCGGCGCTTCGCAGCGCGTACTATCTTGTGACCGGTGAAAATCCGGACCCCGATGCCTTTACTGCTGTGCGCGGCATGCAGGGCTGGAAGGAAGCGAGTTTCGACATTCCCGGTGCAGGCACGGTCCGCACGGCGGTGGTCAGTGGACTCGGCAACACCAGGAAGCTCATGGAGGCGATTGCCTCCGGCCACGTGCAGTATGACTTCGTTGAGGTCATGGCCTGCCCCGGCGGCTGCGTAGGTGGCGGCGGCCAGCCGATTCACGACGGCGAGGAGTGCGCCGAGGCGCGCGGAAATGTCCTGTGGAGACTTGACTACAAGATGCCCCTTCGTTTCTCGCATGAAAACCCCGATGTGCAGGCGCTTTACAAAGAGTATCTCGGAAAGCCGCTGTCCGAACGTTCTCACCATTTGCTGCATACCGATATCGAAGCCTGGCAGATGCCGCAGGAGCTTTGACTGGCGCTGCTTTCAAGGGCACAGCACAAATACGAATATGCGGGACAAGCTTGCCTTGTCTCGTATGTTTTATGTTGGTATTACCGCTTCAGCCACTGCACAAATTTCCTCTGTGAGATCCTGGCCGCTCTCGCACTTCTCTTTTTCCTTCTGCGCTTCCTTACTCCACGCGGAACATGCTTTCTGCTAAATTTTTCTACGCGAATCCACGCGAAGCGGCGCATGTACTCACGACGATAGATTTTGAGCAACTCGTCCTGTGCGTGACTTTGCACATACTGCCGCATAGCGCCGACCTCCTTGCAGGTGCGGCCACGGCTATCGAACACGCGGCTACAATATTCCGTGCTGCCGTGAACCGTGAGCGCAAAATATCTGCCGCAGCTTTGCAGATGCGCATGGAAATTCTTTGTCAGACGCACCCGCGCAGGGAAAAGTCGACATCAGTCATGCTTGCGTCCAGCGCCGTCTGGAGCAGGCGTTTGGATTTGCTGATGCATAGTCGCCAAATTGCCTGGAACGTGCGCCAGTTCCCTGTGTGGCAGAAGCTTCATTGGATTTTTTGCAATCCGGTGTCGCCAGTTTTAATCTATCGCTCCATTCCAGCCACAGATAGAAGAAATACGGATGCATGTCCTTCGAAATCATCCAGAAGTTTCTGCACTAGGGTGTATCCGAAAACAAAAAGCCGATAAAGAAGAACGGCACAGCAGAAAGAATCAGGAAGCACAGCGCTCGAAAGAGGAACTGTCCTCGTTGGAAAAGGCAAAACAGGAATACGATCTCTGGGTGCTGGCAGAAGAATATGAGGAATATGAGCGGTAAACCTTTATTTGTCCATGAAAAGGCTCCATCCAACTGAACTATGTCTCAAAGGAGAAAATTTGACCAGTTTATATAAAAACGCCGTGAAATCATACGATTTCACGGCATTTTGGTACGCCCGACACGATTCGAACGTGCGACCTACAGAGTCGGAGTCTGTCACTCTATCCAGCTGAGCTACGGGCGCATATTTAACTGCCCATATAGTATAGCAGACCGGGGGCGGAAAGTAAAGAAGAAAAATGGCGGATTGCATTTTTGCGGGGAATTGATACAATAAAGAAAAAGGAGGCGGGCGGATGACGGCGGAGGAGCGGATCTTTTCCATCGTGCGCGGCGGGCTGTATGCGAAGCTGCCGTCGCTTGCGCTGCCGCTGGGCAGGCTGACCTGCCGTGAGGGCGATGTGGACCCCGCCGGGACCGACGGCGAAGCAGCCGTATTTGCCCCGGGGCTTCTGCGGCGGGAATTCCTTGCGGAAAGCGACCTGCCGGAGCGGCTGACGCTGCATCTGCTGCTGCACCTCATGCTCGGCCACCCGTGGGGGCGGCAGGGGAGAGCGCGGGCGCTCTGGGATACGGCCTGCGATCTGGCGGTCGGCCTCGTCCGGCACGCGCTTTTGCCGCAGGAGCCGGAGACGCCTGCGGCTTTTTCCGCCCGCTGCAAGCTGCAGGCGAGGCGGGCGGTCCGCGCCCCGGCGATCTACGCGCTGCTGCTCGAGCAGCCGGACGCGCTGACCGCGGAGGAACAGGCCGCGTTTTACCTGGACGACCACCGCCTCTGGCAGCTCTCCGCGTCTGCTTCCGCGCCGAAGACCGCGGACGGCGGCGCGGAGACGGGCTGGCAGGCGCTCGGCCGGAAGCTGCCGGACCCGCTGCCGCCGAAGCCCGTGATCGGCAGCGGAAGCGGGAACGCCGCCTTCGCTGTGCGCCCGGATGCGCGCGGCAGCCGGGCCTTTGCGGCGCTGCTGCGCGAATGCTCCGAGATGCGGGAAAACCGCCATGTCTCCGGCGACGAATTTCAGTACGCGTGGTATCTCTACGGTCTGGAGCACTACGGCGGCATGCCGCTCATCGAGCCGCTGGAATATTCGGAGGAGCGCCGCCTGCGTGAGCTTGCCGTTGTGATCGACACGTCTGCGTCCTGCTCGCGCTCGCTCTGCGCGGCGTTTCTGGGGGAGCTGGCGGGGATCCTGACGCGGGAGGACCTGTTTTTTGAGCGTTTCAACCTGCACATCCTCGAGTGCGACTGCGAGGTGCAGCAGGATACCCGCCTGACGACCCTCGCGGAGCTGACCGACTGGCTGCGCACCATGACGCTCCACGGCGGCGGCGGGACGGATTTCCGCCCGGCCTTCCGCTATGTGGACGGGCTGGTGGAGCGCGGGGAATTTGCGCACCTGCCGGGACTTTTGTATTTTACCGACGGCTACGGGGTCTTTCCGGATGTGCCGCCCGCGTACCGGGCGGTCTTTGTGATGCTCCGGTACCGGTATGACGATATCGACCTGCCCGCATGGGCGGAGAAACTGATTCTGGAGGCCGAAGCGCCGAAAGGAGACGAACGATGGATATAGCACAGGCAAAGCAGGAGCTGCGGCGGACCATCCGGGCCTACACGGCCAAGACAGAGGACGGCGTGTACCGCATGCCGCGGAGGATGCAGCGGCCGGTCCTTCTCATGGGCCCGCCGGGCATCGGCAAGACCGCGATCCTTTCCCAGCTGGCGCAGGAGGAGCACATCGGCCTCGCCGCCTACACCATGACGCACCACACGCGCCAGAGCGCGCTCGGCCTGCCCGTCATTGTGGGCCGCACGGCGGCAGGGAAGACCTTCCGCGCCACGGAATACACCATGAGCGAGATCATCGCCTCCGTCTACGAGCAGATGGAGAAGACCGGCCTGCGCGAGGGGATCCTGTTCCTCGACGAGATCAACTGCGTGTCCGAGACGCTCATGCCAGCGATTTTGCAGATGCTGCAGAACAAGACCTTTGGCGTGCACAGTCTGCCGGAGGGCTGGCTCATCGTAGCCGCGGGCAACCCGCCGCGCTACAACCAGTCGGCCCGAAGCTTCGACATGGCGACGCTCGACCGCGTGCGCTGCATCGAGCTCGAGCCGAGTCTTGCCGCCTGGCAGCCCTACGCTGCTGCCAGCGGCGTGCATCCGGCCGTGCTGAGCTATCTGCGGCTGCACCCGGAGCACTTTTTCCTCTGCAGCGCGAGCGCCGCGGCAGGGGAGTTCGCCACGGCCCGCGGCTGGGAGGAGCTTTCTGCGCTTTTGCTTGCCTACGAGGCGCTGGGCTATCCCTGCACGCTCGCGCAGATGCAGCAGTATCTGCACGCGCAGGAGGCGGCCGCCGGCTTTGCCGCGTTTTATGAGCTGTTCCGGCGATACGCCGCACAGCTTCCGCTCGAAGAAATTCTGACCGGCACCGCGTGCCCGGAGGCCGGAGCGCTGCGCGAGCTGCCGTTCGATGGGCGGCTGTCCGTCGTGGAGTTCCTGCTGCACAGCCTGCAGACGAAGTCGGCCGCCATGCAGCAGGACGCGGATCTTGCCTTCAGCGCGTCCAGCTTTGCAGGCAGCGTCCCGCCCGGCGCGGACGCGCTCGCCCGCGCGCAGGAGCTGCTGCAGAAGCGGCGTGCGGCCCTGGCCGTGCGGAAGGACTGCGGCGTTCTGCCGCCGGAGGAGGAGCGGCGCGAGGCGGCCTTCCTCTCCCGCGCCGAAGCCGCGCTCGCGCCCGCCCGGACCGATGCGGAAGCGTCGGCCGCCCTGCAGAAGCTCGCAGCGGACGCGGAAGGCTTTGCGCAGACGAGCTGCGAAGCGGCCTGCCGCGCGTGCGAAAACGGCCTGCGGTTCGTCCAGGGCACATTCGGCGAAGATCAGGAGCTCTGGATCCTGCTCCACGGCCTGCAGCACACCCGCGCCGCCGAAGCCCTGCAGAAAGACCCCGCCACCCTCTGCGCCCGCCTCCTCACCCAAGCCACCCCCGCCGCCCAAGCCGCCACCCTCCGCACCGAACTGCAGCGGCAATAAGTATAAAAAGGCTCCCCTCCCAGGGGCCGATTCCCCCTATCAGGGGGAAATGTCCCGCAGGGACAAAAGGGGTAGGGATGCTGGCTCGGCGCAGCCGAGACTGAGAGGGCGTCGCAGATTTGCCATAAAACCCAAACCGCAAATTCAGTTTGCGGTTTGGAAAGGAAGAAACGGGCTCAGAGGAAAAGAGGCTCCGCGAACAGCGGGGACTCGTTCCGTCGAGGCCGGTTCTGACGCGCCTCCGGCGGCCCTATCTTTTCTCTCGCAAGAGAAAAGATAGGGGAGAAAAGAGTGCTTGGATGCGTTCGGTGCGTTCTGCCTCTGAATTCAAGCAGGCCCCTAGTTTTGGTCTGGCATTCCACATGGTACTCACCTTATGGGTGTCTTACTACGCGCCGCCTGATACGGGGGTGTCAAGTTTGCAGCTAGTTGCCGTAGAACGACTGCCATCAATAGAAGGTGCGATGGAAATCTGGATGGGTAAGACCTCCTTGCGGGCTGATTCTTCCGTCCCGGCTTTGCCGGGACGGCTCTTGTTCCATAAGGGAGCCCTGGGACTGTGCGGAAATGGATGGAAACGCAATTATTCGGCGGGAAAAAAATCATTTTGGTTGATTCTGGGGGGCGGATATGCTATAATAAATTACAAATATAGTGGTGTTTGCACCCTGCGGCTGAGTGACCGCGAGGGGCGGACACAACGCCGGCTGCTCGATAATTTTCTGTGGAATCTTCACAGTAAATTATAAATTTAAACAGGAGGATTAAGATGAAAAAGAATCTGAAGAAGCTTTTCGCGCTGCTGCTCGTCGTCGTCATGGTCGCTGCCATGTTCGCCGGCTGCGCCAACAACACGGAAACGCCCGCTGAGCCCACCACTCCCAGCGACACCACCGACACCACTCCCACCGAAGACACCACCTCGACGGAGGAGCCCGCTGCTACCGAGACCCGTGAGAACAAGGTCATCTACGGCAGCTCCACCGAAATTTCCGGTGACCTCGGCAACGCATGGTGGACCAACAACGCCAGCGACAAGACCATCCGCGACCTGATCAACGACTATGACACCGTCATTTTCGACCAGTTCGGCCAGATGGTCATGAACCAGACCACCGCTTCCTCCATTGAGGACGTCAAGAACGATGACGGTACCATCACCTTCACCGTCAAGATCAACGAAGGCCTGACCTACAACAACGGTGAGCCCATCACCGCTGCTGACTATGTCGCCTATGCTCTGGTTTACTATGCTCCGGCCACCAAGGAAGCCGGTGCGACCGTCACTGCCAACTCCGTTGTCGGCGGCCCCGAGTATCAGGCTGGCGAGGCCAAGGAGCTGGCCGGTGTCCGTCTGCTCGACGAGTACACCTACTCCATCCAGATCGCGGCTGACTACGCAAACTACTATTATGCGCTGTCCTACGCGTCCCTGTCCCCGCTGTACCTGCCGATGTACGCTTCCGCTGACCTGACCGTCAAGGACGACGGCA
>OLGB01002132.1_pt1 | contig 21868 bp, 19 predicted proteins | sample 1605691 | NCBI WGS metagenome assembly OLGB01 (sample SAMEA3888925, study PRJEB22519) | human gut metagenome | biome: human gut; feature: human-associated habitat; material: faeces | place: Denmark | collected 2010 | reverse complement strand
GAATAATAAAAGAAAATATTATTTTGCGTACGAAGTACTTAATGTCATTGCGAGGCATTGCCAAATTGGGGACCCCGCGGGATACTGTGTACTCGCGGGGAAAAGGAGTATGCAAGCATAAGACAACCGACTGCCGCTTGCGACAATCGGTTGGTCAAAAGAGAAGCATACGACGCATCTCCCGGAAGGGAAACCTTGTTGCCTTTGGCAATGATATGCCTTAGGCGTGATATTGTCTTCGACAGTGATTTTGCTTTGCAGTGATATTTGCCCGATGGGAAAGACGTTGATAAAGCACCTTGAAAAAGGGCAGAGAAGTTTTGAAAATGCAATTTTCCACCGTTATTAAACAATCGTTCGCGGCGTGGTAATAACAAGTTTTCCACATTGAAAACCGCTTAGTTTCAGCGAATTTATTTTTTGTTTTTCCTTTTCAAAATATCGAAATGTATAAATGCATAAGCGCAAAAACCCAGTATTCATCGGGCTTTCAACGATTTTATGCATAAAAATTTTATATGAAATGTATAAATATTCACCAAAATGTATAAAAAATTCGACATAATCGGAATGTATGCGACAGTGCGATATGCAAGAATTACGGCGTGGTCTATATTGAGGAAGTTGCGATTGTAAACTTTTTGATAAACGGCGCGCTGTTAAGTTTGTCGGCGGCGATACTGAAACTTGACAAAAGCAGGTTCGGGATAATATTGTCGGCGATAATCGGCGCGGTATTTTCGGTGTTTCTCCCGTTTGTCGATAACGCCGTATGGGTTTATAAAATCGCAACCCTCATTGCCACGACGATATTTGCGGCGAAATTCAAAAGCGCAAGGAAGTACTTTTTGTTTTTGCTGACCTTTGCGGCGGCGTCGTTTCTTGCAGGCGGTGCGGCGTATTCTTTCCTGGGATTCGGCGTTACGCACGGGTGCATGCTTACGTATCCTGCGCGCAAAGGCGTGAAATGGGCTGTAATCGGTGGTTTTGTCTTTTTATGGGTATTCACCTGGGAAATGGGGCGTTTTGCCGTCAGAAGGCGAATTTCGGGCCTGCAGGCGTGCTTTTGCGATATCGTTGTGGACGGCAAAAGCGAAAAGCTGAAATGTTTCAACGATACGGGCAACCGCCTTATCGACGGAGTTACAGGGAAAGGCGTCGTGATTTTGTCGCGCGACGCGGGGAAGCGGTACCTTCAAAAAACCGAAAGATACATAGACGTCAAAACCGTTACGGCGGTGAAGCGTTGTCCCGTGTTCGTTGCGGACGCGCTCGTATTTCACACGGGCGATGGCAGACGCGCGTACGCGAAAGTACCCGTCGCGATTGCCGACACCGACCTTGACGGTTGCAAACTCATTTACAACGCCGACGCGTTAAAGGGGGTAATATGAAGAAATTCAAACAACTTATTGCTTGGCTTTTAAGGTTTTTCGATTTATCGTGCGAGGACGACAGAATCGATTATCTTTGCGGGGGCGAGGCTCTTCCCGCGCCGCTTACGCCCGAAGAAGAGCAGGCTGTCGTCAAACGACTTAACGACGGCGACGTCAACGCGAAAAACGAACTCATCGAAAGAAATCTGCGGCTTGTCGTGTACATTGCGAAACGCTTTGAAAACACGGGTATCGATATGGAAGACCTTATATCCGTCGGCACTATCGGGCTTATCAAGGCGGTGAACAGTTTCGACTTCACGAAACAAATCAAACTCGCGACATACGCAAGCCGATGCATAGAAAACGAAATATTGATGCATCTTAGGAAGACGGTGCGGCAAAAAGCCGAAATATCCTTTGACGAGCCGCTCAACGTCGACTGGGAAGGCAACGTATTGTTGCTGTCCGACGTTCTGGGCACCGACAGCGACGTGATTTACAAGGACGTCGAAAGCGGGGCGGAAAGGGAAATCCTTGCGGAAAGTTTCGCACGGCTTGGCGAGCGGGAAAAGAAAATTCTGAAAATGCGCTTCGGACTTTTCGGGGAAGAAGAAAAAACGCAGAAAGAAATCGCGGCGGAAATGGGCATATCGCAGTCGTACATATCCCGCCTTGAAAAGAAAATCGTCGGAAAACTCAAAAAGGAAATCGGAAAACTTGTATAAAATCTCAAAACCTTCTTACATATCGCAAGGAGGTTTTTTTATGAAAAGAATCGAAATAATCGGCGTGGACACTTCGTTGCTTCCGAAAATATCGGGCGAAGAAAGCAGGCAGTATCTTCTGGAAATCAAAAACGGCAACGAAGAAAAGAAAAACGAATTTATAAACGCAAATATCAGGCTTGTACTTTCGATTGTACAAAGATTTTCCAACGGGCGGGGCGAGGCGGACGATTTGTTTCAGGTCGGGTGCGTCGGGCTCTTAAAGGCGTTGAACAACTTCGACGTAACGCAAAACGTAAGGTTTTCGACGTATGCCGTGCCGATGATTATCGGGGAAATCCGTAGGTTTCAGCGCGAAAGCACGGGGATAAAAGTCAGCCGCAGTCAGCGCGACGTCGCGTATCGAGTGTTCAGCGCGCGCGAGCGTATGGGTAACACGGGCGCGGATATAAGCGCATGCATGAGTGAAATCGCAAAAGAAATCGACGTTCCCGCGTCGGAAATCGCGTGCGCGCTCGACGCCGTGTCCGAACCCGTGAGTTACTTTGAATCGGTTTATAACGACGACGGCGACGCAATGATGCTTATGGATCAACTTGCCGATAAGAAAAACACCGACGAGAAATGGACGGAAAACATCGACTTATCCGAAGCCGTGCAAAAAGTGTCCGAAAGGGAAAGGGAAATTTTGTACCTTCGGTATTTTGCGGGGAAAACGCAGGTTGAAATCTCAAAAGCCGTCAACGTGTCGCAGGCGCAGGTGTCCCGCCTTGAAAAAAGCGCGATCGAAACGATAAGGAAATATTTGCAGTAATTTATCGTTTCCCGTCGGCATAAAATCTTCCTATGGGGAAAGAATACACTTTTTGCGAAATACGGGAAAAGGACGTCATTAACGTCGTCGACGGAAGAAGTTTGGGCAGGGCGGTGGACATCGCTTTTACTTGCCGCGGACAGGTTTTCGGCATAATCGTTCCCGGCAACACGAAGTTTCTGAAAGGACTTACTTCAAACGACTCGTTGTTCATACCGTGGCGCAACGTGATTAAAATCGGGACGGACGCCGTGCTTGTGGAACTCAGCGCGAATGGCGCGAGAATTATGGAAGAAGAAAATTCCGACGATCCCCCGCCGCGCGGATAATGCGACAAATACAGCGTTGTTGTTAAAAAAACTTGACCTTGACCACAATATGTTGTATCATATTTGAGTCGAAATGCAAGTTTTGGCAATAATTTGTGTCTGAGGTGCATTATGAAATGTATGTACTGCGGTTGTCTTGACAGCAAAGTGGTCGACAGCAGGCTCAACGAAGACGGCACGTCGATAAGACGTCGCAGGGAATGTGTGAATTGCGGAAAGCGTTTCACCACGTACGAGACCGTCGAATATACTCCCGTCATGGTCGTCAAAAAAAGCGGAAACCGTCAGGCTTTCGACGTCAATAAAATCCGCGCCGGCGTTATGAAAGCGTGCGAAAAACGTCCCGTTTCCATGTACGACGTCGACAGGGTGATAAACAACGTTCAGAAGCAGGTTTACAATAGTCTGGAACAGGAAATTACCAGCGCGGAAATCGGCGATATGGTTATGGAAGAGTTGAAGTCGCTGGACGAGGTCGCGTACGTCAGGTTCGCAAGCGTGCATCGCCAGTTCAAGGATATCAACACTCTCCTGAACGAAATCGAAAGTCTTGTTCAACTGAAAGAAACTTTGACTTCCGACGCCAAAAAAACCAAAGACAAAAAATAATGAAGGAATTTGTTTATAACGGAAAGCCGCAAAGGCTCTCGAAAATAACGGCGGAGTATTATCCGCTGTTTTCGTATAACGCGATTTTAAAACTTATCAAAGATAAGGAAATCCGCGTCGACGGGGCGAAGGTCGGGGAAGACGTCGTCGTAAACGGCGGCTCGGTCATCAGATGCTACGCCAAAGATATGCGGCTGAAAGAGATTTACCGCGACGAAAATATCCTTATCGTTTATAAGCCGAAAGGGCTAAAAAGCGAGGGCGATATTTCCGCGGAAAGTATTCTCGCGGAATACGAAAAAGGCGCGATTCTTTGTCATCGGCTCGATACGAACACCGACGGACTTCTTATATTCGCGCTAAACGTTAGTGCGGCGGAAGAAATCGCAAAAGGATTCAAAAACGAGAAAATCGAAAAGGTTTACGAGGCGCGCGTTTACGGAAAAGTGCCGTCGGACGCGGTGTATCGCGACTACCTTCTCAAAAACGCAAAGGAAGGGAAAGTCAGGATTTTTCAGGAAAAACACGCGGGCGCGGTGCCAGTCGAAGCAAGCGTAAAAGTTATCGGATACGACAAAAACTCAACCCTTGTCGAGGTTGTCATTCACAACGGGAAAACCCATCAGATCCGCGCGCAACTTGCCGCGCACGGGCACTTTATTCTTGGCGACGGCAAGTACGGTCGCGACGATATAAATAACAAGTTTGGCGTTAAAAAACAGCAACTTACGGCAAAAAAACTTGTTTTTTCTTTTGATAAAGGCAGTTTTTTGTATTATCTCAATTCCAAAAAAATCGCAATTTAAGTAAAGTCGAAATCGTTTTTTTCAATGGCGCTCTTGATTTTTTGGAGCGCCTTTTTTTCAATTCTCGAAATATAACTTCGGGAAATTCCGAATTTTTCCGCAACTTCGCGCTGCGTCAGCGACGGCGTGTCGTTCAGCCCGTACCGCATTACGATTATTTCGTATTCGCGCTTGTCAAGCGAGGTTTTGACGATTTCCGAAACTTTCTCGATAAGCATGCGGTTTTCGACGTCGGTAATGACGCCTTCTTCGTCGGTCGAAAGCATATCGATTATCGTCAGTTCGTTGCCGTCGCGGTCAGTGCCGACGGGATCGTTCAACGATACGTTGTTTTTGTGCTTTTTGTTGACGCGCAGAGTCATCAATATTTCGTTTTCGATACATTTCGCCGCGTAGGTCGCAAGGGCGGTGCCTTTTCCCGATTTATACGTCCTTATCGCCTTGATAAGTCCGATACTGCCGATTGAAATAAGTTCGTCGGTGTCCGGATAATTGCAGTATTTTTTCGCAATGTGCGCGACAAGCCGCAAATTATGACGTATAAGAAGTTCCGTCGCTTCCTTGTCGCCGTTTTCCGCACGAAGGACGTATTCGGCTTCCTTTTCGCGGGAGAGCGGTTTTGGGAAAGAGTTCTTGTTTTCGACGTAGGACGAAAAAATCAAAAGGTTTCTGAGCATTAAAAACAAACTGTCAAGCAAAATAACGCCTCCAAAGTAAAAACAGTATATGTCGAAAAAAGGGGAAAAGTGCAAGTCCTGCGGCGCAATGTGCCAAAGGCACACATCGCGCCGAAGGCAACATCGCTGCGTAAGCAACATCGCGCCATAGGCACATCGCTTTTACAAGGAGTCCCTTCCGGGAGATTGCCACAGCACCGCAAAACGGTGCTTCGCAATGACAGAGTGTGTTGCACGGAATGAAAAGACAACGCCTCGTAATGACAAATAAACCGCAACGTGCCAAAGGCACACATCGCGCCGCAAGGTGCATCGCTTTTGCCGCCAGGCAAAACAGCGTTCCAACGCTTTCCTTTATCAAACTCCTTGACATTGCGGGGTTTTTCGGGTATACTCGCTTTGCGAGTTAGCCGGACGGTCGCATCGCAAGATGAGGAAAGTCCGAGCATCACAAGGCAGGGTGCAGGTGAAATACCTGTGAAGGCGACTTCAAGGAAAGTGCAACAGAGATATACCGCACGATTTATCGTGTAAGGATGGAAAGGCGAGGTAAGAGCTCACCGGCGATGCGGCGACGTTTCGCGCTATGTAAACCCCACCCGATGCAAGAGAAAAGGGACAATGGATCGCCTGTCCGTCCCCTCAATCGCTTGAACGCACAGGCAACTGCGCGTCTAGATAGATGACCGTTCAAGACAGAACTCGGCTTACAGACTAATCTCGCATCATAAGGATTGTCGGCGCATGAACCGACAATCTTTTTTTACGTTTTTATTTTTGAAAATCGGCAACAATCGGGATATGTTGATATTTTTGTTTGCCGCGCTGCTACTTATCGGCATTTTCGGCGCATTGAAAAATTTAAGGAAAAAATATTATAAGGACGTCGCGCTGAATGAAAGAAGTCCCGACTTTGAAAGGAAGATCAGGGAACTTGCAAAAGTGCTTTCGACGCCCGAACCCGCAGGGAAAGGCTTTGACGTCGCGCCCGTGAAATCGCAAATCAAAAAAGGCTACAAAGTCATTTCCAAAAAGGTCAGGGGAAAACGGGAACTGTATTCCTTTGAAAAATGGCTTTACGAAAACAACGCGATTTTTGTCGAAACTTTTATGAAAAACGACTTCGATTTTTCACGTCTTCCGCATAACGGAGAGCCCCGCGCGCTGATTTTTGCACGCGCGTGCGTCGCGCTTACGTACGGGAACGTGACGAAAGAATACTTTGAAAAAGCCTTTGACGCATTCAACGAAATAACGCCTTTCACGTTTTCGGAATGCGAAAGAATGTCCGAAGCGCTTACGGTCGCGTTGCTTGAAAAAATCGCCGCGGTCGAAGAAAAATCGGCGTATCTTCAAAAGATGGAAAGACTGTCTTCGGCATCGGAAAGGATTGTGAAAAAGTACGTAAAGAACAACGTTTTTTTGCATTTTGTCAAAAAAAACAACAAAAAACGCTATCTTAAAATCAAAAAATTGCTTTCCGCAAGCGCGAAAACGTGCGACGATCTGGAAGTCGTGTTCGACGCGTTCGTCGCGGAAAACGATATGCTGACGGAAAACCTTATGAAGAGTTTAATCGCAGTGGAAAGTACGGTTTGCAATCTTTACGAAAGGCTGTCCGTATATGCCGTCGCCAGCCGCGACAAGGTGTTTTCATATTCCGACGAAACCACGAAAAAAGCCTGCCTTGAAAAAATCGGGAAACTTTCGGACGGCATAAACCTCACCGAAAGCGAATACGCCGAAAGGGTGATGAAGTATTCGGGAAACGGGCTTATCGGCGGAGTGTTTTCCGAAGACTTCGGACTATATGAGAGCGTGAAGCAGGATAAAAACGTGTCGACGACCAAAAAGAAAATCGACAAAACGACGTGTTATATCCTTGCGTTTTCGGTTGTCTTTTTGGGGATTTCGGCGGGCGTTTTTTTTGCGGTCGGCAATTTCGTTTTCGGAATACCCGCGGCGATACTTTCGGTTTTTGCGCTCGGTAAAGTCGCGTATCGTCTGACGAACGGGCTGTTTTCGTTGTTTTTGCAAGATACGCCCGTGTTTGCAAGGAATTTTGAAAAAATCCCGAAAGAGTACGCTGTCGACGTTGTCGTGCCGGTGTTCATCGCAAGCGAAAAGGACGTGTCAGCCGCCGTTTCGCACCTGAACCGTCTGTATTTCGCAAACCGCGACGAAAACGCGACGTTCACGCTTTTAATCGACCTTAAAAGAAGCAAGGCCGAAACCGACGAAAGCGACGCCGCCGTACTGTCCGCGCTGAACGAAAAACTGCCGCCGAATCTTCGCGCGGCTGTCCGAAAACGGGTGAAATGCGGCGATTGTTTTATGGGGCGCGAAAGAAAAAGGGGAGCGGTTGAGGACTACGCAAACTTTTTGTATGGCGGCTGCGACAAGGATTTTTCGCGACTTTTCAATTTCGACGGTTTTGAAAAACCGAAATATTTCATTACGCTCGACGCGGACAGCGTGTTGCAGCCCAAAGGCGTGTTGCGCGCCGTGAACGTGTTTTCGCACGAAGAAAACGAAAAGTACGACCTGCTTGCTTTTGACGGGAAAACGAATGCTTTTTCGCTGAAAACGGCGTACGCAAGGCTGTTTCACGGCGGCGACGGGTACGAAATTTATCCCGCGTATTCCAACTTGTTTTATAACCTTACCGGCAAAAGTATTTTCACGGGGAAAGGCATTTTCAACCTTGAAAGATACGTTGAAAAACTTTCGGGCGCATTGCCCGAAAACCGTGTTTTGTCGCATGATATTATCGAGGGCGCGATCCTTTGTACCGGCGCTTCGGGCGTACCCGTGTACGAAGACGCGCCGCTTTGTTTTTCTTCGGACGAGAACCGAAGACTCAGATGGAAACGCGGCGACGTTCAACTTTTGCCGTTTGTAAATTTTACAAATCCGAAAGAAAATAACAAAAAAATCGACAAATTTTACAAGTTTTTAATGATTTTCAACGGCGTTTCTGTATTATCTGCGCCGTGCTTACTCGCGCTGTTAATATTGTCTTTTCTGTCGGCAAGCCCGACTTTTTTCGCCTTAATAATCGCGGCGTTTTTCATAAACACGATATTCGTCGGGGTGACAGGGTTTTTCGACGTGTTCGTAAATCTTTCTGTTGCGGCGTACGTCAAACGGGTGGCGAAAGAGTTTATAAAAGACTTTTTCGGGCTTGTCATGCTGCCGTATTTTGCGGTTGTCGATTTATACGTCTTTGCCGTTTCCGTCGTAAGGTCTCTTACGAAAAAGAATCTGCTTTTATGGAAGCCGTTTTTCGCGGGGCGCGTCAGGGAAAAGAAAAAAAGGAAAATCAAGGGAGCGGATTATCTTTTGTCCCACGCAAAACTTATGTACAAATATTTCATATCCCAAAAAAATCCGCTTGTTCCCGACAATTTCACCGTGCTGCCGAAAGGGGATTATCAGAACTATACCTCGCCGACGAATATCGGGTTTTCGATACTTTCCGACGTGTCGGCAAGCATTCTTGAAATCACCGACTACGAAACGGCAAAAAACAGGGTGAAAAACACGCTGGACGCGGCGTTGTCGCTGGAAAAATTCAAGGGGCATTTGTTCAACTGGTACGACGTGAACACGAAAAGCCCGCTTGAACCTTGTTTCGTGTCGAGCGTTGACAGCGCGAATTTCATAACCGCGCTTATCGTCGCGCGCGAGTATTTTTCGGGCGATATAGAACGCATAATCGACGAATATCTGAAAACCGTCGATTTTTCGGCGTTGTACGACAAGTCGCAAAACCTTTTTTATATCGGCTACGACAAACGGAAAAACACCTTTTCGGGGCATTACGACAACGTGGTTTCGGAGTCAAGGCTTCTTTCGTATCTCGGCGTGTGTTTCGGTATGCCGCCCGCGTCGTGGGAGAAACTTTCAAGGAAGTTCGCGCGAAATCTCGGAAATTATCTGCTGTCGTATTCCGGCACGACTTTTGAATACAAAATGCCCGACTTGTTTCTGGACGTGCCGAAGGGCGGTCTTTTTGACAAAACAAGCAAAATCGCGGCAAAAATCATAAAAAACACGAAAAAACGCGGTATTTTCGGCATTTCGGAAAGCGGATACTTTGACCTTGACGCGGCAAATAATTTCAGATATTACGCATTCGGCGTGAAAGAAATTTCCGTGCGCGGCGAAGAAACTTCGTGCGTTTTCTCGCCTTATTCGACGTATCTTTTGCTGGATAACCTCAAAGGCAAGGCAATTAAAAACCTGAAAAGATTTGAAAAGTTTGAAATGCTTGGCGACTTCGGACTGTACGAAGCGTTGGACGCGCGCGGCGCAATACGAATCGTCCCCGAGTTTATGGCGCATCATCTCGGCATGAGTATGGTCGCGGTCGCAAATTATCTGAAAGACGGCGCGGTCAGGAAACTTTTTTCAAACGCCGACGTCGTGAAAAGCGCGGAAATACTGCTTTCCGAAAAACAAAACGAAAGCAAGGTGAAAAACGTCAGGCGCACGAAATTTTCAAAAGGCGACGACTTTTCTGATTTTTCGCGAGGGATTACGCCCGGTGCATTTCCGTTTTCCGCGATACTTTCGGGGAGTGACTACGCCGTGACGATTTCCGACGGGGGCGAAGGGTACTCGACGTGGCGCGGCGTACTTGTAAACAGGTTCTCAAAAAATATCGACGACGTGTCGGGCGGATTCTTTTTCGTGACCGACGAAAACGGGAAAACAATAACGCCGACGTTTGCTCCGTTTTACGAAAACAAGGAATACAAAACGACGTTTGAAACAGGCAAAGTCCGCTTTGAAAACGCAAGCGATAACGTGTGCGCGGAAGTTTACGCGCCGTATGTGTTTTCGGGCGAAGTCAGGCGGCTGTATATTAAAAACGATGGGGAAGAAACGAAAAAGTATCACGTCGTATTTTACGAAGACCTTGCGCTGAATTTTGCAAATAATTTTGCTTCGCACCCCGTTTTTTCAAATTTATTTGTCGAAACCGCAAAAATCGACAACAATTTTGTCGCAACGCGGAAAGGCGGAAAAGGGGAAAACGATATGTGTTTTGTAATGCGGGCGACGGGCGCGGACTTTTCGTACGCGGGGAATCGTTATGAATTTTTGGGGCGCGGAAACACTGTGAAAAACCCGTCGGGACTTCTGAAAAAGAAATACGACTTGCCGTTCGGCGCGGTGCTCGATCCCGCCGCAATCGCTTTTGCCGACGTTGAAGTACCGCCGTTTTCGACAAAGGAAATCGATGTGTTTATCGTGCTGAAAGACGACGTAAAAAGCGCGCTTGCCGAAATGAGAAAAACCGAAACGCCGTCATTTTTCACCCTTATCGAAAACTCGAAACGCAAAAATGATTTGGGCAAACGATTTTCGGAAACGTTGTCGGGACTTATTCCGCGGCTTTTGTACGAGCCGTTTTCAAACGAGAAAATTTTGAAAATTTGCAGGCATAGCGAGCTGTTTATGAAATATTCCGAAAACTTTTCAAAAAAGCCGCTGCTGTTTGTTTACGACAACAACAAAAACGACCTTATCGGAGCGGTGAAAATCGTGAACGCCTTAAAAAACGCGGAAATCGGCGTTACGCTTGTCGTGGCGTACAGGGACTTCGACGGTTATTACGAAAAAACCAAAAAGGAAATTACCGAAGCAACGAGCGGACTTTTTGGCGTAAGCGTGTTTTTGGACGATACGACGGACTTTTCCGTACTGTCGGACATTTGTTTTTCCGACTTTTCAAAGGAATTTTTTGAAAACGCGGTCGTTGTTAATCCGAAAATCACGGAAATGTTCCCGCGGCGCGAAAACGAAATATTGTTAAAAACGGGCGAAGGCGGCTTTTCAAACGACTCGTACGAGGTCTGGCCCGTAAAAGGCAGGACGCTTTTGCCGTACTCGAACGTTGTGGCAGGAAAGGTCGGCGGATTTATCTCGTCGGACGGCGGGGGCGGATACACCTATTACGGAAACAGCAGGGAAAGCAAACTCACCGTGTGGCGCAACGATTTCACGTCGGACGTGCCGTCGGAGCGCGCGCTGTTGTTTTCGGACGGCGATATTTTTGACCTGAAACGCGGCGCGGCGGTATCTTTCAAAAAGGGCGAAAGCAGATACTTTGGTGAAAACGAAAAGTTTTTGTCGGGTGTTTCTGAATATATCGTGGACGACGGCGGCGCGAAAATCGTCGAAATCGAAATTTCCGCAAGAGAAAAAATATGCGGGAAAGTCGGGTTGTATCTTGCGACTTGTCTCGGCGCGGCGCGGGAGAACGACTTTTTGTTTTTCAAGACGGAAGACGGCATACGCGAAGTCGTCAACGTGAAAAACGGAATAAGCGCGTATCTTAAAACCTTTTCGGGGCTTTACGAGGACGAGTTTTTTGGGTTTTCTCGGGGCGGCGAGATTCCGTCCACGGCGATGAACAACAGGTCGTTTTCGGGATTTTACGATGTAAACCTTAATGCGGGGGAATGCGAAAAGTATTATTTCGTATTCGGCGGCGATTATAAAAGCGTTGTCGACGCGACGAAAGAAAATATCGAAGAAAAGAAGAACGCAAGCCTTTCGTACTTTGAAAACATAAGCCCTTTTTCCGTGAAAACAAACGACGACTCGTTCGACGTATTGTTCAAAACCCTTCCGTATCAGATTTTGTCGTCAAGGGTGAACGGGAAGACGGCGTTTTATCAGGCGGGCGGCGCGACGGGATTCCGCGATATGGCGCAGGATACGCTGTCGCTTGCTTATTTCGACAAACGGCGTGCGCGCGAAGAACTCATGAAACTTTGCAATCACGTTTATTTCGAGGGCGACGTAATGCATTGGTGGCACGGTGAAAAACACGGCGTCAGGACAAGGATATCCGACGACGGACTGTTTCTTGCGTACGCCGTCGCAAATTACGTCAAAATTTCGGGCGACCGACAAATACTTGACGAAACGGCGGCGTATCTCGACTCGCCTTGTCTTGCGGCGACGGAAGAATCGAGGTTTGAAATCCCGAAATATCACGAAAAGCGCGAAAGCGTCCTGATGCACCTTGAAAGAATTATCGAAAGGGCGTACGACGTCGGAGAAAACGGATTACTGAAAATCCGCGGCGGCGACTGGAACGACGCGTTGAATGCAGTCGGCACGGACAGTGCGGGCGAGAGCGTATGGCTTTCGGAATTTTATATCGCCGTCTTAAAGGAGATGAGCGCGTTTTACGACTCGCGTGAAAAAACGCTGTTTTCGGAAAGGATAAAGTCCCTTGAAAAAGCCGTGCTTTCGGCGTACGAAAACGGCAGGTTCAAGCGGCTTGTAACGGCAAGCGGGGAATGGCTCGGCGACGGTAAAAGCGACGTCTTAAAAATCGACGCGATATCCGAAGCGTGGGCGGCGATTTCAGGAATATGTGACAAAAACAAAGTCGATACCGCGCTTACAACTGCAAAAAAATGCCTTTTTGACAAGAAAAACGGATTGTTTTTGTTGCTTGCGCCGCCGTTTGACGACAAAAAATATTACGGTTATATCAGCCTGTATCCGAAAGGCGTCCGCGAAAACGGCGGGCAGTACACGCACGGCGCGATATGGTTTATCCTTGCGCTTATTGAGTGCGGTCGCGCGGACGAGGCGTACGAAATTTTCAAAGCGATTAACCCCGTCGAAAAGTGCAAAGACGAATGGGCGGTCAAAAAATATATGGCGGAGCCGTACGTTCTTGCAGCCGACGTAAGTTCCTGCGAAAACCTCGGGCGGGCAGGCTGGACGTGGTATACGGGCAGCGCGTCCTGGTGTTTCAAAACCATGCTGGAAGGATTTCTCGGTGTGAGCGTGAAAGACGGAAATATCGTCGTGTGTCCCGCGCCGCCGAAAGCCCTTTCAACCTACGACGTGATTTACGACGACAAAAAGTCGAAATATATCTTTCATTTTGCGCCGTCGGACAAGTATTCGGTCGTCGAAAACGGCGTGGATCTGGGCGCGGTCAACGCATTCCCGATTAAGCCCGACGAAAACAGAGAGTTTTTCGTGAAGTACGAAGAAAGTCGAAAAATCCTTGCAATAAAAAATACGATATGATAAAATCATAACTATGGATTTATTCGAATACGCAAACCAACAAAACGACGGGTTGAAACCCCTTGCCGAACGTATGCGCCCCCAAACTCTCAACGAGTTTATCGGGCAGGAACATATCGTCGGGGAAGGCAGCCTTTTAAGAAGGGCGATTGCCGCGGACAGACTGGGAAGTTGCATCTTCTACGGTCCTCCCGGCACGGGAAAAACCACGCTCGCAAACATAATCGCAAAAAATACGAACAGCCATTTTGAGATTCTGAACGCTGTGTCGAGCGGCGTTGCCGACGCAAAACGCGTCATCGAAGAAGCCAAAAACCGTCTGATGATGTACGGAAAAAAGACCTATCTTCTGCTGGACGAATGTCATCGCTGGAACAAGGCGCAGTCGGACAGCGTGCTTTCCGCAATCGAGCAGGGCTATATCGTGTTTATCGGAAGCACGACGGAAAACCCGTACGTTTCGATGACGAAAGCTATCGTGTCAAGGTGCCGACTTTTCGAGTTTCATTCGCTGACGGACAAGGACGTTCTGAAAGCGTTAAACCGCGCGATAAACGACAAACGCGGGCTTCTTGATATGAACGTCGTTGCGGAGGAAGGCGCGCTTGAACACCTTGCGTGGGCTTCGGGCGGAGACATAAGAACGGCGTTGAACGCGCTGGAACTTGCGGCGGTCACGACGTCCGCGTCTGCCGACGGGGCGATTCATATCACGAAAGAAATTGCGGCGCAAAGCATACAAAAACGCGTTTTGTCGATAAGCGACGACAATTATTACGATATGTTGTCGGCGTTTTGCAAATCGCTTCGCGGCAGCGACAGCAACGCGGGGCTTTATTGGGCGATGCGACTTATCGACGCCGGGTGCGATCCGCTGCTGATTTTCAGACGTATCATCGCTCATTCCGCAGAAGACGTCGGCATGGCAAATCCGAACGCGCTGGTGGTCGCGACGAGCGCGCTTACCGCTTATGAAAAAATCGGTATGCCGGAAGGTACTTTGCCGCTTGCGGAAGCGATAATTTGCGTGTGCGAAAGCGAAAAGTCCAACAGTGTCGTGATTGCCCGCGACGAGGCGGAGCGCGCCGTACAAACGGTAAAGAAAGAAGCGGTTCCGATGTATCTTCGCGACGTCAATTACAAACAGGAGAAAATATCGGGATACAAATATCCGCACGATTACGGCGGCTATGTGGAGCAGCAATACCTGCCGGACGACCTGAAAGACGCGAAGTTTTACGTGCCGTCCGATCACGGCTATGAAAAGGTCGTGAAAGAAAGACAGGAAAGACTGAAAAAACTTTGATTTATCAAGGAATTGTCTAAAAATCAGCCGACCGATTATTTCGGTCGGCGTTTTTTTGTCGTTTTAAGATTTTGAAATTTCGCGGATTGCATCAATTAATTTTTCGACGTCCGCGTTTTTGTTATTGTATCCTACACTGATTCTCACCGCGCCTTTTTCAAGCGTGCCGAGATGGTTGTGAATAAGCGGGGCGCAGTGCAAGCCCGCGCGGACGGCGATACCGTATTTTTTGTCAAGGATATCCGCAACCGTCGTCGAATCGGCGTCTTTCACGTTGAAACTTATAACGCCAGTGTCAACGCCGACGGGAGTATATACTTCGACGTTCCGCATATTTTTTAGGGCAAACATCAGCCTTCCCGACAGCCTTGAAATCTTGGCGTTGATTTTATCCGCGTTTTTTATCGTCCATTTCACGCTTTCGCACAGTCCGACGATGCCCGCGGCGTTCAAAGTCCCTGCTTCCAGCGATTCCGGCAGATTGTGCGGCTGATACACGCTGTCGGAGTTCGTCCCCGTGCCGCCGTAGATAAGCGGATTTATGTCGGACATTTTGTTCAGAGCAAGGAATCCAGTGCCTTGCGGACCGTGCAGTCCTTTGTGTCCCGCGCCGGCAAGGTATGAGATGTTTTGCGCTTTCATATTGATTTTGACGTGCGGCAGAGCCTGTGCCGCGTCAAGAAGGAGCGGGACTTTCCTTTCCGCGGCGATTCGTCCGATTTTTTCAAAGTCGTTTATTACGCCCGTCACGTTCGACACCGCGTTCAGCGCGACGAGAGCGGTATTTTCTTTTATCGTTTTTGCGACGTGGCAAGGGTTTATTTTCAGATTTCTGTCGGGATTTATGACGGAAATAGTGATGACGCCCGCTTTTTCCAGTGCGAAAAGGGGACGAAGTACGGCGTTGTGTTCCGTAACGGTCGTTACCACGTGGTCGCCGTGTTTCAGAATTCCGAACAGGACGATATTTATCGCTTCGGTGCAGTTTTTCGTAAAAATTATTTCGTTTGCGTTCAGGTAATCGCATAAAACCGAGCGGCAAGAAGAAATTTTCAATGCGGTTTTCAGCGCGTCGCCGTGCGCGCTTCTGCCGCCGTTCGCGCTGTCGGAAAGTTCTTTCACCATTTCGTCGAGCATTTTTTTGGGCTTATATCTGGACGTTGCCGAATTGTCAAAATAAATCATAATCCCTCCGCTTATTTATTTATATGCAAATGCCGGGCAAGAATAATGCAAGCCTTGTCAAATCGCCGCAATTTCCGCGCCTTTTGACAAAAACTCGCTTGTAGTACGGATAAAGTACAACTGCGTTCGTTTTTTACAAAAATCATCGAAAATATCGGCGGTTTGGTCGCTTGCGAGTCAGACGCCGTATTTGTTAAAAATACACCGACTGACCATGGTTTGCATTATTCTTGCCCGGCATGAGAAGCGAAAGTTACGCGATTTTCAAAACAAGAATATAATACATCGAAAGGCATATATCAAAGCCGTATCGGATACATAAATATGGAGGTCGATATGGAAAAGTTTATGTTTATTGCCTTTCGCAGTCGCGAACATACGGTGAAGTTTTTTGAAGAAATGCGCTCGCGCGGGATTGTCGGCACCGTCATAAATACCCCGCGTGAGGCGGAAGCAGGTTGCGGTCTTTCGGTCAGATTTTCCCCACGACAAAAAAATGCCGTTCTTTCGATTCTTGAACGGCACGGGTTTTCGTCGTTTATCGGGGTTTTTGAGGCAACCGCCACTGACGGAAAAAGGTTTGTCCGTCCTGCGTAATCAGTCGTCGAGAAGGTTCTCGTAAGAGACTTTCAGATAATCCCGTATGTTTTTAAGCGTGGCAAGATCGGGTTCCGCAATCCGATTTTCCCACGCACTGACCGTCGTTCTCGAAACGTTCAACGCTTTTGCAAGCGAATTTTGCGTGCAGCGTTTCAACTTTCTTAAAAGACGCAGCTTTCTTGGAAAAGGAGTTTCCATTTAATACCTCATAAATTAACTCGATTATTGAGTTAAGGGGTATTCGATGTCAACAAATTTGTCGAAACAAGGGGAAATATGGCGAACAATGTCAAAACATTTGTCATTTTTCAACGGCTGTTTAATGTCTTTTGAGATGCCAACAGATAATAATATTAACTTAGGTTTTACGCCGTGTTTTTGACTAATACTGCGTTACGCTCACGGCTTATACGGTAAAGTATTAAGCCGCTCGCGTGCCTTGTCTTATCCTAAAAACACGACGGAAAACTTGTTCACAACCGAAAACGCCGAGATTTCAGATGATTTTTGGAAAAGGCGAACGCGGTTGTACTTTTCGTACTACAAGCGAGCATTTTTCATAAAAGCGTTGAAATATCGGCGTTTTGGCAACGTTCATATTATTATCTGTTGGCATAGTATCCGCATATTTCAGGAATCGCCGCGTTCAACGCCTGCCGTCCGCGCCGTTCATAAGCTCACTGAGCGCGCGATTTATGTCCGCGCCGAAAATTCGTGCGTCGGGACGAGGTTTTTCGCGCCGGGCGACAAAGTCTTCGGTTTCTTCGGTCGCCACGCTTTGATTTGCGGCGTTTAATCCGTTCACCATATTCAGCACGGTTTTCGTTTTATCGTCGACGGGCAAGGCGCTCAGAAGGGCGTCGGGGTTCCCGTCTTTTAAGACGTTCATCATTTCCAACATTTTCGTCATATCGGCGTCGCCGCCGTTTTTACCGCCCATTATCAAGGGCAAAAGCATCAACGGATTGAAATTCATGGCTTTTCCTCACACGTTTAATTTATATGTCGCATAGATTGAAATAGTGCGGAGGGAAATATGAATTTTAAGGAATACGCAAAAAACAATAAGAAAAACACCGATACCGACGACCTCAGAAAAACTTACGACGAAACCGTCCGGAAAATGCGCGGCAAGTCGCAAAAGGAACTTATGGACGAAATCGTGAAAGAAGCGGAGCGCGCTAAACGCGACGGCAGACTTGACAAAGCGGGGCTCGATAATTTTTACAAAACCGTCGCGCCGATGCTGGACAAAAACCAACTTCAAAAACTGAAAGAAATAATGGCGCTTATCGATGACTGAAAAAATTTCCAGACATTTACTGAATACGGTCAATACATTTTCTGACGAAAAAATCGGCGTTATCGTTTATTTATCGCGGAAAAACGCCTTAAACGGGTTTGAAATTGTAAAAGAGTATCCGTTTATAAATGCCGTCGGCGTGAAAATCGCGGCGCACGAATTAAACCGTCTTGCAAGTTTCAAGGCGGTGAAATTCGTTACTTCGTCGTCAAAGGTTTTCGCGCTTTCGGGCGGGGACGACGAAAACAAAACGTCGGTTTTTCAAAACAGGTTTTCGATGACGGGGAAAGGCGTCGGAATTGCGATTCTCGACACGGGCGTGTCGCCGCATATCGATTTTTGCCTGCCCGAAAACAGGCTTTCGGTTTTTAAGGATATTGTGTCCGGTAATCCCGATTTTTACGATGACAACGGACACGGTACTTTCGTTGCGGGAGTTGCCGCTGGAAACGGCGTTACGTCCGCAGGCGAGTTTTCGGGCGTCGCGCGGCGAGCAAGCGTTATCGGCGTAAAGGTCATCGGAGCGGACGGGGAAGGAAGCGCGTTCGACGTGCTGGACGGTATGCAGTGGATTGTCGACAACAAAGACGAAATCGGCGTGAAAGTATGCTGTATGAGTTTCGGCGCGACGCCCACCGACAATTCCGATCCGTTAAGGCGCGGCGCGGAAGTTCTGGTCAGGGAAGGCATAACGGTTGTGGTGGCGTCGGGGAACGAAGGGATAAACGCCCTGAAAACCCCGGCGATAAGTCCGCTTGTCCTGAGCGTAGGGGCGATAAAAAACGACGATAAAGTTGCGGAATTCACGTCAAGGGGGCTTGTATTCGGACGAAGAAAACCCGAAGTTTACGCGCGCGGCGTCGACGTCGTTTCGGTTGCCGCAAACTCGACGTATCGCAAAATGAGCGGCACTTCGGTTTCCGCGCCGTACGTTGCGGGGGCGTGCTGTCTGCTGCTTGAAAAGTATCCGTCCGCGCCGCCGTGGCGCATAAAAGAGATGATTTTATCGTCGTCAAAGGTTACGCCCGACGGTTTCTTTGCTCTCAATCTGAACAAATAGTCCCGAAAATCTTCGTTTTTTATTGTGCTAATAAAATAAACTTGGTATAATAAAGAAAAACAAAAGTTGGCGGTTTATATGTTAAAAATCAACGGACTTACCAAAATTTACGGCCGCAGCGACGTGAAAGCCGTCGACGACCTGTCGCTGGAAGTGGAAAGCGGCGAGATTTTCGGATTCATCGGACCGAACGGCGCGGGAAAATCCACAACCATAAAATGCGTCACCGGGATTACGGGATTTAACGCGGGCACGATCGAGGTGAACGGTTTCGACGTCAGGAAAAATCCCATCGAGGCAAAGCGCAGTATAGGTTACGTTTCTGACAGCCACGTTGTTTACGACCAACTCACGGGAGCGGAATACGTTGACTTTATGGCGTCGATTTACGGCGTCGCGGATAAGGAATCGTACAAATCCCGCCTTGAAAATTACATCGACGTTTTCGGGCTCAAAGACGCGTTCAACGAGCCGATAAAATCGTATTCGCACGGAATGCAACAAAAAATCAACGTCATCGGCGCGATTATTCACAATCCGCCGCTGCTGATTTTGGACGAGCCTTTGACGGGGCTCGATCCGCAAAGCGCGTATGAACTCAAAGAGATGATGAAAGAGCATTGCAAAAACGGCGGCACGGTCTTTTTCAGTTCCCACGTTTTGGACGTCGTGGAAAAGATTTGCGACCGCGTGGGGATCATTTCGGAAGGGAAACTCCGATCGGTCGGCACCGTCGACGAACTTCGCGAAAATGGCGACGCTTCGCTTGAAAGTTATTTCTTGTCCGTCACAAAAAACGACGACGAAAACGAGAAAAACCAATAAAAAAATATGAAATCATACGTTTTAGTCCTAAAAACCGTGCTTTTGAATAACTTCCGCGCGGTCAGAACGAGATACGTCAGAATCGACGACAAAAAGCAAAATGCCAAAAATAAGTTGTCAAACGCGACAAACGCCGCGCTTGCGATTCTGGGCATTGCGGTTATCATCGTGCTTATGTCGATTATGACGCATGCGCTCGCGTTTTTGTCGGCACTCGAAGGCTTGCACGTCAAACTTCTTTCGACAATGCTCACGTGCGTTCAGATAACCGTTTTGATTCTGGGTTTTTCGGGCGTAACGTCAAATATGTTCTTTTCAAAGGACAACGAATTTTTGTCAAGTCTTCCCGTACGTCCCGAGGCGGTTTTTTCGGCAAAGCTGACGGTTGTGTATCTCAACGATCTGATTGTCGGCTCGGTATTTCTTATCCCGCTGCTTGTGTCGTACGTCGTCGGCGTGATTCAGGGCGGCGCGACTCTTCCGTTGTATTTTTATTTTATGATACCCGTCGCCATGCTGACGATTCCCGTCGTTCCGCTTGCGATAATTTCGGTTTTGTCGTTCCCGATGGTGAAAATCGTGTCGTATTTCAAAAACAAAGCGATCGTAACGCTGGTTTTAAGCGTCGTTATGTTTTTGGGATTTTTCGCGATCTATATGGTTTTTGTTAGATATATCGATAAATTCGTGGGCTCGGGCGCGGCGAAAGTTTTGCCGAAAGCCCTTGCGGATATGATAATCGCAATCGACAACGTCGTGTTTTACAACAGGTTTTTCGCGCTGGCTCTCACGGGGACGAGGTTTTTCGGAAACGTTTTGATATACCTTGCCGTCGTGTGTCTGTCGGTCGGCGTCGTGACGGGGCTTGCCGCAGTCCTTTATAAAAAAGCCGCGGGGAAGTCGGGCGAGGAAACGAGAAGGAAATCTTCCGCAAAAAACGACGTTCTCGTATTGTCCGGAAAGAAAAAGGCGTTGTTTTTAAGGGAAATCAAGTGCCTTTTCAGGAATCAGAGTTTCGCCTTCAACAGCGTTATGGGCAGCGTAGTTACGCCGCTTATCGTCGTCGTGATGTATTTCATCGGACTGAAAAGCCCGACCGAGCAGACGGGACAAGCGTTGTCGTCGCTTGCAAACGGGTTCTCAAACGTCGGCGTTACGTTCTTTTATTCGCTGATGCTTTTGTGCGGAATGAATTACACCGCGTCGCTTGCGATATCGCGTGAAGGCTCGACTTTTTGCGTATTAAGGTATATTCCTGTTGATTTTTCGGAAATTCTTAAAACGAAAATCAAGGTTGCGAATCTCGTGTCGTACGTCGGAGTCGTGCTTGTATGCGCGGCGTCGCTCGGCGTGACGAAGGGCGACGTGGCAAACGTACTTCCCATGACGCTCGCGCTGTTCGTGTACGCATACGCGTTCAACAGTATTTGCGTTTTCCGCGACCTGAAAAAGCCCAACGTGTCCTGGACCAGCCCGTACGAGGTGATAAAACGCAACTTTTACCCGATGGTGCCTATGTTTTACGCAATGGGGCTCGGCATCGCGTTTATGGTGATAATGTCGGTCATCGCAAAGTACGAAAGCGCGATAAACATTAAACTCGGTGTGTCGCTTTTCTGGATCGGAACGATTGTTATCGGCGTCGTAATCGCAGTCGTCGTCAACGTTACCATGAAAAAGAAAGCGCAATTCTTCTTTGACAGAATTAACGTAAATTAGGAGATATTATGAAAAAAATCGGTCTTGACGTCGGCGACGTGAGAATTGGAATCGCAGTTTCGGATATGCTGGGCATCTGCGCGAACAGCCGCGAAAGTTACCGCCGCGTAAACGACGACGTCGATATACAATACTTCATCAAACTCGCGCGCGAGGAAAACGCGGATACTTTCGTCGTCGGGCTTCCCATCAATATGGACGGCACCGAAGGGAAACGCGTCGAAGTAACCCGTGAATTCGCCGCAAAACTTGCGGAAAAAAGCGGACTTCCCGTCGAGTTTCAGGACGAGCGTCTTTCAACCGTCAGCGCGGAACGCGTGCTTCTTGAAGCGGATATGAGCAGGAACAAAAGGAAGAAGGTTATTGATGCGGTTGCGGCCTGCATTATCCTCCAATCCTACCTGGATAAAAAGTCATAATTTTGCGACCTTTTGAGTTTTTTCGGGAACCCGAAAATCCGT
>OLGB01002121.1_pt1 | contig 21954 bp, 14 predicted proteins | sample 1605691 | NCBI WGS metagenome assembly OLGB01 (sample SAMEA3888925, study PRJEB22519) | human gut metagenome | biome: human gut; feature: human-associated habitat; material: faeces | place: Denmark | collected 2010 | reverse complement strand
GAACCGTTGAGCCACCGGTGATCAGTCGGTGCAGTCCCTGACGGTGAGCAGTTTTTGTCGTACTCAGGACTGAATCAGCATCTTGTCTAGGAAATTTTTCTTTGCGTTCACAAAATTTTTATTAGCGAAGGCTCGAAAGAGATTGCGAAACGCTAAAATCTGTGATATAATTTCAAAGGAACTTTTCCATCAGCAAGAACTGATCGTCTTTATTGTACTGAGAAGGGCCTGATCAGTCGAAAATGCGTTTGACCATGCTTTGACCTAAAAGGTCAAAAGGAGTGTGAGCAGTAGTGTATTTCCATGAGATAGCTGGAGAACTAAAAACACTTATGGAACCAACTGGACGCGGAGGCAAATTTGTCTGCACGTTAGTTGGTCTTTCGCTGCGCCCTCCTATGACAGATGAAGAGGATCAGGCTCAGTACCTTCACGAGTACAATCCGATGGAGAAGAACATATCTGATAACATGCTTGACCAGATATTTGAGGGCCGGGATAAATACATTTCAAAAGCTCGTGCGAGAATGATTTGTAGCCTTTACGACGGCGCGGATATTGCGGATCAAATTGACGCGCTATTCGACGGCAGTAAGGAGCATTTACAGAAATTCCTTTACACAAAGGGAATTGACGTGGAGTTAGATGAATTGGGATCTGCCATTCAGGACATTCTTGATCAGATTTTTCATGGTCTGGCCAAGGGTATCCATGATGTAGACATCAAACTCACGATCCACGATCCAAAGCCGAGCATAAAAAATCTCGCAGGAGACCGAATCTACTGCGAGGATGGAAAGCTATATATCGACGGAGATGTTATTGAACTACCGATCAAACTGAGCGATGCACAGATTTATGATTTTGAAGCTGATTACATTTCCGCTTTATGTGACGCCTATGCTGAAGCCTTATCTCGTGACTCGGTAACGGTAGATGATATACCTGCACTTCCGAAGAAGTATCAAACGAACTTTTATGATCAGCGCAAGGCGTATCTCAGCGCAGAGAGCATTCAGCGGTCTATCAGTGAAGTATACGAAGATGGTGAGAACCAGTTTGATATCCTAAAGGCAGATGCATACGATGGAATCAAGACCACATTCTTTGATGATTACGATAACGGATATAGACGACTGCTTGAGGTCCTGAAGAAGATTTCGGACGTTCAACTGACAAAGTCGAAGCTGTCTCTGATAAAGAACCTAATAGGAAATTTGGAAAGGCTTGGTATTGTTCATATTCTGGTGAACGACAAGACGATGACATCGTGGGTTGATCCGTATGCGGAGTAAGGTTTTTAATACAACATTCGAGAACATGCTGCGGCTTCTCCTACTGGCGGATACCTTAAATGCACCTGCAAACGTGGATAGGCTTGCTGCTCTGGATTTTATCTGTATCTACGGGAAAAAGTGTAAGGTGCTGGATAAAAACCTTCATGGAGATAATGAGTTCGGTTTTGCTGAGTTTACAAACAAGCGCGAAAAAATAACCGAGGCCGTTAAGCTCTCGGTCAGAAATGATTTTTTCAAAGTGGAGCATACAGATCAGGGCTTCTTATACAGCATTAATGATCGCGGCAGACGAGTAGTGCAAGGAGTGCAGTCGCCCTACGCGAAAGCATATGTTGTCGGCGCAAAAATAGTGTGCAGGCGCTTTTCAAATTACACGGATGAAGGCGTATTGCAGTACATAAGCGATAGGGCTACGGAGTCAAAGGAGGCGTAAGGATGCATAGTTTTATGATCGAGAGACTGCGTGTATCCGGACCCGGAAAGATTGACGGTGTTATAAACTTTACCGATGGGCTGAACATTATCCAAGGACGCTCCAACACCGGAAAAACGTGGATACTCAAGTGTATTTATTATCTTTTCAGCTCCGACACGAGACCGTTTTCTCCGCTGACAGGTTATACGGATATTGAGGGAGTTTTCCTGACGAAGCGATATGGCAGGATAACCATTTCCAGAAAACTCGACGAAGAGAAGGTTACGGTTGTTGCTGAAAGCGATGAAGTCGAAGATGGTGAATATGATACCAATTATAAAAAGACCAGCCTTCACTACCTGAATGATCTGTGGCTGCGAATAATCGGTCTTGATGAGACGATTGAAGTGCCTAAGACTGCTCGCTATGCGAGGGAACGTATGTCTTGGACTAACATCGCCAGCGTTTTCTTTGCCGATGAGAACGAAATTGATAAGTCGGAGTCTATCGTGATCAAGGATCAGAGATATGAGACGCCGCTTATTGCGTCTTTATACTTTCTGCTCACCGGGGATTACAAAAAAGGAATTCCTGAGATCACTAAACCGGAAGTGGCTACTGCTAAGAAGAAAGCTGTGATCGATTATATTGAGGAGCAGGTTGCTTCTCTAACGGAAAAACGCGTTAGCTACATTATGCAGCTTGAGGAACTGGCTGGGTTAGATATAGAACAAGAGATGCAGGAGCTTTCGGACCATATTCAGGAGGTCCAGCAGGAAATCAAAGAGCTGGTTGAAGAGAATGCCGCTATCGTTCGTCAGATGGCTGAGTATCAGCAAGGGGACGCTAATTGTCGTGTACTTTTGGATCGATATGAATCCCTAATCAGCCAGTATAAAGCTGACCTGCAGAGACTTGATTTTATTTCAAAGGGTGAGCAAGCCGTAAAAGGACTCCCGGAAAACGGGGTGTGTCCGTTCTGCGGTGGGGAATTGCACCCGGAAGACGATGACAGCTACTTGGAAGCAATTAATGCCGAGATCAAGAGAATAGCCTCCGAACTAACAGTTATTGCTGCAACAGAAAACAGCGTTCGTGATGAACAAGAGTCGATCAGGAAAAATATCGAAGAATTGCAGGTGCGCAGAGCCGAGGTTAATAAAGCTCTCGATGATAAGAATCGTGAGATACAGAACTATAGGTCCGGCCTGCAGCGCTTTAAGGATTATACGACGCTTCAGACCGGCATTGACTTCGTGAACGATCAGCTTGCCATCCTTGGCCAGAAAAAAGTTGCAGAACTGCAAAAACAAAAAAATCCTCCTCTCTACCATGCAAAGCAGGAATTTGAGGAGGAAGTTGGCACCTGCTTTAACGTACTCTTAAACAAGATTCTGAAAGAGTGCAACTACCGGAATGCCGGTTATGCCAGCTGGGACTTCAGTACCTTCGATATTTTGATGGATGGCGTGCCAAAATCAGAGGATCAAGGGAAGGGTTATCGGTCCTTCCTGAATTCTGTTGTCGCGCTGATGCTGTATGAATATTTCAACAGCGATGATGTGTTCATTAAGCCCGGATTTCTTATGGTCGATACACCGCTGCTCGGTTTTGATGAAAACGAAGATGAATTTGGCGACAACACGATAAAGAATGGCCTGTACCAGTACTTTATCAATCATCAGGGCAATGGGCAGGTTATCATCGTTGATAACCTGAATGTCATCCCAGAAGATATAGATTTTAAGGCAAAGGGAATTAATGTAGTAACATATCACAAAGACGAGAAGGACGGTCACATTTACGGTTTTATGCCAAGTTGGAGAAAAGATCTCCCGAAGGAGTCATTATGAAACTATCTTATAAAAAACTATGGGTAATGCTTGTTGAACGTGATTTGAAGAAAACAGAGTTTGCTAAGAATGCAAAGATTAGTTCGGCTTCCCTTGCCAAACTCGGCAAAGGTGCCAATGTCACCACAGACGTTTTAGTAAAAATATGTGAAGAATTGAAGTGCGATATCGCGGATATTTGTGAAATAGTCCCTGATGATGCAATAGATGACAAGGCAGGTAATTAACGATGCCTTTTAAAGAAAAGATGAAAAGAGGTAACCTGCCATGTTAAATAGAGAGATTCCTTTTAGGCCGAAGCTAGAAGGAGATTTTAGAATCAGGTTTTATACTGCAGTATCCTGTATAAATGAAGAAACTTCGCCATTACAGATCGAGCAGATCTGTATGAATGAGATAAATTGGGTACAAGAAGTATGCACTTATAATTTAGGCCAACGAAAAAAGTATAGAGCCGTTTGGATGCTTTTTCGTGATCTTACAAGAGCTTCGTGGAAGGCTTGTTACCGTGATGGCGTTTTGTATATGAGTTTGCCGAGTTTAAACGGTGCGGAGTTGCACGATGTATCCTCACCAGAGGTTAAGAAGCTACTAAGAAGTTGGATGAGCGAAAGTAGGCATGAAAGGCTCACATCTTATATCGATTTTATCCAACGTATGGAGCGTAATAACACAAGCAATCACGACATAAGCGAGTTGATTGCTGATGGAGAAGAATTAGCCATTCGCTTGGAGCGAGCACATAATGGAGAAATAGAATTATCAGAGGCGGTCCGCCCATACCTGCAGCTCGTTGTAGAGAACGAGCGGGATGATTTTACCGGTATAAAAACCTCAGAGATTTGGAGATACTTTCGGCTAACTTGGTCAACTCCTGCGGAAACGACACCGGGGAGAACAATGCAATATCTAATCCGCGACGCAGCACATCCGATGCACGCTGTGATGGGAATTGCTTCGCTAGAAAACTGCGCAGTTCAGATCACTTGCAGAGATGACTATATAGGCTGGAATCAAAAGGCGTTTATCGATAGGATAACCATGCTTAGCGCCATTGAAGCCCGAAAAGAGTTTGAAAAATTGCTTCAATATCTTGAAATTGGCATCAACGGGATAGATTACACTGCATTATGTACTGATGCAACCGTGCATAATCCAAGCGATGAAGATGTGCAACAACTTCTCGATTTTGCTAATAGCGCTGAACAAAGGCGGCAGGAACTTCTCAAGGAGGCGTTAGAGGAGGGCATCGAAGAAGATGAAAAAAGTGAACTTGGGAGTATTTCCAAGGAAACTGAAGACGCTCTTTATAGGAGAAAAAGAGCTGAACAACTCGCCCGTCTTCTTATGGCAAAAAAGGCAATTCTGGAAGTATATAATTCTTCAAACTTTGGCGAGATCTGGGCTGACTTTTGCAGGAGTGAAAACGGAAACTCCGCGATAAGAAGCGCCCTTGTTGCTCAGAAAACGCAGCATATTGGTTCAAGCCTGATGGAATTGAATGTCTGTGGCGCAATACCTCCATACAATGAAATTCTTGGAGGGAAGTTGGTAGCTTTGCTGGCAACTTCACCTCAAGTTATCCATGATTACAAGGAAAGATACTCTAATAGAGCTAGCATGATTGCAAGTCGACTGAAGGGCCAAGATGTGTTTAGGCCAGCGGATTTGGTATATGTTGGAACAACATCCTTGTACTATGTGGGTTCTAGCCAATACAATCGCTTGAAGATTCCCGGTAGCGTCTTTGGTTCTGATTTTGATGTTGTGTGGAAAAAACTTGGAATGACCATCGGATTTGGAACCATGCATATTAGCAAAGCAACCACGCTTAGTTTAACTGAGGCGACGAGCGATGGTTTTAACCGAATTAATCATGTCTTCGGAGAAGGCGCAAGTCCTAAGATGCGGCTTTTAACGATGTCCATTAGGGAACTACTTGAATCAACAAATGAAGATTCGAAAGACTTCTCTAAGCATGCAATGTCTCGTATTGTTTATGGAGCGTGCCTTGCTACAAATACGCTGGAATATTTAATGGGTAAGGACACATCACCACGATATTATACGGATGTTAACCATTATCAAGAAGGCACAAAAAAAATCATCGACTACTGGACAACAAGATGGCTCTCAAGTCGGCTAAATTATGCACCGATATATGAGCGCATACGTGGCTTTGACAAGGAAAGTTTTATGGTTGGTAACCAGATAAAAGACAGTGAACCGAGACCGTTTATAAAGTTAAAGGAGGTATCACATATGCCTGTTAACGATGAAAAGAAGGTGGGATTGCAATTTATCCGAGATTTCTATCGCGGTACCAGCGCATATGCTGACCACGTAGACGAGGAACTGCTGTCCTATATCCATCTGACAACAAAGCTTGATGAGGCAATAATTAAGGCTGCTAAAGATGGAAAGGATATTGTGTTGACGGGGAATCCCGGCGACGGAAAAACACACATTATTAGAATGCTTAAATCAAAGCTTGAGCATTTATCTACACCAGCTGTTGTGGAATTGGATGCCAGCACACTATCAAACGATCAGATTTATCAAGCGTGGCTTGCTGCGAGAAAAAAGAACGCCCCATTTGTTATAGCGATTAATGCCGCAGTTCTTTATTCGGTGTACAATGCTTTCCCTGACTTTGAACCTATTAAGGAAGCGTACACCCAGATGCTTCATGCGGTTGTTTTTCATGAAGAAGCTCATGAGTCAAAGGATCTGGTTGTGTTTGATTTGAGCAAAAGAGAGGCTCTGACCGGAGAGATACTAAAGCAGGCCATTTCAAAGATGACTGCTGAGGATCATTACAAGGAGTGCAAAAAATGCCCGCTATATGACTCCTGCGTTGTGAACAAAAACCGAAGGATGTTAAACAACGCTCTATTTCAGGAACGCTTGGGCATAATTTTGCAGCGAGTTTCTTTGCAGGGCTATCACGCTACACTTCGTGAGTTGCAGAGCTTTATTGTATATCTGATATTTGGAAACAGAAGTTGCAAGCAACTTAATCAAACTGCCGGAAACAGCGAGTATGATTTGGTAAACCTCATTTATTCGGGAACGGGTAATTTGTTTACAGCAATCAATAGCGCCATTGATCCTGTTAACATTTCACATCCGATCTGGGACGAGAGAATTCTTCTTAACTCGATAGATCCAGCATCATGGGTTGAAGGCTATGAGGTGCCCGCTGAATCAATTGCGTATGATAATGAAGCTTTGTTTAATCTTCGGAAACGCCAGTTTTTCTTCTTTAATTTGAATGGTGATGAACTTCTGACTATCTTAGACGATGATGCAACACGCTTTCAGAATTTCCTGAATCAGGATAGTGGCAAGATAATCAAGGAGCTTATTTCTAAACTGAATAGCTTTTTCGGGAATGTTAATGGCTCGAATACCAAACTGCAGATTTGGTCTGGGCATCGATATAACAATGAGCCGAGAAAGGTGCTCATTTCAGCCGGAACAATAAAGAAGAGCGAATTCAGCGTCGGACGACCGTCCCTGCTGAAAAGTATGCAGGTCGGTATCGATATGACCTCGAACTACATAAGGCTGGAGAAGAAGGACGCACCTGATATATTCCTCAAAGTTGATTATGAAATGTATCTTCTCATGAACGAAGCCGAACGAGGAGTTCCAGTTCTTTTCATGGAGTCTGATCTGGTGAAAAAGGTGTGGCGCTTTATCGAACAGCTTCAATCCTTCGAGGAAATTGACGACGAGGATACAGTCGATGTCGGATTGCTAGATGTCCAGAATAAAAGGACTGTTATGGTCTCTGTGGATCGAGAGGACAAAAAGTATTCTGGAATTGAGAGTGAACGTGGGCAGGAGGTTTGATGTATATGGAACAGATCTTTCTCAAAACAGCACGGCAGGAGGTCGATAGAAAATATGTCGGCTTCCAACCGAACAGCGGATCAGTCAAACCTGTGCATATAGCATCTGGTGCGCAGCGTTGCATCTACGGGTCATTTAATCGGAGTAAAAACATAAAGAGAATGGCTCTTGTATCCGATTCAAAGGGAAATGTCCCAAAGGGTAACGAAGCTGAAACGATTTATGACCAGCTTGCCGAGAATGAAGTGATTGAGGACAATATTACTCTCAACTCGGTTGAGTCAATGAGAAATGTAATGCAGCGGCTCCTGTCCGTAGACAAGGGCGTCTTTGTGGTAAGCGCTTTGAACGATAGTATGATTTCTTATTCTGCTGGATCAAAGTACTTCCTGACGAGCGGTACAGGAGCACCTTATGAGCGTGGTGGGGAGTTTATAGGCAGCATTATTAGAGGATATTGTCCTGAATTGGCCAGCTATATCCGGGATCTTCTTGAGCAAGCCAGTGACCCTATTACCTTGCTGTTTGAACCGGTCCTTGAGGCTGATATGGAGGTATTCTCCGATCAGAATCAATATGAGGACATTCCTGCCTTCAAGGACATTAATGAACGCACGCAGTGGTTTCTTAACGGAATAAAGGATGGCGGCACCTGCCTGCTGAACAACTTGCGAAATCATCCAAATCCGTTAACACAATTGAGGCTGTTTAACTTCTTCTGTGTCTTTAGCTTGATGAGGTACATGACACTCCTTGAAGCGTTTTACTGTGGCGAACGCATACGGCCTATCCTTCTTGACTTTAGTGGAGTCAGCCCAAGCTTTAGTAGCGTTGCTCGTGCATCAGAGATGTCGTATACGCAGATTTACAAATCGATCAACAGGTTTTATGCATGGGGCTACGCAAGATGGCTTGATGAGAAGGGATACAGTAAAAAAGAATTGCTTCAGTCAGAAACGCCCGTTTATGAAGAAAGGAAGGCCGTCTCGAAGGCAAGCAAAGAAGAATTGGATGCTCTATGGCTATTGGCCAAGGAGCGAGCAGCGGATCTTGAAGGCGAAGAGATGTATTTGACCTTTGGAGAGACCATGTACGATATGCTTGCGTTGGAAGCTTCGTCCCATCCGATCACCTACCTGCGAGCATTGGGTAATCTTTCGGGTATTCTATATCCGCCTGACAAACTCCACCCAAACAAAAGATTTTTTGTTTCACAGGATATTATCGAAATGCTCCTGAGGTGCTGCGTGAATCCGGGAGAAATGATTAGCGGGATGGATATCAGACGACGCCTATGGGACAGATTCGGAATTATTGTTGGAGGAAGCCAGTTTGAAATGCAGACCTTACAGGAAAGTGGCATGATTCTTCAGATTGACGAGGACGCTCTGGATGAGAATTTTTCATCATTTGCATCAATGCTCGAATCGATGGATTTCGCTGAGCTTATGGCAGATGGCATTTTGCAGATTAGGTTAGGAGGTGCTGAAAAATGATGAACAAGCAAGAGTTGGTTACTGCTCTTCTTTGCAGGCATCTTTCTGAAATAAAAGTCGGAATAATCGTTAAGGGTGTAGACGATATCCTCCCTGAAGAAATCATTAAAGCAATAGCTTCAGAGGAAAAGCATTTGTATGCTGCAGCAATAGGCTATGATGAAGTGATTGAATACTCCGACGAGTTGTATGATATTACCGGTTCTATCGAGAAGGCCGTCCTGTGGCGCAGTATGCCTGAATGTGCAGGAAGCATTATCGTTTTCATTAGAAACGATACCGACAAGTTGCATTCTCTGGCGGAATTCGAGGTTATAACCACGAGAGATACTGCTCGTTATCTGGTTGAAACGCAAATTAATAGCGATAACAATACTCCAACGAATAATTTTTGGACCGCACTTCAGGATACCTCCGACTATTACACCTTCGATGCCCTGTATGATTTTGTATCTGCTGTTGTAGCAAGTGACAAACCCGCAGAGGCTATTCCGCATAATATGTGGAGGCTAAATCTGCTGGAGGATAGCGAAATCTTAGGATCGAAAAGCAATCCGGTTGAGCGTCTCGCAAAGAATCGGGATTTGATTTTCGCCATTGGCCAACTGAGCGAGGACTCCAGAAAGAAGTTAAGCCGCGCCCTTGTCAGAGCAAAGACAAAGGACAAGGAGCGTCTTCAGAAGGCGTATCGTAGTCTTCAGAACCTTTATAAGTATGGAAATCGCGATACAATAAAGGCTCTTGATCTTGAAACCGTTCAGGAACTATTTTCTGCATCCCAAAAAACTGAAAAAAAGAAAAAGAAAGAAGATCCAACACCAAACGGTGAAACTCCGAATGCGCCTGAAGAAGTTGATACCACTCCTATCCGGCCCAAGGAGTTAGATCGAATCATTTCTGATGCTGTAGTATTTGGAGATGAGGAAGATCAGGAAAATATCCGTGATCTTCTCGATGAACTGAGAAAGCACTATGATACAGAAACCGAGGAGAATGACGACTCGATTCCGACTATTGGAGGCGTTTTTGGAGATCGCAGTATAGTGCTGGAATCACATCAAACGGACCTTCGTAAGCTCGTTGGTAAGTTCTGTAGCACGACTGTCTGGGGTGGTATTATGGAGACAGACGAAACTGTGCTCAAGGATGCCATCTCCGCGGATATTAATGAAATACGTGTATTTGATCCTGATGACAAGGAATCAGTGGTTGCGTTTGCTGGAGGAATCGACGTTAGTCAGCCATTGTTCGATTTTATTATCCAGTTTGATTCTCAGTTTGATACCAAGGGGCTGGAGACTGCAGAACGGTTTTCACCGATTATCACCAATCTAAAAGAGAAGCGCAAAAAGTTATTCTCAAACCTTGATATGATTATGTATCATCCGGTGCTTCTGTTCGGAGCATCCGAAGAGAATAGAGCAAATCTTATCGAATATATAAAAGCATGGGAACAGTTATATCATGCCTTCTGTGTTAATGAGCCTACTATGCGTCAGATCAGCGCTGGCGGTACAAGTTTTATTGCCAGAGCCATTCTGCTTCTAGATGTGCTTTACATAAGAACGCCTAAGGAGTGGAAGGCTGTACTGTTACCGCTTCATCCAGTGTATCTTTGGAGATACTACGAAGTTTTCCGGACATTGCCAAACAAGAAGGCAACACTCAGCGATGAAGATAAGGCAGCTCTGTCCAAGGTCCTTTCTCAACTTCCACAGGTCTTGAGCTTTGTCGTTGCAAATAGCATCGTTACTGCCACCACAGAGGACCGATTATTACCGTGCTCCGGTAGTGTCGAGATGCTGCCAACCTTTGAAAACAAGACCAACCGTTATCTTGGCAACGATGGGACCGAATCGATTGAAGAAATATTGACTCGGTGGGTAGGATTTGCTCCGTACACAAGGAACGAGGTCAGGGTGTGCTCCGTCGATGCGCCAGATTTGATAGGGAACATACGCCAGATAAAGAGCTTCATGGACAAGAATTCGGTCAAGAGAGTCGTCTATGATGTTTATTTGACACGCAATCAAAACGGCAATACCGAGTTGTCGAAGTTGGATTATTCTGGTAAGGACTATGAGATTGGTGAGTACATTCGGAATGACCGTATTTCTATAAGTGTTCGGAATGTGCGATCTTCCTTAGATGTTAAGGCGGTGCTTGATTTTAGGCCGGTACACGTTGCGTTTTACTTCGACCAATCTTCTTATGCTATTGAATTTGGCCCGAACAGCCACAATCTTTATATTAACCCGTTGGTCATAACCTATGATTATGATTTTGACGAAATTCAGCACAGAGGCAGTATTTATCCTTCCTCAGAAATGGATTCCGGTCTTATTGGTGACTATCATAAGCTCATGAGATCTGCGGATATCATAAGCAACAATATGAATCCACGGACTACCTATAATGGGAATGCTGATATGACTGCGGTTGTTTCTACGATTCAGGACAGACAAACGCAGTGGCTTGTTGTTGCTGACAGGGATACGAATAATTATCAGCCTGTAGCATCAATCCCGATTGGCGAGATGCAGTATGACAAGCGGATGGTTAATGCTTGGGCTGCTGATGATTCGAGGATCATTTCGCAGTATTTGACTTTACTGCGTGGTTACAATTTATATCCCAAAACAGAAACGCTTATTGAAATACTACGCCAGTTTGGTCACGTTGCATCAAACGGTTTGATTAGTATTCCGAAGTTTGGTGCTGATGCACAGGCTGTGGATAACAAGAAGAAAGGCTTGATCGGAACCCTCTTTGCTGCATCATGGTATATGAAGCAGCACGATGATGCGCTTGTAGCATCTCTCGATGATGATAAAGCACGTTTATGGCTTCAGAATAGCAAATACGGAAATGAACGTGCTGATCTAGTCGGTTTGTATTATGATGAGGCATCCAATACTCTTCACATTGAACCGATTGAGGTAAAAACGAGGGACGAGTCACCCGATGCAACAATAACAAGGGATGATTCAGATTCGAAGTCCTTCCTTATTACAGGACATGCAGCTGGTCAGATCGCATCGATGATTGAAATCCTGCGTGAAATCTTTACTGCAGATGATAATCAGATGGATATGTTCACCTCTGCTCGCAGAGAAGTCCTGAAGTACCAGATAGTATCTGAATGCTTCCGTAATGTGCATGACTCTGACTGGCAGAAGAAATGGTATCTGATACTGAAAAAAGCCTTTAGCAGTGAGAATGAAGGCGGTTTGAACATAGTTGTTACCGGTCTGCTCTTGCACATCAAATTGAACGAAGCGGTTGGTGGAGAGCATATCTCATGTAAGAATCCGGAATTTGATGACTGCAGAATTGATTATTGGAAGCTGACTGCTAAGGAAATCCAACGTGATATTCTTGGTGAGGGTACTCTCATTAAGGAAGCGTTTACGCCTGATTTCGATGAATCTGAGGATTCTGCATCAGGGGAGACTGATTCAGAGGATGCGATAATTGATACAGATATGGATGCGTCCTCTGATGCGACTGGAGTGCGCCAGCCGGAGAAACCGGATGTTTTAACCTCCACGTCAGTAAATTCCACTGGCTTGCCGAAGGCTGCTGAAGAGACTGTCCAATATGGGCAAAAGAAAGAGCAATCAGTTAGCGAGCCTCCTGCGGCTCAAGATGATACCAACAATGGTGTTAGTCGCAAGGAGATTGAACAGTTGGTTAAGGATTTTAAGCGTTCATGCGGGGATTATCATGTGTCTCTCAAGGAATGTAATCCAGAGGATACAGTTGTTGGGCCAAGCGTAATACGGCTCAAATTCAGACTTGGAAGAGGCCAGTCACTTCAGGGATTGTCGAGTCATCTAGAGGATATCGGAAGAGAAATGAAACGTACCGGTGTAATTATCCAACAGGTACCGAATTCTGATGAGTTGCTCTTAGATGTGCCTCGGCTAAAGAGAGAAAAGGTCCTTTTTAAGGATGTCATTGCTCATCTTCCTAAGGTGACTTCACCGGAGCAGTTATACTTCCCGCTGGGAAGAACACCGAACGGGAAGGATTTGATTGAGGATCTCGGTCAGATGCCACACATGCTCGTCGGTGGCAGCACAGGTTCGGGAAAATCAGTATTTCTGTTCACAATGCTTGCGGCTATGCTGATGACCCATCCTAATCCGAACGAGCTTCAATTGGTTCTTTCCTCATCAAAGCTGGAGGATTTTATCCACTTTGAGGGGTTGCCCCACCTTTATTCTGGAGGAATCATATCTGATGCTATAGAGGCCACCCGCGTGATTAAAGATGTAATCTTCGAGGAATCTGAGCGTCGAGGTAAACTGTTAGCGGAAGCCAGAGTTGCAAATATTGCAGAATACAACAAAGTTGCATCGGAAAAGTTGGCTCCTATAGTTGTCGTAATTGATGAATTTGCTGATCTGGCAGATCAACTTGAGACTAAAAAAGAACAGAATGCATTCTATAAACCTGTTCAGAGAATAGCTCAAACTGGCAGAAGCAGAGGAATACATTTAGTCATCTGCACACAGAGGCCAGAAGCAAAACTAGTACCTTCAACAACTAAAGCACAGTTGAATGGTCGTGTTGCTCTCCGAGTAAATGACGGGATTTCATCAAGGATGATCATTGAGGTTCCGGATGCGCAATACCTTCAGAAGCACGGCGACATGATCTATAGAAACGGTGATGTTATTGAAAGGGCACAAGGATACCTTATCGAGATTCCGGAACTGGACGAAATTGTGAGTAACGTAATTAATAAAAAGTCATAATGTAGAAGTGAGGAAGCAGAGAGTGTCTAATCTGTCATTTAAACGAGGCATATTTAAGGAAGAATTAAAGAATAGGTTTTTATGCCTTGTTGAGGTTGATGGGGAGGATACTCTCTGTTATATTCCTTCTTCGTGCCGTCTCAGTAATTTTGTAAGCATGGCAGGAAAAACGGTTTTGCTTTCACCAGTAGCAGCAACTGATGCTAGAACAAAATACTCGGTAGAAGCATTGGCTGTCGGGCATGAATTTGTTTTGCTAAATATGTCAAAAGCAAATAAGGTAGTGATAGACAATATTCATAGCCGACAATTTGCTATTTTAGGTAAGAGGAGTAGTATCAAAAAAGAGTGTACGATTGCTGGGTATAAGAGTGATTTGTATATTGAAGACACAAAAACAGTTGTAGAAATCAAAAGTATTCTATCTTTTCGTGGCGAAGCTGAGTTTCCATCAGTCTATTCGCAGAGAGCGGTTGATCAGTTGATGAAGATTGAGGACTTATTAGAAAAAGGATATCGGGCTTGCTATGTTTTTGTTTCTTTAAACCCAAAGGTGAAACAATTGACACTTAACAATGAACTAATCACTTACCGAGATGCATTTCATAACTGTATAGAAAAAGGAATGGTAGTAAAAGGCGTGGCCATTAAACTTAAAGACGGAGAACCGCTCATTTGGTCGAGTCTAAAGATAAATGTATGAAAAACACCTTTTAATTATTCCACACTTTTTAATAATTCCTTCGACTGTCGGTTTTGAGGGGTAAGTTCCAAAGGCCACAGAACCGGCCAGCAACAATCGAATAAACAGAAAAAGGGCTTCCGAAGCTCTGCTGTAAAACACAGCGGAACCTCGAAAGCCCTTTATTTCAAGCCTTTTTCAGCACTTATGTGCCGGAGAAGGCTTTTTCTGTTTGTATCAAAGACAGCGTCTTTATAGACCCTGCGTGCAAAAGCGGAGTGTTTTTACGGGAAATTGCGAAAAGGCTCCTCAAGGGCCTTGAGCCACTGTATCCGGACCTGCAGGAGCGCACGGATCACATTTTCAAACATCAGCTTTACGGCATCGCCATTACGGAACTGACCTCGCATCTTTCCCGGCGCAGCCTGTACTGCTCCAAATTTGCGAATGGCAAATACTCCGTGGTCCATTTCGATAACATTGACGGCAATGTGCGATTCAAGAATATCAAGCACCGTTGGCAAAACGGAAAATGCGTATTCTGTGGGGCCTCGCAAAAGGAATACGACCGTGCCGATGATTTGGAAACGCACGCTTACGAAATGATTCATACCACGAAACCGGAGGGCATATTCAATATGAAATTTGATGTGATTATAGGAAATCCACCATATCAGTTAAACACTGTTTCCGGCGAAACAACAAATGTAAGTAAACAGGCTAAGCCGATTTATAACCTTTTCGTGGAGCAAGCTAAGAAACTAAATCCACGGTTCCTTTGTATGATTATCCCTTCTCGCTGGTTTGCCGGAGGCCTTGGGCTTGATAATTTCCGTCAGGCAATGATGGAGGACGAACATATAACGCATCTTGTTGATTATACAAATGCAAAGGATTGTTTTCCTCAGAACAGTATAAGCGGCGGCGTTTGCTATTTTCTCCGGGAGCGTGATACCACAGGCCTTTGTGAATTTACGAATATAAACGGGAATAAGATAACAACTGAATCTCGTAGCCTATCTGAATTTCCGGTAGTGGTTCGTTATAACTCGGCTGTTGACATTATCAGGAAAGTGCGTGAAAAGGCCGCTGCTTTTCTTAAAGATGAGGTTAGTCCGATCAGCCCATTTGCAATTCCAACAAAGGTAACAGGTGAAGCTCGGCCCACAGCACGATGCAACATCACGCTATACACCAGTAGAGGTGTTGGCTACATCAATAAAAGCGAAATCCTGAGCAACATCAAATACTTAGATAGGTACAAGGTTATGGTTAGTCAGATTGGTGCTGAACACGCTGGAGAGCCGGGCCGTGATGGTAAATTCCGTGTGCTCACGTCATCAATGCGTGTTATGCAGCCAAATGAAGTTTGCACTAATTCTTATATTGTGATTGGCGAATATACCGATCCAGATACCGCAAACAACGTCCTTGCGTACCTGAAAACTAAATTTGTCAGATTTTTAGTGTTACAGGCTGTTTCGTCAATTCATATCTCAAGAACGTCTTTCACTTTTGTTCCGATGGTCGATTTTTCAAAGCAGTGGACAGACGAAGAATTATATGCGGAATTTGGGATTACGCCGGAAGAGATCGAATTTATTGATTCAATGATAAAGCCGATGGACGGAGGTGACGAATAATGGAGTTTTTCCCTCAACGGCCAGAATCGCACCCTACGATATACGCTTATGAATTCGTAGGCGTGGCCTCCCATCAGGGCTATATCAAGGTCGGCTATACCGAGCGTGACGTAGAGACCCGTATCAAGGAGCAGACACATACCGCCGCCGTGCCGTATCGCATCCTCGGCCAGTGGTCCGCCATGAAAAATGACGGCAGCTGCTTCACTGACCATGACGTCCACGCCGTTCTGAAAGCAAAGGGCAAACAGCAGCTGAACGCCGGTGAGGACCGCAATGAGTGGTTCAAATGCACGCTGAACGACGTGATGGCCGCTGTTGTGGCCGTTCAGACCGGTGCGGAAAATGTCGAGGAGCGCACACAGACCTTCGCTATGCGTCCGGAGCAGGAATACGCCGTGGACATCACCATGAAGTATTTTAAATCCGCATACGAGGAAGGCAGCGGCAGAACACCGAAATTCCTGTGGAACGCCAAGATGCGCTTCGGCAAGACCTTTGCGGCCTATCAGCTGGCAAAGAAAATGGGCATGAAGCGTGTGCTGATTCTCACCTTCAAACCGGCGGTGCAGACTGCATGGCGTGAGGACCTGATGACGCACGTGGATTTCGAGGGCTGGCAGTTCATCACCCGGCCTACCGTCCCCGGCGGTCTGACAAACGATCAGCAGTATCAGAGAGCGGATAAATCCCGGCCTATCGTCTGCTTCGGCTCCTTCCAAGATTTCCTCGGTGTGAACAAGGAGACGGGCGGCATCAAGGCCAATAACGAGTGGGTCCACACCACGAACTGGGACCTCGTCATTTTCGATGAATATCATTTCGGCGCATGGGGTGAAAACGCAAAATCCCTCTTTGAGCAGGATGACGATACATACGAACGGGACCTTTTCAAGTATGACCGTGGCAATGCCTACGATGAAACGTGGCTGCCGATTACCACCACCTATTATCTGTACCTCTCCGGCACACCGTTCCGTGCGCTGAATTCCGGCGAGTTCATCGAGGAGCAGATCTATAACTGGACCTATTCCGATGAGCAGAGGGCTAAGGCCGAATGGAAAGGCGAAGGCGTCAATCCCTACGCTGCTCTGCCGAGAATGGTTATGCTTACATACAAGATCCCGGAGAGCATCCAGCGCATTGCCAAACAGGGCGAGTTTGATGAGTTTGACCTGAACGTGTTCTTCTCCGCTGAAGGCATCGGCAAGGATGCACATTTCAAATTTGAGGATTATGTGCAGAAGTGGCTGGATCTGATCCGTGGCTCTTATCTGGAGACCTCTGTGGACGAGCTGAAGCTGGGAGCGCAAAAGCCGCCGATGCCCTATTCCGACACCCGTCTTCTGAACGTGCTGTCTCATACGCTGTGGTTTATGCCGAACGTGGCCTCCTGCTACGCTATGGCCAATCTGCTGGCGCAAAAGCAAAATGCGTTCTACCACGATTACAAGGTAAACGTCTGTGCCGGAACACAGGCCGGTATCGGTGTGGCCGCTCTGGAGCCTGTGCGCCGTTCTATGGGCGATCCGCTGGAGACAAAGACCATCACGCTCTCCTGCGGCAAGCTGACCACAGGCGTCACCATCAGACCGTGGACCGGTATCTTCATGCTCCGTAACCTCTCCTCACCGGAGACCTATTTCCAAGCGGCCTTTCGTGTGCAGAGCCCGTGGGAGATCACGAAGGATAACGGTGAGCGTGAGATCGTCAAACAGGAATGCTACGTCTTTGACTTTGCGCTGGACCGTGCACTCCGCCAGATTTCCGATTATTCCTGCCGTCTGAACGTGGCCGAAAGCAATCCGGAAAAGAAGGTCGGAGAGTTCATCAATTTCCTGCCCGTGCTGGCGTATGACGGCAGTGCCATGCGTCAGGTCAATGCCGCTGAAATCCTCGATATCGCTATGGCCGGTACCTCCGCCACACTGCTTGCAAAACGCTGGGAGAGCGCACTGCTCGTCAATGTTGACAACGATACGCTTGCCCGTCTGCTTGCCAGCGAGGAGGCGATGGACGCTCTCATGCGTATTGAGGGATTCCGTAGCCTGAATGCAGATATCGAAACCATTATAAACAAGTCCAATGCCGTCAAGAAGGCCAAGCGTGACGGCGAAAAGCTGACGCCGAAGGAAAAGAAAGAGCTGACGGACGCCGAAAAGGAATACAAGTCCAAGCGAAAGATGATTCAGGAAAAGCTGATCAAATTTGCTACCCGTGTGCCGGTGTTCATGTATCTGACGGATTACCGGGAATACAGCCTTCAGGATGTCATCACGCAGTTGGAGCCGGAGCTTTTCAAAAAGGTCACCGGTCTGGACGTGAAGGATTTCGAGCTGCTCGTTTCGCTGAACGTATTCAACGAGGCCCTGATGAACGATGCCGTTTACAAGTTCAAACGGTATGAAGACGCCAGCCTGATTTACACCGGTATCGATAAGCACACCGGCGAAAATGTCGGTCTGTACAGCACTGTCATTTCCCGTGCGGATTACGATGCTATGGCCGGTCAGCTTGCGGCATCTATGACAGCGGACGCGCCTCGTGATGATGATCTGCCGGAAAGACCGGTGTTCACGAACATCAGCAATTACGATCTCGATGACGAGGACGAAGATGTGCCGATGGTCGCAGAGCCGAAACCTGAATACGGGACAAAACGGACTCCTCTCGTTCAGCCGACAAAGCCTACGGCGGTACCCACATATCGTCCTGCGTATGTGCCGCCTACGCCGTCTGCAACACCCGTGGCCGCAAAGCCGGTCATCAAAATCGATACATCCAAGGTCCACGCCGGTACCATCGTTAAGCATAAGGCTTTCGGCACCGGTCAGGTTAAGGGTATTGACGGAGGCCTTATTGTCGTTGTCTTCGGCGGTGTAGATAAGAAGTTCCAGTTCCCAGGAGCCTTTGAACAGGGATTCCTGAAACTGGACGAAGAATGATAAAAAAGGGAGGATACTGTGAAGCATAAATTGGTCAACATAAAAAAGAGCCTTCAATATTCATTTTCCATTGTTGCTGGTTTAAGCACAATCGCAGGTGTTTGGGGCTATACCGTCAAGGATATAAATCCTCAATGGCAATGGTGGAAATGGGGATTGATATTAGTTGTCGTTTTCATTGTTCTTTCTGGAATAATCTATGCTGTAATACGCTCATTTGCTCACAAATCATATAAAACATCTATCAACGGGAAACCCGTTGAAATAAAGACGGGAGATTTGTTTGCAGAAAAAGGTTGGAAAGTCATTCCTTTTAATGATCGATACGACACACAAGTGGATGATGTAATTATTGCGCACAACTCCCTTAATGGCAAAATGATTGACTCCTATGTCAAAGATTTGAAGGCTCTAAACGATACCATATTGACAGCTCAAAACGATGCATCAGAATTAAAGCCAAAAACTATTGGCGGCAAGACGGTATTCCCCCTTGGAAGACTAATTTCTTACAATGATTTCCTTATGCTTTCCTTTTCTCACTTCGATAAGCAGAATCGTGCTTTCATTGAGATTGGCGAGTATGAGCAGATGCTAATTCGCATGTGGTCGGAAATGAGAAGAGTATATGCGGCGAAACATATAGTACTTCCTCTGATTGGATCGGGAATAACAACTATTGCTGGTATGCCACAGAAAAACTATACCGAGATGTTAAAATGCATACTTTGTACTCTAAGGGGAAGCCACTTTCAACCAGAACAAGGAATTAGCATTGTTTTGACTGAAGATGCAATGGCCAATATAGACATGAGCAGCATAAGGGAGGAATTCTGATATGGCGATTTACAGAACAAGAACGTATATTTCGGCGGATTTTGATCACGATAGGGACGCCGTTGACCAACTTCATAAGTGGAATGATAGCAATTACTGGAGCCTTTCATTTACAGATGCACATGATTTGCAGGTTTCCAGTGACAACAGCCTTTATTGTTCAATCAAATCGTCCTTGAAGTATCGCATGGATGGATCTAAAACCTTTGTATTGATTGTCGGAGATCATACGAACACTGTAACTAAAGGCGGATGTCAATATTGCGGAAGTTACAACAGCCACAATTATTCCTGTGCAAAGGGCTACTCTGTGGATTACCGTAGCTACATAAAATATGAATGTGATAAGGCTGTAGAAGCTGAGATAAAAATAATAGTCCTATATAATGACACCGTAGTTAACAAGTCAAAATGTCCCGAAGCGGTTAGAAATTTGGGAACACATGCTTCTATGGTCTATTATAAGGACGGAAAGTATTACTGGGATTATCAATCTGTTAAGAAGGCCTTCAACGCATAGATTCCCTTTTCTTTGCTTGCAGCGGCTAAATCGCTATAATGATTATCAATGAAATGGAGGGCTTGTGATGGCGTATAGAAACAAAACTTATGTTGCCTTTGATGGCGACAATGATATGCGGTACTACAATTTAATGAAAGCATGGAAACAATCGGATTCTACATATTTTAATTTCTATGATGCTCATGATTTGAATACCGCAAGAGATTCAAGTATGACGGAGAGTATAAAGAGACAACTTGCAATTCGAATGGCAAATTCAAAGATATTTGTTCTTTTGCTTGGAGAAAAAACAAAGTATCTCACACGTTTTGTCAAGTGGGAAGTCGAACATGCGCTATACCTGAATCTCCCGATTATTGTTGTAAACATAAACGGAAGAAGAGACGTGGATTCAGAACGTATGCCAACGTGGTTAAACAATCAATTATGCATTTGTTGTTCATTCAATTCGAGCATAATGCAGTACTCACTGGAAAACTGGGAAGATCTACATTATCAGTATCAAAAAGACCCTGAGAAAAGGGGAACACAAAGGTACTGGACTGATAATGTATACAAGAGTTTAGGACTATAAGATAAGCCCACATCAACGGAGGTACCGATGATGTGGGCTTGTTCCCGCTTGAAGACGTGCGGACAATGGTTTTTGAATTATCCCTTATCCGCTCCGCCTTTCGTCCGGGGCTTTTAGTTAGAGCAAATCAGTTAATTTGCTCCATAACGGCTTTCATGACTACACCTATTGGCTCATGGATGGTGAGATTAGCATACCCATCGTATGGTGTGGAGCTTTTATTTATTAAGACAAGTTTGTTTCCATCATAATAATCAATAAGTCCGGCCGCAGGGTATACCTGTAATGAAGTTCCGCCAACTATCAACATATCGGCTCTTGAAATAGAGGTGATTGCGCCCCTGAGGGTCTTGGAATCAAGACTTTCTCCATATAGAACTACATCAGGCTTGACAATTCCGCCACAGGGACAATAGGGGATACCGCTATGGTTTTTAACATATTCGGCGTCAAAAAAACGATGGCACTTCACGCAGTAATTTCGATGGATCGAACCATGAAGCTCAAAGACATTGCGGCTTCCTGCCTTCTGGTGCAGGCCATCTATGTTTTGCGTTACGACAGCGGAAAGTTTCCCCAATTCTTCGAGCTTTGCTAATGCAATATGCGCATAGTTTGGCTTGGCGTCCGTGGTCAAAAGCAGATCTTTATAATACCTGAAAAATATGTCGGGCTTTCTGTTGAAGAATTCAATGGATAGCAGATCCTCCGGAGGATATCCGTAGTTGCGAATGGCATTAAAGACACCGTTCTCGCTCCGAAAGTCGGGGATACCACTTTCCGTAGATACCCCGGCACCGCCAAAGAATACTATCCTGCTGCTCGATTCGATCATTCCGGCTAACTCGTTGATCTGATTCATAATAACCTCCAATACGAATTAAGTGCTGTTGTCCGGCAAGAACATTCATGGAACGTTACCTCATCTTGTTCACAAAGAGAACAAGCATATTGTACAATACTTCGAGGAAGAAAGCAAGAGATATTGACATGAAATATAATCTTCAGGGAACATGTTAGTGTAAAATAATTCTGGGAGAAATAACGGCCCCCGAGCCGCCGGCAGG
>OLGB01002107.1_pt1 | contig 22095 bp, 18 predicted proteins | sample 1605691 | NCBI WGS metagenome assembly OLGB01 (sample SAMEA3888925, study PRJEB22519) | human gut metagenome | biome: human gut; feature: human-associated habitat; material: faeces | place: Denmark | collected 2010 | reverse complement strand
GTTTATTATTCTTATATACTTCTGTAAAATATAGATTATTTGGAAATGTTAAAATATTGTTTATATATTTTTGTAATTTTAATAAATTTTCTTTATTAATAGTAGTAATATTACATTTTTCAAGAGCTGATTTTATAAATGATAAACTAAAACCATTAAAAGTGTTTGCAAATAATTTTGAAAATTCTTCAACTGATAGATTTAAATTATCTTGAAAGATACTATATATGTCAGATATTTTAGTGTAATCTAATTTTTCAGAAGTTGGGAAGCTATAGGTTCTAGATGGAAGAATATCTCTGTAAATAGTATCTGTTGCCCAAATGTGTCTTAATGAATCAATTATAATATTTTTATCATTAATTAGAATAATATTACTATGTTTTCCCATTAGTTCTATAATTAGGCTTTTTATTTCAATTTCATTAAATTCATTTATTGTTTCAATATTAATTTTTACTAATCTTTCTAATCCATACATTTCGATAGTAGAAATTTTACCACTAATTAAGTGTTTTCTTAGTAACATACAGAAATTTGGTGCTACAAGAGGATTTTCTTTTGAATTTGTAGTTAGATTTATTCTGCAATTGTGTGCATCAATACATATATTTAATGCATAATGGATTGAATTTGAATAAATTCCTAGAAGAATAGTATTTTTATCTGGTTGGTGGATTTTATCAATTTTTCCACCAATTAAATCATTTTTTAATTCATGTGTAATCGCTTGTGTAACAATTCCATCAAATGCCATTAGAATCAGACCTTATATATAAATTTAGATTTTATATGGATATCTATAAACCTTAATGATAATACCACAAAAACTGGCTATTGTAAATAATCTAATGGATTTACATAGTTGTTTTCAATTCTAAAGCCTATATGAAGATGACAGCCTGTTGTGGCTCCATTTGTGGGTTTTCCAGTTGCTGGATCACTATAAGTATTTCCAGATACTCCATAAACATATTTAGGTCCAACATTACCAATAATTTGGCCTTGTTTAATTAGTTCATCAACATAAACAATGTAGATAGGGGAGACATGGCAATAAGAAATTTTTATGCCATCATAATTAGTAAGTGTTATTGTATATCCACCACCTCCAAGGAATCCAGTAAAAGTAATTATTCCATCACATGTGGCAATTAAATTTGTTCCTTCAGGTGCAGGAATATCAATACCTTTATGAAATGTTGAAGCTCCTGTTGTTGGAGCAATTCTTTTTCCAAATTTTGAGGAGAGAGTAGTATAACCTGGAATTGGCCAAGCGTAATTAGAATTACCTAAAAATATTAAATCTTTTTTAGTAGGTATTTGTTCAAAGTTTGATGAAGAAATTATTGGAATAAAAAGTGTGCATATAATAAGTGTAAATATAATTGTTGAATAAAAAGTTTTTGACAAATAATCAGTCCTTTCATGAAAAAATAGAGAATAGTTAATACTATTCTCTTCAATATGGCAGGGGTACTAGGATTCGAACCCAGACAAGCGGTTTTGGAGACCGATGTGCTACCATTGACACTATACCCCTAAATGACTTATTTATTATACAGTACGTTTTTTAAAAAATCAATAGTTAAAATAAAAATTTGCAAAATTCGTAAATTATTATGAAGATAGCAGATTATTGAAGAATCAAATCATAAAAAATTTGATTCTTCAATTAAATTTATTTGTTTTATTTGTTATTTTCAATTAATTTTTCTACTATTTGTATCGCGTTTGTTGCTGCACCTTTACGAATGTTATCGGCAACAACCCATAAGTTTAGTCCTGAATCAACAGATTCGTCTCTACGAATTCTACCAACAAATACTTCATTATGTTCAGAGGCGTTTGCTGCTAATGGGTAAGTATTTGTTTCTGGATTGTCTTGAACAATTATTCCTGGATAATTTTCTAATGTAGAATACACATCTTTTATATCAAAATCTTTTTCAAATTCTACATTTATAGATTCACTGTGTGAATTAAGAACAGGTACTCTAACTGTTGTAGCGGTTACTTTTAAATCAGGTCGATCTAAAATTTTTCTTGTTTCATTTATCATTTTCATTTCTTCTTTTGTATAGCCATTTTCAAGAAATACATCAATGTGTGGAAGACAATTGTTATAGATTGGATGTGGCCATTTTTTAGGTTCTAGACCTTTTTGAGTATTGTAGAAGTCATCAACTGCTAATTTTCCACCGCCAGATACTGCTTGATATGTAGAGTAAACTACTCTTTTAATTTTGTATTTTTCATCAAGTGCTTTTAATGGAATTACTGCTTGTATGGTTGAGCAGTTTGGATTGGCTATTATTCCATGATTTTTAAAAGCTGAGTCCATATTTACTTCTGGAACCACTAATGGAACGGTTGGATCCATTCTAAATGCACTGCTGTTATCTACAACAATACAACCTTTTGATGCTGCTATTGGAGAGAATTTTTTAGATGTATCTCCACCTGCAGAGAAGATTGCAAAATCAAATCCTTCATCAAAAGAGTCTTCTTTTAATTCTCTTGTAATGTATTCCTTTCCCATAAATTTGATTTTTTGTCCAGCTGATCTTGAAGAACAAAAAAAGGCGTACTCTGAAATAGGAAGATTAAATTCTTCTAAAACTTGAAGTGCTTTTCTTCCAACTAATCCAGTAGCGCCTACTAATGCTAATTTGTATTTTTTCATAATGATTACCTCACTTTTACTTAAGTGATAATAGAGAAAAATATAATTATATTTTTCTACATTGATATTATATGAAAAAAATGAAAAAATAACAATAAAAATCTGTAAAATAGGATAGATTTTAAAATTTTTTAATATATGAATATTATTTTTGATTTTATGGACAAATTTTTTATATTATGATAAGATACAAATGTTAAAAATATTAGGAGAAATTAAAATATATAGATAGAACTCAAGAAGCGGATGTAAGAGAGGATAAAGAATATGAAAAAACAAATATATATAAATTTAATTGCTCAAACAATGGCATATGCTATAAATTTAGCAATTAGCTTTTTTTTGACACCATATATTGTTAATCATATAGGTGTTGAAGCTAATGGTTTTGTAGGTTTAGCTAATAATTTTGTAGAATATGCGCAGTTGATTACTGTTGCACTTAATTCAATGGCTGGTAGATATATTACTATAAAATTGCATCAAAAAAATCAAAAAGAGGCTAACAAGTATTTTACAGCAGTTTTCTTTGCTAATTTATTTTTAGCTGTAGTTTTAACAATAGTATTTTCATTTGTAATTGTATTTTTAGAAAATATATTAAATATTTCTGCTGATTTAGTAGTTGATATAAAAATACTTTGGGCTTTGATATTTGCTAATTTCATAGTTTCTTTATTTATTTCAATTTTTTCTGTATCAACATTTGTAGCAAATAGACTAGATAAAACTGCTATTGCTAATATAAGAGGTATTGTTATAAAAGCTGTTATATTAGTCGGTTGTTATACTTTTTTTAGACCATTTACATTTTATGTTGGAGTTGCAATGCTTGCTTTAGGATTGAATAATTTGATTAGTCATATTATTTATAAAAGAAAATTAGTTCCAGAATTAAAGATTTCAAAAAAAGAATTTGATATTAAATATGTCAAAGAATTAGTATCATCTGGAATTTGGAATTCTGTATCTAAGCTAAGTTCGATTTTGTCATCTGGATTAGATTTATTGATAACAAACATTTTTGTAAATGCTGTTGCTATGGGAGTAATGAATTTATCAAAAACTATATCTAATATAGTACTTTCATTATTTGGAACGTTAGCTTCAATTTTTGCTCCTCAACTTACGATTTCATATGCTGAGGGTGATGTTGAAGGTATGAAGAAACAATTAATTTCTGCAATTAAATTAATGGGATTGTTTGCGGCTATTCCAATTGCTATATTAATAGGTTTTGGAAAAGAGTTTTATCAATTATGGGTTCCAAATCAAAATGCGAATTTATTAGAGTTATTAACAATTATAACATGTTTTAATTTGATTTTTGCTTTACCATTAGAACCTTTATATAATATTTTTACAGTTAAAAATAAAATAAAAATTTCTTCGATTGCATTGATTTCTTTTAGTATTTGTAGTATTTTAACAGTGTTTATAGGCTTGAATTTTATTCATAATGAAGATGCTAAAATTATATATATTGTTGCGGTAGGAGCTTTTTATAATGTACTTAGATTATTAACATTTTTACCTATATATGGAGCTAAATGTTTGGATTATAAGATTACAACTTTCTATCCAGCGATATTGAAAAATGTAGTATCTGTTGTTATTTTAGTTGTATTAGCATTTGGAATTGGATTTGTACTACATATTAATTCTTGGATTAAATTAATATTAGCATGTGCTATATTAGGTGTATTAGGTTTAATTATTAATATATTTATTTTATTTAATAAAGAAGAAAGATTTGAAAATATTAAAGTTTTAAAAGAAAAATTGAAAAAATCAAAGGAGAAAGTGAGTGAATAATATGGCAATTCCTAAAAAAATTCATTATTGTTGGTTCGGTAGAGGAGAAAAACCAGAACTTGCAAAAAAATGTATAGAATCATGGAAAAAGTATTGTCCTGATTATGAATTTAAAGAATGGAATGAAGATAATTTTGACATACATTCAAATAAATATGTAGAACAGGCGTATAATGCTAGAAAATTCGCATTTGTTACTGATTATGTGAGATTATACGCTTTATATTATGAGGGTGGTGTATATATGGACACTGATGTGGAAGTATTAAAACCTATTGACGAATTTTTGAAACATAAAGCATTTTCAAGTTTTGAAAATAATAATACAATTCCGACAGGATTAATGGCTTCTGAGAAGGGAAATGAATGGATTAAGGATTTGTTGGATGAATATACAGATTTAAACTTTATTGATGAAAATGGAAATATGGATTTAACAACAAATGTAACTAGAATAACTAATTTGACTCATGAAAAATATGGATTAAAATTGGAATCTTCATATCAAGAGTTAAAAAATGGAGTTGTTACGTTATATCCATATGATTATTTTTGTCCAAAGGATTGGGCTACAGGAGAGATTCATTTAACTGAAAATAGTGCTACTATACATCATTTTTCAGGTTCTTGGCATACTGCTGAAGATAAAGAAAAAGCCAAAATATATAGAGAAAAGCTTAAAAAATATATAGCTAAGTATCATGATGAAGATATTGCTAGAGAAAAATTGAATAAAGATGAATTACATAAATTTTACCTAAAACATCCTTTGAAAGCTGTTAAAAAGATAATCGAAAAAATGAAAGGAAAGTAAAAATGAGATTTAGTGTTATTGTTCCTGTTTATAATGTCGAAAAATATTTAGCTAAGTGTATTGAAAGTATAGTGAATCAAACGAATCAAGATTTCGAATTATTACTTGTTAATGATGGAACTAAGGATAATTCCCAAAAAATTATAGATGAATATGTTACAAAATATCCAAATAAAGTGTATGGGTTTATAAAAGAAAATGGCGGGTTAAGTGATGCTAGAAATTATGGAGTTGAGAGGGCTAGAGGAGAATATATTGTATTTGTAGATTCGGATGATTACATTGATCTAAAGCTTTTAGAAGAGCTGGATAAACAGATTAAAAAGTATGAGTGGTTAGATGTAATAGGATATAACTTTGTTGACGTGAATGAAAATTACGAAAAAACGGGAGTTACTACACGACCAATTGGGGAAAATGTTAATGGTGAAGAAGCATTTCGAAAATTGATTTTATCAAAGAAATATTTTGAACCTGCTTGGGGATTTGCTTATAGAACAAGCTTTTGGAAAAATAATAAATTTGAGTATATGAAAGGGATTTATCATGAGGATTTTGCTTTAACTCCTTTAGTTTTAATTAAAGCAGATAGAGTTTCTTTCGTAGATTTTGATGGGTATTATTATGTTAAAAATAATAATAGTATTACTAGACAAATTAACATGGAGAAAGAAAAGAAACTTGCAAATGATCTTTTAAAAGGATATGATTATTTGTGTGAAGAATTGAAAAAAACCAATGTAAAGGATCAATATGTGAAAAAATTATTTATGTCGTATTTAGTTAATTCACTTATATATAGATTAGAGCATATAAATAAAGAATTAAAAAATTGGTATAGAAAAGAGCTAAAAAAAAGAAATGTTGCTGAATATATAATGGAAGATACTTTTAAAAGAAAAATAAGAAAATTACTTATAAGGACTAAGAATAGAGTGTAGAAAGAAAGGTGATTGATATAAAAGTTAGTATAATAGTTCCTGTATATAATACTGAAAAATACTTAAAAAAATGTTTGAATTCTTTAGTGAAACAAACATTAGATGAAATAGAAATTATTATAATTAATGATGGAAGTGTTGATAAATCACAAGAGATTATAGATGAATTTTCAAATCAATATCCTGATAAGATAAAAAGTTATATTCAATCAAATTCTGGACAAGCTGCTGCAAGAAATTTTGGGCTAAAGAAGGCTGTGGGGGAATATGTTCTTTTTATTGATAGTGATGATTATATTGAAGTGAATACATGTGAAAAAGTTTATGGAATGGCAAAACAAAGTGATTTGGATATATTATGTTTTAACATGTGTGAAGAATTTGAAAATAATATAGAGAAGCCAAGTAATTATTATAGCTTTAATAACTATTCCAAAAATATAAAGTATGTATTAAATGAAACATCAGTAACTAATAAGTTGATACGTCGAAAAATATTGATTGATAATAAATTATTTTTTATGGAAGATTATATTTATGAAGATTTAGAACTTATTCCAAGGTTAGTTTTATATACTGATAAAATTGATTTTATAGATGATAAATTATATCATTATGTAATTCATAATGATTCAACTATGAGACAAAAAACTTATAATCCAAAATTAAATAGTATTTTTGTTGTAATTGAGTCTCTTAAAAAGAAATTTGAAAATACTCCATATACAAGTGAAATGGAATATTTATGTATTGAGCATTTGTTACATGGAGCTGTGTTAAGATATTTAGATTATCCAGAAGGAAATAAAGATATAATAAAGATTGCTGATATTATGAAAAAGGATTTTCCAAACTGGCGAAAAAATAAATATTATAGAAAACAAAATTTGAAATATAAAATAGTATGTGAATTAGCGTTTAATAAGAAAATTAAACTATTGAAAAAAATTTTGAAAAAATAGAGGTACAAATTGAAGAAAAATATATTATTTGTAGTTGATAATTTAAAAATGGGAGGAGTTACCAAGGTCCTTGGTAATCTGTTAAATAGATTAGATTATTCTTTGTACGATGTAGATCTTCTAGTTTTACATTATTATGAAGACATGAAATTTATGTATCCATCTAGTATAAAAATAATTACTGCTGGCAATGATTTGAATCTTATAGATGAAAACATTGGAAAATTATTAAAAGAAAAAAATATAATAAAAATTATTAAGAAAGCATTATTTGCTTTTTCTATAAAAACAGGAATTATTAAGAAAAAAATATTAACTAATAGAAAAAATGTTTTAAATAGAAAATATGATATTGAAATTGCTTTTGGTGATGGATTTCCATATTTATATACTGCTTATGGAGATGCTAAGAAAAAAATTGCATGGATGCATTCAGATGTTTTAGTAAAGGATTATTCAGCTAGATACTATAATAGGATGAAAAAAGCGATACAAAATATGGATGCTTGTGTTGCTGTTTCTAAAAAAGTTGGTGAATCTTATATTAAAAAGTATTCTGCTAATAATGTGAATGTTATTCAAAATGTTATAGATGACGATGAAATAATAAAAAAATCTAATTTATTGACTCAAGATATTGAATTTGATAAAAAACAATTAAATTTTATTTCAGTTGGAAGATTAGATTATTCTAAGAATTATGAAATGATGTTAAAAAATGCAATAAAATTAAAAAATGAAGGGTTTAAATTTAAAGTATATATAATAGGAGATGGAGAAGAAAAGGAAAAATTAGATAAAATTATTATTGAGAATAATATGGAAGATGTATTTATATTATGTGGAAGGCGTGATAATCCATATGCATATGTGAAAAATGCTGATATGTTTTTACTTTCTTCAAGATATGAAGGGCTTCCTACTGTAATAATCGAGGCTTTAATTCTACATGTACCTTGTTTGTCTACTGATGTAGCTGGAGTTAAACAAATATTAAATGGAAAAGGAGGAATTATTGCTAAAAATGATGAGGAAGATTTTTATATAAAATGGAAAAGTATTTTATTAGATCAAGATATAATTACCAAATTAAAAGATCAATTAAAAGATTATAGATATGATAATGATGTAATAATAAAGAAAATTAATAAATTATTTAATAATGCTTAGATTAAGGGGTTAACAAATGAATTCAGAGAAAATTAATAAATTAAACAAATGGTTAGTTATTGCTTTTTTAATTATGCAACCAATTTTAGAGTTAATTATAACACTTTTTAAAAATGATAGATTTACAATTGCGGGGATGTCAATAGGTACTATTATTAGATATGGATTACTGGCAATTATAATTATTTTAGCTGTTTTATCAAATCTAAAAAGAAAAAGTACTAAATTATTTATAGGAACAGTGGTTATATATGGAATATACATGATTGTACATTTTTTAAATAATAGAAACTTTGATGCTGTGATATTAGGGACAAGTATGTCAAAAGGTTTTATTACAAGTATGATGTATATTTCTAAATATATTATTCCTATTTGTATTGTATATTTAGTTTATGTTTTAAATTTTAACTATAACGAATTAAAAATTTCTGTAGTTAGTACAGTTTTAATAGTTTCTTCGATAATTATAATTACTAATATGTTAGAAGCAGATTTTGTTGCATATTCTTTTGAAAATAATACAAGAGTTGCCGCAAATATTTTTAAATGGTTTGATTCTTCTTACCAATATTCTGATTGGAGATTACTTACTTCTAGAGGATGGTTTTCATCAGGTAATGAGTTAAGTGCTTTTTTTGTGTTATTGTTGCCAATAACTTTTTACGTTGCATTTAATGAGAAGAAAAAAATATATTTTATAGTTCCTTTTGTTCAAATGATAGCTATGTTGTTAGTTGGAACGAGGGTTTCTGTTTATGGTGCAATCTTAATGTTTGTTGCATCTGTTGTTGTGCTTATTGCAGATTCTATAATTAACAAAAAAAGAATAGTGAAAAGTACAATTATAGTGACATTAATTATTAGTGTAGTATATGGTATATTCTTTGCATATTCACCTTTTATGAATAGAATAAAAGTAGGAGAAGGTGCTGTAAATAGTTTTATAGATGAAAAAAATGATAAAAACAGTGAGAAGAAAGTTGAATTAACAGCTGATGATAATACACCAGAAAGAATATTTATAAAAGAAAAATACCAAGAAGAGTCAATACCTTATGATATGATAGATAGAGTTTATAGTTATTTAGAACATTCTGATTTTTGGGTACATATAATTAAGGATGTGAATATAAAGGATAGAAGTAATGCTAGAAAATTAAAAACATTAATACTTGCAGATGTTGAAGAAAAAAAATCAGGAAATTTGGATAAAGCTGTTGGGATAGGTGAGGTTCCAATTTATCCTGAATGCGATTATATTACACAATATTATTATATAGGAGTAATTGGTATTATTATATTTTTACTACCATTTATACTAGTTTTTATATTATTAGGTTGTAATGAATTTATTAGGATATTTGATAAAAAGTTTAATTATTTGCGTGTAGTATATTTAATATCTTTAGCGATGATATTTGCAACTGCATATAGTGCAGGACATGTTTTAGAGACAGTTTTTATAAATTCTTTTATAGGATTGATTGCAGGAATGTGTATGCAAGAAATTTTAAAAAGAAAGAGAGAGAATATATCTGATTCTGGATTAGAAAGATATATTACTAAAATGTATTCTAATACTAAAAAAGAATTTATTGATGAATTAGATAAAAAAGTAGAAAACAATGAAAAGAGTTTTATAGTTACAGCTAATCCTGAAACTTTAATGATTGCACAGAATGATTCAAATTTTAGTAAATGTTTATTAGACGAAAATACAATTATTGTCCCTGATGGTATTGGAATATTAAAAGGTGCTAATTTATTTGGTGACAAAATTGAAGAAACGATAACAGGAGTGGAACTTTCAAAAGAGTTGCTTAGAATTGCAAATGAGAAGAGCAAATCTATATATTTATTTGGGGCTAGTGATGAAGTAATTAGTAGGCTTGTAGAAATGATAAAGCTTAATTATTCTAATATTCAAATTTTAGGATATGATAATGGGTATGTGGAAGATAGACAAGCTGTATTTGAAAAAATAAAGAAATTAGAACCAGATATTGTATTAGTTGCGTTAGGAATACCTTATCAAGAATTAATGATATATAATAATCTAAATTATTTTAAAAAGGGAATCTTTATGGGGGTTGGAGGAAGTTTTGATGTATTAAGTGGTTCAAAAAAACGTGCACCAAAATTCTTCGTAAAATCACATTTAGAATGGTTATATAGAATAACCAAAGAGCCAAAAAGATTAAAAAGATTTTTTAAGAGTAATGTAAAATACGTGTTTAAAATAATACAAGAGAGGTAGTAATATGGCTGATATAAGTGTTATTGTTCCAGCATATAATGCTGAAAAATATTTAGAAAAGTGCTTAGACTCGTTAGTAAATCAAACTAAAAAGAATATTGAGATTATTGCTGTAAATGATGGATCAAAAGATAATACATTAAAAATATTGAATGAATATAAATCTAAATATCCAGATATGATAAAAGTTATTTCACAGGAAAATCAAGGATTAAGTGTTACAAGAAATAATGGGATTAAAGTAGCTTCTGGAAAATATATTGTGTTTGTAGATAGTGATGATGAGATAGAATTAGACTTATTAGAAAAAATATGGGATAAAGTGACTGAATTTCCATATGATATAATTGCTTTTGATGTGAATTGGATATATCCAGATAAAAATCAAGTAGCTACATCAGCGGTTATATGGGATAAGAGGGAATTATTATTAGAAGATAAGAAAAAATTATTAATCGATATTAATGTTATGGCATGTAATAAGGCATATAAAAAAGAACTATTTGAAGATGAATCTGTATTATTTGTTCCTAATACATGGTTTGAAGACGTTTTATTTACATATAAGATTATTCCGCAAATAAATAGTATTGCTAAAATAGATTTTCCTGGTTATAAATATTTTCAAAGAGAAAATTCTATTACTTATACTTTTTCTGATAGATTAAATCAAATACATAGTGTGATGGATTCTATTTTAGAATATTATAAAATTCAAAGCTTATACGATACATATAAAGATGAGTTGGAATATATTTTTGTAAGATATAGTTTTGCAACATATATTAAGAGATTGGCTAAAGCTAAAGATAAGAAAAAATTTAATGATGGAATTCGTTTTGTAAAATCTAGAGTAAATGAAGTATTTCCAAATTATAAAAAAAATAAATATTTGTATTCTGGTAAAAAGAATTTTTATCTAAAGAATTTTAATAGTTTTTTTGCGTATTTAATATATTATTCTGAAAAAAATAAAATGAATTAGAGGTAGGTAGTATGATTAAAGTAATGACTGTATTTGGAACAAGACCGGAAGCTATAAAGATGGCTCCACTTGTTAAAGAACTAAAGAGTAGAAAAGAGATTGAATGTATTGTTTGTGTTACTGCTCAACATAGACAAATGTTAGATCAGGTTTTAGAAGTTTTTGATATTAAACCTGATTATGACTTGGATATTATGAAGCAAGGACAAACTTTAAGTGATATTACAAGCAGAGTTTTATATGGATTAGAAGATGTTATAAAAGAAGTAAAACCAGATATTGTTTTAGTTCATGGAGATACAACGACAACATTTGCTGGAGCTTTGGCTGCTTATTATAATCAAGTTGATATTGGACATGTTGAAGCAGGACTTCGTACATGGAATAAATATTCACCATATCCTGAGGAAATGAATAGACAAATGGTTGGTGTTATGGCTGATATGCATTTCGCTCCAACTGAAAATAGTAAAAAGAGTTTATTAAAAGAAAATAAGGATGAATCTAAAATATATGTTACAGGAAATACAGCGATTGATGCTTTAGCAACAACAGTAAAAGAAGATTATTCACATCCAATATTTGATTGGATAGGAAATGATAGAATGATTCTTCTTACAGCTCATAGAAGAGAAAATCTTGGAGAGCCAATGAGAGGAATGTTTAAAGCTATTAAGAGAATAACTGATGAATTTCCTGATGTTAAAGTTGTATATCCTGTTCATTTGAATCCAAAGGTTAGAGATGTTGCTAATGAGATTTTTGGAGATGATGATAAAGTAAAATTAATTGATCCACTTGAAGTAATTGATTTTCATAATTTCTTGGCTAAATCATATTTAATTTTAACAGATAGTGGTGGAATTCAAGAAGAGGCACCTTCACTTGGAAAACCAGTATTAGTATTAAGAGATACAACTGAAAGACCAGAAGGAATAGATGCAGGAACATTAAAATTAGCAGGAACAGATGAAGAAACAATTTATAAATTGACAAAAGAATTACTTGAAAATAAAGAAGAATATGATAAGATGGCTCATAGTGCAAATCCTTATGGAGATGGTAAGGCAAGCCAAAGAATAGCGGATGCTATAATAAAAAAATATTCAAATAGGTAAATATATATAGTATTACAAATGAAATAGATGAGAAAATTATTTGTAAAAGAGGTTTTTCATATGGATAAAATATCAATAATTGTGCCTGTTTATAATGAAGAGGAAGCAATAAAAATTTTTTATGACAAGATAACAGAGGTTTCTGCTAAGATAGAAGCAGAATTTGAATTTATTTTTGTTAATGATGGCTCTAAAGATAAAACATTAGATATTGTTAAAGAATATGCTATACAAGATTCTAGAGTGAGATTCGTTTCATTTTCTAGAAATTTTGGTAAAGAGGCTGCAATGTATGCTGGATTACAAGCGTCTGAAGGCGATTATGTTGCAATAATGGATGTTGATTTGCAAGATCCACCTGATTTATTACCTGAAATGTATAACACTTTGCTTGAAAAAAAATATGATTGTGTTGCAACTAAAAGACAAACAAGAAAAGGTGAAAATCCTATAATTTCATTCTGTTCAAGATTATTTTATAAATTAATAAATAAAATGACTAAAACAGAAATTGTTGATGGTGCAAGAGATTATAGACTTATGACTAGACAAATGGTAAATAGCATATTAGAAGTTACAGAGTATAATAGATTTTCAAAAGGCATTTTTAGTTGGGTTGGTTTTAATACTAAGTGGATTGCTTATGATAATATTGAGCGCTCAGCTGGAAAAACTAAATGGAATTTTTGGAAGTTGTTTTTCTATGCGTTAGATGGTATTACTGCTTTTTCAACAGCACCTTTAATGATTGCAACATTGGCTGGTATTTTGTTCTGTTTGCTTGCGTTTATAATGATTATTGTTATCATTGTTAGAACATGTACATATGGTGATCCTGTTTCAGGATGGCCTTCTATGGTGTGTATTGTCTTATTTGTTAGTGGGGTTCAGCTTTTCTGCCTTGGCATTATGGGACAGTATATGTCTAAGGAATATATGGAGATTAAGAATAGGCCTATTTATATTGTAAAAGAGACAGAAAAATCTATTAAAGAAGTGAAAGAAAGGTAGAATAAGTATGAAGAAAATATCTGTAGTTATTCCCATGTACTATGAGGAAGAAGTTGCTGAAATTTGCTATGATAGAGTTAGTACAGTTTTAAGAAAATTATCTGATAAATATGAGTATGAAATTATATTTGTAAATGATGGTAGTAAAGATAAAACATTAAGTATTTTAAAAAATATTGCTGATAATGATAAATGTGTTAAAATTATTTCATTTTCAAGAAATTTTGGACATCAAGCAGCTGTTACTGCTGGTATTAAATATGTTACTGGTGATGCTGTTGTGATTATGGATGCCGATTTGCAGGATCCACCAGAATTAATACCTGAAATGTTAAAACTTTGGGAAGATGGAAATGAAGTTATATATGGAAAGAGAAAAACAAGAAAAGGTGAGTCTGTTTTTAAAATACTAACAGCTCAAATGTTTTATAGTTTTCTAAATGCTATGTCAGAAGTTGAAATTCCAAAGAATACAGGGGATTTTAGATTAGTTGATAGAAAAGTAATTGATGTTATAAATAGTTTGCCAGAACATAATAAATTTTTGAGAGGATTGTTTAGTTGGGTTGGATTTGAGCAAAAAGAATTTTTATATGATAGGCCTAAGAGAGAGTTAGGTGAAACAAAATATCCATTGAAGAAGATGCTTAAGCTTGCAAGTGATGGAATTTTGAGTTTTTCTTCTAAACCTATGAAATTGGTTGGAGGATTGGGAATATTATCTATTATATTTTCTATAGTTGTATTGATATATTCTTTATGTTCATATTTCGGAAAATGGAATAACCTAACTCCTGGTTGGACTTCGATTATGGTATGTATAACTTTTTTTGCAGGTATACAACTGCTTTCTTTGTGGATAATATCCGAATACATATCTAGAATATATGATGAGAGTAAAGGAAGACCAGAATATATTATAAACGAAAAAATTAATATAGATAAAGGAGCATGAAAATATGACGGAAAAAGTTGAAAAAAATATTTTGAATGTATTTTTTTCTAATGTTGTAAATGTTGTTTTTGTTAGTGTAATAATAATTTATTTAATATATTGTACAATGTATCAATATTATAATCCTGCTTTTAAAATTACATTGATACTACCGATTATATATGGTATTTGTATTTTTTGTTGTTATAAATTTTTTGAAAAAAGTAAAAAATATGAGGTCATATTATTTTGTCTTTCTTTTTTTGCTTATCTTATATGGGGAGTATTTGCTAGGTCTCCTGCAGTAAGTGATTATGAAGTCCTTATAAACGGCGCAAAAGAAGTGGTAAATGGAACATTTTCAGCATTATCTTTTGATAAAACTAATTATTTTTATTTTTATAATTTTCAAGTAGGCTTTGTTATGTACTTGGCTTTAATTATGAAAATTTTCGGAAGTAGGTTGATTGTACTAAAGTTTTTTGAGGCAGTTGCAATGTCACTAAGTAATGTATTAATTTGCAAGGTTGCATCTGTAACATATGATAGAAAAGTTGGTATTATTGCTTCGTTAATTTATTCTTTTTTATTATTTAATATTGCTGGTTCATCTATTATTAATAATCAACATATTTCTACTTTTATAATATTATTAGCTATTTTGATGTTTATGAAAGAAAAAAAGAAATGGTATGTTGGTAGTGGAATTATGGTTGCTTTATCAGCTATTTTAAGACCAAGCTCAATTGTTTTTTTATTAGGTTTTATTGTATTTAAGATATGGAAAATGTTTTTGGATAAGTTTCAAAATTGGAAAGAGATACTTGTTTGTTTAATTTTGCTTTGTATTTCATATGTTTCAGTTATAAAAATTTTTGATTATACAGTTGTGAAAATGAGTATTGTACCAAATTCTGCAATTAGTGCTAATGCAAAATATTTTAAATTTATATTAGGATTGGATGGAAAAGGTTTATATGGTATTCCTACTAAAAATGCAGAACAAACACAAGTGTATTTTGATTTAGAAAAATTGAATTTTGATTATGATGTATATAATGAAGAGTGTAAAAACAAAATTAGTGAATTGTGTTTGGAAAATTTTAGAGGAACATTTAGAAGAGTAATGAAAAAAATGGTAACTTTTTGCGGAGAATATGATAACCAAATTGAATTCGCAAATGGAAATATTAAGGATAGTATAATAAATGATGTTATTATCTATTATGGATATATTCAATATGTTTCGTTATTATGCGTTTGTTTGCTTGTAGTAATTTTGAAAAAATTTATTAATAAAGAAAAATATAATAAAGAAGAATATAATGAATTATTTAAAATAATTTTTGTTTTATTTTTCTGTGCGCATATATTTATAGAAGTTCAATCAAGATATAGATATGATCAATATGTTATGATATCATTAATTTCTGCGCCTTTTTTGTATTGGATATTTGAACGATATAATGAATTAAAGTTAAAATATATAATTAAAAATAATGAGTAAGTATTTTTGTAATTAGCCAGAGTATAATATTTTTATATTCTGGCTTTTATAATATTTAAAAACTATTGAAAAAATTTTCTCTATATGGTATAACTTTCTATATAAAATAGCATTGGAGGGCTTTTTTTGAAAACAAACATTAAGAGTTTTACTTTAGATGAATTAAAAAATGAAATGATTTCTTTAGGACAAAAGCCTTTTAGAGCGGAACAAATCTTTAAATGGATTCATCAAGAAAATGTACAAAGCTTTGATGATATGACAAATCTGTCTAAAGACTTTAGAGAAGCTTTAAAAGAAAAGTATGACTTACATAATTTTAAGATAATAAGAAAATTAGAATCTAAAGATGGAACAAAAAAATTTCTTTTCGATGTGCTTGATGGGAATGCAATTGAATCTGTATTAATGCAATATAAATATGGGTATACTATATGTGTTTCTTCACAAGTCGGATGTAAAATGGGATGCAAATTCTGTGCTTCTACTGGAATTCCTTTTTCAAGAAATTTGGAAGCTGGAGAGATTGTTGAACAAATTTTAGCAGTTCAAAGAGAAGAGAATGTTCGAATTTCTAATATTGTTTTTATGGGAATTGGAGAGCCTTTAGATAATTATGATAATGTAATAAAGGCAATAAATATAATTAATCATCCTAAGGGACTTAATATTGGAACAAGACATATAAGTATTTCAACAAGTGGAGTTGTTCCTAATATATATAGATTGGCTGAAGAGAATATACAATGTACTTTATCAGTTTCATTACATAGTAGTAATAATGAAAAAAGAAGCGAGATGATGCCAGTAAATAAGGCATATCCAATTGAAGAATTGATGCGTGCATGTAAAGAGTATATAAAGATAACAAATAAAAGAATTTCTTTTGAATATGCTTTAGCAAAGGATAATAATGATAATTTGGATGATGCTAAAGAATTAGTTAAATTGTTAAAGGGAATGCTTTGTCATGTTAATTTAATTCCTATAAATAAAATAGAGAATGGTAAATATACAAAGAGTACAAATGATAATATTATTAGGTTTAGAGATTATCTAAATGATAATGGAATTGTAGCTACTATTAGGAGAGAGCTAGGATCTGATATAGATGCTGCTTGTGGACAGTTGAGAAGAGCGGAATTAAAAAAGGAGTAGATGATGAAAGTACTTACTAAAACAGATATAGGAAAAGCTAGAAGTATGAATCAAGATAGTTTTTTAGTATCTGAAAATAAAGATAATGGTTTGAATCTTTATATTTTAGCTGATGGAATGGGTGGCTATAAAGGTGGCGAAATTGCTAGTAAGGTAGCGATTCAGGCTGTTTCAAAATTTATAACTGAAAAGTTTGACGATATTTCTAAGGATAAGCAGTCAATACTTGATTTACTTGAAGATGCAATTGCTTTTGCAAATTCTGCAATATATGAGGAATCTGAGGAAGACGAGGAATTGCAGGATATGGGTACAACTTTAGAAGTATTAATGATTTATAAAAATAAAGTTTATATTGGACATATTGGTGATAGTAGAATATATAGAATTCGTAAGAATAAAATGAAGAAGATAACTACTGATCATAGCTATGTTGAAAAGTTAATTCAGGATGGTGAGATTACAAGAGAAGAGGCTTATCATCATCCTAAAAAGAATTTACTTATTAAGGCTTTAGGTACAGATGAGGTTGTTGAACCTGATTTGATATACACAGTTTTAAATAAAAACGATATATTAGTTATTTGTTCTGATGGACTGACTAATATGGTGAGGGAAGAAAAAATCTTTGATATAATCAAAGAAAATGCAGATGAAGATGTTACAGATGTATTAGTTGATGAAGCAAATAATGCAGGTGGTCTAGATAATATAACAGTTATTGTTATAGATAATAGATAGTAAATTATTAATATCTTTTTAGTAAAGGGAGAGATAAATATATGAATCTAATAGGAAGAATGCTTGCTAATAGGTATGAAATATTAGAAAAAATAGGTGTTGGTGGAATGGCAACAGTGTACAAGGCAAAATGTCATGTGCTAAATAGATTTGTTGCTGTTAAGGTTTTAAAAGAGGAATTTATTACTGATATTGAATTTATAAGAAGATTTAAATCTGAGGCTCAAACTGCTGCTAGTTTGACACATCCAAATATTGTTTCAATTTATGATGTTGGAAATGAGGGGGATGTTTATTATATTGTAATGGAGCTTATTCAAGGTAAAACTTTAAAAGAAATAATTGTTGAAGATGGAAAATTATCTTGGAAATGGTCTGTAAACATTGCAATTCAAATAGCTTCAGCGCTAGAGACAGCTCATAAAAATAATTTGATACATAGAGATATAAAACCTCATAATATAATTATTACTGAAGATGGAATGGCTAAGGTTACTGATTTTGGTATAGCTAAGGCGGTTTCAAATTCTACAATAACGGCTTTTGGAACTACGATTGGTTCTGTTCACTATTTTTCACCAGAGCATGCCAAGGGTGGTGTAACAGATGCTAAATCTGATATTTATTCACTTGGAATTGTTATGTATGAAATGCTTACAGGAAGGGTACCTTTTGATGCTGATACACCTGTATCAGTTGCTTTGATGCAAGTTCAGGAAGATCCTATTGAACCTAGAAAGTTGAATCCTCAGATTCCAATAAGTGTTAATAATATAATTTTAAAAGCTATGCAAAAAGATCCTGCTGATAGATATCAGAGTGCAACAGAGATGCTTATTGATTTGAGTACAGCTTTGAAAAGACCTGATGATGATTTTGTAAAAATTAATAAAAAGTTTGATACATTACAAACTCAAAAATTATCAACATTATATGATATAGATAATAAAGCTATTAAAGATGATGAGGATGACGAAGAAGATGTAAGACCAAGAAAAAAGAAAAAAAGAGGTTTCTTCGGATTTATGAAAGATCATATATTCCTTTCATTTATTTTAATTGCTGTTATATTATTCAGTGTTGCACTTGGTGGAACAATTTTAATAATGAATTTAACTAAATCTAAAGATGTTCAAATACCTAATTTAGTTAAGAATGCTTCTGGAGTAAGACTTACAGAGCAACAGGCTGTGGAAATTTATAATAGTACAGAATTTAAAAAGAAAAATGATTTGAAGATTGAATATGTTGAAGATGAGACAATTAATGGTGAAACTGTTGAACCTGGTCAAGTTGTTAAACAAAATCCAAATTATGTTGAAAATAGAAAGATTAAAGTAAAAGATCAAATAACAATTTATGTTAGAAAAGAAAGAGAAGCTAAAACTTTAAAAATGATTGATTTAACTGGAAAGACAACAGAAGAAGCTGAAAAGTTATTGGCTGACCTTGGATATATTGGTAAAATAACATATGAAGATGAGAATAGTGATAGTTTAAAAACTGGATTAATTATCAGACAGACAATCCAATCAGGTATTGAATTTAAAGATAATGCAGATTTAACTCTTACAATAAGTAAAGGTAGCGATAAGGTTGATGTACCAAATGCTTTAGGAAAAACTGAAGAAGAAGCTAAAAAATTAATAGGGGATGCTGGATTTACGGTTAAGGTTGAATATACAGAAAACAATGATAAATCAGATGGAATAGTTTTAAAACAAAGTAATACAGATAAAGCTAAAACTGATGAAGTAATTACAATTACAGTAAATAAAGTTCAAAAAACAAAATCAGTTGCTGTTACAATTGATTTATCTAAATATGTTCAAGCTAAAACGCCAACAAATACATCAGATGATAAAACAAATTCAACAACTACAGATACACCTGGTGTTACAACTGCAAAAGTTGAATTAAAAGTAGGAGATAATACTTATGGTGGAGAAAAATATGATGTTACTACTAAACCTACAATAACGATATATGGTAAAGGAAATATGCAAGTAGCTTTAATTATTGATGGAAATACTAAGATAACAAAAGATATTGACTTTAATAAAGATACTGCATTAGCTTTTCCATAGAGAATATATATAAAACAATTAAGGGCATGACATATAATCGTGCCCTTAAATTTAGGATAGAAAGAAGGAGAATATATGGCTGAAGTATCAGTATCAGTTTTAGATGTTGAAGAAGAGAATGCGATTAATGTATTTTACAATATTGAAACTGCTAAGATAGATTATTTTCATATTGATGTTATGGATGGAGAATTTGTAAAAAAAGATAATGTTTTACAAATGAGAGATTATGCTTTAAAAATAACTAGTGTTTCAATGACACCAATAGATGTTCATTTAATGGTTAATAATCCAAAAGAGCATTTAGATTATTTTATAGATTTAGGAGTAAATAGAATTACTTTTCATTATGAGGCATGTTCTAATAAAGATGAAATTATTTCGATTGCAAAATATTTAAATGAGAATAGGGTTAGGGTTGGAATTGCTGTAAATCCTGATACAAAGATAGAAGAAATTTTTGATGTATTACCTTATATACATATGGTTCTAGTTATGTCTGTTGTTCCAGGAAAAGGAGGACAAAAATTTATACCTGAGACACTTGATAAAGTTGAATTATTAAGAAAATATTGTGAAGAAAATGACTTAGATATGGACATTGAAGTTGATGGCGGAATAAATAAAGAAACAGGAAAAGAAGCTGTAGAGGCTGGTGCAAATATTCTTGTTTCAGGAAATTACGTATTAAATGCCGATGATTATAAAGAGGCTATTAATAATTTAAAAAATCTATAGAGAGAAAAACTCTCGGAAAGGAAATCAAATGAAAAAAAGACTTATTGTTAGTGCAGTGATATTGATTGTTATTGCAATTTTAGGTGTATCAACTGTTTTTGCAACAGATATGCAACCACTAACTATGGACTATACTCCAATTATTGATGGAGATATTGCTACTCAGGCAATGGAGATTAGCAATAATATAAAAGAAGATAGTATTTATAAAGCTGGAGAGAAAGTTGAATTAAATGGTGAATATGTTGCTGGAAATGTTTATCTTGCTGGAAATGATGTTAAAATTGAAAATGAAACCATAAATGGCGATGTTTTTATTTTTGCTAATAATGTTGAGATTGCACCAAACACAATAATTGATGGAAATCTTTATATTTGTGCAGCTAATATAAAACTTGATACAACTATATCTAGAGAGCTATTTTGTGTGGCAAAAGATGTTGTTTTTGAAAAAACAGCTATTATAGAATATAGTGCAAATATTGCAGCAGAACATATATATGTTAATGGTACATTCCGTAGAGATGTAAATTGTACTGCAAGCAATATGGAAGTGGACAATGCTACTGCAATAAAGGGAACATTAAATTATTCTTCTGAACAAGAAGCTAAAATTGGGAAAAATGCATCAATTGGTAATATTAATTTTTCAAAACAAGTGGAAGAGAAAGAAACAGCTTTAGATGTAATTACAGAATATGTTTTAGATTTTGCTAAATATTTTGTTTTGACAATGGTATTGTTAATTGTGTTTATTAAATTATTACCAAAATTCATTAATAATTTGAAAGATCAATTTAGAGTAAGTTCATTTGGAATTGGAATTTTATCTTTAATTATTGTGCCTATTTTATTGGTATTAATGTTAGTTTTAAGAGTTACTTCAACACTTGCTTTTGCAGTATTAGCTTTATTTATATTAGTTTTAATGTTATCTATGGCTATAACAAATATTTCACTTGCAAAGAAATTAGAAGAGAAGAAACCTAATATTAAACTTCCTATTTGGACAGCAATTGTAACAGCTGTTACATGGGTTGTATATCAAATCCCTGTTTTAGGTGGTATAGTTGCATTTATTTGGGTTGCAACTGGACTTGGAATGTCAATTAGGTATTGCTTTTCAAAAAATAAATAGGTGATAAATAAAAAATGAAAATTAAAATTT
>OLGB01002104.1_pt1 | contig 22123 bp, 22 predicted proteins | sample 1605691 | NCBI WGS metagenome assembly OLGB01 (sample SAMEA3888925, study PRJEB22519) | human gut metagenome | biome: human gut; feature: human-associated habitat; material: faeces | place: Denmark | collected 2010 | reverse complement strand
CCGTGTCCGCCAGGGCGGCCAGAGCGCCGCCGTGGACGATGCCGTGGGGGTTCAGGCTGTGCCGACTGCCCTCCAGCTCTCCCTCGGCCCAGCCGTCGCCCGCCGCCACGATGGAGATGCCATTGTATTTGTCGAACATGGGCTCGCCGCCGTTGCTGTAGTGGAGCTCGTTAAACCCCCGGACCAGCTCGCCGTCGCTCATACCCCGTTTACTGCAGGAATCCATCGAGAATCTTTTCCTCCGCTTCCTCCTCGGTGAGTCCCAAGGTCATGAGCTTCAGGATCTGATCACCGGCGATGCGCCCGATGGCGGCCTCGTGGATGAGCTGGGCGTCAGGGCTCTCGGCGGCAATGGCCGGGATGGACTTGATTTTGGCGTTTCCCACATGGCCGAAGCAGCGGGCCTCTCCGATCATCCGGGGATAAAAGACCTGGCGGGATTCGTCCTGGGCCACGGAGCGGGAGATGACCCGGCCGCTGGCATCCTCCCCGGCCAGGACGATGTCCATCTCGGACTCGGCCGTCTGCCTGCCGTGGGTCAGCAGCTTTTCCGTGATGACCCCCTCGCCGCCAGCGCCCACCACAATTTTAGTGTACCGCTTGGTGGAGTCGATGCCCCGGATCTGGGTGGTCTCCATGTGGATGGAGGCCCCCTCCTCCAGGTAGACGATGGTCTGGGGATTCATGATGCGCTCGCCGGTGCCCTCGCCCTCGCCGTAATGCTTCTCCACATAGCGCACCTTGGCGTTTTTCCCCACGTGGAAGGTATGCACACCGTCGTGCTGGCTGGTCTCGCAGCCGGAATTGTGGATGCCGCAGCCGGCGATGATGTCCACATCGCAGTCCGCGCCCACGTAAAAATCGTTGTAGACCAGGTCGTTCAGGCCGGTCTCGGTGATGATGACCGGGATGTGGACCGACTCGTTCCGGGTACCGGACTTGATGCGGATATCGATGCCCGGCTTGTCCGGCTCGGTCTTGGTGGTGATCTCGATATTGGCGGTGCTCGCGCGGGAGTCCAGCTGCCCGTTGCGGCGGATGTTGTAGGCCCCCTGAGGGGTCTTCTCCAACTCCGCGATCTCCTTCAGGAGTTTCCAATCGGTGTGATTCACTGTGCCGCCCCCTCCGTCATATAGCTGCACCCGGACAGGGTGTTGGCCAGGATCTGAGGGAATATTTCTTCCTTGGGCCCGTATTTGCTCACCCGGCCGTCGCTGATCATCACGATCTCATCCGCCAGATTGATGATCCGCTCCTGATGGGAGATGATGAGCAGGGTGGCTTCCCGCCGCCGGTGGATGGCCTGGAAGGTCTCGGTCAGCTTGGCGAAGGACCACAGATCAATGCCCGCCTCCGGCTCGTCGAAGATCATCAGCCCGGCCTTGCGGGCCAGAATGGTGGCGATCTCAATGCGTTTGACCTCGCCGCCGGAGAGGGATGCGTCCACCTCCCGGTCGATATAGTCGTGCGCGCACAGGCCCACCTTGGTCAAGTACTGGCAGCCCTCCTCCCGGGTGAGGGAGTCGCTGCCCGCCGCCAGCGCCAGCAGGTCCTTGACCTTCAGCCCTTTGAACCGCGGAGGCTGCTGGAAGCCGTAACTGATCCCCAGCCGCGCCCGGCCGGTGATATCCATCTGCGTGATATCGGCGCCGTTCCAGAGGATGCTTCCCCCCGTGGGCTGCACCAGGCCCATAATCGCCTTGGCCAAGGTGGTCTTGCCGCCCCCGTTGGGGCCGGTGATGACCACCAGCTTGTAGTCCTCCACCGTCAGGGAAACGTCGTTGAGGATGCCCAGTTCCTGGCCGGACTCCCCCTCCACCTGGTAGCTGAGGCCCTTGATTTCCAACATAAGCCGTTGCTCCTTTGTACATGGTGATTTCCGTGATTAAATATTGTAACATGCCCATCCGGAAAAAACAAGTATGTCCGCCGTTTCCCGGCCTCCTCCGGGGCATCCGGTCCGGATGGCGCATAGTATGGCTTAGATTCTATGCAGATTAGGAGGCAAATCCATGGAACAAGATAAACTGCCCTGCACCCCGCCCGATTCCCCGGACTACCCCTGCGACCGGGAGGTCTTTGAGCGGGTCTGGCGGCGGGTCATGCCGGAGGATCGGCCCGACTGCCCCTTCGTGCTGGATGAAGCAGCCGCCGCCCAGCCCGCGGCAGAAGCCGCGTCCCTCCCGGAAGGCCCTGCGGCCACCGCCGCCGCGCCCGGGGTCCTGCCCGTTCCGGCCATGCGCCCTGCCATGCCCATGCCCCAGGAGGAGTCCGGCTGCGCGCCGGAACACGACGTACCCTGTCTGGGCGCGGCCTCGGCCGTATACGGCGCCCAGCTCCAGCAGTACATAGACCACGAACTGGCCGACTGGCGGACGTATCAGCTTCTCTCCCGGCGGGCCACAGGCACCGGCGGCAAGGTCCTCTCCACGATGGCCGCGGACGAGCGCCGCCACGCCAAGCGTTTGTCCACCGCGTATTTCCTGATCTCCGGCGTGCGCTACTGGCCGGTGGAGCGTCCGGCCGCCGCCCTTGCCTGCGCCTTTCCCGCCGCCCTGCGGGAACGCTTTGCGGAAGAGCAGCGGGGCGAGCTCTCCTATCTGGCCGCGGCGGAGGAGACCGGAGACCCCTGTCTGCGGGAGCTCTATCTGGAGCTGGCCGGGGATGAAAACGCCCACGCCTGGCTGCTGCGCGGCATTCTGGAGCAGCTGTAGCACGGTAGGGGCGGGTGTCACACCCGCCCCTCAGCCTGCACTCCGATGGTAAGGAAAACCGGACGGCCCAGACCCGCCTCATCCAAAAACCACGCCGTATGCATCAGCGGCCCGCCTTCCGGGGCAAGGTCGTAGACGGTGCGTTTCACGCCGCCGTCCTCGTCCCGCTCGGCCACCAGCACCCACTGGGTCTGCGGCAGAAGGGATATCGACTCCTCCGCCCGGCTTCCGTCCAGCACGCAGGCCGCCAGCGGTTCGTCCGAGCCGCCGTACTGGGTGACCGTTACCGTCTGCAGCGGCTGAACGGCCTGCAGGGAGACCTCCACGGAGAAGGAGGTGCTGTGCGTCTCGCCGTTCTCCGTTACGCTCTGCTGCCAATGTTCCGTGACGGTCATGCCGCCCGCCCCGCCGTAGCTGTTGCCGCTGCCGTCCAGATAGAGGCGCCCGTCCTCCGTCTGATACACCCGGTAGAGGGTAACAAAGCGCTCTTCCTCTCCCGCCCGGAAATAAACGGTGCCGGAGATGGTTTCCTCCTCCCCCTGGTCCGTCGACTTGTAGGCCATGTTCGGATGCGCCAGCTCCACGCTGCTGCTGTTCACCAGGTCTCCGTTTTCCTCCACACTCTGATAGAGGAAGCAGTTACGCCCCTCCAGACCGGGGAAGTCATACCGGCCCCGCTCCGCGTCGTACACCCCGAACAGCACGCTGCGCGGGAACGACAGCGCCCCAAAGCGCCCGGTATCCAGCGTCTGACTGCCGTATTCCGTCCAGCTGCCGTCGTCATAAGGGGTCTGCCTTGCACCGAACGCCACATGGAAGCCCACAAAGCGGTCCGCCTGCCCCTCCGGCCCCGGCGCGGCCAGCGGCACGGTCCCCAGAGCCGCCAGCACCGCCGCGGCCGCCGCAAGCAGCGCCAGGCGCCTACCCATCCGTTTCATCGTCCTCCTCCAATCTTCCGTCAAAATGCAGGATATCGCCCACGTCACAGTCCAGGTAATAACAAATGCGGTTGATGGTATGGAACCGCACGCCGCTTGCCTTCCCGCTGCGCAGGATGGAAAGGTTTGCCTCGGTGATGCCGACCTTGGCGCACAGCTCCTTGGCCGTCATGCCCCGCGCCTTGAGCACATCGCTCAGAGATACCCGTATGGCCATGGCGCGCCCTTAAATAATGCTCTGGTTGTCGTCGTGGATAGCCTTGCCCTGTTGAAAATAGCGGCACAGCAGAAAGAGCGCCGCTGAGAGCGCCACGCTCACCAACGGCAGGGTCATGGTAAACGAGACCTTCCGCAGCTGGGGCAGCAGGAGCAGCTGGAGCAGGTTGCCGCCCACGCACAGGAGGATGGCGCATTGGGCCGTCCGGCGGCAGCGCTCCGCGGTGATCCGGCAAAGCTCCACCGTCTCCGCCCCGAAGGGCTCCCGCTCCAGTGCCCGGGCCAGCCGGGCGCCCCACAGGAGTACCGCCGCCCCCAGGAAGCTGGGCGTCAGCCCCAGCAGCGTCAGGACAGCGCCAACTCCGTTGGTGCGCGCCGCCCCCGCCGGATCGCCGGTGTTGCCCGCGGTCACCGCCGCGGCCTGGGCCAGAAAGCCGCTCAGCGCCCCCCATACGGCCAGGAACACCAGCAGCGCCGCCGCGCCGGTCAGCAGGCCCCGGAACAAGCGGGACAGCCCCGCCTCCTTCTCCAGGCGCCGCAGCAGACGGAGCACCGCGTATCCGGCCAGGGTGGCAAACAGGGCGCCCCCCGCCGCCAGCGCCCAAACGCCGGTGAGCTCCAACGTCTCCTGTCCGATCAGGGCGGCCCGATTGGCAAGCCGGTAGAGGCTGTACAGAAGCTGGGCGGCCAGCAGCAGCAGCAGCGCGTCCTCCCAGTACAGCCTGCGCCTGCGCCGCTGATACCACAGCCATCCCAACGGCAGTCCTGCCGCCGCCAGGCAGATGGCCCAGGCGGCCAGATTTCCGGCGTATCCCAGTCCGGAGAGCGCGCGCAGGCCATCCCCAATGCCGTCAATCAAGCCCAGCCCGGCCCGCAGTCCCATCCCCCACTCCGTCAGGCCGGCCAGCACCGCTCCCAGCGCGGCCGCCGCGGTCAACAGGAGCGCCTCCCGTTTTGTCATGTGCTCTCCCTCCAAATTATCGTTTTGCAATAATTTCTTTTTCAGTTTAGCGGAACTATTATCGTTTGTCAATCATTTTTTTGACGCCAAAAGGCCCCCATCCAAGTCATGGATGGGGGCCTTTTGCTGGATCAGATGCTCTCCGGATCGTCCAGGCGGCCGCCAAAGGCCTCCACGGCCCTGGCGTCCTCCTCCCGCTTCTCCTCAATGGCTTCCTTGAGAAGCATATCCTTGACCTTCATCAGTCGGATCGTGGAAGAGCGTTCGTTTTCATCCAGCTTCATGGAGATATACTTGATGGCCTCCTGCATCTGAGGGATCTTCACATACTCCAGCGCGTTGACGCGCCGCCGGGTCTTCTCGATCTCCTCCGCCAGCAGCTGGGAGGTCTTTTCGATCTGGGCCAGGCGCAGCATATCCTGAAAGATTCCGGAAAGGGCGTCCACCGCGTCGTCCAGTTCGCCCGAAGTGGTGGCAAAGCCGTAGGGATAGATCTCCCCGGCGTCGTCGCTCTTGGTCTTGAACTGATAGACGGGCACGTTCACGGACATGACGTTCTGGAAGGTCATGTCCAACTCCACGCTCTGTTTGGGGTAGAGCAGGGACTGCTCCAGCATCTCGGAGGACATGACCGCCGAGGCCCCCACCTCCGGCGATTTGGACATCACCCTGGGCGTCCGCCCTGAGCAGATCGTGATTTCCCGCCAGCGCACCGCTCCCGAGCAGGTGGAGGGCCGCGTCTACTCCGGCATGCCCGCCGGCTCTGAGACCCTGGTCAGTGTCCGGGTGGGCGACGCCATGCTGACGGTGAAGGAGCTGGGCTCCACCCACTACTCCGGCGACGAGACCGTGTACCTCACCTTCAACCCCAAGAAGATCAACGTCTTTGATACCAAGAGCGAAAAGCTGATCAAATACTCCCTGTAAGAGCGCCCCGCGGCTTTCGCCGCGTTCACCATCCCGATCAACCTGCAATCACCCGGAAGAAAAAAGGAGGAAAAGGAACATGTTCAAGCACAAGAAATTGCTCAGCATCCTTTTGGCAGCGGTCATGCTGTTCTCCCTGACCGCCTGCGGCGGAGGCGGCGACACCTCCACCGGCGGCGAAGAACCCTCCGGCGACGGCGCCGAATCCACGCTGACCGCCTGGGAGGAGACCGCCAACATCTACGCCACCAATGAAACCGACGAGGAACTGTATCAGAAGGCCATCGAAGAGGGCGGCACCGTGACCCTCTACTCCATCTCCTCCCGCTGCGGCAAGGTGGCCGAGGCCTTCATGGCCAAGTATCCCGAACTCACGTGCGAGGCCTTCGACATCTCCACCAACGAGCTGCTGGAGAAGGTCACCCGCGAGCACGAGGCCGGTCAGTACGTGGCCGACGTGGTCCACATCAAGGATATGGACGGCTCTTTGTACAACGAGTACGTGAAGAACAAGGTGTTCTACCTCTATCAGCCCGAGGACATCTTCGCCCACATCGATCCCTCCTACACCGCCACCGCCACTCCGCTCTACATCGAGCTGACCCAGCTGTTCTACAACGCCGAGGCCTATCCCGACGGCTCTCCCATTACGAATATCTGGCAGTTGACGGAACCCCAGTGGCAGGGTAAGATTATGATGCAGAACCCCCTGGACAATATCTCCTGGGGCTCCTGGATCACCGGCTTCTGCGTGGGTGATGTGCCCGATCAGCTGGCCGCCGCCTACAAGGAGCTCTACGGCGAGGATCTGGTCCTCTCCGACGGCTGCACCAACGCCGGCTTTGAGTTCCTCAAGCGCCTGCACGACAACAAGCCCACCTTCACTGCCTCCTCCGATGAGATCGCCGAGTCTGTCGGCACGCCCGGTCAGGCAGATCCCCCCATTGGCTTCTGCGCCTCCTCCAAGCTGCGCAAGAACGAGGACAACGGCTGGGTCCTGGCTCCTGTGAACCTGTATCCCACTGCCGGCATCCCCGCCATCAACACCCTGTACGTGGTGGAGGGCTGCCAGCATCCCGCCGCCGCCAAGCTGCTGATCCGCTTCATGATGGGCGGCATCGACGGTGATACCTCCGGCTATGAGCCCTTCAACACCCTGGGCGGCTGGCCTGTCCGCGACGATATCGAGCCTGCCGAGGGCTCTACTCCCTTCAGCGATCTCTACACCTCTCCCTTCGATCCCGATGAGATCTATGTGAACTACAACACCGTCCGCGACTTCTGGCAGATGCTGGGCTGATTCCCTGCGGCCGGAAAACCTGAAGGATCCGTGGAGCGGCGGGCGGCTGTCCGCCCGCCGCTCCAGTCTGTCCCGGCAGCAGGACAGGCTGGAGCTGTTTTCAGCACAGTTTAAGCTCTGCATGTATCATTCTATATCATAGGACTGGGCGGGGGATCCTCCCCGGCTCCGCCGGCAGGCGCCGCCTGCCGCTCATTTCCGCTTTCAGTTCCAGCCGTCATGGCACAAGGAGGGCCTATGGGTTTCTTTATCGACAAACATCACCGCAGGAAAAGTTCCATGGCTGTGACGGCCTTCTTTGCGGCCCTGATCGACCTGTTCGTGTTCGGCATTCTCTACGGCGTGCTGTCGGAGCCCCTGTACCGCCTTGTGCGGCTGGGCAGTGAAGCTTCCAGCACCGTGGTCCAGGGCATCCTCATCGCCCTGCTGGGCACCGCTCTGTGCTGCCTGCAATTTCTGCTGCGGGACAAGCGGATCGCCCCCTACGGCTTCGCCGGGCTGGCGGTGGTGCTGCTGATGTTCTATGTGGGCGCCGCCTTCCTGGATGCGGATGTGCGCTCCGACATGCTGCGGCTGATCACCCTGTTCGGCCTGCTGCCGGTCCTGGTGGGCAACGCCGTGTCCTGGGGCATCTTCCTGGCCCTCAAGCGGCGCAATCCCCAGCTGGTGGCCCGCCGCAAGACCGTCCAGGAGGAGATCCGGGCGGCGGCGGAGGCCTCCGCCGCTAAGGAGCCCCGGAAAAAGGCGGCACAGACCGCCCCGCAGCCGGCAGCGCCCGTCCCACAGGCGGAGACGCCTGCCGCCGCTCCCGGTCCCCAGGCTGCCCAGGATGCGGCCCTGTTCGGCCCGGAGGGGGCCGGCGGGCCCATGTCCGGCCGGTCGGAGCAGGAGGAGGCCATGCTGCTGTATATGGATGACGACGATGACGAAACGAGCGACGATTAAAGACGTGGCAGCCCTGGCGGGTGTCAGCTTTGCCACGGTGTCCCGGGCCCTGGACGACCACCCGGACATCAGCCGGGAGACCAAGGAGAGGGTCCGGGCCGCCTGCGCCCAGCTGGGCTATGTGCCCAACAGCGCCGCCCGGGGTCTGGCCGGACAGTCCACCCACACCATTGGAGTCATCGTGCCGGACGTGTCCAACCCCTATTTCTCCGACATGGCCACCGCCATCGAGCAGGCGGCAGCGGAGCAGGGCTACCGGATGCTGCTGAGCAACTCCATGCGGGACGCCCGCCAGGAGCTCCAGGCCATCGACGGCTTTCTCAGCCGCCGGATCGACGGCATCCTGATCTCCCCTCTGTCTCTGGAGTCCCAGGCTGCCCACAGAGCTGTTCTGGGCGACCTGCCCTGCGTCTACCTGGGCATCAACCACGACGGCCAGTGCAGCTACGTGGCCGGGGACAATATCGCCGGCGCCTACCGGGCCACCCGCTACCTGCTGGAACTGGGACACCGGGACCTGGTGTTTCTGGGCGGCCGGGACCAGTCCCTGACCCGGGTACAGCGGTCCGAGGGCTTCCGCCGGGCGCTGGCGGAGGCGGGACTCACCGGCAGGGAATACGCCATGCCGCAGGACCAGGCCGACAACAGCCGCCAGTGGACCTATGGGGCAACGCTGGCTCTGTTCCGCCAGGACCGTCCGCCGGACGCCGTGCTGGCCTTTTCGGACATCGTGGCCCTGCGGGTGATGGAGGCGGCGGAGGCCTGCGGCGTCCGTGTGCCCCGGGACCTGTCCCTGGTGGGGTACGACAACATCTCCTTTTCGCACCTGCCCCGCATCCATCTGACCACCGTCTCACAGAAAAAACGCCGGCAGGGCCGTCTGGCCGTGCAGCAGCTGCTCTCCCAGATCCGGGGAGACCGCAGCCGTACAGTCCATCTGGTCCAGCCGGAGCTGATCATACGCTCCACCTGTATGGAAAGACAAGGAGGGTAACAGAAATGGAAGCAATCTCCAGTCCCAAGCGGCAGCAGCTTGGCGCGCTGCTGGACCGGCAGTCCCAGGAATCCGTGATGCAGCAGATCCCCCAATTTGCCGAAGCCCGGATCCACAACCTGGTTCCGGCGCCCGAGGGCACCACCGGGTCTCTGGGAGCGCTGGTGTTCAATATGGAACGGGGCGTCCACCTGGAGGAGCTGGGTGACTTCCTGCTCTCCTGTCCCGACGTGCGGCCCTATGACGTGATCCTGGCCAACGAGCTGGACGACGGCTGTGTCCGCTCCGGCGGGCGGGATACTGCCCGGGAGCTGGCGGAGCGTCTGGGCATGAACTACGTCTACGCCCTGGAATTCATAGAGCTGGTGAACCAGGACGATCCCAAGGGCTACCACGGCAACGCCGTCTTTTCCCGCTGGCCCATCCGGCGGGCCGCCGCCGTGCGGCTGCCGGAGCAGTACAACTGGTATTTTGACCGCCAGCGCCGCATCGGCGGCCGCTGCGCGGTGCTGGCAGAGATCGAGGTGGCCGGACGGCGGGTGGGCGTTGGGTCCATCCACCTGGAGAACCGGACCCACGGCCCCGGCCGCAAAGCGCAGCTGGATACGGTTCTGCAGGCGGCGGAGGAGCTGTTCCCCGGCCTGCCGGTGATCCTGGGCGGCGACCTGAACACCAACACCTTCGACGGCCGGGACAAGGACGCCATCAACCAGATCGCCGCCTCTCCGGAGCTGCAGCGGCGGTGCCTGGAGGATGTGGCCGCCTGGGAGGAGTGTCTCCCCGCGGCCCAGGCCCTGGGCTACACGCTGGTGCCTCTGCGGCCGGAGGCCACCCGGCGCAAGCCCCTGCCCTGGGGCGGTGCCCTGGAGCTGCGGCTGGACTGGCTGCTGGTGCGGGGCATGACGGCATCGGACAGCCGCACCATCTCCACCCGACGGGCCGACTGCGACTTCGCCCCGGCCGGCTCCGCCCTGGAGCGGTTCACCGGCGAGGAGCTGTCGGACCACAACGCGGTTTGGGCCCTGTGCGGCTGGCAGGCCACTTAAGCAAGGAGGAATCGAGCGATGCTCAACACAGTATTGTTTGACATGGGCGGCACCCTGGAGGATATCTGGTACAACGACGAGACCCGCGCCCTGGTGGTGACACGGCTGATGGAGACCCTGCGGGCAGGCGGACTGGAACCCGGCTGCTCCCCGGAGGAGTTCCGGGAAAAGGTCTTTGCCGGCGTGCGGGCCTACAAGGCCTGGAGCGAATCGGTCTGGCTGGAGAAGAAGCCGGAGGAGATCTGGCCGGAGTTCTATCTCCGGGACTTCGACTTTCCCCGGGAAAAGCTGGTGCCCCTGGCGGAGACCCTGGCCAACCTCTGGGAGGTCACCTTCTACCACCGGGAACTGCGCCCTGACGTGCCGGAGACCCTGGAGGCCCTGCGGCGCCGGGGCTACCGCCTGGGCGTGATCTCCAACAACGCCTCTCTCTACAACGTTTTTGACGTGCTGGAGCAGTACGGCATCCGCTCCTATATGGAGGATGTGACCGTCTCCAGCGTCACCGGCTACCGCAAGCCCCACCCGGAGATCTTCCGCATCTCCCTGCGGCAGATGCAGGCGGCGGCGGAAAACTGCGTGTATGTGGGCGACACCGTCTCCCGGGACATCATCGGCTCCAAACGGGCGGGCTTCGGCAAGGCGGTCCAGATCGGCTCCTTCCTCTCCGCCCAGAAGGACGCGGCGGTGGGCGCCGGGGCGGAGAAGCCCGACGTGGTCATCGACCGCATCGGCGCCCTGGTGGACTGGCTGGACAGCGTGAACCCCGCCATGGCCCCCGGCGTATAAGCGCAAAACGGCCCCGGTTCCTCTGCGCAAGGCAGAGGAACCGGGGCCTCAGACATCTCCGGGGTCTTTGGCCGCTCAGCAGCCCTTTTTGGCGTTTGCCATGCGGATTCCGTAATCCATGGCATTGATGAGGCTCAGTTCATTGGCGTGGCCGTCTCCGGCGTGGCCGAACCCGGTGCCATGGTCCACGCTGGCGCGGATAATCGGCAGTCCCAGCGTCACATTGACGCCTGCCACCGCATCCCAGTGGCCCAGCGCCCGGTTGTAAACAAAGCCCTTCACCTTCAGCGGAATATGTCCCTGATCGTGGTACATGGCCACCACGATGTCGTACCATCCGCCCAGGGCCTTGGAAAACACCGTATCCGGGGGCGTGGGCTTCTTTTCGGGAATGATGATCCCCTCGGCCATGGCGGCGTCGATGGCGGGCTGGATCTCCTCGATCTCCTCAGTGCCGAACATGCCGTTTTCACCGCAGTGGGGGTTCAGGCCGGCCACGGCGATCTTGGGTTCCCTGATACCGATGGCCTTGCAGCCGTCGTTGGCAATGCGGATCACATCCAGCACCCGGTCCTTCTTCACCCGCTCGCAGGCCTCCCGCAGGGAGACGTGGGTGGAGACATGCACCACGCGCAGATCATTGTGCGCCAGCATCATGGTGTACTTGGAGGTGTGGGTGTAATCGGCGTAGATCTCCGTATGGCCGGAATAGTGGTGACCGGCCATGTTGATGGCCTCCTTGCTGATGGCGTTGGTGATGGTGGCATCCACCTCGCCGGCCATCGCCAGCTCAATCACCTTCACCACATACGAAAAGGCCGCCTCGCCGCCCAGGGCGGTGGCTCCCAGCCCAAAGGGCCTGGGATCGGCAGGGTCGCAGGGGATATCTCCGGCCTTGACGATCCCCATGTCATATACGTCGATGGTGCCGTGCCGGAACTGTGCCTCAGCCACAGAGCTGACGGGCCGGATCGTCAGGTGAACGCCGGAGAGCTTCTCCGCGACCTTTGCGGCGTACTCCATGCTGGCGGCGTCGCCCACTACCAGGGGGCGGCAGCGGTCATAAATGCGCTTGTCAGCCAGCGCCTTGACCGTGATCTCCGGGCCGTTGCCGAAGGGATCTCCCATAGAGATACCAAGGATCGGTTTTTCCATGATGATGCTTCCTTTCTCTTTGTGCAGGCCGGTTCCGCCGGCCTGTCTCCTGTTTTTTTGCAGCTGTCCTCCGCCTGTGCCCAGAAGATATCCGTCAAGGACGTCCCTCACAGCACCTCCAGATAGATGCTCCGCGCATCGTCGGGCGTCACCTCGCGCATGTTGCTCACCAGCAGCCGGGTGACCTCCATGCCGGAGGCCACCAGAGCCTCCAGATCCTCTCTGGGCACGCCGAACTCAGTGAGACTGGTGGGGAGGTGCTTTACGATCTGCTCCGGTGCAGATCCGCTCCTCCAGTCTGCACAGCAGGTCCGGCTCTCCGAAACCGCCGGATTTGGCAATGATGGGATGGGTTTTTCCACGGTAAACAAAATACGTGAGCACGACGCCTGTGGCCAATTCACATACGGGGATCAGCTCCGCCACATCCACGGCACGCATCAGCGCCAGAAGGGTGTCGCCGCCGGAGCACATCAGCGTGGCCTCCAGGCCGCTGTCCAGCAGCCGCTTCATCACGCCCCCCATGGTGCCGGAGATCCGGATCCGGACCTCCTCAATATCCATGCCCCGCCCGGCGGCAAAGTCCCGGGCCGCGGCGCTGTTCTCCGGGGGATCGTTGCTGTCCAGGATACAGCGGCCCTCCTGTTTGGCTGAAGCCAGCAGGTCCTGCACAGCAGCGGCGCAGGCCGCACTGTCCAGCCATTCCGGCAGGAGCTTTTCCTCCGGCAAAAGCCGGTGGCGGGGAAATCCCGCCTGCTCTGCCGCGTCCAGCTGGCGGATAGTCACCGGGTTCACACTGCCGCAGACCACAAAAAAGGGCGCGTGCAGTTCCGGGATCTGGGGAGGCGCCCCCTCCAGGGCCAGCAGATCCGCCACCACCGCCGCAAAGCCGGCGCAGCCGGCGGACAGCCGCACCCCCGCCGCGCCCAGCTGGCGGCCGATGGCGGCCAAATCCTCATCGCTGGCCGCGTCAAACACCTGGATGCCGGGCAGATCGTTTCCCGGATCCCCGGCTTTGCGCCGGATCACCGGAGCAGCGGTCTGCTCCCCCAGGATCTCTGATACCCGGGAGTGGCGCACCGGATCAAAGGGATCCTGACCGAACACGCTCTGCGCCACCGGTACGCCGTCAATGAAGTGGATGCCGTCCCGGGTGATACGGCGGATCTTGGGAAAGGCGGGGACAAAGGGCATGCGGTCTGCTCCGGCCGCGTCCAGCACCGCCGCCAGCTCGGCGCCCACATTTCCCCGCAGGGCGGAATCTGTCTTTTTGTAAATGCAGCGGATCCCCGCATCCAGCGCCCGGGCTGCCGCCTGCCGGACCAAGGCATAGGCTCTTTCAGGAGCCAGATGCCGGGTTTCCGCATCCAGCACCAGCACCCGAACCCCCGCATTCACGCCCGCAAAATCAAAGGCCGGGTCCGTTATCACGCTGGTGGCCGCACCGCGAGCGGCAAACTGCACACCGGTATCCAGCGCTCCGGTAAAATCATCGGCAATAATCAGCAAGTCAACCATGTCGCCGCCTCCCGCTGTCGTTCACATTTGAAACATCAAGAAACCTTACATTTTCTCCGCAATTACAGCTTCTATTTTACAAATCTGCACATGATGCAGCAACCTTTTTTCTCATCCAAAGCGTTTATCTTTGAAACACGTTGAAAAAGGATTGTTCTGTTTTTGTGAATTTGGTATAATGTGTTTAAATTTTAAACAGTTTTGGAGGCAGTTATGGACGGCAACTACCGGGTCTTGGGGATTGCTCCCTTTGAAGGGATGAAATCCCTGATGTCCGCTCTGGCAGAGGAGTACCCACAGATGGATCTGACACTGCTTGTGGGAGATCTGGAGCAGGGGCTGGAAATCGCCCGCAGCAACTTCCATGGCGATTATGATGTGGTCATCTCCCGGGGCGGCACCGCCAAAATGCTCAAGCAAAACCTGCCTTTGCCGGTCGTCGAGATCCCCGTATCCACCTATGACCTGCTGTGTACGCTGAAACTGGCGGGAATTTCCGCACAGGCCCAAAAGGCGGCCATGGTCTCCTTTGACAATATCACCGCCAACGCCCGGATGCTGTGTGATCTGATGGGCTATGACATCGACATCCGCACCGTGAACTGTGCAGAGGAGGTGGAGCCGGCGCTGGCCGCGCTGAGGGCGGAGCATTATGAGACCGTCCTCTGCGACGCCGTCGCCAACGCCGCCGCCAAGCGGCTGGGCCTGAACTCGTTTTTGATTACCTCCGGTGCCGACAGCGTGTGTCAGGCTTTTGAGCGCGCTATGGCCCTCTGCCGCAGCCAGGCCCGGCTCCGGGAGGAAAACCTCTTTTTCCGGGAACTGCTCCATGGGCAGATCGGTCAGACCATGGTTTTTGAAGAAAGCGGCGAACTTTTTCTCTCCACCCTGGACAACCCCTCTCCGGACCTGCTGGAGCTGCTGCGGCGGGAGCTGCCGGAATCCCAAAGGGAAGGAGAGCGGCGCATCACCCGGAATCTGGGCGGCATGCTGTATTCCATCCGCTCCCGGCAGATCTCCTCGGGCAGCGGCCGCCACACCGCCTTTTTCTTTGTGGCCAGACGCTCTCCGCTGTCGCCCAGCCAGGCGGGCATTCGCTTTATCACCCGTCCGGAGGCGGAGGCCGCTTACTGCGACAGCATTTTCAGCTTTGCCGCGTCCCTCAGCGATCTTCAGGAGGATATCGCCCGCATCAGCGGCAGCGGCGCCCCGGTGCTGGTCACCGGTGAGGACGGAACGGGAAAGGAGTCCGTGGTCAGCCTGCTGTACATACACGGCCCCCTGCGGCGCAATCCCCTGATATCGGTAAATTGCAGTCTGCTCAATGACAAAAGCTGGACGTTCCTGCTGGAACACCACAACTCCCCCCTGGCAGACGAGGGCTCCACCCTCTATTTTGCCAGCATTGACGCCCTGCCCGGGGAGCGGCGCCGGCAGCTGCTGGCGGCTCTCACGGAGATGGACGTATGCCGCCGCAACCGGGTCATCTTCTCCTGCGTGTGTCAGCCGGGAGAGTATACCTCCGCCGCAGGCTCATTGTTTATGGACAGGCTGTGCTGCCTGTCGCTGTTCCTTCCGCCCCTGCGGTCGATGGCCGAGAAGATCCCCGCTCTGGTCAACCGGTCTTTGAGCCATCTCAACGCAGATCTCCCCCGGCAGCTGGTAGGCGCGGACCCGGAGGCCATGGCCCTGCTGCAATCCTTTCACTGGCCGCACAACTACACCCAGTTCCGCCGGGTCGTGGGCGAGCTGGCGGTGGTTGCCGCCGGTCAGATGATCTCAGGAGATGACGTGCGCCGCATCCTCCGCAAAGAGCGGCACATGGGCGCATTTTCTCCCCGGGCGGAGAACGCCTCCGCCCCTCTGGATCTGAACCGGACGCTGGAGCAGATCAGCCGGGACGTGGCCGTGCGGGTGCTGGAGGAAACCGGCGGCAACCAGACGGCAGCCGCCAAACGGCTGGGCATCAGCCGCACGACCTTGTGGCGCCTGCTGCAAAAGAAGGACTGATCGCTCCATAGCGCAGCACCCCCCGGCGGGAGATTCCCGCCGGGGGGTGCGATGCAATGGGCTGTGCTCCCATCAGGATGCCTCTACCAGATACGTCTTCAGATCCTGTGGCTGAGCCTGCAGCTCCGGCACAAACGTTTCGCCGCCCGCCGCCGTCACGGCATCGGACAGTTCCTGGGCCTGAGCGGCAATGGTCCGGGCATAGATCCGATCCGTCAGGGGTGCGATCTCCGCCAGCACCAGTCCCGCCGTCTCATCCCGGCCGGTGAGGATCGTCTCCGCCGGCAGTTCCACCGACAGCAGCACATCCTCGTACCCAGCCTGGTCCAAAGCGGCGCGCAGGGCCGTCAGCAGCCCGCTGAGGCTGGCCTCCATGCCCTCCTCCGGGTACTGGATCTTGTCCAGCTTGCCCACCGTGGGGAAGGAAACATCCGTCAGCAGGATCTCGTCAAAGCCCAGGGCGGCGCATTCCACCGCCAGCTGGCCCACATACGTCCGGGTCCCCTCCTTGGACGGATCCAGCCAGTTGAGGTTGTTGCCGTCATAGAAGATATAGCCGCCGGTGTTCTTCAGCCCCCGGCCCTCCACATCGGCGTTGGCGGCCCGGCTGTCCAGCAGGCAGGAGAGGCGCGCAATGGTGTGGACGCCGCTGCCGGTCAGGTCCGCCATGGCCTTCGCCGTGGTATCGGCCGTCTTTCCGGCGGCGGGCAGCGCCGCCTGGGAGTCGTAGTACACGCTGCCAGAGCTGTCCTTCATAGTGACGGCCACGGCGTCATATCCGCTCTCCTCCAGACCCGCCGGGGCAGAGGCCGCCGTCAGGGGCGTATCCGTCAGCCACAGGACCTTGGCCCCGGCCGGAGTCTCCGGCTCCTGAATGACGATATCCACCTCTCCGGGCTCCTGGGGCAGTTCCTCCGTCTGCTCCGTGTCCTGCTGCCAGGGCAGTTCCAGCCGGGCGTTGCCGTCGGCGTCATAGACCAGGTACTCCTGCAGCACGATCACGGCCACAGCCGCCACGATCACCAGCACCAGCACCACGGCCAGAGCGATCTTCCCCTTGGGCGGACGGCCCCGGTAGCTGCGGTATCCCTTTGCGGCCCACATGGCGGCTCACCTCACTTCCGGTAATCTCGGCTTCCGCGGCGCGGAAGCTCAGGGCTGGATGGCGTTGAGCTTATCCACCCGGCGGGCGTGGCGCCCGCCCTCGAACTCGGTGGTCAAAAAGACCTCCACCATCCGCTCGGCCATGTTCTTGCCGGTGAAGCCCGCGCCAATGGCCATCATGTTGGCGTCGTTGTGGCGGCGGGTCATCTCCGCCTGAAGGGAGTCGGCGCAGTGGGCGCAGCGGATGCCCTTGACCTTGTTGGCGGCGATGGAGATGCCGATGCCGGTGGTGCAGATGACGATGCCCCGCTCACACCGGCCGGAGGCCACGGCTTCCGCCGCCAAACGGCCGAAGTCGGGGTAATCGCAGCTCTGTGTGGAATCCGTCCCGCAGTCTTCCACCAGACAGCCCTTGTTCTCCAGATAGGTCTTGAGATGCTGCTTGAGCGCAAAGCCGCCGTGGTCGCTGCCCATTGCAATTTTCATGTTTCATATCCTCCTTACAGGCGGTTCAGTTCCGGCTTGCGTTTTTCATAGGTGGCAAGATAGCGGAAGCCGGTCTGCTGCAGCAGCGCACAGGCCTCCGATATCCCCAGCCCCACGTGCTCCGGCAGGTGTGCGTCCGAGCCTACGGTGACGATCTCGCCGCCGCAGTCCCGGTAGAGCTCCAGAATGGGCCGCCAGTCGGCAATGGTCCGGCCGCGGTAGGTGTTTATCTCAATGCCGCGGCCGCCCTCCACCACCTTGCGCAGGATCGTGCGGATCGTCTCCCGGTAACGCTCCAGAGAGACTGGGGTGTGCATGTACCGCAGCGGGTAGATGATATGCCCCAGCACATCGTACAGATCGGTGCAGGCCAGAACGGACATGGAGGCAAAATAGTCGTCCAGGGCGGCATAGCAGGCGTCCGCGTCCGGATAATCAACAAAATAGAAATCGCGCCCGCCGCGCGCGGGGCTTAGGTTGTGGACGGAACCGATGACAAAGTCCAGCTCCGGCAGGGAAAGGATCTGCTCTGCGGCCGTACGGTCTACATGGGGAACGCCAAATTCCAGACCAAGCCTGAGGTTCAACCGGCCCTGGAACATGGGGACGGTCTCGCGGAACTGGGATACTGCGGCAGGCCAGTTGTAGCCGTATACGCGCCCGCCGTCCTGGTCCATCAGGTCGCAGTGATCGGTGATGCAAAGCTCTCCCAGACCCGCCGCCACGGCGGCATCCGCCATCCGGGCCAGGGGCACGTTTCCGTCCGGAGAGAGGACGCTGTGCGTATGATAATCCGTAAGAAGCATGGGTGAGAAACCTCCAGAAAAAAGTGAGCGAGGCCCCAAAGCCTCAGAAGGGCCAGGAAGGGAACCAGCGCAGGAAGCAGGTGGTATACCATGTGGGTACCGTAATGCCCACCAGTACGGGATAGAACATGGCATAGAGGACCGCGGCGCCGCCGGTCAGGGCATAGACGGCAGGTTTCCAGCGGACGGCGTCCTCCCGTTCCGCCAGGTCGTGGAACACATAACACAGCGCCAGGATCAGGAAGATCACAGAGGGGAAATAATGATAAGCGAAGGTGATGCGCCCGATCAGGAACCAGGGGGCCAGCTGGGACAGATAGCCCACCAGGATGAAGAGGGCCTTGCCGCAGCGGCGCTGGACCATGCGCACGGCGACGGCGATCATGGCCAGCAGGCCGCCCCAGCAGACCACCGGGTTGAGGAAGGCCCCGAACCGGGTGGTGTAGCCGGGCAGGGAGGAGTCCAGATAGTAGAGGATGGGACGGATGTCCAAGATCCACTGATACCAGCGGGAGGAATAGGGGTGTGTGTCCACCACGCCCTTATGGTAAGAGAACATATACTTCTGATTCTCCCACATCACGCCCAGCCAGCCGCTCAGACTGGTGTCCCCCTTGGCTTGGGCGTAGGGGTAATAGGAGAGCACATAGATGACGGCCGGGATCAGGGCAAAGCACAGCACCGAAAAGGCCAGAAGCCGGAACGTCCAGGCGGTACGGGCGTGACGCTCTTCCCGGGGCCAATCCCGCAGCTTCTGGTACAGTCCGATGAAGTACAGCAACGCCAGTCCCACACAGCCGTAGATCACCGTCCACTTGGAGGCTGCGCCGATCCCCCAGAACAAGCCGGAGAGGAACAGCGGCAGAGCACACTTCCGAAAGGGGGCGCCGGCGGGCAGGGTGAGATAGCGGTATAGAAAATAGTACATCAGCAGGATGAAGAACACCCCGTAAGTGTCGATGGTGCCGATGCGGGTCTGGGTCAGGTGCATAAAGTCGGCAGCCAGCAGCACGGTGCCGCAGGCGGCCACCGCCGTCCTGCCGAACAGGTTTTTCAGAAACACATACAGCAGCGGCAGCATGGCCACGCCGAACAGGGTGCCCATGAAGCGCCAGCCGAAGGGCGTCATCCCAAACAGGCGGATGCCAAGACCGAGGATCAGCTTCCCCAGCGGCGGGTGAGAGATCTCGTAGGGGGACACCCCTTCGATGTGCTCCAACGCAGTGCGGGGGTGGTAGATCTCGTCGAAATAGGCTGAATTGAACCAGGAGATCGCGTCTGGGACCGTGTCCTGCTCATCCAGAAGCGGCTCGGCGGAGTCGTTTGTGGAGACCCGTGTTCCGTTGTGGTCGAAGAGGGCCAGCTCCCCCAGCTCCAGCAGACCCTTGTCGGAGCGCCCCGTGAGGCGCAGATACCGGACGTACTGGGGATTTTCCGGGGCCAGTTCAATCCATTTAAAGAGCTGATTGTAGTTCTGGGACATGGCGTAGCTGGGTTCATATCCGGCGGCATCGGCCCAGTAGTAGGAGGTGACGCTGCCGCTTTCATCGGTTCGGGACCAGAGGGTGGACCAATGCGCTCCATCGGCGGAGATCTCCAGATTGTATTCTCCAGTGCCCAGATTTGGAAAATACCAGAGGTTCGCTACATAGACCTCCTGAGGCAGAACGATGGTATGGCTTTCCGTGCCGCCCAGATCCAGGGCGGACTGAGGCGCTTTCATGGAGCCCAGCTGAGCGAAAGCGGTCAATGCATAAAGCGTCGTGATCACAAGCAGGGGCAGCGCATCCCGGCGCGCCATAGGGTGGCATTTGCCTGCAAAGGTGAAGCGGCGCCTGGGTACGGACCCGCTGGAACCAGGAGCGGCCAGCGGCGTGCGGGTGGCCTGCCAGTACCAGACGAAGAAATAGAACAGCGCCGCGATGGTCAGGACCGGGAACAGATATACGATAAAGCGGATGGGGCCCATGGCCGACACCTCCGAAACAGCTGAAATAGGGGACGGATCAGCATCCGTCCCCTATTTTATTTCTTTTTCTTCTTCTTGTCAAAAAAACCTTTCAGACCGTCCTCGGCAGCGGCGGGAATCTCGCCCATGGCCTGGCCATAGGCCTGCAGCGCCTCCTTCTGCTCATGGGTCAGACCGGTGGGAACCGTAACGTTCACAGTGACGTACTGGTCGCCCCGGCCCCGGCCGTTGACGCTGGGGATCCCCTTGCCCCGCAGACGGAAGGTAGCGCCGGGCTGCGTGCCCGCGGGCAGGCTCCACTTGACCTTGCCGTCGATGGTGGGCAGCTCCAGCTCTGCGCCCAAGGTGGCCTGGAGGAAGGAGACCGGCTGGTCCAGATAGACTGAGGTGCCGTCCCGCTTGAACAGGGGATGGGGACGCACGGTGACGCCGATGAGCAGGTCGCCCGCCGGACCGCCGTTTTTGCCCGCGCCGCCCTGGCCGCGCAGGGAGACCGCCTGGCCGTTATCGATGCCCGCGGGGATGTTGACGGTGATCTTCCGCTGCCGCCGCACACTCCCGCTGCCGCCGCAGGATTTGCAGGGAGAGTGGATGAGCTTGCCCGTGCCGCCGCACTTGGGGCAGGTGGCGGTGGTGGCGAAGGTAAAGGCCCCCCCGCCCCGCTGAATGCGCACGGTGCCGGCGCCGCGGCAGTCGGGGCAGATCTCTGCGGTGGTACCCGGCTCACAGCCGCTGCCCCTGCAGGCGTCGCAGGACTCGGTGCGGTTCAGGACGATCTCCTTCTCGCAGCCGAACGCGGCCTCCTCAAAGGAAATCGTCACCGAGGAGCGCAGGTTGTCGCCCTTCATGGGGCCGCTGCGGGCGCGGCCCGAGCCGCTGCCGCCGCCGAAGCCGCCGCCGAAGAAGGAGCCGAACAGATCGCCCAGGTCGAAGTCCCCGAAATCCGCGCCGGTAAAGCCGCCGCCGAAGCCGCCGCCCGCGCCGAAGTTGGGGTCCACCCCCGCATGGCCGAACTGGTCGTACTTGGCGCGTTTCTCCTTGTCGGAGAGGATCTCGTAGGCCTCGTTGACCTCTTTGAACTTGGCCTCGGCGGCCTTATCGCCGGGGTTCAGGTCCGGGTGGTACTGTTTGGCCAGCTTCCGGTAGGCCTTCTTGATCTCGTCGTCCGTGGCGCCCTTGGACACGCCGAGGACCTCGTAATAGTCTCTTTTTTGTTCAGGCATTGGTGTTCACCTCTTTACGCGGAAAGCGGCGGGGGCAAGCCCCCGCCCTACGTTTTGGTAGGGGGGCGATCTCCGCCCCGCCGCTTTTCGGATTCGTTACTTATTGTCGTCGTCCACGACCTCGTAGTCGGCGTCCACCACATTGGGGTCGGTATTGCTGCCGCCCGGAGCGCCGCCGGCAAAATTGGCGCCGCCCATGTCAGGGCCTGCCTGGCCGCCCTGAGGATTGGCCTGCTGGTACATCTTTTCCGCGATGGGATAGAAAGCCTTGCTGGCCTCCTCAGTGGCGGCCTTGATCGCCTCCACGTCGGTGCCCTTCATGGCGTCCTTCAGCTTGGTCAGCGCAGCCTCCACCGTGGCCTTGTCGCCGGCGTCGATCTTGTCCTTGGCGTCCTCCAGAGCCTTTTCGGTCTGGTAGATCACCTGGTCGGCCTGATTGCGGACGTCGATCTCTTCCTTCTTCTTGGCGTCCTCGGCGGCAAACTGCTCGGCCTCCTTGACGGCCTTGTCAATGTCCTCCTTGGACATGTTGGTGGAGGAGGTGATGGTGATGTGCTGCTCCTTGCCGGTGCCCAGATCCTTGGCGGATACGTTGACGATGCCGTTGGCGTCGATGTCGAAGGTGACCTCGATCTGAGGCACGCCGCGGCGGGCGGGGGCGATGCCGTCCAGGTTGAAGCGGCCCAGGGTCTTGTTGTACTGGGCCATCTCACGCTCGCCCTGGAGCACGTGGACCTCAACGGAGGTCTGGTTGTCGGCGGCGGTCGTGAACACCTGGCTCTTTTTGGCCGGGATGGTGGTGTTGCGCTCGATGAGCTTGGTCATCACGCCGCCCATGGTCTCGATGCCCAGGGACAGGGGGGTAACGTCCAGCAGCAGCAGGCCCTTCACGTCGCCCACCAGAACGCCGCCCTGCAGGGCCGCGCCGATGGCCACGCACTCGTCGGGGTTGATGCCCTTGAAGCCCTCTTTGCCGGTGAGCTTCTTGACCATGTCCTGCACGGCGGGGATACGGCTGGAGC
>OLGB01002100.1_pt1 | contig 22150 bp, 21 predicted proteins | sample 1605691 | NCBI WGS metagenome assembly OLGB01 (sample SAMEA3888925, study PRJEB22519) | human gut metagenome | biome: human gut; feature: human-associated habitat; material: faeces | place: Denmark | collected 2010 | reverse complement strand
GCCGTCAGGCCCCGCCCCTTTGGGCAGATGCAGCAGATTTACCACACCAGTGTGGCGAAATAGTCCTCGATGGTCTCCGCCCGACGGATCAGCTCCACAGAGCCGTCCTCCTTCAGCAGCAGCTCGGCGGAGCGGAGCTTGCCGTTGTAGTTGTAGCCCATGGCGTGGCCGTGGGCGCCGGTGTCGTGGATCACCAGCAGGTCCCCCATGTCGATCTTGGGCAGCATCCGGTCTACGGCGAACTTGTCGTTGTTCTCGCACAGGCCGCCGGCCACGTCGTACTTGTGGTCGCAGGGGGCGGTCTCCTTGCCGCAGACGCTGATGTGGTGGTAGGCGCCGTACATGGCGGGCCGTATCAGGTTGCAGGCGCAGGCGTCCACGCCGATATACTCCTTGTAGATGTGCTTTTCGTGGATGGCCCGGGTGACCAGATGGCCGTAGGGGGCCAGCATGAACCGGCCCAGCTCCGTGTACAATGCCACGTCGTCCATGCCGGCGGGTACCAGGATCTCCTCGTAGGCTCTGCGGACGCCCTCGCCGATGGCGGCAATGTCGTTTTTCGGCTGCTCCGGCCGGTAGGGGATCCCAATGCCGCCGGAGAGGTTGATGAAGGTGATGTGGACGCCGGTCTCCTTCTTCAGATCCACCGCCAGCTGGAACAGGATCCGGGCCAGAGCGGGATAGTAGTCGTTGGAGAGGGTGTTGGAGGCCAGAAAGGCGTGGATGCCGAACTCTTTGGCACCCATTTCGGAAAGGCGGGTGAAGGCCTCGGCAATCTGGGCGCGGGTCATGCCGTACTTGGCGTCGCCGGGGTTGTCCATGACCTGGAAGCCCTCCCGGGTCTCGCCCAGGGTGAACACGCCGCCGGGGTTGTAGCGGCAGCAGATCTTCTCGGGGATGGTGCCGATGGCCTCGGCCAGATAGTCCACCAGGGTGATGTCGTCCAGGTTGATGACGGCGCCCAGGCGGTGGGCCAGCTGGAATTCCCCGGCGGGGGTGTTGTTGGAGGAGAACATGATGCCCTCCCCGGTGACGCCGCACTTCTCCGCCATCAGCAGCTCGGCTTCCGAAGAGCAGTCGCAGCCGCAGCCCTCCTCCTTCAGGAGCTTCAAAATGGCGGGAGTGGGGGTGGCCTTCACGGCGAAGTACTCCCGATAGCCGGGATTCCAGGCGAAGGCGGCCTTCAGCCGCCGGGCGTTTTCCCGGATGCCCCGCTCGTCGTAGATGTGAAAGGGAGTGGGGTACCGGGCGGCGATGGCCTCCAGCTGATCTTTGGTGACAAAGGGTGTTTTCATGGGAACGACCTCGAATCTTTGATGAGAAGTGGCGGCCGCGGCGGCCGCGAACAGACTTTTATTTTACGGTGCGGATGCTGCCGCTGTCAAGAAATTTGGTGAAAAATGGCGGAGAGGGGAGCAAATTTTCCGGCAAGGAGCCGCTCTGCCGGGGACAAGGGCTATTCTCCCCAAAAAACAGCCCTTGTTTTCACCGTTGGGCCGTATTACAATGAAAACCGTCAAGAAAAACGCATGGGAGGAATGAACCGTGAAGAAGATCACCGTGGACGCCCTGGGCCAGCAGTGCCCCATCCCCGTGGTGAAGGCCACCCGGGCCCTGAATGAGATGACCGAGCCGGGGACGCTGGAGGTGCTGGTGGACAATGAGATCGCCGTGCAGAACCTCCAGCGGATGGCCTCAGGCCGCCACCTGACGGCCAAGGCCGAGAAGCTGGGGGAGGGCCGGTTCTCCGTCACCGTGGAGGTGGCGGACCCGTCTGCCGGTGCCGCGGTGCTGGAGGAGCCGGAGCTCAGCTGCACGCCCGACGCCCGGGGAGACTTCCTGGTGGCGGTGGATACCGATGTTATGGGCCGAGGCAGCGACGAGCTGGGAAAGACCTTGATGAAGGGCTTCCTCTTTGCCGTCAGCCAGCTGCCGGTGCTGCCCAAGACCATGCTGTTTTACAATGGCGGTGCCCACCTGACCGTAGAGGGCTCCGCCTGCCTGGAGGACCTGAAGAACCTGGAGGCCCAGGGGGTGGAGATCCTGACCTGCGGCACCTGCCTCAATCACTACGGCCTGACCGATAAGCTGGCCGTGGGCGGCGTCACCAATATGTACACCATCGTGGAGAAGCTGGCCGGGGCCGGGAAGGTGGTCAAGCCGTGATCTACCTGGACAACGCCGCCACCACCCGTCCAAAGCCGCCGGGTGTGGCTGAGGCGGTGGTCCGGGCCATGGCCGACTACGGCAACTGCGGCCGGGGCGCCCACGACGACGCCCTCTCCGCCGCCCGGACCGTCTACGCCGTCCGCCGGAAGGCAGCGGCCCTGTTCGGCTGTCCCCGGGCGGACCGGGTGGCCTTCACCCAGAATTCCACCCACGCCCTGAACATCGCCATCTCCGGCCTGCTGGGGCCCGGGGACCACGTGCTCTCCACGGACCTGGAGCACAACTCCGTCCTCCGGCCATTGTACCGACTGGAGGAGCAGGGGGCGGCGGTGGACTTCGTGCCCGCGGACCGCAGCGGCCGCCTGGACTACGGCGCCTTCGAACGGCTGCTGCGGCCCCAGACCCGGGCTGTGGTCTGCACCCACGCCTCCAACCTGACCGGGGACATGGTGGACATTGACTTTGTGGGGAACTTCTGCCGCGCACACGGGCTGCTGTTCATTCTGGACGCCTCCCAGACGGCGGGAGTGTTCCCCATCGACATGGCGGGCCAGCACATCAGCGCGGTGTGCTTCACCGGCCACAAGGGCCTCATGGGCCCCCAGGGCACCGGCGGGCTGTGCGTGGGGGAGGGCGTGGAGATCCGGCCCTTCGCCGTGGGCGGCACCGGCGTCCAGAGCTTTTCCCAGACCCAGCCCATGGAGTATCCCACCCGGCTGGAGGCCGGTACCCTCAACAGCCATGGCCTGGCGGGCCTGGGCGCCGCCCTGGATTTCCTAAATGCCACCGGACCGGAGACCATCCGCGCCCATGAGGACGCCCTGGCCCGGCGGTTTTACGCGGGCGTGCGGGACCTGCCCGGCGTGAAGGTATACGGCGACTTCGCCGCGCCCCGGCGGGCAGCCATCGTGTCGCTGAACATCGGGGAGGAGGACTCCTCGGAGATCGCCGACGAGCTGGCGGAGCGGTTCTCCATCGCCACCCGCCCCGGGGCCCACTGTGCGCCCCGGCTCCACCGGTGCCTGGGCACCGAGGACCAGGGGGCCGTCCGCTTTTCCTGGTCCTGGTTCAGCACCGAGGCCGAGACCGACGCCGCCGTCGCGGCGGTGGCCGCCCTGGCGGAGGAGGCCCGCTGATGCGGCAGAGATGTGAGCGGTGCGTCGTCACCTTTCCCACCACAACGGCGGCCATGGAGATGGAGAGCGCCTGCGCCGCGGCGGGCGCGCCGGGGCGGCTGATCCCGGTCCCCCGGGCCATCACCGCCGGCTGCGGCATCTGCTGGGCGGCACCGCCGGAGAGCCGGACGGCTCTGGAGGAGCTGGTGATGGAGCAGGGCATCCCGATCGACGGCATCTATTCCGTGATGATGTGAAGGAGGTGGCCTCATGGCGGCCAACTGCGACGAGTGCGTCTATTACGATTACGACGAGGAGCTGGAGGCATACTGCTGTACCATGGACCTGGACGAGGACGAGATGGAGCGGTTCCTCCGGGGCGTCAACGACGCCTGTCCCTTTTATCGGCGCGGGGACGACTACGAAACTGCCCGGCGGCAGTGAGCTAAGGAGAAGAGCATGGAACTGGTGGATCTGTACGATGAAAACCGTGTGCCCCTGGGTAAGACTGCGGAGCGCTACGGCAAAAAAGGCCCGGGGGAATACCGGACGGTGGTGCATGTGTGCGTGTTCAATCAGGCGGGGCAGCTGCTGATCCAGCAGCGCACCCAGAGCAAGCACATCTGGCCCGGCAAGTGGGACGTGACCGTGGGCGGCGGTGTGGACGCCGGAGAGACCAGCCGCCAGGGCGCGGAGCGGGAGGTCCGGGAGGAGCTGGGCCTGGACCTGGACCTGAGCGGCCTGCGGCCCTCGGTGACGGTGAACTTCGACGGCGGCTTCGACGACTTCTTCCTGCTGGAGCGGGAGGTGGAGCTTTCCGCCCTGCGCCTCCAGGAAGAGGAGGTGGCCCAGGTCCGCTGGGCGGACTGGCCGGAGGTAGAGCGGATGCTGGATGACGGGGAGTTCATCGTCTATCCCAAGAGCTTCCTGCGGTTTTTGTTCGATATGCGGGGGACCTTCGGCTTCCCCACCAAATAAAAATCAGGGGGTGCCGTCTGCCGCGGCGCCCCCTGATTTTCTCTTGCACTTTGTCGAAATTTGTCATATGATAGGAACGGAAATAATAAATGCGGCGGCCGTGGCGTGCTGGCACACCCCACGGCCATACGTAGAGTGTGCACGCACTCATACATAGCAGTAAAAGCTGCTCCGCAAGTACATTATAGTGGCTTTGTCCGCTTTTTACAAGCGGGAAAAGGCACTTGATTTTGCTGCGGTCGCATTTTGTCTACCTGACAAGACGTGGTGTATGGGGAACACTCATACGCTGCGTCTATTATTTCTGCCGGAGAGCCGGAGGGGGGCGCGGCCCCCTTCCGGCGGACCCGGTGGAGCCATCAGGAAAGGAGCGGACAAGATGCGGTCGCGACGAATGTTCATGGGACAGGCCGCCCCTGCACCGGCGGAGGAGGCGAGCCATGGCGGCGGAGGCTGAGAGGGCCACGGTGGACAGTCTGCTGGGGTTCTCCCTGCTGGACTACCTGGCATTCCGCTGCGGGCGTCTCTGCCTCTCTGATCTGCGGTACGTCTGCCGGCAGCGGCTGGCATGGACGCTGGAGACCGTGCCGGTGAAGGCGTTTTCCCGGAAGAGCTGGGAGCAGGCCCTGGCCTACCTCACCGGAGAGACAGCGGAGGATCCCCGCCCGGCGCTCTTGCGGGCGCTGCGGTCATGAAGAACGAGGAACGGCAAAAGCCGTTCCTCGTTCTTTTACGCGTCCTCTTCCTCCAGCAGGTGCATGATGGACACCTCGTAGGCCACCCGGTCCTGGATGCCGGACTCTGTGACCTTGCGGTAGAGGCGGCTTTGGACCCGGCCCTCCAGGGACAGCGGGTCCCCCACCTGGAGCCCGGCGCACCGGGCGGCCACCTGTTCCCAGGCGATGGCGGGCAGATAGTCCGCCCGGCCGTACCGCCGGGGCACCGCCAGCATCAAATCGCAGATGCTGCGGCCCAGAGGTGTCCGCCGGTACACCGGCGGCTTGCAGACGGCGCCGCAGAGCCGGATGTGGTTCTGGGGCCCGCCGTCTCCCGCTTCCGCCTCCTGGGCGTAGACCGTCAGTACCAGGCGGCTGCCCACGCCGCTGCGGTTGTTGAATGAGCGCAGCTGGCCCTGGATCCGGACCGGGTCCCCCGGTCCCAGCGGCAGCAGCCGGTCCTCCGGCAGCAGCACCGGCAGCACGTCCGCCTGGCCGGAGAGGCGGGGCACCTCCAGGGAAAAGCGATAGAACCGGGCGCCGTGGTTTTCGTGGGACAGGGCGGGGGCGTCCTGGGCCGTGCCCGCCAGCAGGACTTCATTGCAGGTCTCAGTTGTCATGGGGTCCACCTCTCGTTTGTGATGGTCCATTGTATGAACAGCCCGTCCCGGATAGACCGGAAATTTTCCGCCCGGCCCGGGGTTGTACGGAGGCGGATTTGCGGATATAATACAGCCATCATCAAACACGGGAGGACGACCGCCCATGGCGAATCTGCTGGATTATCTGGACTGGCGGGGGGACCTGACCCTGGCCCAGGCCCCTTTCAACGAGGTGGACAATCTCATTTTGGCGGAGGTGTCCTTTGTGGATTTTGGCGGCATCGTGCCGCCGCCGGGCATGGGGGAGAGCGTACCGCTGCGGACGGCGGCAGAGGCCTTCTTCGCCCGCTTTTCCCAGGGCGAAAAAATCGACATGGGGGTCCTGGTGCCCGACGCCATCCCGGAGATGCTGCGGAAGATGGCGGAGTCCCGCCGCTTTGGGGACATGGGTCTCAACTGCTTTGTGGATTGGCTGGACGCGGAGCGGGGAGAGCAGTTCGCCGCCCTGGCTGTGGAGACCGGGGACGGGCGGGTGTACCTGTCCTTCCGGGGTACCGACGATACCCTGGCGGGCTGGAAGGAGGACTTTGACCTGTCCTGGCTGCCGGAGGTGCCCGCCCAGAAAAAGGCCGCCCAGTATACGGCGGAGGTGGCCCGGCAGTATCCCCGGCGGCGTCTGCTGCTGGGCGGCCACTCCAAGGGCGGCAACCTGGCGGTGTACGCCGGGGTGTTCTGCCCGGCGGCAGTCCAGCGGCGGATCGACACCGTCTGGTCCAACGACGGCCCCGGCTTTCGGGACGATTTCCTGGACCTGCCCCAGCACCGGCGGCTGGGGGACAGGATCGTCTCCATCGTGCCCAAGTCCTCGGTGGTGGGGATGCTGCTGGAGCACGAGGAGGACTATACCGTGGTGGACAGCGACCAGCTGGGGTTTCTCCAGCACGACGGCTTTTCCTGGCAGGTGATGGGAGACCATTTCCTCACGCTGCGGCAGGTGACCCGGCAGGCCCACCTCAGCGACCTGGAGCTGCGCGCCTGGGTCCGGACCATGACGCCGGAACAGCGGGGGAAGTTCGTGGAAGCCATGTTCACGGTGCTCTCCGCCTCCGGCGCCGCTACGCTGACGGATCTGAAGGCGGACAGCTTCAAGGCCGTGGGCGCCATGGTCCGGGCTATGAAGGACCTGGACAAGGAGACCCGGGACGGCCTGCTGAAGTTCATGGGCTTGCTGTTCCGCAGCAACCTGCTGCTGACCCTGGAGGGTATCCAGGAGGAGTCGGGGAAGCGGGGGTTCCGCTGGGGCCGGAAAAGGCACCGGCCGGAAGAAGAGGAAGCGTAAGAAACAGCGCGGAGGGCATTTTCCCCTCCGCGCTGTGCATAGAATGGGCTGTATGGACCAGACTGCGGCTTAATAGGCAGCCTCCATGGCCTTGATCTGCTCGTAGAGCCAGTCGTTCACCGGCGTGGGGACGCCATGCCGGGCCCCCAGACGGCGGATGGTGCCGGCAAAGAGCTCCACCTCGCTGGGGCGGCGGGCCTTGCCGTCCTGGCGCATGGAGGGCTCCCCGTCCGGCGGGAAGCTGTCGATGATGGCGACCCAGCTGTCGATATCCGCCTGGGACAGGGCCACGCCCTCGGCGGCGGCCACTGCCACCACCTCCGCCATGGCGCCGGTCATGGTGTCCCGGGCCCTGCCGGGGACCTGGAGTCCGCCGTAGCCGCACTGGAACACCAGGGCCGCCTGGTTGCAGCCGGTGTTGCACAGGAGTTTGCTCCACATGTGGGTGCGGATGTCCGCGGGCAGGGAGTAGGAGAAGCCGATGGCGTCAAAGAAGGCGGTGAGCCGCTCCAGCGGCGCCCGGTCCGCCCCGGCGGGCAGGCCCACGGCCAGCTCTCCGGTGGGATCACAGAAGGCCCGGTTGCCCTCCTTTTTGGCGGACATCTTCTGGGCCACGCACCAGATTACCTTCTCCGCGCCGTAGGCCCGGCCCAGCACCTCCTCGCTGGCGATGCCGTTGAGAACCGACAGCACGAGGGTGTCCGGCCCCACCAGATGGCGGCAGGTCTCCACGGCCGCGTCCAGTCCGCCGAACTTCACGGCGAAGAGCAGCAGATCCACAGGCTCTGTGACCTGAGCGGCGTCGGCGTACTGGAAGTCGCACAGATTGCCGTTGTACCAGATGCCCTCCCGGCGGTAGCGCTCGGTCCGGTCATGGTCCGCCAGCACCAGGACGCGGTCCTTTCCCAGGGCGCGGGTGAACTGGTCGGCGTACAGCACGCCCAAAGCTCCCAGGCCGATGACGCCCACAGTTTGGATGGGTTTCATATGATTGCCTCCTTTGTGAAGAAAAAAGCGGCGGGTGTTCCGCCGCTTTTGGTGTTTACGCGATCCGGGCCAGCCACTTCAGGTCGTAGGGCTCAAAGACCACCTTTTCATAGGCGTCCACATCCAGCGGGGTGCCGTCCCAGTCGGAGTGGATGTCGCCGTTTTGCTTGATGAGGATATCGTACAGAATGTCGTAGGTGACACCGTTGACAGGGTCGGTCTCCACGATGGTGGAGTAGGGCAGGGTCTTGTGATAGGTCAGCTCCATGCCCTTGTAGTCGAAGTGGAAGCCGCAGCGCATCCGGCAGCCGTCCAGCCCCGTGTACCGGGCCACCTGCTTGAGATCCTGGAGGATCTTGTCGCCGTCCTCGTCGTAGAGGTTCTCCGGCGTGGTGGCAGTGTAGTCAAAGCGGAACTGGATGGAGGCGCCGGGGATCTGGTGGAACCGCTCCATATAGGGCACCAGATTCTTGGCCGGGTAATTCTTGTACAGCACGCAGTTGATCCGGAAGGGCACCGGGAGCTTGGCAAGCAATCCGTCGTTGGACTCCACCACATAGTGCTGCATGTGGCGGGAGACGTTGATGCAGGTGATCTTGTGCTTGTTACGCTCGGCAAAGGCCAGGATGTCGGCCTCGGACTGGTGCTCGGACACCGGCAGGGTGGTGTTGATATAGACCTTGTGGGTGGTGGGGATGCAGTCCAGCATGGTCTGCAGGGACTTGAGGTCCGCGAAGGGCTCCCCTCCGGTAAAGACGAAGTCGCAGTACGGAGTGATGGCGTCCATCCGCCGGATGCTCCGGCAGATCTTCTCCGCAGAGAAGCCGGTCAGGTCCGCGTACTCGCCTTTATTGATGCAGAAGGGGCAGTTGTTCTTGCAGTCATAGGGGACGAAGATCGTCACCGTGGCGCCGCCTTCCCGCGTCTTGTAGGGATGTGTCATGATCCATCGGCCTTTCCTAAAAGTGGTTGTACGGTCTTAAAAATAGAACGGGCGGATGCCCGTAAATATTATGGCCGGTTAATTATTTTAATGGATTTTTTTCGGAAGGTCAAGAGAAAAAGAGAAATTCCCCCCTGGAAAATTCCCAAAATTCCGGAAATTCCGACCGGAAAGGAGGGACTGTACAGCCATCGGGAAAAATGCTATAATACCATGACTTACAGAAAGGAGGCGGATGCAGCATGGAAGCCACGCTGACGGCGCCTTTTCAGGCGGCTCTGGATGCGGCGACGGGCCTGCTGGCTGCGCACCCGATGATTGGGGAGTGGTACATGGCCTTTGTCCGCTTCCTGTTTCCCGCGCTGGCGATTTTGATTTTGTTCCGGGCGGTACAGTCGCTGCTGCGGATCCCCCACACCCCCGAGACCTGGGCCCAGCTGAGCCTGCCCAACGGCACGGCCCTGCCCCTGACCCATTGGGAGAACATCCTGGGCCGGGGCAAGACGGCGGACGTGCAGCTGAACTACCCCAGCGTCTCCCGCCAGCACGCGGCGCTGTGCCGGGGGGAGGACGAGAGCTGGACCCTCTACGACCTGGATTCCAAGGGCGGCACCGCCGTCAACGGCGAGCGGGTGGAGGGCTCCGCCCCGGTGAAGCTGGGAGACACCATCTCTCTGGGCGGTGTGCCCCTGGTGTTTCTGCCCCAGACCGTGGCGGAGCGGGAGAATCTGGAGGCCCGACGCAAGGCGGAGCGCCCCGCGGCCATCTGGCCCTCCTTTTTGTGGCTGACGGTGTTCCAGGTCCTGGCCTGCCTGCAGCTGATCGCGGCGGCGGGCCAGGAGGCCTCCGCCGCCATTCCCCTGGCATTTCTGGGGCTGACGGCGGTGATGTGGGTGTACTTCGCCGCGCTGCGGGCCACCCGCTGCGTGGGGTTCGAGCTGGAGACCATCGCCTTCTTCCTCTCCACGCTGTCGCTGTCGGTGACGGCCTCCAGCGCGCCGGGGAGCCTGTTCAAGCAGTTTTTGGCGGTGCTGCTGGGGCTGGTGCTGTTTTTGGTGGTAGGGCTGTTTCTGCGGGACCTGAGCCGGGTGCAGAAGATCCGCTGGCTCATGGCCGCCGGGGCCATCGGGCTTCTGGGCATCACGCTGGTGATCGGCAGCCGTAAATACGGCGCCGTCAACTGGATTTCCCTGGGCGGCTTTTCCTTCCAGCCCTCGGAGATCGCCAAGATCTGCTATATCTTTGCCGGCTCCGCTACGCTGGAGCGGCTGTTCCGCCGGCGGAACCTGACGCTGTTCATCGTGCTGACCGGCGTTTGCATCGGGCTGCTGGGCCTGATGAGCGACTTCGGCACGGCGGCCATCTTCTTCGTCACCTTCCTGGTGATCGCCTACCTCCGGTCCGGGGACTTTGCCACGCTGTCGCTGATCTGCGGCGCGGCGGTGTTCGGCGCCGGGATCATCGTCAAGTTCAAGCCTTACATCCTCAGCCGCTTCGCCACCTGGGGCCACGCCTGGGAGGCGGCCTCTACCACCGGCTACCAGCAGACCCGCACCATGTCGGCGGCGGCCTCCGGCGGCCTTTTGGGCATGGGCGCCGGCAACGGCTGGCTCCACAATGTGGCCGCGGCGGACACGGACCTGGTGTTCGGGATGCTGTGCGAGGAGTGGGGGCTGCTGATCGCCGTGCTGGCGGTGGGATCCATCGTGACCCTGGCCTTCTTCGCCGCCCGGGCGGTCCGGGTGGGCCGGTCCAGCTTCTATACCATCGCCGCCTGCGCGGCGGCGTCGCTGCTGGTGTTCCAGACCTGTCTGAACGTGTTCGGTTCCGTGGACCTGCTGCCCCTGACCGGCGTCACCTTCCCCTTCGTCTCCAACGGCGGCTCCGCCATGCTGTCGGCCTGGGGCCTGCTGGCCTTTTTGAAGGCCACTGACACCCGGGAGAACGCCAGCTTCGCCATCCGGCGCTTCCAGCAGCGGCGGCTGACCCAAGAGGCCCGCCGCCGGACAGAGCCGGTGGGGGATCCCTTCGGGGCGGATGCGGAAAAGGAGGACGGCCATGAAGAAAATTGAACGCCGGGCCATCCTGTGCCTGATCCTGGCGCTGCTGCTGGCGGCGGGGCTGGGTGTGTTTCTGGTGAAGTATTTTGTCAGCGGCGGCAGCTGGGCCTCCTCGGCCTTCAACCGCCACCTGTATAACTCCAGCGGCGAGCTTGCCAGCGGCACGGTGCTGGACCGGGACGGGGACGCCCTGAGCTGGGTGGAGAACGGCAAGCGCACCTACTACGACGGCTCCACCGTCCGCAAGGCCACCCTCCACGCGGTGGGAGACCTCCAGGGCAACATCGGCACCGGCGCCCTCAACGCCTTTGCCGACAAGCTGACCGGGTACAGCCTCCTCAACGGCGCCTTTGGCGCCCAGCAGGGACGGGAGCTGTACCTCACCATCGATGCCCGCTACAACTACGAGGCCTATGAGGCGCTGAACGGAAAGGCCGGCACTGTGGCGGTGTACAACTACAAGACCGGCGAGATCCTGTGCATGGTCTCCGCCCCCAGCTACGATCCTCTGAATGTGCCGGAGGACATCCTGACCAACGACCGCTACAAGGGCGCGTATCTCAACCGCTTCCTCTCCTCCACCTTTACCCCCGGGTCTGTGTTCAAGACCGTGACCCTGGCGGCGGCCATCGAGGAGATGGCGGACTTGTTCGACCGTACCTGGGACTGCCAGGGCAGCGTCCAGATCGGGGACGAGACCATCATCTGCTCCGGCACCCACGGCCAGCAGAACATCAACGCCGCCTTCGCCAACAGCTGCAACGTGGCCTTCGCCCAGATCGCCCAGGAGCTGGGCGGCTCCACGCTGAAGAAGTACACGGAGCAGGCGGGCCTGACGGACAGCTACTCCGTCAGCGGCCTGCCCACCGCCTCCGGCACCTTCTCCTTTGACGGCATCACCGACGGGGAGCTGGGCTGGGCCGGCGTGGGCCAGCACCAGGATCTGGTGAACCCGGCGGCGCTGATGGTGTACATGGGAGCCATCGCAAACGGCGGCAAGGCCGCCGAGCCCTACCTGATCCTCAAGACCACCGGCGTCCTGGGCCTGCCGTCCCTGCCCCATCTCACCGGCCGCACCGGACGGCTGGTCTCCGCGGACACGGCGGCCACCCTGGCGGATATGATGGCCCACAATGTGGAGGCCACTTACGGCACCAGCCGCTTTCCCAACATGGATATCTGCGCCAAGTCCGGCACCGCCGAGGTGGGCGCGGACCAGCAGCCTCACGCGTGGTTTGCCGGGTTCCTGCGGAATGAGGAGGCCCCCTACGCCTTCGTGGTGCTGGTGGAAAACGGCGGCGGCGGCAGCTCCGTGGCGGGCACCGTAGCCGGAAAAGTGCTGAACGTCATTGTCAACGGATACTGATGCAAAAGGAGCGCATATATGAAAAAAGGCTTTTTCCTGACCACCGTGCCGCAGCTGCAAAAGGGTGCCATCGTCTCCGCAGCGGGCTTTGCACTGTTCGTGGCAGCCTCTGCCCTGGTGCCGGCTCTGTCCGGATGGGTGGCCCTGGTGTTTGCCGGGGTATCACTGTATGTGTTCTGGTCACTGGTGCTGGTGGCCGGACGGGAGAAGGGCGTCGTGGGCTATTCCCTGGCCTGGGGCCAGGGGGCGGTGACGCTGATGCTGTGCGCCTGTGCTGTGCTGTCTGTCAAAGAATGGCTGGGCCTGTGAGGTGAAAAAGGACCGGCGCCGCTAATGCGGCGCCGGTCTTTTTACGTGTGTTACAAAGCGGGGTCCGGCAGTGTCTCCTCCGGCAGGAAATGGCGGCGCAGCCGCTTCATGGCCCACAGGAAGCACAGGATATGAACTGCGGCGGTGATGGCCCAGGAGATGGGGTAGGACCAGTAGAGCATCTGAATGGTGTGGAACCGGGGGATCTGAAAGATGGTGGCGATCCACAAAAGCCGCAGCCCGCAGGCGCCCACCAGGGAGACGATCATGGGCATGACCGAGTAGCCGATGCCCCGCAGGCCGCCCACCATCACGTCCATGACGCCGCACAGGGCGTAAGTCCGGGCGCAGATGCCCAAGCGGATCAGCCCCGCCTGGATCACGGCCTCGCTGCGGGAATAGATACCCAGCAGCGTGCTGCCGAAAAGCCAGGCGGCGTTGCCAAACACCAGCCCCAATGCCAGCACACACAGCTGGGCGCGAATGACGATCCGGCGGATGCGGTGGTAGTTGCCGGCGCCCAGGTTCTGGCTGACAAAGGAGATGTTGGCCTGATACAGGGCGTTCATGGCCACATAGACGAACTGCTCGATATTGGCGGCGGCAGAGTTTCCGGCCATGATGACCTCGCCGAAGGTATTGACGGAGGATTGGATCATCACGTTGGAGATGGAGAAGAGAATGCCCTGGAACCCAGCCGGCAGGCCGACCCGCAGGATCTGGCCCAGGCTGTCCCGGTAGATGTGCAGCTTCCGCAGGTTCAGGTGCAGGGGGCCGGTGTCCTTCACCATGCACCGGACCACCAGGGCTGCGGAGATGCACTGGGAGATCACCGTGGCGATGGCCACACCGGCCACGTCCAGCTTCATGGCGATGACGAAGAACAGGTTCAAAATGATGTTCACCACGCCCGCCAGTGTCAGGAAATACAGGGGGCGGCGGGTGTCGCCCTCTGCCCGCAGCAGGGCGGCGCCGAAGTTATAGACCATGGTGGCCGGCATCCCCAGGAAGTAGATCCGCAGGTACAGCGTGGCCAGATCCAGCACGTTGGCCGGGGTCTGCATCCAGATGAGGATGGTCCGGGCACCCAGGGCGCCCACCAGGGCCAGCAGCAGGCCGCTCAGCAGGCTCAGCAGCATGGAGGTGTGGACGGTCTTGTACAGGGCCATCCGGTCCCGGGCACCGTAGTATTTGGCGGCCAGGGTGTTGGCGCCTACGGCCAGGCCCACGAACAGGTTGGTCAGCAGGCCGATCAGAGCTGTGTTGGAGCCCACCGCCGCCAGGGAGTTGTCCCCGGCCCAGCGGCCCACCACCACGATGTCCGCGGCGTTGAACAGCAGCTGCAAAATACTTGAGCACATCAGCGGCACGGAGAACAGCAGCATCTTGGAGAGAATGGGACCGCTGCACATATCGATCTCATATTGGGTTCCCTTGCGGGCTGCCATACCAGAGACCTCCTAAGATTTCAGATTTGTCCTCCAATGGAGGACGTTTTTTCATTCTAGCACGGCTATGAAGAAAATACCACCGGTTCCGACAGAAAAATTTTACGAATACTTTACGGGAATTTCATGCGTCCTCCATAAAAGACAGCCCGGGAAAGGCAAAGCCTTTCCCGGGCTGCTTCCAGAGCCGTACCGGATCAGAACAGGGGCACCACAGCGCCGCTGTATGTGCTCTCGATGTACTCCCGAACGGTGTCGGAGTGCAGGGCCTCCACCAGGGCCTGGATGGCGGCGTTGTCCTCGCTGCCCTCCTTCACGGCCAGAACGTTGGCGTACTCCTGGGCGGCGTCGCCCTGAGAGTCCTCCACGGCCAGGGCGTCGGTGCCGGCGTTGAGGCCGGCCTGGAGGGCGTAGTTGCCGTTGATGACGGACAGGGCCACATCCTGGAGGGAGGAGGTCAGCTGAGCGGCGTCCATCTCGCGGATGGTGATGTCCACATTGTAGGAGTCGATGTCCCGCACGGTGGCGTTGGAGGCGGCGGTGATGCCGGCCTTCAGGGTGATGATGCCCTCCTGCTGCAGCAACAGCAGGGCCCGGGTCTCGTTGGAGCCGTCATTGGGGACGATGACCTCATCGCCGTCCTTCAGCTCCTCCAGAGAGGAGGCCTTGCCGGGATAGATGCCGAAGGGCTCATAGTGGACGGTGCAGGCGGAGACCAGGTGGGTGCCGTAGTCACCGTTGAACCAGTTGAGGTAGTTGATGTGCTGGAAGTAGTTGGCGTCCAGATCGCCGTTTTCCAGAGCCTCGTTGGGCTGGACGTAATCGGTGTACTCCACGATCTCCAGCTCGATGCCCTGCTCGGCCAGAATGGGCTTGCACTGCTCCAGGATCTCGGCGTGGGGGGTGATGCTGGCGCCCACCTTCAACGTGGTGGTCTCCGCAGCGGCAGCGTCGCCGCCGTCGGCGGCATCACCGGCAGACGCGGTGTCAGAGCCGCCGCAGCCGGCCAGCAGGGACAGCACCAGCAGGGCGCTGAGGGTCAGGGTGAAAAACTTCTTCATGTCCAATACTCCTTTTCAAAAAACGATGGTGTCAGGGGATGATCTATCAATCAGCCGCTCTCGGGCGGCGGACTGTCAGCGGATGCGCCGGTCGGACCGGGCGGCGATGCGGTTGCCCGCGCCCTGGAGAATCTGCACCAGGACCACGATGAGCACCACGGCCACCCACATGATGGCGGATTCCTTGCGGTAGTAGCCGTAGTTGATGGCGATGGCGCCCAGGCCGCCGCCGCCCAGGATGCCGGCCATGGCGGAGTAGCCCAGGATGGTGACGGTGGCGGTGGTGGCGCCGGTGATCAGGGAGGGGGTGGCCTCCGGCAGGATCACCCGGGTCACGATCTGAAGGGGAGAGGCGCCCATGGACTCCGCCGCCTCGATGACGCCCCGGTCCACCTCGCGGGCGGAGGCCTCCACCAGCCGGGCCACAAAGGGGAAGGCGGCGATGACCAGGGGCGGGATCATGGCGGGGCTGCCCACAGTGGTGCCGATAATGAGGCGGGTAAGGCCGTTGAGCAGAAAGACCATGATCAAAAAGGGCACGGACCGCAGCAGGTTCACCACGGTGCCGAACACCTTGCTGACGGCGGGGTTGGGCCGCAGGCCGTCGGCGTCGGTCACCGCCAGCAGCAGTCCCAGGGGCAGTCCGATGATGTAGGCGAACAGGGTGGAGAGCACTGTCACGTAAACGGTCTCCCACAGGCCCTGGGCGAACATGATCCAAAATTCAGCACTGAGCATGTTGTGATTCCTCCTCGTAGGTGACGCCGATCTCGTCCAGATAGGACAGCATCCGTCCGGCGGTCACTTCGCTCTCCGGCAGCTGGACCAGCATGTGGCCGTATGCCTTGCCGTCGATGTCCCGGGTGTCGGCGAACCAGATGTTCACCGGCTCCCCGCAGGCCAGCACCATGCCGGCCACCACCGGCTGGTCGGAGGTGGTGCCGTCGAAAGTGATGCGGTAGACCTTGCCCGTGCCGGTGAAGTTCCGGGCGGCCTCGCTGCCGGGGATGATGAGCTGGCGGGCGGCGGAGGTCTTGGGATGGCGGAACACGTCGCTGACGGCGCCGCTCTCCACGATGCGGCTCTCGGAGATGATGGCCACCCGGCCGCAGATCTCCTCGATGACGCTCATCTGGTGGGTGATGACCACCACGGTGACCCCCAGCTTCTGGTTCAGGTCCTTCAAAAGGCCCAGGATGGAGGCGGTGGTGGTGGGATCCAGGGCGGAGGTGGCCTCGTCGCACAGCAGGACCTTGGGGTCCGTGGCCAGGGCCCGGGCGATGGCCACCCGCTGCTTCTGGCCGCCGGAGAGCTGGGCGGGATAGGCGTCGGCCCGGTCGGCCAGGCCCACCAGGTCCAGAAGCTCCAAGGCGCGGGATTTCTGCCGCGCCTTGGGCAGACCGCTGAGGGACAGGGGCAGGCATACGTTCTGCAAAACCGTCCGCTGCATCAGCAGGTTGAAGCTCTGGAAGATCATGGTGATGGACCGGCGGGCCTGACGCAGCTCGGTCTCCGACAGGGCCGTCATGTCCTTCCCGTCCACGATGACGGTGCCGCTGGTGGGTCGCTCCAGCAGGTTCATGCACCGGACCAGGGTACTCTTGCCGGCGCCGGAGAGGCCGATGATGCCGAAGATCTCCCCCTGGCGGATGTCCAGGCTGATGTCCTCCAGAGCGTGGACAGCGCCTTCGCCCTGACCGAAGGTCTTGGTGAGATTTCGGATCTGGATGATGGATTCGCTCACGGTATCGAAGCTCCTTTCCAAAATGGGAACTGAGGCGGAAAACAAAAAAGCCCTTGAAGCAGATGCTTCAAGGACGAGCGCGTACGCGCCGTGGTACCACCTTGATTCGCGCGTCTCCTCGCGGAGACGGCCTTTGGAAGTGCCATCACACTTCTGCGCTGTCACGGGCGCTCCCGTCGTGACCTATGCATGCGCGGTCGGCCACGCGACTCCAAGACCATGTTCCCCGGGCCCTTCCGCGCCTCGTTCCCACCATCGGAGGCTCTCTGTGCCGTATCTGCCCGGCTACTCTTCTCTTCATCGTCTTTGCGTTGTTTGACATTCAGTTGCATTTCAGTTTACACGGCGATGTCTGTCCTGTCAACGGGTATTTTCGCCCAGAAAGAGGCCGAAACCCCGGGTAGATTCAAGACGATTTGCACAAAAACGCTGCGCTGACAAAGGATTTCGGCAGAAATTTCACGGCCAGACTTTGCATCGGATTGCAACTGCCCGGCAAAACTGCTATCATACCTGTATGATTTTTGAAGGAGCGGAGGCGAGGCCGGTGGGGGAGCCGTGGAACAAAGGGGAAAAGACCCGCGCCCTGCGGGACTTCCTCTGCGGCGTGCTGATCGGGGCCGGCGCCATTTTGCCGGGCGTCTCCGGCGGCGTGCTGGCGGTGGTGTTCGGCATCTACCGCCCGCTGATGGAGATGCTGACCCGTCCGCGGACTGCCATCCCTCAATATTGGCGGTTCCTGCCGGCCCTGGGCCTGGGCTGGGCCGTAGGCTTTCTGGGGGTGGCCAAGGGCATCGCGGTGTGTCTGGACTGGTCCGCCGCCGTGACTACATGGCTGTTCATCGGACTTATTATTGGCACTGTGCCCTCCCTGTTCCGGGAGGCCGGAAAGGAGGGGCGCCGCACCTCCGCCTGGGTGAGCCTTTTCGCGTGTGCCGCGGCGGTGTTCGCGGGGCTGTTCTATGTGGGCCGGGTGCTGTCGGTGACGGTGGAGCCCAGCTTCTGGTGGTATAACTTCTGCGGGGCCCTGTGGGGGATGAGCGTGGTGATCCCGGGCATGACCTCCTCCTCGGTGATGATGGCACTGGGGCTCTACCAGCCCATGCTGGAGGGGCTGGCCCGGCTGGATCTGCTGGTGCTGTCGGCATGTCTGCCCGGCATGGTGATTACCATGCTGTTGCTGGCCCGCCTTGTCAGCTGGTTCTTCCGCCGCCACTACGCCGTGGCCTATCATGGTATTTTGGGCATCGTACTGGCCTCCACTCTGGTGATCGTCCCTACGGACTATCTTGGCTGGTGGGAGGTGGCGCTCTCCGCGCTGTGCTGCGCCGGGGGCTACGCGCTGGCCTCCTTTCTGGACAAGCTGGACCGAACGACCGGCCGGGGCGCAGACTGAGCGGGCGCCCTTGGGCGCGTGCGCTGCTTGACCCGGAGAGGGCGCGGAGGGTATAATGGACCCCGGCGGACTCTGTGAGAGGTTCCGCCGGAGGAGGAATGCCCATGGCCGTGTCCAATACCGCGCCCAACAAGACCCGGTATGCCCTGCCGGATACCCTGCGGGGGCTGACCCTGCTCAGCATGATCGCCTATCACGGCTGCTGGGACATGGTGTACATCCTGGGGGCCGACTGGCCCTGGTATCAAAGCAGCGGCGCCTATCTCTGGCAGCAGAGCATCTGCTGGACCTTCATCCTGCTCTCGGGCTTCAGCTTCTCCCTGGGCCGCCGCCACTGGCGGCGGGGGCGGCTGGTGTTCGGCTGCGGCGCCGTGGTGACGGCGGTGACGCTGGTGGTGATGCCGGGACAGGAGATCTGGTTCGGCGTGCTGACGCTGCTGGGCTCGTGCATGCTGCTGGGGACCCTGCTGGAGCGGCCTCTGGGCCGGGTGCCCGCCGGGGCGGGACTGGTGCTGAGCGCGGCGCTGTTTGTCCTGACCCGGAGCGTGAACCGGGGATACCTGGGCTTTGAGGGCCTGCGTCTGGCGGCGCTTCCCGGTGAGCTCTACCGGAACATGGCTACCGCCTACCTGGGCTTTCCCTTTCCCGGTTTTCGCTCCACGGATTACTTCTCCCTGGTCCCGTGGCTGTTTTTGTTTCTCACAGGATATTTCCTCTTCCGCCTGACCGGGAAGCACCTGGCGGCGGCGCCGGATCTGGGCCGGTGCGCTCCGCTGGAGGCCCTGGGGCGGCGGTCGCTGCTGGTGTATATGCTGCACCAGCCGGTGCTGTACGGACTGACCATGGTTTTGCGGCTGCTGGCCTGAATAAAAGGAAAAACAGCGGAACGCCGAAAGGCGCTCCGCTGTTTGCTGTTTTCTCACTCGCAGAAGGCGATGCTGCCCCGCTCCTGCTTGGCCTGGTACAGGGCCCGGTCGGCCCGCTCCAGCAGAAGCGAGGGCTTTTCACCCGGACGATACTCCGCAATGCCGATGCTGACGGTAACGGGCTGACAGCGCTGGTGAATCTCCGATTTGGCAAAGCTGTCCTGCAATTTCTGGCACACATCCCGGACCTCCACCAGGTTGAGGCCGGAGAAGAGAATACAGAACTCGTCTCCGCCGAAGCGGAAAGACTGAACATTCTGGTTGGACAGATTCAGCAGAACAAGACCCAGTGCCCGCAGGTACTGGTCGCCCTGATTATGGCCGAAGGTGTCGTTGAGCTGCTTGAAGGCATCCAGATCCATCATGGCCAGGTAGAAGGTATACTGATGCTGCTGCTCCTCCATGGACTGGAAAGCGGACCGCAGCGCCAGGCGATTGCCCACCTGGGTCAGGGCGTCGGTCATGGAGCGCTTCTGATAGCGCAGCCGCTCCTGCTCCAGATTCAGGCTGACGTTGTTTTTGTCCTGCTCTGTGCGCAGCAGCAGCCAGCAGATCACGTAAAACAGCACGATCAGCAGCAGGGACACGCAGAAATTGGTAGTAGTGGTGGCAGTGGCCAGTACACTGATCCGCGCGGGGTCCCAGAACAAAAACAGATCGGACACCGCCTTGCCAACCAGGCACAGAGCGCTGACAATGGTGGTCAGATGGCGGTCGCCGTAAATGACGGTCACCACCATGGGGATGGCAAAGATTACGTACAGAGCAGGGAAGGTGGAGTGGAAAGTATATACGCCGAAAGCCATCGCCACCATCAGGCACGACAGGCCGTAGATCTTTTTCCGCTCGGAAAGGGACCCGCGCATAAAGAAGGTGGCTATGAGGACGACGATTCCGTTATAGAGGCAGGGCGCCAGCACGTACTTCAGCAGGAACTCGCCGGGCGAACTGTTCATGCTGCCCAGATGGGACATCAGCAGAAACACGAATACTTCTGCCACCGGGGTAAAGGCGGTCAGCCACAGCAGCAGCCGGTATTGGATCCGCAGCCATTTCTCATCGATGCGGCGGTATTCACTTTGTATGGTTTCAACGCCGAAGGTGAGATTGTTGCGCATGAAAAACACCCTTTTATTTTGGTTGCGGCCCTATGGTTCACGGCCTAAAGGGAAGATTTATCCTTCAAAGGCATAAGCGTCTTAAATTCAAATAAAAATTATAGCATAAATGGGTCACATTTGTCACGTTGTTTTTCCTATATTCGGGAAATCGAATGGACTCCTACATGATACCGCCGTCGATCTTCTCCTTCAGTTCGTTCAGATAGACCCACCGCTCCGTCTTTTCCTCCAGGGCGGCCTCCAGCGCCGCCAGGCGCTCCTGGACCTCCTGAAGCCGCACATAGTCGCTGCCGCAGGCAGCCTCCTCCGCCCGGCAGGCGGCCACCTGCTCCTCCAGGTCCGCCAGGTCCGCGTCGATGGTCTCGAACTCCCGCTGCTCCTTGAAGCTGAATTTCAGCTTTTTCTCCCGGGGGCGGGCCTGGGGGCGCTCCTTCGGCGCCTCTGTCCGGGCGGGGGCCTCCTCCGCCCTCCGGTCCCGCTCCCAGTCGGACCAGTTGCCGCTGTAGCGGCGCACCTCGCCGCTGCCCGTGACCTCGAAGATCTGCTCCGCCAGCTTGTCCAGGAAGAAGCGGTCGTGGGACACCGCCAGCACCGGGCCGGGGAAGTCCTGGAGATAGTCCTCCAGAATGGACAGTGTGGTCACGTCCAGGTCGTTGGTGGGCTCGTCCAGCACCAGCACGTTGGGCGCCGCCATCAGCACGGAGAGCAGGTACAGCCGCCGCCGCTCCCCGCCGGAGAGGCGGCCGATGGGCACGGACTGGAGATCGCCGGGGAACAAAAACCGCTCCATCATCTGGTTGGCGGAGAAGGTGCCCTGGTCGGTTTTCACCTCGTCGGCAATGTCGTGGATGAAGTCGTAGACCCGCTGTTCGAGATCCAGCTCCCTGCCCTCCTGGGAGAAATGGCCGATCTTCACCGTGGTCCCGATCTCCACCGTGCCGCTGTCCGGGGCCAGCTCTCCGGTTAGGAGCCGCAGCAGGGTGGTCTTGCCGGCGCCGTTGCGGCCTACGATGCCGATGCGGTCCCGGCGCAGGAGGTTGTAGGAGAAGCCGGACACCACGGTCCGGTCCCCGAAGGACTTGGTCACATCGGTCAGCTCGATGATCTTTTTGCCCAGCCGGCTGGAGGCCGCCGCCATCTGCACGGCGCTGTCAGTCTCCGGGGCATCCCGGTTCAGAAGGTCCTCGTAGCGCTGGATGCGCTCCTTGGACTTGGTGGTCCGGGCCCGGCAGCCCCGCATGATCCACTCCCGCTCCCCCCGCAGGATGGCCTGGCGCTTGCGCTCGCTGGCCTCGGCCATCTCCAGCCGCTCTGCCTTCAGCTCCAGGTACTTGGAGTAGTTGGCCTCGTAGTGGTAGAGCTTGCCCCGGTCCAGCTCCGTGATGCGGTTGACCACCCGCTCGAGAAAATAGCGGTCATGAGTCACCATGATGAGCCCGCCCTTGAAGCGGCGCAGCCACTCCTCCAGCCAGGCCACCATCTCACTGTCCAGGTGGTTGGTGGGCTCGTCCAGCACCAGCACGTCCGCCGGGTGGATCAGGGCCGCCGCCAGGGCCACCCGCTTGCGCTGGCCGCCGGAGAGGGTGCTCACCGGCTGATTCCAGTCCGGGATGCCCAGCCGGTCCAGCATAGCCTTGGCCTCATATTCGTTCAGCTGGCGAAATTCCGCCGGATAATGGAGGAACACCTGCTCCAGGGCCGTGGCATCCGGGTCCATGTCCGGATTCTGGGAGAGGAAGCTGATCTGCACGTTGGGGTTCCGGGCGATGGTGCCGCCGTCCGGTTCCAGAGCTCCGGAGAGGACCTTGAGAAAGGTGGACTTGCCGGTGCCGTTGATGCCGATGACGCCGGTCTTGTCCCCCTCGTTGAG
>OLGB01002091.1_pt1 | contig 22217 bp, 19 predicted proteins | sample 1605691 | NCBI WGS metagenome assembly OLGB01 (sample SAMEA3888925, study PRJEB22519) | human gut metagenome | biome: human gut; feature: human-associated habitat; material: faeces | place: Denmark | collected 2010 | reverse complement strand
GTTATTGACATATGCCTTTTATAGGACTATTATATAAGAAAAGCGAGAAAGGAGCAGTTTATGCCGAGACCAGTAAAATGCAGAAAAGTCTGTCATTTCCCCCAAATTTTAGAATTTCTCCCGGCAGATAATGCTGAGAAAAAAACTCCCATTGTTCTGACAGTAGATGAGTATGAGACAATTCGTCTTTTGGACAAAAAAGGTTATAGTCAGGAGCAGTGTGCAGCATCTATGCAAGTCGCAAGAACAACTATTCAACGTATTTACGAGATTGCCAGGAAGAAAATAGCAGATGCTCTCATTGATGGACATCCTCTCAGAATCGAGGGTGGGGATTTCAGAATTTGTGACGGTCAGAGCAGTAACTGCAGCTTTGGAGGATGTTACAAACAGAAAATTTATAAAAAATATGCAGAAGAAAAAGGAGAAGGTATCATGAGAATAGCAGTAACATATGAAAATGGACAGATTTTCCAACACTTTGGACACACAGAGACATTTAAGATTTACGATGTAGAGGAAGGAAAAGTAGTACATTCAGAAGTAGTAGATACGAATGGAAGCGGACATGGTGCATTGGCGGGAGTTCTTAATGCATTGAACACAGATGTTCTGATCTGTGGCGGAATCGGAGGCGGCGCACAGACAGCGTTAGCGGCAGCTGGTATTAAGCTTTTTGGAGGAGTTTCCGGAGATGCGGATGAAGCGGTAGAAGCTTTTATCAATGAAACACTGGAGTATAATCCAAATGTGAAGTGTTCTCATCACGAGCACAGCCACGGGGAAGAACATACATGTGGTGAGCATGGATGTGGAAATCATAGCTGTCATTAAGAAGAATAACAAAAAATAATAATACGAAAGGATGTGCCAAGGTAATGGAGAAGTTACCATAGTGCATCCTTTTTGTGTTATTTTCAGAAAGATAGATTGTACTTTTGTTACTGGGAGATTGTAGTTAAAGATCTACAGGAGTGAGAAGTAAATTAGTCCAAGACTAGTTCAGGAGAATATATAGATAAATAACAAAAATAGATTGATATTTTGTAGTAATCAGTAGTAAACTATACTTGTGGAAGGAAAGTGAAATGTTTGGCTAGAAAAACACCAAAAGATGGCAAAGAAGAAAACATACGAGTACGGGTGACTCCAGAACAAAAACAGAGACTTGCTGAGTATGCAGAAAGACACTATCAGAGCATGAGTGGTGTTGTATATCAGGCATTTGTTTTATCAAATAGCTCTAGTTTGGCTCTATTTGTGGGCGGAGTAATGGGAAAGAGTTTATGGCTCTGTGTACTAACTCATGCTCTAAAGTAGGTCTCATCTCCATCGCCATTTTTATTTCAAAAGGAATCTGTAAAAATAATGAAAAAAGGAACTAAAACAATGTTGCATAATTTACTATGGATAGCAGCAATCATTGCAATTTTCGTATTGGTCTGCTTCGGCTATCACAGATACAGGCTTAAAAAAGAAGAGAAACTGAGAGAACCACTCGGGTAGCTTGTAGATATAACTGGGACAATATGCAGCGGCTTTGGGAGTTACCAGACTGATCACTGCACTTGCAGAAAGTGATGCCATAAAGTATGGGACATTGACGGATGAGGAAAAGAAGAGGTATCGGGCAGTTTTTTATAGCAGAACGGCAACGGTTACGATGATAAATGAAGTAAAGTGTATCAAGGAGAATGCGAAAATCGTGGCGCAAAATGGAGTGCCACAGGTTGATATGCTGCTATTTATTTCGGATGGTACTGGCGGGACAGGTTTTGATAAAGAAACATGGCGAAGAATACCGAAAGAATACATTTCAGAAGTAAAATCTGGAACGTACATAGAACTGGATTGTCCGCATTATGTGCACGATCATGAATATGAGAAAATAAGTGAAGAGATCAAAAACTTTTTAGAAGGAGAACAAAAAAGTGGAATATATGGGTGATGCCATATGGTGGGATGAGCGGTTTAAGAGTAGAGAGAATGAGTTAATGCCACCAGAGATAAAACTGAAATCAGATTTGAACTATTTTGCTGAATGTAACAGGATTTTAGATATAGCATGTGGAGATGGCAGAAATGCTATTTATCTGGAAAAACTTGGACATGAAGTATATGCCGTAGATTTTAGCAAAGAGGGATTGAACAGATTAAAGTCTTTTGCAAGATCGGAAGGATTGGTAATTAAAACAAAACAGGTGGATCTTACCTCCAAAGATAAAGTAGTAAAATTAGAAGTAAAAGCAGATGCTGTAATTATCAATCATTACAGAATGGCAAAAGAGATATATCCAGTTTTGACTGCATGGATCAAGAATGGCGGTATTTTATGGGTGAATGGATTTGCAGATGTGCCAGAGGATAATCCCAATATAAGAGAGCAGGATATTCTGCAGGATAGCGATTTTGAGTTACTTAAGCAGTGCATATTGTTAGATAAGGAAAAATATGAGGTAGGCAATAGAAAATTTGTAAGATACGTATGGAAAAAATGATGGTAATTGCCGTTTCACGTTTTATCAGTCCGTTATGTGATGGTTTTCTGAATGTTATGTGAAGTTCGTTTATTTTCAGGATTTATGACCGATATGTGCATTGAGGAGAAAAGCAAAGGATGGCATACAATATCGGATGGAACCACCTCAGAAAGGGTTTTTTATGAGAATCGAAACCAGCAGTTACAGTTTATCAGAAGATGCACTTGAGATCTGGAAAAAGAAAATGCAGGAGCAGGCTGTGCAGGAACAACAGAAGAAGGACGAAAAAGATACCTATGTTCCTTCCTATGCAGGTTCTGACAACGACATCGCTATTCCGACCGGCACCTACAATGCTAGAGGAGTGGAAAACAGTTCTGCAATATCTAATTCTTCCGCCACCGGCTACGAGGCACTGATTTCCAAACTTTCAGACACATTCCGTGCAAATGCAGACAGCATTTTATCAACGATGGAAAGTTTAGGACTTTCACTGGAAGATTTACAGGATGAGGACAACTTACAGACACTTGCGGATGCCATGAACACGGGAGCAAAATCATTAGGACTTCCGGTAGCCTCTTCTGATTTAGAGACTCTGGTAAGCCAGCTTTACGAGGATCTCTCCGGGAACTGGGATACATATTTTGCATCCACAGATGCAAGTGCAGTAAAGACGGAAACAGTATAAAGTCGCTTGAAAAAAGAAACAGCATATAAATTTGATCGAAATATAAGAAAAATCGCACCGGACAGCGAATGTCTGGTGCGATTTTTGCATGGTTATGTTATACTGATGGGGAGTAAAATAGTCGCAGATTGCGCAAGTGAGTCAACATGCGTGCATGATTGACGAATGGTGAAAAGGAGTTTCTTATGGATGAAATATCTTATATTTGTGGCGTGACTTTTGCCCCGTTTGCACCGGCAGGAAGCTTTAGAGATGAGCAGACACGCGAAAGCTTACGGATGATGAAGGAAAGGACCAACGCCAATTTTGTCATACTTGTGCCAAATGGGTTACAGGAGACCCCACAGTCGGAGAAGATCTGCTATACGTCAGAAGCAACCATGGCCGATGATGAATTAAAAGGTATGATTGAGTATGCCCATTCGCTGGGGCTTCGGGTGGCATTAAAGCCGACTGCAAACTGTAAGAACGGAACCTGGAGAGCGCATATCAATTTCTTTGATGAGGATGTTCCGTGCGAGCCCAAGTGGGGAAACTGGTTTGAATCCTATCAGGAGTTTCAGAGACATTATGCAGGGATTTCACAGGAAATGGGCTGTGAAATGCACATTGCAGGGTGTGAGATGGTTATGTCAGAACACCGGGAGAAAGAGTGGAGACAGACCATCGCGGAGATCCGGAACGAATTTTCAGGTCTGGTTTCCTATAATACGGACAAATATCAGGAACACAATGTGCACTGGTGGGATTGTGTGGACGTGATATCATCCAGTGGTTATTATCCAATCGATGACTGGGAAAACCAGCTTGACCGGATTGAGGCTGTGGTCAGTCAGTTTCAAAAGCCGTTTTTTTTTGCAGAATATGGCTGCATGTCTGTTTCCGGTTCGAAGCATGTACCAAATGACTGGACTATTCGTGGAGACATTGATATGCACGGCCAGGCGGACTGGTATCAGGCAATGTTTACAGCCTGCGAGAGACGGAGTTGGGTAGGTGGTATGGCACTCTGGTCATGGACACATCAGCTTTATCCGGAAAATGAAGCAGGACGCCATGGTGATTACGAGATTTTCGCAAAACCGGCGGAGCGGGTAATCTGCAGTTACTATCAGAAAAAAGGAAACTAGAGTTTTAAGAAAACAAAGTCAGAGAGAAAAGAGAGAGGTCAGTTATGAAAAGAAAAAGATTATTACCGGCTGCCACATTGCTGGCGGTGGCTGCATTTATTCTGCTTCCAATGAAGGCATCGGCAAGACAGTTAGGTGGGATGGAGTATTACTGTTATTACGAGGATGGAACACGGTCACAGGTAACAGTGATGCCGAGGGCATCTCGTATTTATGCAAATGGAACGCCATTGATATTTAAGGACGGCAAGATGTATGAGGATGTGGCACCTTATGGAGTGCTCGATAAAAATGACAGGCATATTTATACCTGTGCGGATGATGATTTCGAGCCCGGTTCGCCGCGCGATTATACCAAAGACTATCTGGAAAGCAGGGTAACGATATATCCGGCAAGCTGGGATGATACCGAATATGGGGATGTGAGCCTGTATATCGAAGATACGAATTTTCATGGTCTGAATGTTAACCATGTAGGAAATACAACGATCGGGTTGAAAAATTCTTACATTTATTCACAGTGTATCCAGAATATCAATGGAGATCTCAATTATAAGACAAGTGATGTAAAGGACGCTGGCGGTCTGTATTTTGAGAACCGCGATGGATATGAGAACAAGTGCTGGGGAGATTCTGTCATAAAAGGAAATGTGAATGTGACCCTGGAAAAAATCGGAAGAATTTCGATCGACACCCAGAACACAGTATGGGGGAATATCAATTACAGGATCAATCAGAGCCAGATCAGTCAGATCACGCTCGCACATAACGTCGGACATAACGGAACCGGTGGAAATGTCAGCCTGGAAATGAATGATACTACGTCAAACAGTAGCCTGATCGGTATGTGGAGTGCTCCGTCGGGGGCAGCTACGATAGATGGGAATGTGGATTTTAAGATTACCGGAAGCAAACTTGGCATGATCTGGGGCTACACCAGTTATACGGAAGAAGCATCAAACAGCAGTGATCCGGATGTGAAGAATGTGGTGAAGGGAAAATCGACGGTAACGCTGACCGATACGGTGATCTATAATATGTCGGATCGTTCATACGATGGAAATGCAGCTGATATTTCAAAGACCGCAGTGGCGTATCTTAACAATGTGACGGTAACTTCGGGTGGATATGACAGTCCGATCTGCTGTAATGAGGTTCATCTGAGGGGACCATTAATGGGAGCGGTAGCGTGCAATCATCTGATCTTTGAAGACGGTGGACGATTAATCGGAGATGCGGAAATCTTGAGTAAGTTGAGTGGAAACGGAGAATTCTGTCCTGTGGATGATTATATGGCATTTGCGTCTGGAGCATCGATTGCGGATGGAGCTAAGATTAAAGTTGTCCCCGTAAGGCAGGCGACCGATGGCAGCTATGTGGCCTATAAGAAAGGGGAACAGCTTGCAAACCAGACAGGGATCCTGTTTTATAACCGACAGCAGTTAAATAATTATTCCAGTCATTTTACCTGTGATTACAATGAACTTGACATCATTTCAAAGGGCTTCCAGGGTTATCCGGAACTGCGGGTAAGAAACAGTGTGCCGTGCACCAGTTCCAGCCATAGATGGGCGAGGGCTGCAGACAGTGGATGGCTGAGCATTGAAGAGTATGCAAAGAAACATGATGTACCGGCAACCTGCACGGAGACCGGACTGGAGACCTGGTACTGTACCGCATGTCTTGCATATGACACGAATATGCATGAGACACCGGCACGTGGTCATAATTATGTGGCAGACAGCGTTGTGGAGCCAACCACTTCAACCGGTGGTTACACGGTATATTCCTGCACGCGTTGTGATGCATCTTATCAGGCAGATTATACCGATCCACTACCGGATAATTCATCTGGAAATGACACCAATACGCCGGATGAGAGCGATACAGATGCTCCGGATAATGGAAATACAACCACGCCGGATACGCCATCGGGTGGAAATACATCAGATAGCAGTAATACGGATACGCCGTCAGACGAAGACACGGTTATCTCTGTCAGTGATTTAGACATCCGTGTGGCATCTTCCATTGCCTATACCGGCAAAGCAGTAAAGCCTGCAGTAACGGTGAAAAATGGCGATGAGATCTTAAAAAACGGCACAGATTATAAATTATCCTATAAAAACAACAAAAAGATCGGAACCGCAGCTGTTGTCGTGACCGGAATGGGGAACTATAACGGAAGTGCGAAACTGAGCTTTAAGATCGTGCCAAAGAAAGCGGTACTTTCTGTGGTGCAGTCGAAAAAGGCAAAAACAGTATCGGTAAAATGGAAACGGGATAACACGGTGACCGGTTATGTGATCCAGTATTCTACCGATAAGAATTTTAAGAAAAATGTAAAGAAAGTAACCATTGGAAAAAATAAGACGACGTCTGCAACGATCAAAAAATTAAGATCCAAAAAGATTTATTATGTTAAAGTGGCATCTTATAAGAAAGTCAGTGGAAAGACCTATACCGGAAAATATTCCAATGTGAAAAAAGTCAAAGTAAAGTAGAGGCATGCTCTTGCTTATCTGCTGCGTTTGTGCTAAGATAGCGTTGCTTGGTTCAGGGAGCAAATAAAAAGAAAGAGCACATTATGTGTAAGGTGAGGAAATGATCAATAGATAATTTTGTTTAGGTGAAGTATAGATTGCAAGGGATTTGTATTGAGGATAGGCTCATACAGTCTGTTTGCGTACGCTTAAATAGGATTATCATAGCATTCATTTTACAGCCTGTTAAAAATAGGATAAGAAAGCAGTGTTACTACTGCCTGTGATTTGTATGAGTCTATTTTGTGTATGCAGGATAGACTCATAGTTTTATGCCTCATAACAGATCAGAGAGGAGGCAGCATGTTACAGGTAAGAAATTTAACACTGACGCATCGCAAAGATCTAAGAGTCATTTTGGAGGACTTTGAGTTTACATTAAACGATGGGGATAAAGCAGTGGTCATTGGAGAAGAAGGAAATGGAAAATCGACACTGTTAAAATGGATTTATGATCCAGAGGGGATTGCATCGTACATGGAGGCAGAGGGACTTCGGGTGATCGGGCGGGAGCGGCTCGGATATTTGCCCCAGGAGTTGCCGGAGACGGAGAAGAAAAAGACGGTATATGAATATTTTTCAGAATCAGAGTTCTTTTTCGATGAGACACCAAAGGAGCTTGCAGTGCTTGCAAAAAAATTTATGGTTGAGCCGGACTTCTTTTATCGAGATCAGAAGCTGGACAGCCTTTCCGGAGGAGAAAAAGTAAAGACACAGCTGATGAGACTGCTCATGGAAGAACCGACAGTACTGCTTCTGGATGAGCCGTCGAATGATATTGATATTGGGACATTGGAACTGCTGGAAAATTTAATAAAGGAATGGAAACACATTGTTTTATTTATTTCCCATGATGAGGTGTTGATCGAAAATACCGCCAATATGGTAATTCATATCGAACAGATCATGAGAAAAACAAAACCCCGCTTTGTTGTGGCGCACATGCCATATCAAAAGTATCGGGAAGAACGTCTCCACAAATTTGAAAAACAGAAGCAGCAGGCAATAAGCGACCGCAGGGAACAGAAGATCCGGGAAGAAAAATACCGGCGCATCATGCAGAGTGTGGAACATGCACAGAATACGATCACAAGACAGGATCCCGCAGGTGGCAGACTTCTGAAAAAGAAAATGCATGCAGTAAAGTCAATGGAAAAACGGTTTGAACGGGAAGAGGCAAATCAGACCAGTATGCCGGAGCAGGAGGAGGCGATCTATTTTAAACTGGGCGGGAAAGAGAGCCAGATACCTGCCGGAAAGACGGTGATCGAATATGGATTGGAGGAGCTGCGGACACCAGATGGAGAGCGTGTATTGGCAAGCGATATTTTTCTTCGTGTAAAAGGAGCTGAGAAGATATGTCTGATTGGGACGAATGGAGTCGGGAAGACCACTTTATTGAAAAAAATAGCACAGGAGCTGCTTGGCAGAACCGATATCCACGCGGAATATATGCCGCAGAATTATGAAGAACTGTTAGAGCTGGCAGTGTCACCGGTAGAATTTCTGGATACATCGGGAGAAAAGGAGGAAAAGACGAGGATCCGTACTTATCTTGGAGCATTGAAATTTACACCAGATGAGATGGAACATCCGATCCGCGAGCTTTCAGGCGGGCAGAAAGCAAAGGTATTGTTACTTAAAATGAGTCTGTCCGGGGCAAATGTACTGATCTTAGATGAGCCGACACGTAATTTTTCACCATTGTCAGGACCTGTGATCCGACAGATGATAGCAGAATTTCCGGGTGCAGTGATCAGTATTTCACATGACAGAAAATATATAGAAGAGGTGTGCGATACGGTATATCGTCTGACACCGTCCGGACTACAATTAGAGGAACAGGAGGGAGAGAAAAGATGCCAGTAGGAGTTATCATTAACGCATTATCCGTTGTGATCGGCGGAATTTTAGGAACAGTAGCAGGACATAAACTCAGTCCGAAATTTAAAGCAGATCTTACCATGATCTTTGGGTTGTGTTCGGTGGGAATGGGGATCAGCACGATCGCCAATATGGAGAACATGCCGGCAGTCATCTTCCCGCTGACCACACCGGCAATGATCCTAGTCATGCCGCTGTCGTATATCTGGACCAACTATATCATGCCTTTTGTTTAAGAGCGGTCAGGCATCAAACAGGTGGAAAAAGGCACCGTCTTTTCCATCAAATACATGGATGCCTTCAGCATCGGTGCTCCGGTTTGCAAAGGCAGGGAACAGAAAGCCAGCCTGTGGCGTTCCCATCTCATAATCGCCGACGAGCGGACTGATGGAGCAGATAAGGAAACGGTAGACTTCCTCGGATTCCCACTGGTTTTCCCTGTCACTGCCTTTGACCGGAACGTCATAATTACCGTAAAAGACATAGATCCCGTAGGGATAACCGGGCTGATAGTGTTCTCCGATGTATTCATACAGGTTGTAGAGGAGAGCATCGTTTTTCAGTTCACATTCCCGGAGTGCCATAAGAAGCTGCCACATGCCATCACGGACACCCGGCTGTGGCTTGATCCTGAAATTTTTAAGCTGTTCGTTTGGTTTTGCAAATGGAACAGCTTTTGCTATTTTTATCGTTTTTTCCTGATCGGCACGGGACAATTTCAGAAAATGCGTGTGAAATGTGCCATCGATGAAGCCTTCCTCATCCAGATAGGCTCCGGCAATCCGGCTGAAGCAGTTTCTTGCGACCGTCATGCGGCGGGTCAGTTCTAACATATCTTCTCTGTCGATGTTCATTCTATTCCTTCTCCTGTCGTTAAAAGATCAAAGCAAATCCGGAGATGATCAGCAGGAGGATCACCAGCCGTTTGATCCGTTTTTCATTTAAAATATTCCCGGCAAACATGCCGCCGAAAAGTCCGAGCAGCATAAAGGGTGCAAGGGTCAGGTTGGTGGGGCAGCCTGACATAAGTTCCACCGGGAAAATATGTAACTTAAAGTAAGGTTTCACTGATGAAAGAAACATCAAGGTTAAAAAAGTATAGAACAGATAACAGGGCGAAGTCAAACTTATTTTAAGAAAGAGGGAAAAAGTGTGATTCACAGGAACCAAAAGTTGTGCTATAATTGCGAGATGAAATATCACAAGGGATGGAGCAGATTGAATGAGTACAGCAGCAAAAAGTAAAAAATATGAGATAGATATGTGCAATGGCACGATCATGGATAAGCTGATCTCGTTTTCCCTTCCGCTTATGTTATCCGGCATTTTACAGCTCATGTTCAATGCTGTTGATATCATCGTGGTAGGACGGTTCAGCGGGAGCAGTGCGCTTGCAGCAGTCGGATCGACGACGGCACTGATCAATGTATTTACCAATTTATTTATTGGCATATCACTGGGAGCCAATGTCTTAGCCGCGCGGTTTTATGCGGCGGGAAGAGAAAAAGAGATGTCGGAGACTGTGCACACGGCGATCACACTTGCGCTGATCAGCGGGATCGTCATGGCGTTTGTGGGACTGTTCTTTTCTAGACTGGCACTGGAATGGATGGATACGCCAGCTGATGTCATCGACCAGTCGGCATTATATATGAAGATCTATTTTATAGGAATGCCGTTTTTTATGCTCTATAATTACGGGGCGGCAATTCTAAGAGCGGTGGGCGATACCAAGCGGCCATTATTTTTCTTAATGATCTCCGGTGCGATCAATGCAGTGTTAAATTTATTATTGGTCATCGTATTTCACCTTGGCGTGGCAGGCGTTGCCATTGCGACCGTCATCTCACAGCTGGTCTCCTGTTTTCTGGTGCTGCGCTGTCTCTGCAGATCGGAGAGCAGTTACAGGCTTCAGTTTTCCAAACTGATGATCCGTGGGATTTATTTCAAACAGATCCTTCAGGTAGGGCTTCCGGCAGGCATCCAGAGTACGGTCATCAATTTTTCCAATGTATTGCTGCAGTCATCGGTCAACTCATTCGGATCGATCGCAATGGCGGGCTATACCGCGGCAAACAATATATTCGGATTTTTATATGTATCGGTCAACTCGATCACGCAGGCATGTATGAGTTTTACCAGTCAGAATTATGGTGTGGGCAGACATAAACGTATGGATCGTGTGCTGTTAGACTGTCTGATCTTATCGGTGGTGGTTTCCGGTGTGCTTGGCGGCAGTGCCTATCTGTTTGGACCACAGCTTCTGACCATCTACACGAAAGATCCACAGGTGATCGCATGTGGCGTGGAGATTCTTTTGTATACGACCGTGACGTATTTCCTCTGTGGTATCATGGATCTGTTCCCGGGAGCACTTCGTGGGATGGGACATTCGGCTGTGCCGATGATCTTATCCGTGATCGGAACAGTCGGAATGAGAATTTTCTGGATTTATCTTATCTTTCCGGCTCACCGTTCGTTGTCCGTGTTATTTATCTCATATCCGGCATCCTGGATCTTTACGATCATCATGCAGGTCATCTGCTTCTTTCTGGTACGAAAAAAGGTACACAGAGATCATGGGTGGGATTAGTTTCAGACTAAAATAAAAATATTGAAAGCCTTGCAGTAAAGTGGGAGAGGACGGGCTTATGCGTAAGTCAGGCTGAGGCCGTAGAGAAGGTCTGGCAGGAAGTCTGGTTCGAAGTGGAAAAAGTAAATTTTTAAGCAACCCCAATGTTTAGAGTAAAAGGGAGAAAATAGATGGAAGAAAAACAGCATAAAAGACGGATCCATTATTCCGGCACACATCCGAAATCCTATCAGGAAAAATACAAAGAACATCAGCCGGAAAAATACGCAGATACGATCGAGAAAGTCATCAAAAAGGGAAGTACCCCAGCCGGCATGCACATCTCGATCATGGTACAGGAAATCTTGGATTTCTTACAGATCAGGCCGGGACAGAGAGGACTGGATGCAACGTTAGGCTATGGTGGGCACACCAGAGCCATGTTGGAAAAACTGCAGGGAAAGGGACACCTCTACGCACTGGATGTGGACCCGATCGAATCGGCAAAGACAAGGGAACGCCTTGCACAGGCAGGATATGGAGAGGACATTTTAACCGTAAAATTACTTAATTTTGCAAATATCGATCAGGTGGCAGCAGAGGCTGGCAAATTTGATTTTATGATGGCAGATCTCGGTGTCTCTTCGATGCAGATCGACAACCCGGAACGCGGATTTTCCTATAAGGTAGAGGGACCACTTGACCTGCGATTAAACCCGCAGAAGGGAGTCAGTGCGGCAGAGCGGTTAAAGGAAGTGACAAAGGAAGAATTTATCGGAATGCTGGTCGAAAACTCCGATGAGCCATACGCAGATGAGATCGCAGAAACAGTGATGGGCAAACTCTCCTCCGGGGAAAAGATAGAGACGACCGGGGCACTGCGACAGGCGATCGAGGAAGCACTTTCTTTTCTGCCGGAAAAAGAGCGGAAGGAAGCTGTCAAAAAATCCTGCCAGAGAACGTTTCAGGCGATCCGCATTGATGTAAACAGTGAGTTTGAAGTATTGTATGAATTTCTGGAAAAACTGCCGGATGTGCTGGCACCGGGCGGAAGAGTTGCAATCTTAACTTTCCATTCCGGGGAAGACCGGCTGGTAAAGAAATCCTTTAAGACCTTAAAAAAACAGGGCATTTATCAGGAGATATCAGAAGATGTCATCCGCCCGTCCAAAGAGGAATGTATCAAAAACCCACGCGCAAGATCGACCAAAATGCGCTGGGCAGTACGTGCGATGGAATAGGAAGAGGAAGAAAACATGATGTCACAGGCAAAAACCACAGATCTGACGAGGCGCACAGTGGTTTTCCGGGATCGGGATCTGGGCTGTAGTGTCGATCGGCTGGTTTTTAGCAGACGTGACAGGGGTTGTTATTCTGAAAAAGGATAGGTCATGAATCTGATATTTTAGGAAACAATCTTGTATATTCAAACTCCATTACAGGCTATAGTGTAAGAAAATGAAGCATGATGGGAAAGAAATGGAGTGTAGAATATGAGATATGGATATTTTGATGAGAAAAACAGAGAGTATGTGATCACCAGACCGGATACACCGGCACCATGGGTAAATTATCTTGGATCTCCTGAGTATGGAGCGATTATTTCCAATAATGCAGGTGGATACAGCTTTGCCAGATCTGGTGCAAATGGCAGGATTCTCCGTTATGTGTTCAATCAGTTTGATCAGCCGGGCAGATATATTTATATCAGGGACAATGAGAATGAGGACTACTGGTCAACCTCATGGCAGCCGGTTGGGAAAGATTTGAATTTATATAAGTGTGAGTGCCGTCATGGAACCGCATATACGAAAATGTTGGCGGATTACAGGGAAATACGTTCGGAAGTAAGCTATTATGTTCCACTGAAACAGTCCTATGAGGTGTGGAGGCTGCTTCTTACAAATTGTTCCGATCGGGAAAGAAACCTGAATGTTACAGGCTACGCGGAATTTACCAATAACAGCAATTATGAACAGGATCAGGTGAATCTGCAGTACTCGCAGTTCATTACACAGACGGTATTCTGTGAAAACCGTGTCAGACAGATGATACATGCGAACCTTGATAAGATTGAGAATGGAAGAGAAATAGACCATAAAATCGTTGAAAACCGTTTCTTTGGAATGGCAGGAGCAGAGGTTTCTTCCTGGTGTGGAGAAAAAGAAGCATTTCTCGGAAGATATCATGGGTATGGAAATCCGGTCGGAGTCATTGAAGGCGAGTTAAACGGAGAGGGAAATTATAATGAAAATGGCTGTGGAGCACTTACCACACGGGTTCATTTAAAACCGCAGGAGACAAAGGAGATCATTTTCCTTGTTGGAATGAAAGAGGATGAGGAAGCAGCCAGGATCGTTGCAAACTATAATGCGAAAACAGGAGTATGCCAAAAAGAACTGGAAGAACTGAGCGCATACTGGCATGGTTATCTTTCTCGCTTCCAGGTAAAAACACCGAGCGAAGAATTTAATACGATGATCAATACCTGGAATGCCTATAACTGCTTTATGACATTTATCTGGTCAAGAGCAGCATCTTTTACCTACTGTGGTCTGCGAAACGGATATGGATACCGGGATACGGTACAGGACATTCAGGGAGTGATCCATCTTGCACCGGAAATGGCAGTAGAAAAGATACGATTTATGTTATCCGCACAGGTGGACAATGGAGGAGGTCTTCCTCTGGTAAAATTTACGCATCATCCAGGGCATGAGGATACACCAGACGATGAATCTTATGTGCAGGAAACCGGTCATCCGGAGTATCGAGCAGATGATGCACTCTGGTTATTCCCTACGGTATATAAATACATCGCAGAAACCGGTGATCTGGCATTTATGGATGAAATTATTCCATTTGCGAACAAAGGAGAGGCTACCGTTTATGAGCATTTAAAACGGGCGATTTCATTTTCCATGGATCATCTTGGTGCGCACGGAATGCCAGCAGGTTTATACGCAGACTGGAATGATTGTCTCAGACTGGGCAAAAATGGCGAATCAACATTTGTTGCATTGCAGTTCTATTATGCGATGACGATATTAAAAAAATTTGCGGAAACCAAAAAAGATACGGAATATCTGTCCTGGCTTTCTCTAAAGCAGCATGAGCTGGAGAAACTGATACAGAAACTTTGCTGGGATGAGGATCGCTTTATCCGTGGATTTACAGAAGATGGAACGGTCATTGGAGGCAGAAATGATGAGGAAGCTAATCTGTGGCTCAATCCGCAAAGCTGGTCGGTCATCAGTGGACTGGCAAACGATACACAGGCAGAGTGTGTGTTGGAACAGGTGCAAAAAAGGCTGAATACAGAGTATGGAGCGGTTCTTATGGATCCGCCATATCATGCACATGCATTTGATGGTGCACTTGCGGTAATCTACAATGCTGGAACGAAAGAAAATGCAGGAATTTTTTCACAGTCGCAGGGATGGCTTATTTTAGCAGAAGCATTAATGGGGCATGGAGAGAGTGCGTTTCGGTATTTTATGGAAAATGCACCTGCGGCACAGAATGACAGGGCAGAGATCAGAAAACTGGAGCCATATTGCTATGGTCAGTTTACGGAGGGAAAAGCGAGTCCGAATTTTGGAAGGTCTCATGTGCACTGGCTGACTGGAACGGCATCAACCGTAATGGTTGGCTGCGTAGAGGGAATTCTCGGTATGCGCCCTGATTTTCAGGGACTCAGGATCGATCCATCCATACCAGAAGATTGGGAGACTTTTGAAATCGAGAAAGAGTTCAGAGGACATCACTTACATATTACTGTAAAGAATCCGGGACATGTTCAGTTCGGATGCAAGTGCCTTCTGGTAAATGGAGAGATGATGCAGGGCAATTATGTACCGGAAAAGGTACTGACCAGTCACACAGAGATTGAGTTGATAATGTCATAGGGACATGGATGGGGAAAGAAAATGAAACAGATTGAATTTTTGGATAAAAATGGAACATTTCGGATCAATAACCCTGAAAATTACAGTGGGCTCTATCTTCCGCTTGCAGGGGAAAGCGGATTGAAATCCAGTATCACACCATTGTCTGGTGGAGATAGCAAGACAGACCAGAACCATTTCCTGCTGGAACCGGTCAGCATTGAAAACCTGCACAATAACCGGAATACGAGAAATTTCTGGTGCAGGATAGAAGGAAAAGGCTGCTGGTCTGCATGTGGCTCTTCTGCTGTACAGGAAGCAGATCGGTTTACGCAGCAGCAGGAAGATACCATATTAGAGGCGGGATTCATGTGGCAGAGTGTATGCAGAACATCGGAAAAGTATGGAATGCAGTCAGAGATCACTTCCTTTGTTACGGTAGATGGAAATATAGAGATCATGCTTGTAAAACTTACTAACATCGGGGAAAAAGAAATTGAACTGACTCCGGTTGCTGCGATTCCTGTTTATGGAAGAAGTGCGGATAATATCCGGGATCATCGTCATGTGACATCATTGCTGCATCGTATCGATACCAGGGAATATGGCGTGGAAGTGACACCAGTACTTTCTTTTGACGAGCGTGGACATCAGAAGAATCATACCACTTATTTTGTATATGGGTCTGAGGAAGATGGCAGGGCTCCGCAGGAATTTTATCCTACGGTAGAACAGTTTATCGGAGAGGGAGGCAGTTATTTGAATCCGGAGGCAGTCCGGACAGAGAAGCGGGGGTTTCCTTCCGGAAGCAGAATACAGGGGAAAGAAGCAGTTGGAGGCATCCGTTTCCAGACTATGAAATTAAAACCGCAGGAGACAAAAAGTTATATTGTACTGGCGGGGCTGACAGAGAAGAAAGAACAGATTGAGAAACAAACGGCTGCGTACCGTACAAAAGAGCAGGTAGAGGATGCATTGTCTGAAGTAAAGGAACATTGGACCAAAAAGGTTAATGTAGATTTTGAAACGGGGGAGAAAGATGTTGACCAGTATTTAAAATGGATCTGCTTCCAACCGATTTTAAGAAGAATTTACGGCTGTTCTTTTTTGCCATACCATGATTATGGGAAAGGCGGACGTGGCTGGCGTGATTTATGGCAGGACTGTCTTGCACTTTTGATTATGGAACCGTCTGTTGTCCGCAAAATGATCGTAGATAATTATGGCGGAGTCAGAATGGATGGAACAAATGCCACGATCATCGGAAACGGACAGGGAGAGTTTATTGCAGACCGCAACAATATTACCCGCGTATGGATGGATCATGCATTCTGGCCGTTTGTGACAACCAGACTATATATTGACCAGACAGGAGATCTGTCTGTTTTACTGGAAAAGGTGCCATATTTTAAAGATTTACAGTCGAAGAGAGGCTGTGCACATGATGAAAAATGGGATAGCTCCTATGGAAACAAACAGCGAACAGAGGAAGAGGAAATTTATTTTGGAAGTGTCTTAGAGCATATTCTATTACAGAATTTATGTGCCTTTTATGATGTTGGGGAACACAATGAAATGCGTCTACATGGTGCGGACTGGAATGATGCTCTTGATATGGCATGGGAGAGAGGAGAAAGTGTAGCATTTACCTGTGCTTATGCAGGAAATTTGAAAGAAATTGCCGAATGTCTGCGGGAATTGGAGCAGGTAAATGGAATCAATAGAATAGAAATGGCAGAGGAGATGAAATACCTGTTTGCGGAAGGAGATGCACTCTATGAAAGTCCGGAGCAAAAGCAGAGACTTCTGTCAGAATATACGGATGCCTGCCTGCACAATATCAGTGGAAATACCATAATCCTTCCGGTTGAGCAGGTAGTAAAGAATCTGGAAGCAAAAGCAGAATGGATGATGCAGAATATTCGTGAGCATGAATGGATTGCAGCATCAAAAGAACTGGGCTGGTTTAATGGATACTATGACAATAATGGAAATCCGGTAGAGCGGTGCAGGGAAAATGATGTGCGGATGATGCTGACCGGGCAGGTTTTTGCGATTATGAGCGGTACTGCCAGTAAGGAACAGGTGGCAGCGATCAGCAAGAGTGCCGACACCTATCTTTTCGATGAGAAAGCAGGCGGATACCGTCTGAATACAGATTTTAAGGAAGAAAAATTTGATCTGGGGCGTATGTTTGGATTTGCATATGGAGAAAAGGAAAATGGTGCAGTATTCTCCCATATGGCGATCATGTATGCAAACGCATTGTATAAGAGAGGATTTGCAAGAGAAGGATATAAGGTACTTCACACCCTTTTAAATGCTGCAATGAAATTTGAAAACAGCAGAATGTATCCGGGACTGCCGGAATACTTTGATAATGAGGGACGGGGACTTTATGCGTACCTGACCGGTGCTGCAAGCTGGTATATGCTGACCATGATTACAGAGGTTTTTGGTGTCAGAGGAAAGCTTGGAGATATGGTCATCAAACCATCACTTATGCCGGAAGAATTTGATCCTGCCGGAAATGCGTCTGTGAAATTAGAATTTTCCGGAAAAAAATTTGAGATATGTTATCATAAGGAAAGGGGGCAGTCTGCGGAACCAAACAGAATAAAAAATGCAGTCTGTGATGGAACACTTCAACTCGAACAGCAGAAAACAGGAGGAGTGTTACTTAAAAAGAGTCAGATCAAACAACTGTCATCAGACAAATATCATAGAATAGAACTTACGTTGGATTAAAAAGAGAACCGGTGTCATACGAAAGTGTGGCACCGGTGTTTTGTTTTACCAGATCGATTTGTAATGCTGGTCACGATATTTTTTGGGAGTAAGTCCGGTATAAGTTTCAAAAACCTGGATAAAGTGGCTTTGTGAAGAAAAGGAGAGATAATTTGCAATATCGATAATCGGTTTATCGGAGTAACGCAAAAGATGTGTTGCCTGTTCAATTTTTTTCTCACGGATATAATCACTGATGGAAATACCGAGATTTTGTTTGAAAACGCGGGAAAGATAATTTTCCGAGAGTCCGGTGTATTCTGCAAGGGTGGCTATGGTAATCCGTTCTTTGATGTGACTGTAAATATAATCCACACACTGCATTACCGGTTTGGAAAGAATGGCACTTTTTTTCTGTAATACCATTTTACCGGTAAAGTCTTTTGCCATTTCATGATGTAAATCTGCAACCTGGCGGATGGTTGTACAGGAATCCATTTTCAGAATATAAAAATCGCTGAGACGATACGCCTGCTCTGGTTCAAGACCTCCGTCAATACAATAACGGGTCAGCATGGCGGCAGTGACAACAAAATGATATTTAATATTACTTAAAGGATTACGTGAAAGGATGCCTGCGCCAGTCAGGTCGATAAAAGCGTCTTCCCTGCAGTTTGCAATGACTGCTTCCATATCTCCGGCACGCACTGCATTATAAAAAGAATATTCAATATCCGGAGAGCGGTGCATGGTTTCCAGTTCGCTGTTTAACAGCTCCGTATGATACCATTCTTTTGAAAATCCCATGGCTTTTTTCCTTTCTTTTTTGGAATATGTTTATTATGACATGAATCTGACATTTTTTCAATTTATTTAGTATAATGCGTTGATGAGATAGCGTATGATATCACTTGTAAACAAAGTCTGAGCAAGCCTTAAAGGAAAAGCTTGAGAGAAAATCAGATGAAAAATCAGGGAGGAAATGTGAAATGAAACGAAGAATTGTAAGTATGATGCTGACAGTCGCAATGGGGGCCACACTGCTTGCAGGATGTGGAAATTCAGCAGGGGAAAATAACGCAGCAGATGCAGCTGGAACAGCAGGAACAGAAAGTGCACAAGCCAATACAGCTGTTTCCGGTGAGGAAGGAAGTGTGATCAATATCTATTCCTGGAACGATGAATTCCGTGAGCGTCTGGAGGCAGTTTATCCGGAGGTAGAATCGACATCCAGTGATGGAACTGTGACAAAATTAAAAGATGGAACAGAAATCCACTGGATCATCAATCCAAATCAGGATGGTGTTTATCAGCAGAAACTGGATGAGGCACTTATGAACCAGGCAACGGCAGCAGATGATGATAAAGTGGATATTTTCTTATCAGAGACAGATTATGTATTTAAATATACAGATAAAGATGCAAATGTAGCAATGCCATTGACTGATCTTGGAATTGATCCGGAGAAAGAACTTGCAGATCAGTATGATTTTACCAGAACAACCGCATCTGATTCGGATGGAGTGCAGAGAGGCTCTACCTGGCAGTGCTGTCCGGGATTATTAGTATACAGACGTGACATTGCAACGGATGTATTTGGAACAGATGATCCGGAAGCAGTGGGAGAGAAAGTAAAAGACTGGGATACGATTAAACAGACAGCAGAGGAACTGAAAGCAAAAGGTTACTATACATTTTCTTCCTATGCCGACACTTTCCGCTTATATGGAAACAGCATCAGCGAATCGTGGGTACAGCCGGGATCTTCTACTTTAAAAGTAGATCAGAAGATCATGGATTGGGTAAATGATTCCAAAGACTGGTTAGATGCTGGTTATGTAGATGCCAACATCAAAGGACAGTGGAACGATGACTGGAACAAGGCAATGGGCTCTCAGTCCAAAGTATTTGCATTCTTATTCCCGGCATGGGGAATTGACTTTACACTTAGTCCGAACTGGGATGGAGAAGAAGGAAGCTGGGCAGTTACAAACCCACCACAGGAATATAACTGGGGCGGTTCTTATATTCATGCGGCTGTAGGTACGGATAATGCACAGCATGCAAAAGACATTATCCTTGCAATGACAGCAAATAAAGACAATCTGCTTAGTATTTCAAAGAATTATTCAGATTTTACAAATACCAAATCAGGAATGCAGGAAGCTGCAGACGATGATGCTACATACGCATCTGACTTCCTCGGAGGACAGAATCCATTCACTTACTTTGCACCAGTTGCAGAAAATATCCAGATTGCACCACTCTCCGCATATGACCAGGGATGTGTAGAGCTGATCCAGAATTCTTTCAGCGATTATCTGCAGGGAAATGTAGAGTATGACAAAGCAAAAGAAAACTTTGAAACAGCAATCAAAGAACGTTATCCGGACATTACAGAGGTTGTATGGCCAGAATAAGGGAAAAAGGCTGCGGAGCATGATATGCTCCGCAAAGCCACCTTTTTAGAAAGGACAAACGATTATGAGAAAAAAGAAAAAGACCGTCAGCTATGCAAAGTGGGGATATGTATTTATTCTTCCATTTTTCATTACATATTTTATTTTCTCTTTGATCCCGCTGGCGGATACAGTCAGATTTAGTTTTTTTGAATATTATCGTTCCGGGATCAAAGAAGTCGGACCGAATTTTATTGGAATAGAAAATTATGTGAGCCTGTTAAAATCAGATATGCTTACTTATGGAATAAATACTCTGATCTTGTGGATCATTGGTTTTATACCACAGATCGTTGTTGCACTTGTACTGGCAAGCTGGTTTACGGATACACGTTTGAAGATCAGACATAAACAATTCTTTAAAGTTGTAATATATCTGCCAAACCTGATCATGGCATCCGCATTTGCTCTGCTGTTTTTTACGTTGTTTTCAACAAGTGGCCCGGTCAATTCTATTTTACTTTCGACGGGACTGATAAAAGCACCAATTGATTTTATGGGAACTGTGTTTGGAACCCGATCATTGATTGGCTTCATGAACTTTTTGATGTGGTTTGGGAATACTACAATCATGCTGATCGCAGCAATCAATGGCATCAGCATGGAAATCTTTGAAGCGTGTGATCTGGATGGATGTAACCATATTCAGCGGTTTTTCTATATTACACTTCCGATGATACGTCCGATCCTGGCATATACCCTGATCACTTCCATCATCGGCGGACTGCAGATGTTTGATGTACCGCAGATTTTGACCAACGGACAGGGAAATCCGGATCGTACTTCGATGACGCTTATTATGTTCTTAAATAACCATTTAAAGAGCAAGAACTATGGTATGGCAGGAGCTTTATCTGTGTATCTGTTCATTATCAGTGCTATTTTATGTTTTATTGTGTATCGTATGACAAATGATAATGATCCGGATGGATCAAAAGCCGCAGCGAAAAAAGAGAGAAGAAGGAGGTAGAAAAGAATGAAAACGAAGTCAGAAAAACGGATTCGCAGTATTTTTGCGCATATTGTACTTGTGGTTTTAGCCTTTTTATGTCTGTTCTTCTTCTATATTCTGATTATAAATGCGACACGTTCCCATGCAGATCTGCAGAAAGGATTTTCTGCACTCCCTGGAGGTCATTTCCTTGACAATCTGAAAAATGTCGCAAATGATGGCAGTTTCCCAATGTTCCGTGGAATTTTGAACAGTCTCATTATTTCAGCCAGCAGTGCTGCAATCTGTACTTATTTTTCGTCTTTAACGGCATATGGATTATATGCATATCAGTTTAAACTGAGAAAGGTGGCATTTACTTTTATCATGGCAATCCTTGTTATGCCGACACAGGTTACTGCAATGGGATTTTTAAGGCTGATCACGAAAATGGGAATGTATGACAGCTGGCTGCCACTGATCGTTCCATCTATTGCATCACCAGCGGTATTCTATTTTATGTATAGTTATCTGCAGTCATCCCTTCCATTATCTTTAGTGGAGGCGGCGAGAATTGATGGTTCCGGGGAATTTAAGACCTTTAACCGCATTGTGATCCCAATCATGAAACCGGCAATCGCAGTACAGGCGATCTTTACTTTTGTTGGTTCGTGGAATAATTATTTTGTTCCGGCGCTGATCATACAGTCTAAGAATAAGATGACCGTTCCAATTTTAATTGCGACTCTGCGAGGTGCAGACTATATGAATTTTGATATGGGAAAAATTTATATGATGATTGCAGTTGCAATTATTCCAATTATCGTTATATATCTGTTCTTATCTAAATATATAATTGCAGGTGTTACGTTAGGCGGGGTAAAAGAATAGAGGCTGAAATAGAAAAGAAAAC
>OLGB01002079.1_pt1 | contig 22286 bp, 19 predicted proteins | sample 1605691 | NCBI WGS metagenome assembly OLGB01 (sample SAMEA3888925, study PRJEB22519) | human gut metagenome | biome: human gut; feature: human-associated habitat; material: faeces | place: Denmark | collected 2010 | reverse complement strand
TTTGGCACAAAACAAGAAACAGCGGCTGCTGTGGGGCCTGGGGCTGCTGGGCACAGCGGTCTTTACCCTGCTGATGGGCTGGCTGCACTACCAACAGCTGCTCTCCACCGGGTACTATTACTCTGATATCCCGGCCCACATGGCGGGCCATGCCATGGGCAATACCGGCTTTTCGCTGGTCACGGTCCTGCTGCGGGGCGTGTTCGCCATCGGCGGCCTGCTGGCCGGCCTGTGCCTGCCGGATTGGGAAGCCATGGGCGGAAGCGTAGGCAGCCTGCTGGCGCCTGTGAAGGGCAGCGTTGTAAGCGCGTTTAACAGCGTGAAGAACCGGATTGTGCCTGAGGCGGAGCCGCTGAAAAGCTTCAGCGCCGCCGCGACCGACGCCGCCGCGCCCACCCAGGTGATTTTTGCCGTGCAAACCGCCAAGAACGTGGCGGGCATCCGCATTGTAAACGACTTTGGCGATACCGTGTATGAGGGCGAGTACAATGCGGATATGGAGGGCTCCGGCGAGGTGATCTCCAACAGCAACGTATTGCTGTGGAACCCTACCGCTACCCTTACGGAAGGATATGCGGGCAGCTTTACCGTTTATGCCATAAAAAAGGACGGCACGCAGAGCGAGGGCCTTGCCGCCGCCGCGCCGGTGAACATTGCCCAGCCCAAGGCGGTTGCGCCTCCTATGCAGGGCTTTGCGTGTGATACCGCCATTTCGGCGGTGCCTGCGCGCATTGCCTTTACGCTTACCACCTCTACGGACGTAACCGCCGTGCGCGTGGTGGACAGCTATAACACGCCCGTAGCCAGCATGTATATGGGCGATCCCGCCGGGGAGAACGGCGGCGTTGAGGAAAGCGACGGCAAGCGCGTGTGGACGCTTTACGCCGATGTGGAAGCGGCGTATGCCGGCGAATACCTTGCGCAGTACCAGGCGGAGGACGAGCTGAACTTTACGCCCTCCGACTTTGCCGTGCAGGTGCAGCTGGGCGGCGAGCCCGCGCCCGTGGAGGCGACGGAGGCGCCCACCGCCGAACCCGTGGCGACCGAGGCCCCCACGCCCTCTCCCACGGCGACGCCCAGCCCCACGCCTACCCCGGAACCCACGCCGGAGCCCACCCCCACCCCCGTGCCCACCACCTCGCCGCTGCCGGCCTTGAGCGCCGCCGCGGCCAGCGGCGCGGATCCCTCCGCGCTGGAATTGAAGGCGACGGTATACAGCGGCACAAAGACGGTTTCCAGCTATACCCGCTCCCGCGCCATCAACCTGCTTAACGCCTTTACCACCACCGTTGGCGGCAGCGATTACGCGGGCTGGCGGCAGGCGGGCGTGCTCACCTTCCGCAGCGGCCCGCTGCGCCAGAACGCCGCCTATGGCACGGTGGATGTGCAAAGCGCCACGCTCACCGAGGTGTGGAGCCAGCCCATTGGCTTTATGAAAACCAATGACGGCGCGGCCTACGGCGTTGCCGCGCCCGGCCAGCCCGTAATTGTAAAGTGGCCTACGGAGCTTAGGCAGCGCATGGGCCTGAAGGATGAAGTGAAGGATGTGACCGCCCTGAAGGAGGTCATCGTGGCCGGGCAGGATGGCAACGTATCCTTCTATAACCTGCTCACGGGCGAAGCCACGCGCGATCCTATCGAGCTGGGCGCGCCCAGCCGCGGCGGCCTGAGCGTGGCTACCAACGGCACCCCCATCCTGGGCGCGGGCCAGTACAACAGCCGCCTGGCGAATAAAACCGTGAAAAACGGCTATCACATCATTGATTTGATCAACAACAAAAAGCTGCGCCTGATCGAGGGCGACAGCAAGGTAAAGAACAGCAATTACAGCGGCTTTACCGGCTCCGCCCTGTTTGACAGCGCCACCGGCACCATGATTGTGGGCGGCCAGAACGGCGTGCTTTACACCGCCGAGCTGGGCCCGGTGAAGGACGCGTACAACTACCAGGCCAACACCATTTCCCTGGGCAGCGACATACAGGCCTACAAGACGCAGATGAAGGATCAAAAGAAAACCAATACCAATATTGACGCCAGCGTGGCCATGTACAACAACTATGTGTACTATGCGGATCAGCAGGGCGTAGTGCAGTGCGTGGATGTGAACACCCTCACCCCCGTGTGGGCCGTTGATACCGGGGACAACGTGGACGCCACCCCCGCTTTGGATGTGGAGGATGGCTCCGACGTGGCGCTGTACACCGGCAACACCATTTTGAACAACACCAAGGGCGTTTGCACCATCCGGCGGCTGAACGCGCTTACCGGCGAGCAGGTATGGGCCTATGAGGTGCCCGAGCTGGCCTATGCGAAAAAGCAGGAGGTTGGCTGCTACGCAAGCCCCGTTGTTGGCAAGGGCGAGATTGAGGCGCTGGTCATCTTCACCGTAACAAACGGGCAGGACGCCGCGCAGGTGATCGCGCTGAACAAGGCGAACGGCTCCGTGGCATGGCAGGCCAGCCTGGAAAGCCCCAGCATTTCCAGCCCCGTGGCCGTGTATAATGAGGATGGCAAGGCCTGGCTGATTCAGGCGGAAAGCAACGGCAATATCCACCTGATGGATCCCCTGGACGGCAGCGTTCTGGATACGCTTACGCTGGCGCCCATTGAGGACGCGGAGGGAGAGCTGGCCATCGAAGGCTCGCCCGCCGTGTACGGGAACCTGCTGGTGATTGGCACAACCGGCAAAAACGCCGGCGGCGTGTACTGCATCAAGATCGAGTAACGAAAGAGGAACCGCTATGAAGATTTATCTGGATGCGATGGGCGGCGACAACGCCCCCCAGGCGCCTGTGGAAGGCGCGCTGGAGGCGCTGGGCATGTACCCCCAGCTGGAAATTGAGCTGGCGGGCCCCATCGGCGCCATTGAAAAGACGGTTGAGAGCGTGTTTGCGGGCGCCGACCCCGCCCTGCGCGCCCGCCTTTTGCTCACGGACTGCCCCGAGGTGATTACCAACTGCGAGGCCCCCGTGATGGCCGTGCGCAAGAAAAAGCAAAGTGCCATTGTGGACGGCATGCTCAAGCTGCGCGACGGGCAGGTGGACGCGTTTGTATCGGCGGGCAGCACGGGCGCGGTGCTTTCAGGCGGCATGTTCCGCCTGGGGCGGCTGCGCGGTATCGACCGCCCGGCCCTGGCCCCGCTTTTGCCCAACGGCAAGGATTTTTTCCTGCTGATTGACTGCGGCGCGAACGTGGATTGCCGCCCGGAATACCTGCACCAGTTCGCCATGATGGGCAAGGCCTACATGCAGGGCATGCGCGGCATTGAGAACCCGCGCATCGGCCTGGTGAACAACGGCGCGGAGGCCGAGAAGGGCTGCGCCCTCACCAAGGAGGCCTACGCGCTTTTGGAGGCGGACAAGCGCCTGAACTTTGTGGGCAATGTGGAGCCGCGCGAGATCACGCACGACCAGGCGGACGTCATTGTATGCGACGGCTTTGTGGGCAACGTGATCCTCAAGTTTATGGAGGGCGTGGCCGGTACGCTGATGGGCATCATCAAAACGGAAATCATGGGTGATTTCAAAAGCAAGATAGGCGGCCTGCTGGCCAAGCCTGCCTTCCGCCGCGTAAAACAGAGCATGGATTACAGCGAGGTGGGCGGCGCGCCGCTTTTGGGCGTGCGGGGCAACGTGGTAAAGGCGCACGGCTCGTCCAACGGGCATGCGCTGGCCTGCGCCATCCGCCAGGCGGTGAAGATGGTAGAGGGCGGCGTGGTGGAGAAGATCGAGGCGCTATTGCCCAAGGAGCAGGCGTAAGGCCCGCGCAAAGCTGCTGCCGGCGGGGCTTTTTGTAAGCCCCGTTGCATATAGGCGTTTTTCGCCATGATTATGAGAATAGTAGGAGGAAACAACCATGGTATTTGAAAAGGTACGCGACATGATCGCTTCCCAGTTGCAGGTGGAGGCTTCCACCATTACCCGCGACAGCCGCCTGGTGGAGGATCTTAGGGCCGACAGCGCCAATGTGATGGTTATGATCCTTGAGCTGGAAAGCGAGTTTGGCATCGAGGTGGAGGATGAGGTCATCCTGAACCTGAAAACCGTGGGCGACGTTGTGGACTACATCGAAAAGAACCAGTAACGCATATTGCCAAGCGCGCCCCCAGCGGCAGGCCCGTTGGGGGCGCGCTTGGCCCAAAGGAGAACGCCTATGCAGCGCTTGCAGCAAGCCATTGGCTACACGTTTCACGATCAGGCCCATCTGCGCCTGGCGCTGACGCATCCCTCCACCAAGCTGCCGGATAACCAGCGCCTGGAATTCCTGGGCGACGCGGTATTGGAGTTTTGCGTCAGCGACATGCTTTACCGCAAATATCCCGCCCTGCACGAGGGCGAATTGACCGCCCGGCGCGCCGCGCTTGTGTGCGAGCGCACATTAAGCGCGTTGGCGCGCTCGCTTGGGCTGGGCCGGTACCTTTTAATGGGGCACGGCGAGGAGCAGACCGGCGGGCGCGAAAAGCCCAGCATCCTGGCCGACGCGATGGAGGCCGTGCTCGCGGCCATCTATGTGGACGGCGGCTACGAGGCCGTGCGCGAGGTGATTTTGCGCCTGTTTGCGCAGGACGAGCGCATGATCGCCTGGCGCGGGCAGGATGATAAAAGCGCCTTGCAGGAGTACACCCAGGCCCATGGCCTGGAGCTGCCGCAGTACGCCATCATCGCCCAAACGGGGCCCGATCACGACCGGCGCTTTACCGCGCAGGTGAGCGTGCTGGGCGTGCCCGTGGCCACCGGCGAGGGCAACAGCAAAAAAACGGCCGAGCAGGCTGCCGCGAAGGCCGCGCTCAGGCAGTACGGCGGCCAGGGCGGGCCGGCCCCCAAGGCCCCGGCAGGGGCTTGAGCCCCCTGCGCCCCGCGAAAGGAAATGGCGGCGGGGCGTCATCCCCCTGTCCATTCGGAGGAATGATTGGATGCGTCTTACCAAACTGGAGATATACGGGTTCAAGTCCTTTGCCAAGCGCACGGAGATTGTGTTCCCGCAAAACGTAACGGGCATTGTGGGCCCCAACGGCAGCGGCAAAAGCAACATCGGCGACGCCGTGCGCTGGGTGCTGGGCGAGCAGAGCGCCAAGATGCTGCGCGGCAACAGCATGGCCGACGTGATTTTCAACGGCACCGAAAAGCGCAAGCCGCTGAATTATTGCGAAGTTACCCTGGTGTTTGACAATACCGACCACCAGCTTGCCGTGGCCTTTGACGAGGTAAGCATCACCCGCCGCGTGTACCGCAGCGGCGATAGCGAATACCTTATGAACGGGGCTGCCTGCCGCCTGAAGGACATTGTGGAGCTGTTCCGCGATACGGGCGTTGGCAAGGAGGGCTATTCCATTATCGGCCAGGGCCGTATCGACGAGATTTTGAGCCAGCGCAGCGAGGACCGCCGCGGCATTTTTGAGGAGGCCGCGGGCATTAGCCGCTTCCGCTCGCGCAAGGAGGAGGCCGAGGGCCGCCTCAAGCGCGCGGATGAAAACCTAGTGCGCGTTTTGGACGTGCTTGAGGAGCTTCAAAGCCACCTGACCCCGCTGAAAAAGCAGGCTGATACCGCAAAGGAATACCTCGCCCTTACCGACGCGCTCAAGGAGCTGGACGTGCGGCTTTTTTTGCTAAGGCATGGCAGGCTGCATGCCAAGGAAAACGCCGCCGAGCAGGCGCTGCTTGCCGTAAGCGACGCGGTGCACGAGGCTGAACGCGCCCTTGCGGATGCAACTGCGCGCCGCGAGGCGGGCGAGGCCGAGCAGGAGGCCGTGCAGCAGGCGCTTGCACGGGCGCACGAGGCGCTGCTTGCGCGCAGCGACGCGCTGCACGCCGCGCGCGAGGCGCTTACGGCGGTGAAGAACCGCCTGCAAAGCGGCGCGGAGGCGTTGGAGCGCTTCCAAAGCGAGGAAGAAAGCCTGCGCGCCCGCCTGCGCCTGCTCGAGGCCACCATGAACCAAAGCGGCGGCGGGCTTTCGGAGGCGGAGGCGCTGCTTTCCAAGGCGCGCGACGCGTTGGAAACCCGCAGGGCCGGGCATGCCGACGCTACCGAGAGCGCACAGGCGCTGGAGGACGAGCTCGCCGCGCACAAGGCGCATATTATGGCGCGCATGAACCGCATGCAAAACGTGCGTACCTCCCAGGCGCGCCAAAGCGCCATGCAGCAGCAAATGACGGCCCGGCGCGGGGAGATCAGCCAGCAGCTTTCGCAGGAGGAAGGCCGGGAGATGGAGCTTGCGGGCGCGCTTGCGCAGGCCAGGGAAAACCTTGCGGCAGAGCAGGGCCGCCTGGACGGGCTGCGCGAGGGCGCAGAAAGCTTTGAAAAGAGCACCAAGCGGCTGCTTGAGGATATTTTGGCCCGCCAAAAGCAGGTGCAGGAGGATTTGCAAAGCGCAAGGGCCATCGATACGCGCTTGAAAACCCTCAAGGAATTGCAGGACGGGTACGAGGGGTATCAATACGCCGTTAAAAACGCGCTTACCTATGCGCGCCGCAATCAGCTTACGGGCGTGCATGACGTGGTGGCCATGCTTTTGCACGTGCCGCGCGAATATGAAACCGCCATGGATATGGCGCTTGGCGGGGCCATGCAGAACATTGTGACCCAAACCGAGCAGGACGCCAAGCAGATGATCGATTACCTGCGCAGGAACCATTTGGGCCGCGCGACCTTTTTGCCGCTGAGCACCGTGCGCGGGCGCACGCTCAATGCGCGGGAGCGCGAGGTATTGCGACTGCCCGGGTGCATTGGCGTAGCCAGCGAGCTGTGCGGGTACGACCCCATTTATAAGGACGTGGTGGAAAGCCTGCTGGGCCGCACCGTGGTGGCTAGGGACCTGGACAGCGGCATCGCCATTATGCGGGCGGGCGGGCACGCCTTCCGCCTGGTAACGCTGGAGGGCGACGTGATGCATTCCGGCGGCAGCATGACGGGCGGCAGCATACAGCAAAAGGCGCAAAACCTGCTGGGACGCGAGCGCGAAATGAAGGAGCTGGCCGGGAAGCTTGAGGAGCTTACCGCGCGCGCCCAGGCCGCCCAAAACGAGGTGGCGGATATGGAAAGCCGCCGCGCCGGGGAGAAGGAGCGCCGCGAGAACGCGCAGTATGAGCTGCACCAGCAGGAGATTGCCGTGGCGCGCGATACCGAGCGCCTAAAGAGCGCGCAGGCGGAATACGACGCGCATACGGACAGGCTGGAGAGCCTGCGCGCGGCCATCGCCCAGCTGGATGAAAGCTTGGAGCAGATTTCCGGGGAGCTGAAGCGCATTGAAGAAGAAAGCGCGCGGGAGGAAACCGGAACGGACGAGCTGAACGCCCGCACGGAGGAGCTTTCCGCCAGGCTGGACAAGGCCCGCCGCAGGCGCGAGGACGCGCAGGCGCTTTTGACCGACGCAATGCTTACCCTGCAAAACGCCGAGCACGACGTGGAGCGCATCCAGCGCGACCGCAAGCGCCTGGACGGAGACCGCGAAGCCTGCCAAGGCGAGCTGGAGGCCTTGGCAAAGCGCAGGGAGCAGACCCTTGCCGGGCAGGAGGCCGCAAAGGCCGGGGAACAGGCCGCCGAGCGGGAGATCGCCGCCTGCGAGCAGGGCGTGGAGGAAGCGCGGGAGCATGTTTCCCAAACCGAGCTCAAGCGTGACCAGAAGCAGAAGGAGCTCAAGGAGATCCAGGGCGAAATGGACGCGGCCCAGCAGCTGCTTGGGCACGAAACCGAGCGCATGCACCGCCAGGAGCTGGCGTTGAGCCGCATACGCGCGGAGCTGAGCCAGCTTAACGACCGCCTGTGGAACACCTACGAGCTTAGCTATGCGGGCGCTGTGGAGGCGTTGGAGGCATACGACCGGCGGCGCGAGGGCGACGCGCCCGCGCCGGGCGAAACCCTGGCCGCGGCGTTTGACGAAAACGCGGCCGACGACGAGGCGCGCCGCATCCGCGAGCGCATCCGCGCGATGGGCGCAGTGAACGTGGGCGCCATTGAGGAATATGCTCAAATGTATGAGCGCTTCACCCAGCTGGACGCGCAAAAGACCGACCTGGAGCGCGCCAAGGGCGATTTGCAGGCCCTGATCGCCCAACTGCTGGAGCAGATGGAAACGGTTTTTGTGGGGCAGTTCAGCACCTTGCAGGGGTATTTTGCCGAAACCTTCACCCGCCTGTTTGGCGGCGGCTATGGCGAAATCAGCCTGAGCGATCCCAAGGACCCGCTCAACTGCGGCATTGAGATTATCGTGCAGCCGCCGGGCAAAAAGCGCCAGCTCTTGAGCCTGTTTTCCGGCGGCGAGCGGGCGCTTACCGCCATCGCCATCCTGTTTGCCATGCTCAAGCTCAAGCCCACCCCGTTTTGTATCCTGGACGAGATCGAGGCGGCGCTGGACGATGCGAACATCGGCTATTTTGCGGACTATTTGAAGGAGTTCAGCCAGGACACGCAGTTCATTGTGGTTACGCACCGCAAGGGCACCATGGAGCGCTGCGACACCCTTTTTGGCGTGGCCATGGAGGAACGGGGCGTAAGCAGCATGGTGAGCGTGAACCTGACCGATTATGAATAAGGAGGCATTTGCATGACCGAAAAGAAGGGGCTGTTTTCCCGCCTGCGCGACGGGCTGTTCAAAAGCCGCGAGCATATGGCCGTTGCCATGGACGCGGCGGTGACTGAGCACCGGCCCATTGACGAGGACTTTTACGACGACCTGCTGGACGCCCTGATTTTGAGCGATATGGGCGCGGCCTGCGCCAATGAGGCCATTGAAAAGCTGCGCGAGCGCGTGAAGGCGGAGAAGCTGAAAGAGGCGCAGGAGGCCAAGGCCGTTCTCAAGCAGATTCTGGTGGATATGCTGGAGGTGGAAAAGCCCGCTTTGCACTGGCCCATGGTGATTTTGATGGTGGGCGTGAACGGCGTGGGCAAAACCACCACCATCGGCAAGCTGGCACTGCGCTTCCAGGGCCTGGGCCGCACCATCATCCTATGCGCGGCGGATACCTTCCGCGCCGCCGCCGCGGACCAGCTGCAGGTATGGTCCGAGCGGGCGCGCTGCCCCATTGTGCGCCACAAGGAGGGGGCCGACCCCGCGGGCGTTGTGTTTGACGGCGTGCAGGCCGCCAAGGCCCGCAACGCGGATTTGCTCATCGTGGATACGGCGGGCCGCCTGCACAACAAAAAGAACCTGATGGACGAAATGGAGAAGATACGCCGCGTGATTGACCGGGAATACCCGGAGGCCACGGTGCGCTGCCTGCTTGTGGTGGACGCCACCACCGGCCAGAACGGCCTTACCCAGGCGCGCGCCTTCCGCGAGGCGGCGGGTATCAACGGCATTGTGCTTACCAAGCTGGACGGTACGGCCAAGGGCGGCATTGCCTTCTCCATCGTGCGGGAATTGGGCGTGCCGGTGATGTATGTGGGCGTTGGCGAGGGCATTGAGGATTTGCAGTCCTTTAACGCCAAGGAGTTTGTGGACGCGCTGTTTGAATAACCGCTTCGGTTTGGAAGGAGGCATGCCGCATGATGCTGGGTTCGTTCTATTTTAAGCAAAAGGCGCGCGACGCGCTGCGCGGCAACTGGCAAACGGCGCTGGTGGTCACGTTTTTCGCGGGCGTGCTGTCAACCGCGCTAAGCGTTGTGCAAAGCGTGAGCGTGCCCGACCCGCTGGTGTATTTCAGCTATGGCCAGTACGACCAGTTCTATTTGGAGCTTTTGAAGGTGCCCAACGCCACATGGGTGGCGCTGGCAGCTTTGAGCCTGGTTTCCTTTGTGCTGTCGCCCGCGCTGTCGCTGAGCTGCGACCGCTATTTCCTCCATCGCCTTCAGGGCGAAGATCCGGGCGTGCGCGAGGGCTTGCTGGGCCGCATGGGCATATGGCATAAAGCGCTGTGGCTGCAGGTACTGATGGCCGTCAAAATCTTTTTGTGGTCGCTTTTGCTGGTGGTTCCGGGCATATTGGCGGCCATACGTTACAGCATGGCGCCCTATTACCTGGCGCAGGACCCGCAGCTTACCGCCGCCCAGGCCCTGGAGAAAAGCAAGGCCGTGATGAAGGACAAAAAAATGGCCTATTTTTCGCTGTGCATCAGCTTTATTGGCTGGTCGCTGGCGGCCAATGTGGCGCAGGTATTTTTGATGACGTTTAGCGCCGTTGTGGCGCTGGTAGGCGCGCAGTTTATGCAGCTGGCGATTTCCGTGTACATGAACGCGGCGTGCGCGTCGTTTTTCCTTACGGTGAGCGACGCAAACGGTATGAACGGCGCTAAGGAAGAGATGCGCCGCCGCCTGCGCGAGATGGGCATGGACGAGGACGCTATCAACCAGGCGGGCTTTGGCGGGGAACAAGGCGGCCAATCCGGAAGCGATGAAAACGGAGATGGAATGGAATGAGGCTGTTTCAGCGTAGAAGAAAACCGGCGGCGCCTACGCTGCCCGTGTTGCAGACGGAGCGGCTGGTGCTGCGCGGCTTTGACCCCAACGACGCGGTGGACGTATTTGCCTACGCCAAAAGCGAAAACGTGGGCCCCATGGCGGGCTGGCCGCCCCATCAAACGCTTGAGGACAGCCGCCGCGTAGTGGATATGTTCATCCGCGAGGGCGAGGTTTGGGCCGTGGTGGAGAAGCGCAGCGGGCGCGTGATAGGCTCTGTGGGGCTGCACAAGCGGGCGGGCAGACGCGCAATGGAAGGCGCGCGGGAGCTGGGCTATGCCCTGGGCGAGGCATACTGGGGCCAGGGCTACGGCACGGAGGCGAACAGCGCGGCGCTCAAGTACGCCTTTGAAACGCTGAATTGCCCCATGGTGTGCGTGAGCCATTTCCCCTTTAACCAGCGAAGCAAGCGGCTGATCAAAAAGCTGGGCTTTGTGTACGAGGGCACGCTGCGCCGCACCTGGAAGCTGCCCGACGGCTCCTATACCGACGAATGCGCATACAGCCTGCTCAAGGAGGAATACGAGGCGCAGAAGGGAGGATGCCCATGCCGCCCCTGAAGCCATACAGCGCGGATTTGCCATATAGCTATGCGCCGGGCGTTTTCCCCTCCATGGCGCTGATGCAAAACGCGCCTGAACGCGCCCTGCGCCTGTTGCTGAGCGAGCGCGCGCAGGGGGAGGGCGTTGAAAAGCTGCGCGCCCTGTGCCGCGAGCATCACGTGCGCGAGGAAACGGCCGACAAGGCGCTTTCGCGCATCAGCGGCAAGCAAAACTGCTACGCCGCCGTTGTGTTTGAAAAGTGGCAGAGCGGCCTTGCGCCCGACGGGCCGCATGTGGTGCTGCACCATCCCATGGACGAGGGCAACCTGGGCTCCATCCAGCGTACGCTGCTGGGCCTGGGCATTCCGGATATCGCGGTGATCCGCCCGGCGGCGGATGTGTTTGACCCCAAGGTGGTGCGCGCCACGATGGGCGCGGTATTCTCGCTGCGGGTAAAACAGTATGAGGACTTTGCCAGCTACCGCGCGGAGCATCCGGGCCACGCGCTGTATCCGTTCATGCTGGACGGCGCGGCGCTGCTGGAGGAGGCCTGCCAAAGCGTGCAAACGCCCTACGCGCTGGTGTTTGGCAACGAGGGCAGCGGCCTGCCGCCGGAGTTTGCCAGGCTGGGGCGCGCCGTGCGCATTCCGCACAACGATCAAATCGACTCGCTCAACCTGTCTGTTGCGGTGGGCATAGGGGCGTACGCCTTCGTGCATGCCGCCGGGCGGGGCTGAGGAAAGGAAGGAATAAGCCATGAAGCGGGAATATGAGGCCGTGGCCGGGCAGCTTGCGGGCTGCCTGCGCTATTTGAAGGAGGCCGCGCGCCTGCGCCCCGGCGCGGCGGTGGTGCTTGGCTGCTCCACCAGCGAGGTGGCGGGCGGGCATATAGGCCATAACAGCGTGCCCGAGCTTGGCGACGCGCTGGCCGAAGCGATGATTGAAACCTGCCGGGAGCTGGATTTGTGCCCGGTTTTCCAGTGCTGCGAGCATTTGAACCGCGCGCTGGTGATGGAGCAGGAGCTGCTTGACCGCCTGCGCCTGACCCAGGTGAACGTGATGCCCGTGCCCAAGGCGGGCGGCAGCACGGGGGCCGCGGCATACCGGCGCTTGCGCGAGCCCGCCGTGGCCGCGAGCATACAGGCGGACGCGGCCATTGACGTGGGGGACACGCTGGTGGGCATGCATGTAAGGCCAGTGGCCGTGCCCTTGCGCATGGGCGAGGGCGAAACCAAGGTGGGGGAGGCCCACGTGGCGATGGCCTACTCTAGGCTGCCCTACATTGGCGGGGCGCGCGCGCAGTACCCGGAGAAATAGGGCCCGCGAATAGAAGGCGCAATCCCGCCCGCCCCGCGTCGGTTGCGGCAGCAGGGGTGGCTTTGGCGCTGCTTGCGCCGGGCCGTTTAGGCGGCGCGCGCCTGCGCGGCATTTGCCGCATCGAACCAATGAAAACGCCCCGCGTACCTGCCGCCGTTGGCGGCGTAGATACGCGGGGCGTTTTGCGCCGCAGAAACCAGCGCGCCCGGTTCATCCTGCCGGGCGGGCGGCGTTTTTCTTTGCGGGACGCAGATGGGAGAGCACGGTTGCCGCCGCGCCCACGATGAGGAAGAGATAGTAGGTCATAAAGCGCCACACCAATAGCGCCAGGCCGATAGTGCCGGTGGTGAACAGCCCGCGGTAGAAGATGAGGAAGCCGCCCTCCTGCGCGCCGCTGGCCCCGGGCAGGGGCGTGTAGCTGGCGCTTAAAAACAGCAGGAAGGAGATGGTAAGCAGGTACTGCCAGGGCGTGCCGCTTTCGCCAAAGGCGCGGTATACGCATAGGATAACCGACATCAGCCCCAACACGCTTAGGGCGGACAGGCAAAGCTGGATACAAACCTGCCTGGGATGGCGCGTGAGGCGCAGGAAGCTGGCGTGGTAGGAATCCAGCGTGGTGTGAATGTGCAGCATGGTGACCTCGGGATCCTTAACCAGGCGCAGCTTATGCCCCATGCGCACCAGGAAGCCCGCGACGCGCTGCACCAGCGGCCTGTGAAAGGCCACCAGCAGGATAAGCGGGATGGCGGCAAAATTGATTAGCCAGCCCACAACCACCAGCCAGCGCGCGCCCGAAAGCTGGAGGTTTACAAAGTCCATATTCCAAAGCCACAGCGCGGAGGCCAGGAGCACCACCATAAGCTGGTTGCAGATAAACTTCATGGAAATGCCCGAGGTGCCTATGCCGATGGGCACGCCGTGCTTGTTCATATAGTAAATTTGCATGGGCTGGCCGCCGCTGGCGCCGGGAGTGATATTGCCGTAATAGAAGCCCATCAGCGAGATAAACAGCGTGGAGCGGAAGCGGATGCCGTAATTTTGCTTGCGCAGGAAGTAGTGATAGCCCAGCGCGTCAAACAGCAGATAGGCAAGCCAGCAACCGGCGGAGGCCAGCAGCCAATAGGGATTGAGCGTAAACAGCGCCTCCCAGGCGTTTTCCAGATCGCTGTTGGCAAAGGCGATTACCAGCACCAGCGCCAGGGTGGCGGCGATAAACAAAAAATTGAGCAGCTTGCGAAGGCCTGGTTTCATGCGGGCCTCCTTTCGCCATGCCGGTCAATGAGGCGCTGATAGCGCGCAAGCACGCGCTGCATAAGCCGGTCCCAGGGAATGGGGATGGTATCGCGCGCGCGCGCGCCCACCTGCGCGGCCGTGGGCAGCGCGCCCAGGATACCGTCCGCGATGGATTCCACGGTGTTTTCACACAGGAAGCCGTTTTCGCCATGGGTAACTTCCTCGGCGGAGCAGGTATCCCTCACCAGCAGAGCGGGCGTGCCCATGGCCGCCGCCTCGCGCACCACCATGGGCGCGTTGTCGTACACGGAGGGGAACACCAATAGATCGGCCCGGCGGTACAGCGATAGGGTCGCTTCCCGCTGGCCGATAAAGCCGGTGAAGAGCACGCGGTCCTGCAAGTGAAGGCTGGCGCACAGGGCCTTCAAGCTGGCAAGGTCCTGCCCGGCGCCCACCATGAGCAGCTGAAAATCCATGCCCCGGTCGCGCAGCAGGGCGCAGGCGCGCAAAATGGAGGGCATGTTTTTCTTTACGTCCATCTGGCCTACAAAGATGAGCGTGGGCACGTTATCCCGCAGGGGATAGCGCGCAAGCACGCGATTGTAGGTTTCCTCGTCCACGGTTTGGCGGTCGGTGCCGTTGGGCATGCAAACGATATGGCCCCGGTAGCCATAGCCGCGCAGCACATCGGCGGTGCGCTCGTTCACGGCCCATACCTCGTCGCAGGTATTGTAGAAGGAAACCACGTATTTCAGCGCCAGCTTCGCAAGCGCGCGGGAATGCGTGGCGCGGTAAAAATCGTCGTAATACTTGCTGTGGAAGGTGGCCACAAGCGGCACGCCGCGTTTGCGGGCGATGCGCCGCGCGGCGCGCCCGGCCAGGAAGGGCGTGTGGGCGTGCACCAGGTCAAAGGGCGTGGCCTTGACAGCCCGGCGGTAGGCGCGGCTAAAAGCGGGCACGCCGATGCGGTAGGGCTCGCCGGGAATGCCCACGCCTGAGTATAGCAGGGTTTCACAGCCGGGCGTGGAGGTGTTGGCGCTGTCGCGCGGGGCCACGTACAGGCAACGGTGCCCCATGGCGGAAAGGGTTTGGCAATAGGCGAGCATCACCCTGCCAACGCCGTCCAGCGCGGGCGGATAGGTTTCACAAAATTGGCCGATGATCATGCGGGCCTCCTAAAAAGCAAATGGAACCTACGGTATTATACCATGCCGCGCAAGGTTTTGAAAGCGGTGTGCCAGCATGTAACAAGTTTCTACTTTTTTTCTACGGCAGGGCCGGGTTGCGCGGCGCGGCGGGCTAATGTATACTGGAACGCGGCCTACTTTGATAGCAGGGAGGGGCGAACGTTTTATGGCCAATATTCAGGACCACGCCCGCCAAACGGGCGGCAGACCGCTTGGGGAAAAGCCGTTTGACGCTTTGGACGGCCTGATTTTGACACAGCTGGTGTATATGCCCATGGAAGGCCTGATGGACGGGCCGGACGCACGGCCCACCGTGGCGCAGGCATGGGCCTTTTTGAAGGCGCATGTGGATTATGAGGCGCTGGACGTTTTTCAGCAAAAGCGCTACCGCCTGTTTGAAACCTGCGCCGGGCTTGAGCGCTATGCCGCCTGGCGCATGCGGGACTATGTGAACGAGATAGACCCGCAAAGGGAGATGCAGTTTTGCGCGTGTACGTGGGAATTGCCCGACGGGCGGCGCTATGCGGCCTTTCGCGGCACGGATTTGACCATTGCCGGATGGAAAGAGGATTTGAACATGTCCTTTATGACGGTGCCCTCGCAAAAGGAAGCGGCGGCCTATATTGAGCGCGCGGCAGAGAAGCCGGGCGCGCTTATGCTGGGCGGGCACAGCAAGGGCGGCAACCTGGCCGTGTATGCCGGGGCCTGCGCGGCGGAAGCAGCGCAAAAGCGCATTGATAAGGTATACAGCTTCGACGGCCCGGGCCTGGACGAGAGCACGCTTCACAGCGCGGGCTACCAGCGCGTTAGCCCGCGCGTTGAAAGCTACATTCCCCAAAGCAGCGTGGTGGGCATGCTGCTGCATTACCACCCCGTGTACACGGTGGTAAAATCCACGGCGCTGGGCATATTGCAGCATGACGCCATGACCTGGCAGGTGGAGGACGGGGCCTTTGTAACCCAAAGCGGCCTGGACATGAGCGGCCGAATCACCGACGAGGCCATTCACACCTGGCTTCAGGGCATGGATATGGAGCGCCGCCGCCTGCTGGTGGACACGCTGTACAAGGTGGTGGACGCGGCCCAGGCCGAGCTGGTGACGGATTTGACCGAGGACTGGCGCGAGAGCGCCGCGCGCATATTGGAGGCCATTCGCGAGCTGGATCCCAAGGTAAAGCGCGACGTGCGCAGGATGATTCATTCGCTGTTTTCCAGCGGGGCCAGCGAGGTGGTGCGGCAGGTGCTGCCGCATTTGGCGGGCCTTGGGAAGCCAGCGAGGGACGAGGCGGGAAAAGAAAGGGAATGATAAAGCGCGGGGTGCAGGGGCATCATGCCCCTGCCGGGGTTTGGGGCAGAGCCCCAAGCCCCCACGCGGCAGCACGTGTTCAAGCAAGCAACGCGCCAGCCCGGCATGGGCTGGCGCAGCGGCAAGGGGCGGTTGCAGGGAAATGGCAACGGCTTAAGGCACAAAAAGTGCAAAATGGAATAGAAACCCAGCGGCCCGGCGGAAAAACGCCCGGGCCGCTTTTAATGGTTTTTCAAAAAGGTGTCGATGGTTTGTTGAATGCAGGCTTTTTCATCGGCACGGAGGCCGCGATACCGGGTGAGCATGGCCGCCTCCTGGGCGTTGAGCTGAAAGGCTTCGGTGGCCTCGATGCGACGGCGCACGTCTGTATGGCCGATGAGGTAGTCCACAGAGGTGTTGAAAAAGTCGGCGATGCGGATGAGGATGGCGATTTCGGGTTCGATGTTGTGGTTTTCATATTTGTTGACAGACGACTGGGTGACAAAAATAGCGTCAGCTAAGCGTTGCTGGCTTACGCCACGTTCTTTGCGAAGTTCCTTTAATCGTGGAAGCATCAATTCACCTCCTTATCAGATAGTTTAACAACTATTAGGTATGAATAAAAATCATTACAAGACTTATTGACAACGCCCGATGGGCGTTATATAATCTTATCAGAGCTCTGCTGAATTATTGATTTAGCAGAAATCATGAACAAAGAGGGGGATCATCTTGACAAGAATATGGAGAAAGCTGCTCTTGGTGCCTTTTGCTATATCATTAATGCTACTTCCTTTAAAAAGTGCAAGCACTACAACTCTCGATAAAAGTGCTGATGCCAGCTTTGTGTATCATTTTAACGGAACCCAGGATGCTAAAGGAAATAGCTCAATAGATGTAGACATTGAAATGATATCTGCTCAATGGCCGGAGCTCTATAATTTGCTATGGCCTACTGGTATCATTGGTACTGAATTACCTGAAGGATATAGCTGTAAGTGGTCGTTGTGCCCTGGAATCACTGAGGATGCTGCACATATATTCTATCAGTTTAGTAGGTCAGCTCGTTTCTGTGGATTTGGAACAGCAAAGGAAGATGAGACTCATTTAACAGATAAGGACATCTTTAAAGTAGAAATCCTTAAAGATGGACAGCCTCTGACATATGTTATTTGTCATATGGACAAACTTCTTCACATACCGACGTGGGATATCAGAGAGCCCAAAAAAGAATATGTTTATTACACACCTGGTTTGCCTGTGACAATCAATATTGATCCTGTACCGTCCATAGGCGGGAATACCCAAATGTATTATTTTTGGATGTATGATAGGATCGTAGATGGAGGGTCAGTATTTGCAGATAATTTAACCGCTCCTACTGTTACCTTTATACCGCCTAGTGGTGCGGATGGCTATCGTGTAACTTATGGTGTATCAGTAGCTGAAATACCTGGAACAAGCTGGAAGGGTATGACAGAATATATTCTCGTAGATCAAACCATACATGGGATGCCATCCGACCCAGACACAATTACTGTGCCAACGGTTGAGAGTAAAATCCTTCATTATTCTATTGAAAAAAACAATAGCGTTGCACTGTCACTTCCTGCAGCATCAGGTGTTTCAACTAAAACACTGGTTTACAACTGGTATTCAAGTACAGATGGTGTTAAGTTTAATTTTATTAAATCTACTATTATACCTGAAACGGTGATTTCAAATACAGGAAAAGAAAGCGGTAAAGTATATTATAGTTGTGATGTAGGATATACTGATATGCTTGCTGAGGACTTTATCCCATACAACGTTACCTTTATTGTAGATTTTGGCGATAATGGCGGTTTTGCTCCTGCAGATACAATTATAGTGCCGGCAGTTGAGAATCAAGCACCATATTATACTATCGGCCAAAACGATAGTATAGCACTATCACTTCCTGCTGCCATAGGAGATTCGAACAAGAAATTAGTTTACAACTGGTATTCAAGTGTAGATGGAGTTAATTTCCATTATCTCAAATCTACTATTACGCCCGATACTACAATTTCAAATACTAATAAGGAAAGCGGCAAAGTATATTATAGTTGCGAAGTGGGATATGCTGATATGGCATATGGGGATTTTGTCCCATATAATGTTCTCTTTACAGTAGACTTTGGCGGTAACAGCAATGCTGACGAAGGGACGACCGCCTCCGTTCCCAGAACCGGCGACGAAACCCCGCTTACCGCGCTGTATGTGCTCCTGGCCGCAGCGGCAGCCAGCGTGGGCGTGATCGCCCGCATTCGCCGCAGGCGCAGCGCCTAACCTACAAACAACCGAAAGCCCCAATCGCGGAGGCCGCCCCTATGCCCGGGCGGCCTCTTTGCCTGTTGATGCTCCTTCGCCACGCGCTTTGCGATCATTCCCCCGGCGGCCCCTCCTATGCGCGTGGGAAGCCGCTTATTTCCTATCTTTTTTCTTTGGAAACATTGACATTTGGGCAAAAGCCATGGTATTATGATATGGTTGTCCGCAATATGCGTTTTTTGCATGCCATTCTTGCGCGATAAAGGCGCGGGAACCAAGCGGCGAGGGGCGCGTAACATGGTCAACCGGCAAAGGAGGCGTTTTTGGATGGAGGAACTGCTCAAGCAGGCCGCGAAACGGGTGGCGGGTACCAAGCAGGTGCTGCGCGCCATTGAGGACGGCCGCGCCGCGCACGTTTTTTTGGCCAAGGACGCGGACGGCTTTATCTACCACAGGCTTAACGCCCTGTGCGAGGAAAAGCGCGTGCCGGTTACCGTGGCGGAAAGCATGCAGGAGCTTGGTAAGCTCTGCCAGGTGGGCGTCCCAACGGCGTCCGCCGCCGTGCTCAAGTAAGCGCGGCGTTCCCCAACCGACTATAAGACCGCCAGGGTTGCGGCTGTTTTATAGCATATCAATTCGGAGGTGTTTCCATGCCCACGATCAATCAGTTGATCCGCAAGGGACGGAAAAAGGTTGAAAACAGGTCGACGGCCCCTATCCTGCAGGGCTGCCCGCAGAAGCGCGGCGTGTGCCTTAGCGTAAAGACCACGACCCCCAAAAAGCCTAATTCCGCCCTGCGTAAGATTGCCCGTATCCGTCTGACCAATCAGATTGAAGGTACGTGCTACATTCCGGGTATTGGCCACAACTTGCAGGAGCACAGCGTGGTGCTGATCCGCGGCGGCCGTGTACGCGACCTGCCCGGCGTGCGTTACCACATCATCCGCGGCGCTCTTGACACGGCTGGCGTGGCCAAGAGGATGCAGGCCCGTTCCCTGTACGGCGCAAAGCGGCCCAAGAAGTAAGACGTTTTCCTGCGCTGCTGTTTGCAGTCCATTTCGGAGTGGGCGTAGGCGTGTGCGTTAAACCCCCGCAACCCAACAGGGGCAGGGCGCACGCACACCGCGTGACTTTCCCGTAGGGCGGGAGCGGTCGATGCTGAAGGCCGCCAGAAACCTGTACGCAAGCGCGCTTTGAAAACGCATTCCAAGGCCACAAAAAAATCTTACGTTGTGCTTTGAGCACATTGCGGCGAAAGACCCGCCGCAACGAAGGAGGAAATCAAATGCCCCGTCGTGGATTTATTCCCAAGCGCGAGGTGCTGCCCGATCCCGTTTACGGGACCACGGTTGTGACCAAGCTCATCAACCAGATCATGCTGGACGGCAAGCGCGGCACCGCGCAGCGCATCTGCTACAGCGCGTTTGAAACCGTGAAGGAAAAAACCGGCAAGGACGCGACCGAGGTGTTCAACGCCGCGCTGAGCAATGTGTCCCCCCAGCTGGAGGTTAAGGCCCGCCGCGTGGGCGGCGCCACCTACCAGGTGCCTATCGAAATCCGCCCCGAACGCCGCCAGACCCTGGCCCTGCGCTGGCTGGTGGAATTTAGCCGCAAGCGCGGCGAAAAGACCATGGCCGAGCGCCTTGCCGCCGAAATGATGGACGCCGCCAACAACACCGGCGCGGCCGTTAAGCGCAAGGAAGAAATGCACCGCATGGCCGAGGCCAACAAGGCCTTCGCGCACTACCGCTGGTAATGCGCCGGGGCGCGGGCGTGGCGCCCGCGCCCGGATGAAGAATGAGAGAAAGTCGAATTTGAAAGGAGACCCTCCGTTATGCCAAGAAGTCACCCTTTGGAAAAGGTGCGCAACATCGGCATCATGGCTCATATCGACGCCGGTAAAACCACCACGACCGAGCGTATCCTGTTCTACACGGGTCGCACGCATCGCCTGGGTGAGGTTCACGAGGGCGCGGCCACCATGGACTGGATGGCACAGGAGCAGGAGCGCGGTATCACCATCACCTCCGCTGCCACCACCTGCCAGTGGAAAGGCCACCGCATCAACATTATTGATACTCCCGGCCACGTTGACTTCACCGTTGAGGTGGAGCGCAGCCTGCGCGTGCTGGACGGCGCTGTGAGCGTTTTCTGTGCCAAGGGCGGCGTGGAACCCCAGAGTGAAACTGTTTGGCGTCAGGCCAACAAGTATCATGTGCCCCGTATGGCGTATGTGAACAAGATGGACATCATGGGCGCGGATTTCTTCCGCGTTGTGGAAATGATGAAGGACCGTCTGGGCGCAAACGCTGTGCCTATCCAGCTGCCTATCGGCAAAGAGGCTGATTTCAAGGGCATTATCGACCTCGTTCGCATGCGCGCCGAAGTCTATTACGACGACGAAGGCAAGGATGTGCGCGATGAGGATATCCCTGAGAACCTGCGCGAGATGGCCGAGGAATACCACCAGAAGCTGATCGAATCCGTTGCCGAGAGCGACGAAGCCCTGATGGAGAAGTTCTTTGAGGGCGAGGAGCTTACGGTGGAGGAGATCAACGCCGCCATTCGCAAGGCTACCATCGAGTGCACCATGAACCCCGTGCTGTGCGGCACTTCCTACCGCAACAAGGGCGTACAGCCCCTGCTTGACGCGGTGGTGGAGTACATGCCCTCCCCGCTGGACATTCCCGCCATCAAGGGCGTTGATCCTGACGACCCCGAGAAGGAGATGGAGCGCCATCCCAGCGATAGCGAGCCCTTCGCCGCCCTGGCCTTCAAGATCATGACCGACCCGTTCGTTGGCAAGCTGGCCTTCTGCCGCGTATATTCCGGCATGCTGGAAAGCGGCAGCTACGCCTACAACTCCACCAAGGGCAAGCGCGAGCGCGTGGGCCGCTTGGTGATGATGCACGCCAACCACCGCGAGGAGATTGAAACCGTCTACACCGGCGATATCTGCGGCATCGTGGGCCTGAAGGACACCACCACCGCCGATACCCTGTGCGACGAGAAGAACCCCATCATCCTGGAGTCCATGGAGTTCCCGGATCCCGTAATCCAGGTTGCCATCGAGCCCAAGACCAAGGCCGGCCAGGAAAAGATGACCATGGCGCTGGTCAAGCTGGCCGAGGAGGACCCCACCTTTAAGACCTACACCGACCAGCAGACCGGCCAGACCATTATCGCCGGCATGGGCGAATTGCATCTGGAGATCATCGTTGACCGCCTGATGCGCGAATTCAAGGTGGAGGCTACCGTGGGCAAGCCCCAGGTTGCGTACCGCGAAACCATTCGCAAGTCCGCCAAGGCCGAGGGCCGCTATGTGCGCCAGACCGGCGGTCACGGCCAGTTTGGTCACTGCTGGATTGAGATTTCGCCCGTTGAGCCCGGCGTTGGCTATTCCTTCGAGAACAACATCGTTGGCGGCGTGATCCCCAAGGAGTTCATCGCGCCTATCGACGCCGGTATCCGCGAGGCCGCGCAGAGCGGCATCCTGGGCGGCTTCGAGGTAGTGGACTTCAAGGCGAGCGTCTACGACGGCAGCTACCACGATGTTGACTCCTCCGAAATGGCGTTCAAGATCGCCGGTTCCATGGCCTTCAAGGAGGCCCTCAGCAAGGCGGATCCCTGCCTGCTGGAGCCCATGATGAAGGTGGAGGTTATCATCCCCGAGCAGTACATGGGCGACGTAATCGGCGATATTTCCAGCCGCCGCGGCCGCATCGAGGGGATGGAGGCCCGCATGGGCGAGCAGACGGTACACGCCTACGTGCCGCTGAGCGAGATGTTCGGTTACGCGACCGACCTGCGCAGCCGCACCCAGGGCCGCGGCCTGTTTACCATGCAGTTTGACCATTACGAGGAAGTGCCCAAGTCCATCGCCGAAAAGGTGACGGGCGAGCGCAAGGGCAACTAAGCGTTGTATTGAAGCAGTTTGCTGCTTACAAGCGTAATAACCGTTCTTTCTGATAGGAGGAAAATGACTTATGGCTAAGGCTAAGTTTGAACGCACCAAGCCGCACGTAAACATTGGCACGATCG
>OLGB01002069.1_pt1 | contig 22367 bp, 20 predicted proteins | sample 1605691 | NCBI WGS metagenome assembly OLGB01 (sample SAMEA3888925, study PRJEB22519) | human gut metagenome | biome: human gut; feature: human-associated habitat; material: faeces | place: Denmark | collected 2010 | reverse complement strand
TATCTCGATCCGCCAAGATACCATCCACATAAACTTGACGACTACGAATGAGCTTTTTGACCTGATTGCGGGAACCATAGCCTGCCTGTCCTAATAATTTATCTAAACGCATAGCCCTATTGTACCACGTATGAGCATGCTCTAGAAGATAAAAAAGTCTACCTAAAAAGATAGACTTTTCGCATTATAAACACTTACACATTTACATGGAAGATATGCCCGACCAAGAAAGTCACAAGCATGGTCAAGAGTCCTACTGTCAAGTTACGCAACATCGCTTGTTTAACAGGTGCTTTTCCAAGCTTGGCACTGATATAACCAGTCAAGAGCAAGGTAAGGGCAACCACAACCACTGTTACAGGAATACGGTAAGGCTCTGGGAACAGCATGATAGCTAGGGCTGGTGGCAAGGAACCAACTGAAAAGGCCAGGAAACTAGAGACGGCAGCATGCCATGGATTCGTAATTTCATCCAAATCCACCCCATATTTTTCCTCAACTAAGACCTTAATCGGATTCTTATTGAAGGCTTGATTAACCTTAACTTCAGCTGCTGTTTCGCAATCCCCCTGACTGAGGAAGGTTTGATACAAACTCTCTCTAGCTGCCTCAGGAGAGCGGTCCAAGAGGGCTTGTTCCTTAGCGATAGCAGCTTCTTCGGTATCTTTTTGCGTTGACACACTGACATATTCACCACCTGCCATCGAAAAGGCACCAGCAAAAATCGCTGATAAAGCAGAAATCAAGATGAACCAGATGTTAGATGTCGCACTGGCCACACCGATAACCACTCCTGCAATGGAAATGATACCATCATTGGCCCCCAAAACACCAGCTCTCAAAATATTTAAACGTTCTGCAAAATTCTTATCTTCCAATTCTCTTACTCCTTATTTAGAATGATTCTAAAAAGCATTATAGCAGTTATTTAGAATGATTACAAATAAGAAGTTTGAAAAGTAGAATTTTTAAGGTTTACTCCAGTCACATGCAAATTCCAAAGCTAATAAAGCTACCTTGTCCTTTTCATCCAAGTCCATATGATTCATCAAGTTACGGGCATCCCAATTACCTTCAGAAAGGTGGTCCGCAGCATAGAAGAAGTGGCAGATGTCAACACCTCTAAACTTTGCTAAAGCTGCAACAGCAGAACACTCCATATCCACACAAATGGCTCCTGCTGCCTTTCTAGCTTTGAGTTTACCATTCGTCTCACGGTAAACGCCATCAGTTGTCCAAACCTTGCCTTCCTTATGAGAAATCTGACGTTCATTGAGATAGGAACGAAAATGGTCTAAAACACCCACATTTACCGCAATCTCATCGCTGGCTTCCACATAGTGAAAACTCGTCCCTTCATCTCTAAGGGCATGACTAGGAATAATAATAGAAGTCTCTTTAATATCTTCATCAAGCACCCCACAAGTACCAAAAAGTACAAGTTTATCAGCTCCCAAGACAAAAATATCCTCTAAAATACCCACACAGGCAGAGGCGCCTACAGGTGCATTAAAAATGGCCAACTCATTATCATCAATAACAAGCTTATAAATCGGAATAGCCACATTCGCCATGGATGTTTCATAGATAAGTTCATGGGGAAACATCTCAAGCATTCGTTGAAAGGTCAAACGAGAAAAACAGGATACAGCTATTTTAGGAAAACCTTCAAGAGGCTCATGTAAGGCCTCGGGATTGATAATCGCTTGTCTATTCGCATCAAATTCAGTTAGTAGCATACGTGACCTCCTTAGTTTTAGGAACCATTATAACACAAAAAAATCAGACAAAAAAGAATGGTCTGATTCTCTCACTATTTATTCTTCATTCTCCAAATCGTCTAGTTGTTTTTCAAGACGTCTTCTCTCAAATCTTCCCAATGCAGCGAGAGCCCAATTCACTAAAAAGACAAAGGGAACATATATGGTATAAGTAATTGGCCAAGCCATGAGATATCTAGGATCCAAGGGATTATTATGATAGACATCATGGTTGTACCGATAGTTAGCTGACATTATCATAAGGGTGATAAGCCCAGTCACCAGTAAACAACCTAGGACTGTCATACTCGAACCTCCAAAAGCACTTACAGCAAGACGTTCAGCTCTATAAATAGACCAAATCCATGCTATCAACAATGGATAAAGTAAGTAATTAGCAGAGATGACACCCTTGTTAAAGAGGGAGCCATAGAACAAGCACGCCATTGTCCCGGCAATCATTATGTAATAGCATTCGGCAGCAACTTTATTAGTTAGAGCTTCTTCGCGTTCATCTGTAACCTCATTATTAATCAGTTTGAATTTCATCATCTTTACTTCCTTCCTAATTCTCCCAAAACAGTTGATCCAAGGTCCTGTCCAGTGTCTTGCAAATGGCAATGCATAAGGCTAGGCTGGGATTGTACTTTCCGGCTTCAATCAAACCTATGGTTTGTCTTGTTGCACCTACCGCTTCTGCCAAGTCACCCTGGGTCATATCATGCTCTGCTCGAGCTGCTTTTAAGCGTAAATTCTTTGCCACATGCCCCCTCCTTTTCATCTTATCTGATATTATCGTCGACATTGATTAGGTTCACCATCTGTTTTCATCTTAATTATACACTATATATTTCTAATTGCAATATATATATGTCATTATTTTAGAAATAAATTGCAAAATAAAAAGCCGAGATCCCTCTCAGCTTCTTCACTATTTAAACTTAAGCAGGTGTTACATCCAAGCTTTCACCAATTGCCGCAAGACGTTCGACAACTTCTTCTTGGCTCAAACCATTTTCAGAGACATAACGGTTGCGTGGGTGAACACGGCATTCATGTGAGCAGCCACGGAGGTATTTATCTTCATTTTCCTCTGAAGCAAGGATACGACGGTTACAGAATGGGTTACCGCAGTTAACATAGCGTTCGCAAGGCGTCCCATCGAACCAGTCCTTACCGACAACGACAGGATCTACATGGTTGATGTCAACGGCAATACGCTCGTCAAAGACATACATCTTACCATCCCAAAGCTCTCCTTGAACCTCTGGATCTTTACCGTAAGTCGCGATACCACCGTGCAATTGACCAACATCTTTGTAGCCTTCACGGACCATCCAACCTGAGAATTTCTCACAGCGGACACCACCAGTACAGTACACAACCACACGCTTATCCATGAACTCTTCTTTATGGTCGCGGACCCATTGTGGCAATTCACGGAAGTTGCGAATGTCTGGACGAATGGCTCCACGGAAGTGACCAAGGTCATACTCATAGTCGTTACGTGTATCGAGGACAACAGTGTCCTCATCTAAAAGGGCGTCTTTAAACTCTTTTGGTGACAAGTAGGCACCCGTTGTTTCAAGTGGATTGATGTCACTGTCAAAATTATCATCCTCTAAGCCAAGGTGAACGATTTCCTTCTTGTAGCGAACAAACATCTTCTTGAAAGCTTGCTCCTCTTCCTCATCAATCTTGAACCAAAGGTCCTCCATCCCTGGAAGGCTGTGAACATAGTCCATGTATTTTTGAGTGGTTTCATAGTCACCAGAAACCGTTCCATTAATTCCCTCGTCGGCGACCAAGATGCGTCCTTTCAGACCGATTGACTTACAGAAAGCCAAGTGGTCAGCTGCAAATTGCTCAGCGTTTTCAATGGGAAGGTATTTATAATAAAGCAATACTCGAATAGGTTTTGCCATTGTATGTCCTCTTTCTTTATGAGATATCTATATCTGTTGTTTGATAGTCAAAGTCAACTTAACTATTATAGCGCTATCAAAGAGGGCTAGGCAATTGATTTGCTTGGAAGTGACTTTTCACAAAAGAAAAAGGCTGAGCGCCAAATGGCTCAACCTGTTTTTTTCTATAACTTTCTGATTACCTAACTCGCATCTGCTCGACTCATGTTTTCTCCTACAATTTCGCAGCAGCAGCCTCATCTAAGATAAGAGTCACGTCTGGATGATGTTGCAAGACACTAGCTGGCACTTCCTCTGTCACTGGCCCCTTGACCATCTTGAAAATGGCATCTGCCTTCTTGTCACCATAGGCAAACAAGATAATCTTCTTAGCAGCCATAATAGAAGCAATTCCCATTGAAATAGCCTTCGTAGGGACTTGATCACGACTGGCAAAGAAACGGCTATTGGCTTCAATGGTGCTATCAGTCAAGTCGACCACATGAGTTTGACTATCAAAAGGCGTACCTGGCTCATTAAAACCAATATGCCCATTACTTCCAATTCCTAGGATTTGCAGGTCAATAGCATGGTGTGCCAAGACATCATCGTAATCCTTAGCCGCCTGCTCCAAGTCCTCAGCCATGCCGTCAGGTAAGAAGCTCTCCTTAAATGGCTTAGCATCAAAGAGTTGAGCCTTCATAAAGGCATGATAGCTCTGCTCATGGTCTGGTGCTAGTCCAACATATTCGTCCAAATTGACGCTGTAAAGCTCTGAAAAATCCACGTCGCTTTCAACCATCTCTTGGTAAAGGGCGATAGGGGAACTACCTGTCGCCAATCCCAATGTCTGAGCACCCGCTGCAAGGCTCTCTTTAAGAAGATCAAAGGCAACTTGGCCTCCCTCAACTTGATTCTTAACTAAAATCTTTTTCATTCTATTCACCTCGATATTGGTATATACCATTTTCTTTATTATCTCTTTTTTAACCTTCCTGTCAAGCGTTTTCACTTGATAAGTTTAATGACTGTCGCCCTATATCGTGCTATAATAAAAAGGCTGAAAATTTTTAAACGAGGAAAGAAATGAATACAAACGATTTTGATTTTGAATTACCAGAGGAACTGATTGCCCAAACCCCATTGGAACAACGTGACGCCTCTAAACTCTTGGTCATTGATCCTGTAACCAAGGAAATGACTGATACCCACTTCGACCACATCATTGACCAACTTAACCCTGGCGATGCCTTGGTCATGAACAATACGCGCGTGCTTCCTGCCCGCCTCTATGGTGAAAAGCCTGATACCCACGGCCATGTGGAATTTCTCCTTTTGAAAAATACCCAAGGCGATCAATGGGAAGTTTTGGCTAAGCCAGCCAAACGCCTTAAAGTAGGTGCTAAAGTCAGTTTTGGGGATGGACGCTTGACTGCCACTGTCACTGAGGAACTGGATCATGGCGGCCGTATCGTAGAATTTAGCTACGACGGTATCTTCCTTGAGGTTTTGGAAAGCTTGGGCGAGATGCCATTGCCACCTTATATCCATGAAAAATTGGAAGACCGCGACCGTTACCAAACGGTCTATGCCAAGGAAAATGGCTCTGCCGCTGCTCCAACAGCTGGTCTCCATTTCACTCCTGAGTTACTTCAAAAGATTGAAGCTAAAGGCGTAAAATTGGTCTACCTCACCCTCCACGTTGGACTGGGAACCTTCCGACCTGTTTCTGTCGATAATGTCGACGAACATGAAATGCACTCAGAATTTTACACCCTCAGCCAAGAAGCGGCCGATACCCTCAATAGTGTCAAAGCTGCTGGAGGTCGCATTGTTGCAGTAGGGACAACCTCAATCCGAACACTGGAAACAATCGGCAATAAATACAATGGCCGACTCCAAGCCGACTCAGGATGGACCAATATCTTTATCAAACCAGGCTACCAATTCACAGTCGTAGATGCCTTTTCAACCAACTTCCACCTTCCAAAATCAACCTTGGTAATGTTGGTTTCAGCTTTTGCTGGCCGTGAATTCGTCCTTGATGCCTATAAACACGCCGTCCAAGAACGCTACCGCTTCTTCAGTTTCGGAGATGCCATGTTCGTCACACGACGTGCTGAGAAATAATATTGATTTTGAGACTTTTCCCTATAGGAGAAGTCTCTTTTATTGATCTCCACATTCAGAAAAAATCCACCAATTATGAACTGATGGATTTTTTGTTTATTTCTCCGCAAACTGGCTATTATACAAGTCGTAATAGAAACCTTTATCTGCAAGGAGGGATTCATGGTTCCCTTGTTCGATGATTTGACCATCTTTAAGGACCAAAATCTTGTCTGCTTCTTGGATAGTTGACAAACGGTGGGCAATGACAAAGCTTGTTCGACCTTGCATAAGAGTCTTCATGGCTTTTTGAATCAAGAGTTCCAGACGGGTATCAACCGATGAGGTTGCCTCGTCCAAAATCAAGATTTTAGGATCAGCCAAAAGCGCACGCGCAATGGTCAAAAGTTGCTTTTGTCCTAGTGAGATATTACTTGATTCCTGGTTCATTTCCATATTGTAACCACCAGGTAGTGTACGGATAAAGTGATCCACATTGGCTGCCTTAGCAGCTTCAACAATTTCCTCGTCAGTTGCCTCAAGATTACCAAAGCGAAGATTTTCCTTGATAGTTCCTTCAAAGAGCCAAGCATCCTGAAGCACCATACCAAACTGTTTACGATAATCCTGACGAGACAGGTTACGGATATCATGACCGTCAACCGAGATAGACCCGGCAGTCACATCATAGAAACGCATGAGAAGGTTGATAATCGTTGATTTTCCGGCACCGGTAGGACCGACAATGGCCACCATTTCACCAGGATTAACCTCAAGATTAAAGTCACGAATCAAAGGTTTATCAGCCACATACTGGAAGTCCACATGCTTAAAGCTAACTTGGCCAGTCAAATCTCCTTCTAGTACTTCAGTAGCATCATTAGCCTCGTCTGGTTCATCCATCAGTTGGAAAATACGGTCCAAGGAAGATTTAGCACTCTGCAATTGTCCAGCCAACTGAGTCAAGTTCTGAATAGGTTGGTTAATCTGCCAAACATACTGAACAAAGGCCTGCATATTACCAATCGTCAGGCGACCAGCCAAAACTTGCAAACCACCTAGAACAGCAACAATGAGATAGGTCAAGTCAGATAAACCATTAAGGAAAGGCATCATGAGGCCTGAAATGAAATTGGCCTTAAAGCCCACCTTCTGAAGGTCTTCCGTGATTTCTTTAAAATCATCCAAGGATTTATCCTCACGCCCAAAAAGCTTAAGTACATTGAAGCCAGTCAGATTTTCCTGAACAAAACCATTAAGAGTACCTAGGGCATCAGCCTGCTGTTTAAAGTAGGGCTGAGACTTAATCATGATATAGCGGGCACCAAAGAATGTAATCGGAATAGTGATGACAACTATAGCTCCCAATTGAAGATTAAGGTAAAGCACTGTTCCAATAACCAAGGCTAGAGTAAAGACGGCATTAACAACCTGCAAGAATGACTGCTGCAAGGCATTAGATACTGTCTCGACGTCACTGGTAAAGCGGCCTAAGAGGTCCCCAAACTGGTGCTTATCAAAGTATGACACTGAGGTACGATTGATTTTCTCGGTCATCTCATTTCGCATATCTTGAACCGTTGCTTGCACAGCATTGGTCATGAAATAGTTGGAATAATAGGCGGCCAACTCATAAATAAGACCACGCAAGAGATAAACAACCAGAACCAAACCAACATAGGATACATTGATATGAGCGCCTTCCACACCTTTGATGATGGCCAGCGTATTTTTAGTTAACTCGGTAATAGCTAAACCAATGACCACTGGCTCAAGGACACTCATGATGACACTAACAATTTTCAGGAAAATGGCTAGGTAAAGTGGGAAACGATAAGCCTGCAAGTAGGACCAAAGGCGGCCAAAACTTGAGGAATGATTTGTTTTCTTTTTATTATTCTTCATTTCGACCTCCTTCTAGTCTTCTGTAAGACTCTTTTGATTCAATTGTGAATTAGCAATTTCACGGTAAATCTCATTGCTTTCCATAAGCTCTTCGTGACGGCCACGACCAACGATTTCACCTTCATCCAAAACAATGATTTGATCAGCATCCATGATAGTTCCCACACGTTGGGCTACAATCAGGACTGTCGCATCTTGAGTCACTTCTTTTAGACGACGGCGCAAGGTCGCATCAGTCTTGTAGTCCAAGGCAGAGAAGGAATCATCAAAGATGTAAAGGTCAGGACGTTTAACCACAGCACGTGCAATTGACAAACGCTGCTTCTGTCCCCCAGAAAGGTTGCTACCACCCTCAGCCAAGTGAGAATCATAGCGTTCTTCCTTACTTTCGATAAATTCCTTGGCTTGAGCCACATCAGTAGCTTGATTCAATTCTTCATGACTGGCATTTTCCTTACCATAACGGATATTTTCACCGATGGTTCCTGTAAAGAGCAGGGCTTTTTGTGGAATAAAGCCTATCTTACGACGAAGAGCCTTAAGATTATAGTCACGAACATCCACACCATCAACAAGAATGCGTCCAAGTGTCACATCATAAAAGCGTGGAATCAACTGCACAAGTGATGATTTTCCTGAACCCGTAGATCCAATAAAGGCAATGGTTTCACCGGGTTTAGCCTTGAAAGAAATATTGTGTAGGACAGGACTCTCAGTTTCACCAGGATAAGCAAAGGTCACATTGTCAAATTCCAAATATCCCCTAGTCTCGGTTTCTGTCACGCCATCTTCATTTGGATTGATAGAAATCGGCATGTCCATAATTTCCTGCAGACGTTCACTAGATACCGCCGTACGAGGATACATGGTAAAGAGATTGGCTAGGAAAAGGAAGGACAATAGTGCATGGAAGCTGTACTCAATAAAGGCAACCAAGTCACCGATTGCTAAAGTCCCAGAACCTAATGGCTCAAGAGCAAACCAAACAATTGCCACAATCATGGCGATGATGATTTGCACAAAAAGTGGCTCAGTCAAACCAGTTAATTTAAAGAGCTTGTTTGAATTATCCGCATAGACAGCATTTTCAGAAGCAAACTTCTTCTCTTGAAAATCTTCTCTAGCGAAAGCTCGGATGACACGAAGTCCAGTCAGATTTTCACGAGCATACTGGTTAATCTTGTCGAGAGTTGCCTGTTGCTTCTCAGAAAGCGGACGTGTTTTTACCGCTACATACCAGACTACTACGGCTAGGAAAGGCAAGGAAATTGCCACAATCCAAGCCAAAGATGGACTTGTCGTCAAAATTAAGAAGACACTGGAAACCATCATCAGAGGAGTAATGACACCCATCTTAAGAATCTGTTCTGCAAATTGCATGAGAACAAAAGCATCAGATGTAATACGAGTTACCAAAGAGGATACGCCAATCTGCTCGTACTCATGGTGGGAATACTCCTGAAGCTTAGCGTAAATGTCATTACGCATGACCTGCACCATTGTGGTCGTCAATTTACTAACCGCATAGGACAAGAGCACACGACCAACAATCCCAGTCAAGACCACACCGAACATGACCCAAGCATAGGTATAAAGCTTGTCAGCATCTCCACGGTTAATCCCCTCATCAATCATTTTGGCAAGAACCGTCGGCAGACCTAAGTTAGCAATAACAAATAAAATAGCCGCCGTAAAATTCATTGCTAGCCACTTAGGATAACGCCTAAGATAAGACCAAATATAAGCCATAAATTTCTCCTTTTCTTTTTAGCATTTACCATGCCTTTAAGATTTTTATAGTTATTGACAACTACTAAAGCCGTAAAAGACACAGAAAAAGGGCGTGACAAGCACGCACATTACCTACATTCTAACAAATGAAAATATTAAAAGCAATAGAAAAAACCAGAGCTTATGCCCTGGTTTTCTTTATTAAGCGACTTGAGTCGTTACCTTATTATTTAAGAGTAACTGAAGCTCCAGCTTCTTCAAGTTTAGCTTTGATTTCTTCAGCTTCAGCTGCAGCAACACCTTCTTTAATAACTGATGGTGCACCGTCAACGATAGCTTTAGCTTCTTTAAGACCTTCGCCTGTGATTTCACGTACAACTTTGATAACGCCAACTTTTTTGTCGCCTGCAGATGTCAATTCAACGTCGAATGAATCTTTAGCAGCACCAGCGTCAGCAGCACCAGCTGCAGCAGCAGCTACAGGAGCAGCAGCAGTTACGCCAAACTCTTCTTCGATAGCTTTTACAAGGTCGTTCAATTCAAGGATTGAAGCTTCTTTAATTTCAGCAATAATGTTTTCAATGTTCAATGCCATTGTGATTTCCTCCAAATGTGTTTTTTAATATAGTATTTTAAACGTAGCTTAGGCTACGAGTTGTGAAGATGGGCTTACGCAGCACCGTCTTCTTTGCTTTCTGCAACCGCTTTGACAGCGTATGCAACGTTGCGCACTGGCGCTTGAAGTACAGAAAGGAGCATAGAAAGCATACCTTCTTTGTTTGGAAGTGATGCAAGAGCGTTGATTTCTTCGACTGAAGTAATCGCACCGTCAACAACACCACCTTTGATTTCAAGAGCTTCAGCGCCTTTAGCAAATTCGCTAATAACTTTTGCTGGTGCGATAACATCTTCGTTCGAGAATGCTACTGCAGATGGACCAACGAAAAGTTTTTTAAGGTCTTCAAGACCTGCTTTTTCAGCTGCACGGCTCAAGATAGAGTTTTTGATAACTTTAAATTCAACGCCTGATTCACGAAGATTACGACGAAGAACTGTATCTTGGTCAACTGTAAGTCCACGAGAGTCAACAACAACGATAGATGCTGCTGCTTTCATTTTATCAGCGACAATAGCAACTTGTTCAGCTTTCTTAGCAATAATAGCTTCACTCATTAGTAGTTTTACCTCCGTTTTTATTTTTGGGCTAGGCACAAAAAAATCGTACCTAAACCTAGACACGAAAGTACAATACGTTACAAAAAAAATAGTTACGTTTTGTGCCTCGGTTGGATGTTTATGAGTTTAACTCCCCAACTGTCTTAGGTCAGTTTTTTCAAACCTCATATATAATACCATGACCTAAATCAGACGTCAAGAAAAAAATGCAAATTTTTTTATTTTTTTCTCTATCTTTTTTGAAAAGCATAAAACCTCTCAAAATCTAAAGATTTCAAGAGGTCATGTCTAATCATATCTGAGTGCTTCGATAGGATCGAGTTTTGAAGCTTTATTAGCCGGTAGGAGACCAAAGATAATTCCCACAGCTGCTGAGAAGGCGATGCTTCCCATGGCTACGCCAAGAGAGACTGTCGCTTTAAGCTCCATGGCATTCCCGATTGGTCCAACGACTAGGGCCGCAAAGCCCAGCCCAATCAAACCTCCCAGAATGGTCAAAACCATGGACTCAATCAGAAACTGTGTCAAGATTTTACGACGTGTAGCGCCTAAAGCCTTACGAAGACCAATCTCTCGTGTCCGCTCAGTTACCGAAACCAACATGATGTTCATAACACCGATTCCACCAACTAAGAGTGAAATCCCAGCAATAGCTCCGACAACGGTGGTAATGGTTCCAAAGATTGTGTTCACCTGATCTAAGGTCGAGCTCATATCTGCTGCCTTGTACTCCCCGTTATCATCTTGGGACAACTGGGTCAAGCGTTTGGCAGCATCCTTAGCGACACTACTACTATTTTTCACATCGGTCACATGGAAAAAAATCTGTCCAATAGCATCGGTATTATTTTCAGCTGCTAACTGGGTATTGGCCACAAGAGCTGTTCCAATTTCACCATAGGCACCGATTGCTGTGTCTTTATTCTTATAAACACCAATCACACGATAATCATTGTTCCCAATAGTAACCACTTGGTTAAGGGCATCCCCATTCGTCTCAAAGAGTTTTTTAGCCACCATCTAATCAATGACAATAACTCGTGAAAAGTTTTTATAATCATTGTCTTGCAAGGAACGTCCTGTCAACATCTCTAACTTTTTAGCTTTAAAGTAGCCCTGGCTGGCACCTGTGATATTAACATTCTTCACAGTCTTTTTCTGGAGGGAGATAGAGGAAGTTAGGCTGTTAGTCACAAAATAACTATCAATACCAGGTGTCTGCTTAGCCACTTGCTCCAACCAAACTTCTTTAACCGGTTTGGTCGGTTGTGACAAGTCCGCATAGGCAGGATCTAGCTCCTCACCCTTGGCTTCATAGTAGACTTGGACCGTATCCTTGTCACCTGTCACACTATCGGTAACACTCTGACGCATCCCATTTCCTAGACCCATAATGAGTACGACAGCAGCAACACCAATGATAATCCCCAACATAGTCAGGAAGGACCGCATCTTGTGTGAACGAATAGAACTAAGAGCAAATTTCCAATTTTCCATTCTTACCTCCTAGTCAATCCGAACGCTGTCCGTTGTGTCTTGGGTGATTTCCCCATCACGGATAACAATCTTACGTCGGGCATAATCCGCAATCTCAGGTTCATGGGTAACCATGACAATGGTCTTTCCTTCACGGTTTAGCTGGGTTAAGAGATCCATAATCTGGGTTCCTGTCTTGGTATCAAGCGCACCCGTAGGTTCATCCGCCAAAATGATTGCCGGATCGTTAGACAATGCACGCGCAATAGCCACCCTCTGCTTCTGTCCACCAGACAGCTCTGACGGCAAATGATGGCTACGTTCTGACAAGCCGACTTTTTCCAAGAATTGTTGTGCCCTTTGCTTACGTTCACGTGGCGATTTCCCCGCATAAATCAAGGGAAGCTCTACGTTCTTTTGGGCACTTAACTTTGGCAAGAGAAAAAACTGCTGAAAGATAAAGCCAATCTGGTCATTTCTTACCTTGGCCAAACGATTTTCAGAGAGATCAGCCACATCCTCCCCCTCGAGTTGATAGGAACCTGTAGTTGGTTGATCAAGAAGTCCAATAATATTCATGAGGGTTGATTTACCTGAACCAGAAGGGCCCATGATTGCCACGAAGTCACCTTCATCAACTGATAAGTCAATCCCCTTAAGGACCTGCAAGGACTCCTGACCATTTTTGAAAGACTTGGTGATGCCTTTTAAGACCATAAGTTCTGGCTTAGTCACTAGACTTCACCTCTTCTCCACTAGTCTCTTTTGATTTTTTGCTATCGGCATCTGTCACATCCTTCAGGGTCTCGCCATCCTTGAAGGATTTTTCGGCCTTGGTGATAACCTTTTGGCCTTCTTTTAGTCCTGAGGCAATTTCTTGCTGCTTAGCATCTGCATTACCAAGTTTGACCTTGACTTGCTTGATTTTTTGACTCTCGTCATCGTAAACCCAGACGTAGTTGTCAGAGCCTTTCTTGGTCACAGCAGTTACTGGAACTAACAGGGCATCATCATCTTTGGTCACTTCAAGAGATACATTGAAACCTTGCTTGAGCTTACCGATTGGACTAGTCAGTTGAACCTTATATTCATACTGGGAGCCTGTCTGTCCTGAATTGCTAGATGTCCCCGCTGACTGACTGGCATTTTGCTTAGGATAATTGGAAACGTAGCTAACTTTCCCTGTCCAAGTTTGATCTGGGTATACTTTGGAAGTAATCTTAACCTTTTGACCTACTGAAATATTTGGAATGTCATATTCTGTTAAGGTCCCTTGAATCTCAAATTGGCCTTCACTGGTCACATGAACTAGAGTCTGGCTCTCTTTTGAAGCAGGGTCCACAGAGTCCGCAACTTCTACGACTGTCCCATTAGCATCTGAAACAATGACTGTTTGGTTTAGGACGTCTTGTGCCTTTTCTAGCTCTGATGCTGCGTTAGCAACAGCATCATTATAATCTTGCAAGGTTTGGTAATTACTTGCCTCGGTTTGCTGACGCTGTTGAGGGCTAACGGTAGTCGTCGAATCATCCTCATCCGAATCACTACTTGTTTGTGCCGAAGCTGCAGGAGCTGTTCCATACTGTTGGAAATAATTACGGTCACGAACTGCCTTATTATAGGCACGGCTAGCCGTATCATAAGCCGCTTGGGCTGAGGTGCTATCATATTGGACCAATTGCTGACCAACGCTAACTTCCTCACCAACAGAAACTGTCACTGTGGCATTGCGTCCAATGGTATTATCAAAATAAACGTACTGTTCCGACTGAGCCTTCACCATGCCAGTCAGAAGGGTGGACGAGGCCAACTGCCCCTTGGTTACCTTACTTGCTGTAGGGGACTCGGAAGCCTTATCATCTTTGCCACCACCTGCAAAAAGGTTAAAACCTAGGACCAAAAGGACAAGGAAGCCAATTCCTCCAATGATCCAAACTCTTTTTTTATTTTTAAATAACTTTGGACTGATTTTCTTTCGCATAAGTCTCTCTTTTCTTTTGTATCATATAAATAAAACAATTGTAATACTTTTAACTTTCAGTGTCAATGGCCTTCGCTTAAATCCATAAGACCATAGTGCAGCTTTTGATTGGGACGAACCTGGCGTTCGAACCCTAGTTCCTCAAAAACGGTATCTCGAAAATGTGCCTTGATGATAATTTTTTCTCGTACAACACGCTTAGCCTCATTTAGCCATTCTTCAGTCAGACGACTGCCATTAGCTAGAGGTTTGATAGCTTGTAGATTTTCCGATTCCTTGATAGTCTCTGAAAACATAGGATCGGCATAAATGATATCAAAAGAGTGATCAGCCTGGGATTTCAAAAAGGATAAGCTATCGCTCTTAATGGTCTTAATAGAACGCATCGCTTTTTCAAGCTGCTTGTCATCTGTCTGATAAGTGGCCAGACCACGAGAAACCACCTGAAAAATCACTTCTTGACTCTCAAGGGCAGTCACCTTATTTCCCGCTGCCGCCATAACTAGACTATCGGAAGCCAGACCCATGGTCGTGTCGAGAATAGACTTGGAAGACGGACCCAAAAGATTGACTAGAGCATCGTGTGGTGCCTTAATCCTAAGAACTGCTGTATCTGGATGAAAGGATAGCTCACTGCCATCCGCATTGACAAAAGACAATCTGTCTTTATATAGAAGATAAAAAGCTCCAAATCGCTCTAAACATTTTGCCAAAGATAACTTGCGACGAGGCTGATAGTCAGCTCCTAGTTCGTTAGCTAATTCTTGGGCACGCGCAATCAAGGCCTCATTTTCACGTAAAGATGTGGTAATAATCATGTTACTAGTATAGCAGAATCTTAGGAAATAAAACCATAGTCTTAGCTTTCATTTGCATTTGTTAGCTTACATTTGTGTAAGAAAAAAAGCCCCAGCAAGGCTGAGACTCAGAACATAATTAAACTATTTTTAAATATGAAATAGATTTTGCGAACCTAGTAAGCTTATACCGAGACTTTTCGCAGTGATAAAAACGTCTGAAAAGATTAGTTTCAGGCGTTCGGAAGTTTTGAGACTTTCGGCTCAAAACTTAGTCATGGAACTTCGCAGAAGGTCGCTGACGTCCGTCATCACTTAAGAAAAGTCTCAAAAGAAAACTTTGTCTTCAATAAAAAAGCCCCAGCAAAGCTGAGACTCTATTTCATGATTAAATAGATTCTGTTGTAAAGCTACGGCTTTCAAGCACACGCACCATAGCATCTGCTGTATCAAGCGCTGTGAAGAGTGGAATTCCTGCTTCAATAGCTGAGCTACGGATAGCTGCTCCGTCTTCGTCATAAGTACGTTTGTTACCAACCGTATTGATGATAGCTTGCGCTTTACCTGTACGAACGAGGGCTGGAATGTCGTTATCGTCATTTTCCCCCAATTTGTTAACAAGCGTTGCGTGAACCCCATGTTCATTCAAGAACTTAGCTGTTCCCTCAGTTGCGTAGATACCATAACCGATAGCATCGAAGCGACGTGCCAAATCAAGGGCTTCTTCTTTAGTATCATCATGAATAGTAAAGATAACATTACCAAAGGTTGGCAAGTGAAGATAAGATGCTTCAAAAGCTTTGTAGAGCGCTTTTTCAAGAGTCGCATCTGTCCCCATAACTTCACCAGTTGATTTCATTTCTGGTCCAAGGAGGCTATCTACCTTAGCCAATTTTGTGAATGAGAATACTGGTGCTTTGACATGAACATGGTTGCTTTCTGGGTAAAGACCATCTTTGTAACCTTGCTCAGCCAATGATTTACCAAGAATCAAGTTTGTAGCAACTTGAGCCATTGGGATATCAGTAACCTTAGACAAGAATGGTACGGTACGGCTAGCACGTGGGTTAACCTCGATAACATAGACCGTTTCATCCTTAATAACAAACTGAATGTTCATCATACCGATACAGTTAAGACCAATAGCCAAGCGTTTAGTGTAGTCAGCGATAGTCTCTTGGATTTTCTTAGAAAGGGTTTGTGGTGGGTAAACTGCCATTGAGTCCCCTGAGTGAACCCCTGCACGTTCGATGTGTTCCATGATACCTGGAATCAAGACATCCTTACCATCAGAGATAGCATCCACTTCACACTCACGTCCAATGATATAGCTATCAACAAGGACTGGGTGGTCTGGACTTGCCTTAACGGCTGTACGCATGTAAGAACGAAGGTCATCTTCATTTTCAACGATTTCCATGGCACGTCCACCCAAAACGTATGATGGACGAACAAGAACTGGGAAACCAATCTTACGAGCCGCTTCAACTGCTTCTTCTTCATTTGTCGCTGTTTGTCCTGGTGGTTGTGGAATGTCCAAATCTTTAAGGGCTTGTTCAAAGAGGTCACGGTCTTCGGCACGGTCAAGGTCAGCAACCTGTGTACCCAAGATTTTCACACCAGCTTTAGATAATGGCTCTGCCAAGTTGATAGCTGTTTGTCCACCAAACTGAACCACGACACCCTTAGGTTGTTCCAATTCGATAACGTTCATCACGTCTTCGAAAGTCAATGGTTCGAAGTAAAGTTTATCTGAAACTGAGAAGTCTGTTGAAACCGTCTCAGGGTTAGAGTTCATGATGATAGCTTCGTAACCTGCAGCCTGGATAGCTTTTACAGAGTGAACTGTCGCATAGTCGAACTCAACCCCTTGTCCGATACGGATAGGACCTGAACCAAGAACGATGACAGATTCTTTATCAGATTTAATTGATTCATTTTCCCACTCGTAAGTTGAGTAGAAATACGGTGTTGATGACTCGAACTCAGCCGCACAGGTATCGACCATCTTGTAGACAGGAACAATGTTATTTTCCAAACGTGTCGCACGTACTTGGTTAGCTGTTTGATTCCAAAGATCAGCAATCTTACGATCAGAGAAACCGTTACGTTTAGCTTCTTTCAAAACATCAACATCGCCTACGTGAGTAGCCAATTCTTGTTCCAATTCAAAGACATGGAGCAATTTGTCAAGGAAGAAGATATCAATCTTAGTCAACTCTGACAATTCTTCAATAGTGTATCCACGACGGATGGCTTCAGAAAGGTAGAAGAGACGGTCGTCTTGAGCTTTGACAATCTTTTCAACCAAGGCATCGTCTGTGACGTCCGCAAGCTCAGGCATTTCATTGTGGTAAACACCGATTTCAAGTGAACGGCAGGCTTTAAGAAGTGACTCTTCGATGTTACGACCGATAGCCATAACTTCACCTGTTGCTTTCATTTGAGTACCAAGACGACGTTCACCGTGTTCAAATTTATCAAATGGGAAACGTGGAATCTTAGCAACCACATAGTCAAGAGCTGGTTCAAACATAGCATAAGTTGTACCAGTGACTGGGTTAATCATTTCATCAAGTGTCAAACCAACAGCGATCTTGGCTGCCAATTTGGCGATTGGGTAACCAGTTGCTTTTGAGGCAAGGGCTGATGAACGTGATACACGAGGGTTTACTTCGATAACATAGTACTTGAAGCTATTAGGGTCAAGAGCCAACTGTACGTTACAGCCACCCTCAATTTTAAGGGCACGGATAATCTTCAAGCTGGCATCACGAAGCATTTGGTTTTCAATATCTGACAAGGTTTGCGTTGGGGCAAATACGATTGAGTCCCCTGTGTGGATACCAACTGGGTCAAAGTTTTCCATGTTACATACCACAAGAGCATTGTCTGCGGCATCACGCATAACTTCGTATTCGATTTCCTTGAAACCAGCGATAGAACGTTCAATCAAACATTGTGTTACTGGTGACAATTTCAAGCCATTTTCAGCGATTTCACGAAGTTCTTCTTCGTTGGCACACATACCACCACCAGTACCACCAAGGGTAAAGGCAGGACGCACGATAACTGGGTAACCAATTTCTGTCGCAAAGGCAACTGCTTCTTCAACCGTATTGACGATTTCAGATTCTGGAATAGGTTGTTCCAAATCTTCCATCAATTGTTTGAAGAGGTCACGGTCTTCGGCTTGGTCAATGGCAGACAATTTTGTTCCCAAAAGCTCTACTCCAAGCTCATCAAGAATACCAGCTTTTGACAATTCCATGGCCATATTCAAACCAGTCTGTCCACCAAGTGTTGGCAAGAGGGCATCAGGACGCTCTTTACGAAGAATACGTGTGACAAACTCAAGCGTAATAGGTTCAATGTAAACCTTGTCTGCGATTTCTTTATCAGTCATGATAGTCGCAGGGTTAGAGTTAACAAGAACAACACTGTAGCCTTCTTCTTTCAAAGCCAAGCAAGCTTGCGTACCAGCGTAGTCGAACTCAGCAGCCTGACCAATGATAATAGGACCAGACCCGATAACCATAATTTTTTTAATATCAGAACGTTTAGGCATATTTAAGATACAAAGGACGACCAGAAAGCGCTAGGATTTTAGGCAATCGTTGCAGGATGCCAGCATCCAAAACGATTGTTCTAAATTCCGAGCTTTCCGTCCGTGTTCAGTTTAAGATAATATTTTTAACATGACGCTTTTAACTTAATAAGGAATCTGTAACTCCTTGTAATCAAAGCAAGCATCACTAAAACTGAAAACAATACAGTTTAATTAGTCTCTTTAACTGAATACAAGTCCTTAATTCTCCTTTCTATTTGACAACTCTCTGGTTGTCATTAAATAAGGTAGTAGACTGGGGCGAACAAGAGTCACACCCCACTATAGTCACTAGACAGTTGCAATTAACGACGTGCTTTTTCGGCTTGGAAAGCATCAATCAATTCCAAGAACTCATCAAAGAGATAGCTAGCATCGTGTGGACCAGGTGCTGCATCTGGGTGGAATTGCACTGAGAATGCAGGGAAGTCACGGTGACGAACACCTTCAACTGACTTATCGTTAATTTCTTCGTGTGTTACCATGAGGCAATCTGGAAGTGACTCACGGTCAATGGCATAACCATGGTTTTGGCTTGTAAAATCAACACGACCAGTCGCAATTTCACGAACCGCATGGTTAAATCCACGGTGACCAAACTTCATCTTGTAGGCCTTGGCACCATTAGCCAAACTAAACAACTGGTGACCCATACAAATACCAAAGATTGGAATTTTACCTTGGATGCCACGAATCATATCAAGTGCATACGGTACATCTTCAGGGTTACCTGGACCATTTGACAACATCACACCATCTGGATTAAGGTGGAGAATTTCTTCAGCAGTGATATCATGTGGCACAACAGTCACGTTACAATCACGTTTTGAAAACTCACGCAAGATAGAGTGCTTGAGACCAAAGTCAACCAAAACGATATTTTTACCAACACCTGGTGCTGGGTAGGCTGTCTTAGTTGATACCTGCTCAATATTATTCGTTGGCAAAACAGTCGCACGCAATTGATCTTGCAAGTGCTCGATACTGTCACCAGGACTGGCCAAAGTGGCTTTCATGGTACCGTGTTGACGGATAATCTTAGTCAAGGCACGTGTATCAATACCAGAGATACCAGGGATGTTTTTCGCCTTCAAAAACTCATCCAAGGTCATTTGGTTACGCCAGTTGCTGGCACGACGGCTAGCCTCTGACACAACGACACCCTTAGTCGTTGGCTTAATTGACTCATAGTCGTCACGGTTAACACCGTAGTTACCAACAAGTGGATAAGTAAAAGTCAAAATTTGACCATTGTAAGACTGGTCTGTGATAGATTCTTGATAACCTGTCATACCAGTATTAAAGACGATTTCACCCGTCACATCCACATCAGCACCGAAGGCCTGACCTTCAAAAATAGTGCCGTCTTCCAAAATAAGTAAACGTTTTGCCATTATAGTAAATTGTTCCTTTCACTAAGATACAAAGGGCGTTAAACATCTGAATGAAAAGCAAATCCAACAGAGAAGCTCCAGCCTCTAGGAAGATTTGTCTCTTTTCAAAGATTTAGCCCATGTTCTTTTTCGTCTGATTCTCTCAGGAATCGGTTAACGTTGTTTACGCTTTGCCATTTAAAATAGCTTCAATAATTGCCATACGGACAAAGACCCCGTTTTGCATCTGAGCAACGATACGAGCCTTAGGTGCTTCAACCAGACTATCAGCAATCTCCACATCACGATTAACCGGAGCAGGGTGCATGATAATCGCCTGATCAGCTAACTTGGCATAACGTTCTTCAGTCAAACCATAGAGAGCATGGTAGTCTTCTTTTGAAAATCCTTTGTCATTCCTATGACGTTCGTGCTGAACACGAAGCAACATGAGTACATTCAAGTCCTCAATGACGTCGTCAATGGCCACATGCTGACCATAAACATCAAACTCATTCGAGTACCACTCTGCAGGACCAGCAAAATAAAGCTGAGCTCCCAAACGCTTGAGAATCTGCATATTTGACTTAGCGACACGCGAATGCGTAATATCACCTGCAATACAAATCTTAAGATTTTCAAAGGTTCCAAACTCTTCGTAAATGGTCATCAAGTCAAGCAAACACTGACTTGGGTGTTGCCCTGAACCATCACCACCATTGACAATAGAGGTCTGAATAGTTCTACTATCAATCAACTGCTTGTAGTAATCGACTTCCGAGTGGCGGACCACACAGATGTCAACGCCCAAGGCAGACATGGTTAAGATCGTATCATAGAGGGTCTCACCCTTGTTCACCGAGCTAGTTCCAGCATCGAACTCAATCACATCCAATCCAAGTTTTTTCTCAGCCACTTCGAAGGACTTGTGTGTTCGTGTTGAATTTTCAAAAAAGAGATTGGCAGCGAAATACTGTCGATCCAGCTGGAAATCAGCTCTGCCATTTTTAAAATCTCCACCTCGACGAATCAGGCCCAAGACCTCTTCATTCGTGAGGGTTTCCATTGTCACCAAATGTTTCAGTGACACTTTTCCATCTGCAATCGCCATAGTTTTTCCTTTTAAATTGATTGACTAATCTTTGCTACCTTTTTTAGGATCTGGCAAAATTTGGTAAAGCAAGATACCAAGAATGGTTGAACTTGCCACACCCGTAATTTGAAGACCACCAAGGTCAATCATCAAACCACCGATACCAGATACCAAGATAACACTAGCAATCAAGAGATTCTTTTTATTATCAAAATCAATCTTATGTTCAACTAAAATTTTCAAACCGCTAGCAGCGATAACCCCAAAGAGGGCAATAGATAATCCGCCCAATACAGGAGTTGGAATAGAATGCAAGAGTGCTGATAGCTTACCAATAAAGCTCATCAAGACCGCAATCACTGCTGCGCCCGCAATAACGTAAACTGAGTAGACCTTACTGAGGGCCATAACCCCAATATTTTCACCATAAGAAGTTACCGGAGGAGCTCCAAAGAACCCAGCGATAATCTGTGCCAAACCATCACCAGTAAGGGTGTGGTCAAGTCCTGGATCTTTGAAGTAGTCACGCTCAGTCAAACTGTTTAGAACCATGACGTGACCAAAGTGTTCGGTCATCGTCACAAAGGCAATCGGAGCCATGGTCAAAATCGCACTTGGATAGAGCTTAAAGCTATAATCCACAAATGGAATGTCAAAGTTTGGAACTTGAATCCAATGTGCCGCCGCTACCTCTGAGAAATTGATAAAACTATGTCCTGTCAGCAAACCAAGAACCGCTGAGAAAATATAGCCCACAATTAAACCAAGCAAAATTGGGATGACACCGACAATCTTCTTGCCATACATGTTAAAGAGGATAACCGCAAAGAGAGTGACCATCGAAATCAATAGAGCATAGATACTATAGCTTTTATTTAAAGTTGTCGCATCATTGACTGCATTGGCTGCAAGGTTCAAACCAATCACCATGATAATGGGACCAACCACGATTGGTGGAAGGACCTTATCAATCCAGTCTTTACCCGCATACTTAACAATCAGAGCCACAAGCAAGTAAACCAAACCACCAGCCATGGCACCTTGAGCGACCGCTGCAATTCCATCAGTCTTCATAAGTGTCTGCATAGCCGCAATATAGGCAAAACTAGAACCCATGTAAGCTGGAATTTTGTACTTGGTCACCGTCAAGTGAGCCAAAGTTCCCAAACCAGATGAGAAAAGAGCAATAGCGGGATCAATCCCAACCAAAATCGGCACAAGCACCGTCGCACCAAACATGGCAAACAAGTGCTGGAATGACAAACCAACCAATAAACCAGGTTTTGGCATATCATTCACATCATATTTAACATCATTCACGATCGTAAAAACCTCCTAAAATTAAGATGCGACAAGCTATGGCTGAACAAAAACGTCTACCTTCGATGACCGAATCATAAGGGAGTGCTCATGCTCCATCATCGACGATTTCTTTTTCATCAAACCACTTTTCAA
>OLGB01002063.1_pt1 | contig 22407 bp, 16 predicted proteins | sample 1605691 | NCBI WGS metagenome assembly OLGB01 (sample SAMEA3888925, study PRJEB22519) | human gut metagenome | biome: human gut; feature: human-associated habitat; material: faeces | place: Denmark | collected 2010 | reverse complement strand
TGCATGTGTTAAGCACGCCGCCAGCGTTCATCCTGAGCCAGGATCAAACTCTCAATAAAATGGTATCTATACACAGCCTTTCAGCTATGCACAAATCACTTCATTGAGCTAATCTCTTAGCTTCAAAGAATTCTTGACGTTGCCCCCAAGCTGTTAAGCTTAGGACAACCTTGAAATAGACTCCCGACTAAACTCTCGTCCAGCCTGAAGCCCACTTCTGGTGCTTCGTGTTTCTTGTCACGTTGTTTAATTTACAAGGTACACGCCATATTTTTCACGGCTCATACGCTCCCGCCTCTTGGCGAGTGCCCGATTATCATACCAAAGCCGCCGGAGAATGTCAAGAACTTTTTTGCTGTTTTTTGAAAAGTTGTTTATGTAAACTAAAGTCCCGCCCCCGGCAGCAACTTGCCGTGGGGGCGGGGCCTGGATGACGCAACACTATATTATGTGGTTCAGCTCAGATACTTCCCCAAGACCTGCATAAAGAGGTCGATGTCCAAGGGCTTGGCGATATGGGCGTTCATGCCGTTTTTCAGCGCGGCCTCCTTATCCTCCTCCATGGCGTTGGCGGTCATGGCGATGATGGGGATGGTCTTGACGTCCTTGCGGGACATGGAGCGGATGGTGCGGGTGGCCTCGTAACCATCCATGGTGGGCATTTGCACGTCCATCAGGATGGCGTCGTAATACCCCTCCGGCGCGCGGGTCATCATCTCCACGGCGTCGGTGCCGTCGGGGGCGGACTCCACTTCAAAGCCGGTCTCCTCCAGAATAGACTGGGCGATCTCCCGGTTGAGTTCATTGTCCTCTACCAGCAGCACTCGCTTACCGCTAAAGTCCGCCTGGGTCCAGGTGACCTCTGGCTTCTTCTCGCCCAGGTCGTTGGCCGCGAGCAAAACGGATTTCAGATCAGACATAAAGAGGGGCTTTGCGCAGAAGGCGGTCACGCCCGCCGCCTTGGCCTCCTCTTCGACCTCGGTCCAGTCGTAGGCGGTGAGGATGACGATGGGCGCTTCGTCGCCGATGGCGGCGCGGATGCGGCGGGTGACCTCGATGCCGCTCATTTCAGGCATCTGCCAGTCGATGATGTAGGTATGGTAGGAATCTCCTTCGTTGTAGGCGCTCTTGGCCCGGTGGACCGCCTCCCGGCCGGAAATGGTCCACTCCGCCCGCAGACCGATCTGGCCCAGCATCCGGCTCACGCTCTCGCAACTGTCGCAGTCGTCGTCCACCACCAGAGCCCGCAAGCCCTGGAGTTCCTTGATCTCGGCGGCGTTTTTCTCCACGTCCTGGAGCTTCAAGCTCAGCTCCACCCGGAACTCGCTGCCCTTGCCCTTTTCGCTCTGGACCGTGATGGTGCCGCCCATCATCTCTACGATGTTCTTGGTGATAGCCATGCCCAGGCCGCTGCCCTGGATGCCCGACTTGGTGGCGCTGGCCTCCCGCTCGAAGGGCTCGAAGATATGCTCCACAAATTCGGGCGACATCCCGATACCGTTATCCTTGACGATAAACACATAGTCGCCGTAGCCCCGGTGGAAGGTGGTCTGCTGCTGGATGCGGAAGCTCACCGTTCCGCCGGCGGGGGTATACTTCACGGCGTTGCTCAGCAGGTTGACAAAGATCTGGCTGAGCTTCAGGCTGTCGGTGATCACGTCTTCGTTGTTGACGTCAAAGGTGTCGATAAACAGCTCCAGCTTCTTGGCCTTCACCTGGGGCTGGATGATGTTCACCAGGTTGTGGGTCAACTCGGAGATGTTGCAATCCTGCTCCTGGATCTGGATCTTACCGCTTTCGATGCGGCTCATGTCCAGGATGTCGTTGATCAGGCTGAGCAGATGGTTACTGGAGGACAGGACCTTTTGCAGGCAGTCCTGGACCTGGCCTTTGTTGTCGATATGGGTGACGGCCAGGGTGGTAAAGCCGATGATGGCGTTCATGGGGGTGCGGATGTCATGGGACATATTGGACAGGAAGGTGGTCTTGGCGTTGTTGGCGTGCTGAGCCTGCATCAGCGCGTCCTGGAGGGCCTGGGTCTGCTCGCGCTGCTTTTGGACCTGGACGGTGATATCCTTGGACACCACCATGACCATGATGTCCCCGGTGGCATCGTCCTTGGCCATAATAAAGGACTGGCGCACGCAGATGGGCTGATCAGGCAAAATATTGCCCCAGAAGTCCACCACCACCTCGGCCTCACCCTGCTCAAAGCGGGTCTTCAGCCGCTCCGGGTCCACCACGGCGGCGTAGTCCTCCACGGACTCCTCCAAGATCAAGGCCCGCCACTTCTCAAAGTACTCCGACGCGGCGCAGGGCGCGGACAGCCCCACACGGTCCAGAAGCGAGGTCTGCCTCCCCTCCAGCTCGCAGATCACATCCTGCCCGATCCGGTCCTGAGTCAGGTTGAACTCAAAGGTGCTGAAGGCGGTGGAGGTGATGGCGATGCGGTACTGACGCTCCTTGCGGTTGGCCTGGGCCACCTCCGCCTGGGCCGCCAGCTCCTTTTCTTTCAGGTCGGTGATGTTCTGCCGAAGGATCATGGCCTTGCTGACCTGTCCGTCCTCCCGCCGCTCCAGGCAGACGATATTGATATGCTCCCAGGTAGCGCCGCTGCTGCGGTCGAGCTTATATTCATACTGAACGTCGCTGGTCTGCTCCAGGTCCCGGATGATGGCCTCCTGGGAAAACTGCTGGGCAAAGCGCTGGCGGTCCGCTTCACTGCTCAGGTAGCCGCACAGATAGTCGGCAAAGTTCTCGTAAGGCCCCGAGCGGTCCAGTCCGTCCCGTTCCGGCGTCGTCCCTGCCAGGAAGCGATAGGTCCCCTCCTCCAGGTCTACCAGGGTAAAGCGGGAGAAGAGGGTGGTCACGCCGCTGATGACGTAGCCCATCTCCTTGTTTTCCCGTTCCAGCTTCCGGCGGTCCTTGGTAGCGCGGATCACCAGGAAGAGAATGTAGAGTACAAACAGACCGATCAGGACCGTCTCCAGATATAGGCCTGTGCGGTTGGCATTGCCGACCATAGTGCTGGTCACGCTCTGGGGGAAGGTCTGGACCAGGATATACTCCGAGCCCGGCACACGGAACACGCACAGGTTGTCCGTAGAGGTGCCCTCGCCACTGAGGAAGCCCCCCTCCTCCGCCTTGCCCGCGAAGATATCCCGAAGGCCCTGGGCAGCCTCCGCGTCGATCACCTTCTCAGCAAACAGCGTATCGGGCAAGAAGCCCTCATGGCCCTCCCCGCAGGAGGACGCAAACGCCTCTCCCCGGGCATTGCAGAGATAGACCTGCGCCGAAGCCCCAAAGTAGCTGGTCTGCAGCATATTCTGCAAATACGCCTCCGCCCGGTAAAGGCCGGTCAGCACGCCGATGATCTCTCCGCTATGGTGGACCGGGGCGTAGAATACCATGGTCTTCTGTCCCTCTCTGCCCACCTCGTCGTTCACCACATAGCCGCTCTCGCCCTGCATGCCCTGGATATAGTATTCCCGGTCCGCACAGTCATAGGTCTGGCCACTGGAGGTCAGGTTGATACCGTCCCGGTCCACAAAGCGGATGGCGTCGAACATGGCGTTCTTTTCCATCCCCGCCAAAAGCGCCGTGGTCACCTCCGGCTCGCCTTCTCCGGTGCCCAAAAGATAGGCATAGTTGCGGATGCGAAGCAGGGTATTATCCAGCTCGCTTTGGATGCGCAAGCTCATCTGCCGAGTGGAGTCCATGGCATAGTTCAGGTTCTGCTCCTCGATGCGGTGGCTGTTGGCAACGGTATACCATTGGAACAGTGCCAGGATAGCCGCCAGCAACAGCACAATAATCACAACATTTTGCCATGTTTTTCTCTTGGGTGTACGCATGGGCAAAAGCTCCCTTCTTATCGCTCAGTCGGAATCATTTTAACATCATGGTTGAAAAAAGTACAGTCCTTTTCACATTTTTGTCAAATATCCCGAACATCGTAGGGGGTGGTCTGATAGACGTAGTAGTTGAGCCAGTTGGTATAGAGGAGCTGAGCGGCGGAGCGCCATTGGACCACGGGCGCTTTTGTCGGGTCGTCGCCGGGGAAATAGTGCCGGGGGACGGCGATGGGCAGGCCCTTGTCCCGGTCCCGGCGATACTCCAGCTCCAGCGTCTCCGGGTCGTATTCCGGATGGCCGGTGAGGAAGAACTGCCGGTTATCCTGGCTTTTGACAGCGAAGACTCCCGCCTCCTCCGACACCGCCAGCAGCTCCAGCGCGTCTACGGCCCGGACGTCCTGCTCCCACACCTCGGTATAGCGGGAGTGGGGCACGTAAAACACGTCGTCAAAGCCCCGAAACAGCGGTGAGTTGGGCTTCAACACCCGGTGGGCAAAGATGCCGAAGAGTTTTTCACTCAGGGCATGCTTGGGGATACCGTAGTGGTAGAATAAACCAGCCTGGGCACCCCAGCAGATGTGGAGGGTGGAGTGGACATGGGTCTTGGACCAATCCATGATAGCGCACAGCTCGCTCCAGTAATCCACCTGGTCGAAGTCCAGATTCTCCACCGGCGCGCCGGTGATGATCATCCCGTCATATTTCTTGTTTTTTATTTCATCGAACGTGGTATAAAAAGTCTCCAGATGGCTGGGGTCGGTATAGTGGCCCACATAGCTGGCCGTCTGCAGCAGCTCCACCTGGATCTGCAGCGGCGTGTTGGACAGCTTGCGCAGCAGCTGGGTCTCCGTCACGATCTTAGTGGGCATCAGATTCAAGATCAGCACCTTCAGCGGCCGGATGTCCTGATGAAAGGCCCGGTACTCGGTCATGGTGAAGATATTCTCCGCCTCCAAAAGCTCTCTGGCTGGCAGCGCGTCGGGGATCCGGATGGGCATACGCAAGACCTCCTTGCAGAAACTCGCTCTACATTATAATGTATCTTTCCTCCGCGCGCAAGAGCTACCTCTCCTCCACGCCGCCCCAGCGGTCCGCCCAGCGCTCGGTGTAAAAGGCATAGTAGGACGTGCCCCGGCGCATCCGACGGCGCTCCAGGACTGGCAACCCCGCCCAAATCAGGGAGGGCAGGCCGATCACCGGCAGGTAGAACGGCCCCAGGGCCAGAGATTGAAGACTGTGGCCGTACTCATGCCGAAGCAGCCGCCGGTCGCTCTCCTGGGGCAGGAAGATGAAATAGCCCAGAGACAGACCCCTTTGGAAGGGCCAGCGGGTCACAAAGGTTCCGCCCTGGCGCTCCCCGCCGGGATCCTCCAGGCTCCGCCAGCACAGGGAAAGATATACCAAAGCGCCCAACAGCGTCTGGGGCAGCCCCCAGGTCCATTGGAGCAGAGTGAAAAGCGCTCCCATGTCCTCTCCCCCTTCTCCCACGCCGCTATTTATATAAAGGTATCATACCAGATATTTTCCCCCATTTCAAGCCAAAGGGCGCCGCATAGCGCCCCCTCGCCCTTCGCATACTAAGAAAAACAAGGAGGAGGACCTTGCCATGACGCAGACCGATCCCACCCAGCCCCAGGAGGACAGCGACGACCGCTCCCAGCAGCTCCAGGACATCATCGACCTGGGCTCATCTACCATTCGGACCGCCCGGGGGACCATCCACACCCTGACCATCGTGGGGCAGATCGAGGGCCACCAGCTGCTGCCGCCCAGCGCCAAGTCCACCAAGTACGAGCACGTCCTGCCCCTCCTCGCCTCGGTAGAGGAGAGCGACGAGGTGGACGGGCTGCTCATCTTGCTCAACACCGTAGGCGGCGACATTGAAGCCGGCCTTGCCATCGCCGAGCTCATCGCGGGGATGCGCAAGCCTACCGTGTCCCTGGTGCTGGGCGGCGGGCACTCCATCGGCGTGCCCTTGGCGGTGTCGGCCAAGCGGTCGTTCATCGTCCCCTCGGCGGCCATGACCATCCATCCGGTGCGCATGAACGGCATGGTCATCGCCGTGCCCCAGACCTTTAGCTATTTCCAGCGCATCCAAGAACGCATCATCGAGTTCGTCACCGCCAACTCCGGCATAGACAAGCAGGCCTTCACCCGGCTGATGATGGCCACCGGCGAACTGGCCGCCGATGTGGGCAGCGTGATCTACGGCCAGGAGGCGGTGGAGCTGGGCCTCATCGACCGCATCGGCGGGCTCCACGACGCCTTGGACTGTCTCCATGAGATGATGGAGGCGGGTTCTCCACAGGTGTGAATAATTTTTTTGGAAAGAATGCCGATTCGCTCTTGACGAGGCCCATTGCGGGCTGTATAATATGTACAAAGTTGAGGTAAAATATTCCCTTTGCCGCAGTCATTTTGCCTCAACAGAACCCAAACCAGCAGGCAAAGGCTCCGGCTTTTGCCGGTCAGGAGGCACCCCATGGAGCAAAGCAAGCACAGATTTCCCCACTTTACCTCCGGCGACGAGGTGGCGGCCTATACCTTCCTGGGCTCCCATCCCGAGGGCGACGGCTGGACCTTCCGGGTCTGGGCGCCCAAAGCCAAGGCGGTGTCCCTGGTGGGCGACTTTAACGGCTGGGACATGAACAGCCACACCATGTTCCCCTTGGGAGATGGCCTGTGGGAGGTCCATGTGGCCGGTCTGCAGCAGTACGACATCTATAAGTACGCCATTGTCGGCGCCGACGGCCAGGTCCACATGAAGGCCGACCCCTACGCCTTCCACGCTGAGACCCGGCCGGGCACAGCCAGCAAGCTCTATGATCTGGCCGGCTACAAGTGGGGGGACAAGGCCTGGCAGGACCGGAAGGCCAGGACCCCCGTCTACGACCAGCCGCTGAACATCTACGAGGTCCATCTGGGCTCCTGGCGGCGGGGCGAGGAGGGTCGGTTCCTCTCCTACCGGGAGATGGCCCAGACTCTACCGGGCTATGTGAAGGAGATGGGCTACACCCATGTAGAGCTGATGCCCATTACCGAGCATCCCCTGGACGCATCCTGGGGCTATCAGGTCACCGGCTACTTTGCCGCCACCAGCCGGTTTGGCACCCCCCACGACCTGATGCACCTGATCGACACCTTCCACAAAGCGGGTATCGGCGTGATCCTGGACTGGGTCCCCGCCCACTTCCCCAAGGACGCTTTCGGCCTCTACCACTTTGACGGCACGCCTACTTACGAATACGCCGACACCCGCAAGGGCGAACATAAGGAGTGGGGCACCCAGGTCTTTGACTACGCCCGCAACGAGGTCCGCTCCTTCCTGTTCTCCTCGGCCAACTTCTGGATGCAGGAGTACCACATTGACGGCCTGCGGGTAGACGCGGTGGCATCCATGCTCTATCTGGACTACAACCGCCAGGGCGGGGCGTGGTGCCCCAACAGCTTTGGCGGCCATGAGAATCTGGAGGCGGTGGACTTTCTTCAGAAGCTCAACACCCATATGTTCCGCCTTCACCCCGGCTGCTTGATGATCGCCGAGGAATCCACCGCCTGGCCCAATGTGACAAAGCCCGTGGCCAAGGGCGGTCTGGACGGCGGTCTGGGCTTTAACATGAAGTGGAACATGGGCTGGATGAACGACATTCTCCACTACATCCGGCTTGACCCCTACTTCCGCCAGTATAACCACCACGATATCACCTTCTCCTTGTTCTACGCCTTCTCGGAAAACTTCCTGCTGCCGCTGAGCCACGACGAAGTGGTGCACATGAAGGGGTCGCTCCTCAACAAGATGCCCGGCGACGACCCCCAGAAATACGCCGGCGTCCGGGCCTTCTATACTTACATGCTCACCCACCCGGGCAAGAAGCTGACCATTATGGGCACCGAGCTTGGCACCTGGAGCGAGTGGCACTACGAAGGGGAGCTGGACTGGTTCGTGCTGGATCAGGACAGCGAGGACGGCCTGCGCCACCGGCAGACCCACGCCTTTTTCAAGGCGGTGAACGCTCTCTACCTCAAGACCCCCGCCCTTTGGGAGCAGGACTACTCCTGGGAGGGCTTCCAGTGGCTGGTGCCCGACGACAACAATAACAACATCATCGCCTTTACCCGCACCGACAAGAAGGGCAAGTGGGTGATGGTGGTGTGCAACTTCTCCCCGGTGATGCATGAAGACTACCGCATCGGCGTCCCCGTGGCCGGAGAGTACCAGGTCACCTTCTCCACCGACGCCTTTGAATTCGGCGGCATGGACCGGGCCAAGAAGGGCGTTATCAAGACCGCCGGAGACCCCATGCACGGCCAGGAGCAGAGCGTGTCCCTCATCGTGCCGCCCATGAGCGCCATGGTGCTGGAGTGCACCAAAAAAGCCCCGGCCAAAAAGGAAAAGGCCGCTTCGGCTGGAACAAAAAAGGCAACCGCCAAAAAGGCCGCTGCCTCCACCGCGAAAAAGCCCTCAGCAAAAAAGGCCCCGGCTAAGAAAGCCGTTGCTTCCACCGCAAAAAAGGCCGCGAAAACTACCAAGAAGGATGTGAAGAAGCCGTGAAAAAAGAATGTGTGGCCATGCTGCTGGCCGGCGGACAGGGAAGCCGCCTGAAGGCCCTCACCCGCCATGTGGCAAAGCCCGCCGTCCCCTTTGGGGGCAAGTACCGGATCATCGACTTCCCGCTGTCAAACTGCGTCAATTCCGGCATCGACACCGTTGGCGTCCTCACCCAGTACCGTCCCCTGGAGCTGAACTCCTACATTGGAAACGGCGAGCCCTGGGACCTGGACCGCTCCGACGGCGGCGTGCACATCCTGCCGCCCTACCTGGGCGAGAATGAAGAGGGCTCTTGGTACAAGGGCACGGCCAACGCCATCTTCCAAAACATCAACTTCATCGACCAGTATGACCCCGACTACGTGCTGATCCTGTCGGGCGACCACATCTACAAGATGGACTACGCCGATATGCTCCTCCAGCATAAGCGCACCGGCGCGGACCTGACCATCGCCGTGCAGGAGGTGCCCATGGAGGAAGCCTCCCGCATGGGCATCATGAACGTGGACGGCGACGACAAGGTCTACGAGTTCGAAGAGAAGCCCAAAAAGCCCAAGAGCAATCTGGCCTCCATGGGCATCTACATCTTCACCTGGGCCAAGCTGCGCAAGTACCTGATCGACGACGAAAAAGACGAAAAGAGCTCCAACGACTTTGGCAAGAACATCATCCCCACCATGCTGGCCAAGGGCGAGCATCTGCACGTCTACCGCTTCGCGGGCTACTGGCGGGATGTGGGCACCATCGACTCGCTGTGGGACGCCAACATGGATATGCTGGCTGTGGACAACGGCATCAACCTCTTCGACGACGATTGGCCCATTTACGCCCGCACACCCACCCAGCCGCCCCACTATGTGGGCTCGGACGCCAAGATCTCCCACTCTCTGCTCACTGGCGGCTGCTCGGTAGAGGGCGATGTGGAGCACAGCGTGCTCTTCCACTCCGTCACCGTAGAGCCCGGCGCCAGCGTGAAATACTCTATCCTCATGCCCGGCGCGGTGGTGAAGGCCGGCGCCAAGGTGGACTACTCCATCGTGGCTGAGGGCGCGGTCATTGAGACCGGCGCCGTGGTGGGCTCCAAGCCTACGGGCAAGGAGGACTGGGGCATTGCCGTGGTGGCCGGAGGCGTAACGGTGGGCAAAAAGGCCCATGTGGCCCCCGCCGCCATGGTCACGAAAAACGTAAAGGAGGGCGCGAAGGCATGAATAACCTCCATGGACTTGTATTCGCCTATCGGTCCAACAAGGACCTGCGGGAGCTGACCCAGCACCGCAACACCTGCTCCATCCCCTTTGGCGGACGCTACCGCCTGGTGGACTTCACCCTCTCCAGCATGGTCAACGCCGGTGTCACCGACGTAGGCCTCATCGTCCACTCCAGCTATCAGTCTTTGCTGGACCATGTGGGCTCGGGCAAGGACTGGGACCTCTCCCGCAAGCACGGCGGTCTTCGCATCCTGCCCCCCTTCGGCTATGCCGACGCCATCTCCAGCGACTACTATGGCCGCATGGACTCCCTGGCGGGAGTACGCTCCTACCTGGAAAACATCCGGCAGGACTATGTGATCCTGGCCGGCGGCGACCTAGCCGCCAATCTGCCTATCCAGGACATCTACGAACAGCACCTGTCCACCAAGGCGGACATCACCACCGTAGTCACCTGCCAGAACATTGGCGAGCCCCGGTCGTGCACCTACCTGTCCTCCAATCCCGACGGCCGGGTCACCGATGTGTTCGTCCACCCCAAGAGCCCCATGGGCTGTGAGTCCCTGGAGGTCTACATTCTCTCCAAGCAGCTTTTGCTCAGCGTGGTGGACCACTGCACCACCCACAACATCCACTCCTTCTCCGAGGGCGTGATCCTGGCCATGAAGGACCGACTGCACATCCACACCTATGAGTTTGGCGGCTATGTGGGCCGGTTCCACACCGTGGGCGCTTACTATGAGCACTCCATGGAGCTTCTGGACCCGGCGGTGCGCGCCAGCCTCTTCGATCCCCGGTTCCCCATCAAGACCAAGGACCAGTCCAACCCCTCCACTTATTACGGTCCCGAGGGCCATGTGGTGGACTCCCTGATCGCCGACGGCTGTAAGGTGGAGGGCGAGGTGGACCACTGCATCCTCTTCCGGGGGGTCACGGTGGAAAAAGGCGCGCGGCTCTCTCACTGCATCCTCTTCCAGGGCACCCGGGTCGGCGCGGGCGCCACCTTGCAGTACGCCATCACCGATAAGGACGTGCTCATCAACCCCGGCCGGATGCTCATGGGCCATGAGAGTTACCCCATTGCCATCGCCAAGGGTTCACAAGTGTGACCACACATTTTCCCCTGCGTGAAAGGAGAACCGTATGAATATCCTCTTCGCCTCCTCTGAGGTAGCCCCTTTTATCAAAACCGGCGGTCTGGCCGATGTGGCCGGCTCTCTGCCTGTGGCCCTGGCCAAGGAAGGGCACACCGTCAAGGTCATCCTGCCCCTCTATGAGGCCATTGGCCCCGCCTGGCGGGATCAGATGACCTTCCTGAAGTATTTCTACGTCAATCTGGCCTGGCGCACGCCCTACTGCGGCGTGTTCGAGCTGGAGCGTGACGGCGTGACCTACTGGTTCCTGGACAACGAATACTACTTCCGCCGCAGCCAGATCTACGGCCACTACGATGACGGCGAGCGCTTTGGTTTCTTCTCCCGGGCCATTTTGGAGACCCCCTGCCAGCTGGACTGGTGCCCCGACGTCATCCACTGCAACGACTGGCAGACCGCGTTGGTCCCCATCTATCTGATGGAGGAGCGTTGGCGCCGTCCCCAGTTGGAGCACGCCCGGACAGTGTTCACCATCCACAACATCGAGTATCAAGGCCGCTACGGCAAGCAGACCCTGCAGGACCTCTTCGGCCTGGACGACAGCTACTTCAACGAAAAGATGCTGGCGTATCACGGCGATGTGAATCTGATGAAGGGCGCCATCTACGCCTCCGATTGGATCACCACCGTCTCCCCCACCTATGCCCATGAGCTGAACTACTCCTTCTACGGCCACGGCCTGGAGGGCGTGGTCAGCGAGTGCGGCGGCAAGATCTCCGGCATTTTGAACGGCATCGACACCGAGCTTTACAACCCCGCCAAGGACGACAAACTGCCCAAGAAATTCACTCCCAAAGCTCTGGCGGGCAAGAAGGTCTGCAAGGAGGAGCTTCAGAAGACTGTCGGGCTCAACGTGGATCCCCGGGTGCCTATCGTGGCCTGTGTGTCCCGTCTGGTGAGCCACAAGGGTTTTGACCTGGTCAACGCCGTCTTGCACGACATCATGCGCATGGACCTTCAGATGGTAGTGCTGGGCACCGGCGACTGGGCCTTTGAAGAGGCCTTCCGCCGGGCCGCCGGGCAGTATCCCGGCCGGTTCTCCGCTCAGATCATGTACTCCGCCCAGCTGTCTAACCTCATTTACGCCGGCGCCGATCTCTTCTTGATGCCCTCCATCGCCGAGCCCTGCGGCCTTTCCCAGATGATCGCCATGCGCTACGGCACCCTGCCTGTGGTACGGGAGACCGGCGGACTCAAAGACAGCGTCCCGCCCTACAACTACGTCACCGGCGAGGGCACGGGCTTCACCTTCACCGACGTGAACGCCCACGATATGCTCCATGTGCTGGAGAGCGCCGTAGGCCTCTACTACGACTACCCCAAGGAGTTCAAGAAGCTCCAGGTCAACGCCATGACCGCCGATTTCTCCTGGAACGTGTCCGCCAAGGCCTATCTGGACATCTATCACCGCTTGACAGGAAAATAAGTTTTGTATATACTAGGTGTCTGGAGTCGAATTCGACTCCAGACGCCTTGTTTTTTGCTGCGGCGCCCCACACGGCCCATGCAAATGACATATACTATACGAGACGACGTCGCAAGAAAGGCAGGAATCACACTTATGGGTTATACCTCCAAGCAGCTCTCCAAACTGATGGTGGATAAGCTCCGCCGCACCTTTGGCCGGGACGTGAGCGAAGCCACCAACACAGATATGTTCCAGACCTGCGCCCTGGTGCTGCGGGACATCATGTCGGGCAACCGGGTAGAGACCCGGGAAAAGATCCAGAAGACCAACGCCCGGCACGTCCACTATCTGTCTCTGGAGTTCCTGGTGGGCCGCTCGCTGGAAAAGAACGCGTTTAATCTGGGGGTCCTGCCCCAGCTGAAGGAGGCCCTGGACTCCCTGGGCTTCTCCGCCTCCGACCTGTTCGAGCTGGAGCCCGACGCGGGCCTGGGCAACGGTGGCCTGGGCCGTCTGGCCGCCTGCTATCTGGAGTCCACCGCCACCCAGGAGATCCCCGCCACGGGCTATTCCATCTGCTATGAGCTGGGCATCTTCAAGCAGAAGATCGTGGACGGCCAGCAGGTGGAGCTGCCCGACAACTGGCTCCAGCTGGGCGACGCGTGGCTGGTCACCCGCCCGGAGGACACCGAGGAGGTCCACTTTGGCGGCCAGGTAGAGGTCGGCTTTGCCAACGGCAAGCACGTGGTCAAGCACAGCGGCTACACCACCGTTCTGGCCGTGCCCCGGGATATGAAGATCGCCGGCTACAAGACCAACCACACCAACCGTCTGCGCCTGTGGGACGCCAAGAGCCCCACCCCCGTAGACCTCTCCCGCTTCTCCTCGGGCGACTATGTGAAGGCCGTGGAGGAAAAAGCCACCGCCGAGGCCATCGCCAAGGTCCTCTACCCCGAGGATAACCACACCGAGGGCAAGATGCTGCGGCTCCGCCAGCAGTATTTCTTCGTCTCGGCCACCGTCCAGTCCATCGTCCGCAAGCACAAGGCCAAGTACGGCACCCTGCGGAATTTCCACGAAAAGCACGCCATCCAGATCAACGATACCCATCCCACTCTGGTCATCCCCGAACTCATGCGTATCCTGCTGGACGAGGAGGGCTACAACTGGGACGACGCGTGGTATATCACCACCCACACCGTGTCCTACACCAACCACACCGTCCTGGCCGAAGCCCTGGAGCGCTGGCCCCAGGACCTCATCATCTCCCTGCTGCCCCGGATCTGGCTGATTTTGGACGAGATCTCGGGTAAGTACCAGCGCCAACTGGAGCAGGAGTTCCACGGCGATATGGACCGGGTGGCCCGCAACGCCATCATCTGGGATGGCCAGGTCCGCATGGCAAACCTGTGCGTGTGCGCCTGCCAGGCCATCAACGGCGTGTCCGCCCTCCACTCCGACATTCTGAAAAACGACGTTTTCAACGACGCTTACCGCCGGACTCCCAAGAAGTTCCTCAACGTCACCAACGGTATCGACCACCGCCGGTGGCTGGCCCAGATCAATCCCGGTCTGGACGAGTTGATGCGGGAGGCCGTGGGCGCCTCGGGCGACTATCTGCTCCACCCCGAGTTGATGCGCCAGCTGGAGAAGAAATCCACCGCCGCCACCGTCAAGCGGCTGGGCGAGATCAAGACCGCCAACAAGCGGGCCTTTGCCGACTGGTATGCCAAGGAGACCGGCGTGATCCTCAACACCGACGCCATGTTCGACGTACAGGTCAAGCGGCTCCATGAGTATAAGCGCCAGCTCTTGAACGCCATGCACATCATCTACCTCTACCAGCGTCTCAAGGACGACCCCAACTTCCAGTTCACTCCCCGGGTCTACCTCTTCGGCGCCAAGGCCGCGCCGGGCTACGCCATGGCCAAGCAGATCATCCACCTGATCAACTCCCTGGCCGCCACGGTGAACGCCGACCCGGTGTGCAAAGACCGGCTCCAGGTGGTCTTCCTGGAGAACTACCGGGTGAGCCTGGCCGAAAAGCTCATGCCTGCCGCCGAGCTCTCCGAGCAGATCTCCACCGCCGGCAAGGAGGCCAGCGGCACGGGCAACATGAAGTTCATGATGAACGGCGCGCTGACCATCGGCACCCTGGACGGCGCCAACGTGGAGATGTGCCAGCAGGTTGGCGAGGACAATATGTTCCTCTTCGGCCTCACCGCGCAGGAGGTGGCCACCAAGGTCCAGCAGGGCTACCGCTCCTATGAGTACTACAACCAGAACGAGACCCTGCGCCGTATCCTGGACCAGATGACCCGTGGCTTTGACGACGGCGTGAGCTACACCGACATCGTCAACTCCCTGCTCTTCGCCCCCAACGGCGGCATGGCCGACCAGTACTTCCTGCTGGCCGACTTCGAGAGCTATCGGGCCGCCCAGGCTTTGGCCGGGGAGACCTACAAGGACCAGAAGAAGTGGAACCAGATGGCCCTGGTCAACATCGCCCGCTCCGGTCTCTTCGCCGCCGACCGGGCCGTGGCCGAATACGCCAAGAACATCTGGCATGTGCCCGTCCGCAAGGATTAAAGCAGAGCTAAAAATAGCGTGGAGCTTTTTGCTCCACGCTATTTTCTTATGCCTTGTTATGTACCAAAGGGCCTCCGGCCCCGGTTCCAGCGGGTCTTGCTCCAGAAATAGTAGCTGTATTCGTAGCCGATCATAAAAAGCCAGCCTACCGCGCAGGCTAGGGCTACGCCCACGATGCCGATCCGGGGCGCCAAAAGGTAGGTCCCCGTGACCCGAAAGAAGACCTGGATCAGGGTGGAAAGCAGGGTGACGCGCATCCGCCCGCAGCCCCGGAAGAAGCCCTGGATGCCGTTGGAGAGGGCGGGCATGATGTAGAAAAAGCCCATGACGGTGAGGTAGCTGCAGCCCATGGCAATGGTATCGGCGGCGCTTCCCTCCTGGGTAAAGAGGAGCATGATGGGCCGGTTCAGCGTCTCGGCCACCAGGCAGATCAGCACCCAGTAGCAGGCCTCCAGGATAAGGCCCACCCGGAAGCCCCGGTAGATGCGCTGCCGGTCCTCTAAGGTCCTCACGCCGTGGCCCCGGTTCTGGGCGACGAAGGTGGTGATGGCCTGGGCGATGGACTGCTCGGGGGTGAAGGCAAAGTCGTCGATGCGGGTGACGGCGTTGAAGGCCGCCATGGCGTCCACGCCCAGAGAGTTGACGCACCGCTGGATCAGCAGCTTGCCGATGGGCTGGCAGGACTGCTGCAAGGCCGTGGTAGAACCATAGCGCAGAGTGATCTTCAAAAGGGGCTTATCCAGCCGCAGCTCGCCCCGGCCCAGCGCCAGTTCCGGGACTCGGCGGTAGATATAGCAAACAGACATCACCGCCGAGCAAGCCTCCGCCGCCACCGTGGCCACCGCCGAATAGACAAGGCCCAGCCTCAGCCAGCCAATGAGGATCACATCCAGTGCGGCGTTGAGGCAGGCGGAGAACATGAGGAACTTCAGCGGCGTTTTGGAGTCGCCCACCGCCTTTAAAGCGGCGGCCAGGGTGTTATAAAAATAGGTGAAGGGCACGCCCAGGAAGATGAAGCGGACGTAGGCCCCGGTCATAGAGAGGATATCCGCCGGCACCTCCAGCGCCCGGAGCAGCGGCGTGGTAAAGATCACGCCCAGGGCGGTGGCCGTCAGGGAGAAAAAAAGGCCAAAGAGGAGCACCGTGGACATCTCCCGCTTCAGCTTTTCCCGCTCCCCCGCGCCGAAAAACTCGCTCATCAGCACTCCCGCCCCCATACTGAGGCCCGAGATGCCCAGGATCAGAATGTTCATAATGGGGCTGGCCGTGCCCGCCGCGGCCAGGGCGTCCTTGCCGAGAAAACGCCCGGCGATGACGCTGTCCACCAAATTATAGGAGAGCTGAAAGAGGTTGCCCAGGATCAGCGGCCAGGCGTAGCGGAGCATATCCCGGCCCACCGCGCCGTGGGTCATATCAAGCTGGGCCATGACCGATCACTCCTCCAGCTGGTCCCGGGCCTCCTGGGCGGAGTCCTCGGTGACCACGTGGTAATACTCGTCCTCGCTCCAGGTGTTGCGGCGACGGCGACGGGCCAGCAGCGGGGTCAGTACCGCGTAGAGCACGATGGCCAGGATACCCGCGGAGAAGCCGTTATTGTAGAGGTTGACCCCCTCGGCGGCCACACCGGCCCGGAGAACGATACAGGAATGCAAAAAGCCGGCGACCACGCCCACCGGCCAGCCAAAGTGGCCCGACAGCGGCGCCAGGGTGGTGCCAAAGAGAGCCGCCATCTGCACCGCGGGGGTGTCAAAGGAGTGGAGCAGCGCCCCGCCCAGGGCCACGCCGGCCATGATGGGGATAATGTTCCCCGGGTGCTTGCCAAAGGCGGCAAAGCCCACAATGGCGAAGAAACCGCCCAGAATGGGGCCGTTGAAGTCAGCCCCGGTGAGGAGCAGATAGGCCAGAGCCGCCGCGCCGCACAGGCCCATATTCACAAGGGTCGCGCCCAGGCCGAAGGACAGCAGGTAGTCGCTGGGCGCGCGGCCCGCGGTCTTTAAAATACCCCGCAGGCCATGCCAGGCGGTCTTCCCCTCCAGCAGCGTACCCAGCAAGATCAAAAGCGCGCATAAAACGCCCATGAAGAGGACGATAGGCAGGTGGTACTGCGTGGACCAGTGCTCCGCCGGCGTAGTGGGCGAGCGGCCCATGGCCGCCATGACCGGGACAATGACCAACGCCAAAAGGCCGCAGGCAAAGCCCAGGTTGTAGAGGTTCATACCGTTTTGGAGCTTGTAGGTATAGGCCGACAGCGGCGGCAGGCAAAAGCCGATGACCACGCCGATGAGGACGCCAAGGCCAATATGGCCCCAGCCCGCGCTCCAGGCGAAAAAGCTGACGCAGGGCCCCAGGGCGCTGCCCATGAGCCCCACGGCGGCGTATTTGGAAAACCGCTCCCGGCGGACCAGAGCGTAGAGCCCCGTGCCCAGTAAAATGGGCAGGGTGTTAAAAAGGTTCTTGCCAAAGAAAGAAAAGCCGGTCATCAGCCCGATGACTACAATGGTGTAGCCGTTGACGGGCATTTTGCACCAGAGCATCACGCCCAGGGAAAAGGCGCAGATGACCGCGGCGTTGGCAAAGGCTCCAGCGGGCCCGGCAATGGCAAAGTAGTCGGAGATCAGGATGTCCTGGCTGCGCAAAATGCGCGCGAGACCGGGCAGCAGCTGGCCGGGATCGCCTACGGTAAGACCCAGGACCACCAGCGCCGCGCACAGCGCGAAGCCGCCCCCGTAGATCCGCTTGCCAGTGCGTTCCAGCATGGTCTTCCCCTCCCCGCTCACGCGAAATACCGCCGGACCTGGTCCGCATTTTCCATCACAGCCCCGCGAAGGGCCTCTAAGCTGTCAAATTTCCGTTCCGGGCGGAGGCGGTGGTAGAGATCCAGCGCCACGCTTCGACCGTAAAACTGGCCCTCTACGTCCAGTAAGAAGCCCTCTACGGTAACGGCGTCGCCGTCGTCCACCGTGGGCCGTCGGCCCACGTTCACCGCCGCCAGGGCCTTCGCTCCATCGGGCAGCTCAGCCCTAGCGGCGTAGACGCCAAAGGCGGGCAGCTGGAGCCTGGGGTCCAGGTCCAGATTGACCGTGGGAAAGCCCAGGGTATGGCCCAGGCCCTTGCCGTGGCGGACGGTCCCCGCCAGCCGGTAGGGATGGCCCAGGAAGCGGCGGGCTCGCTCCAGCTCGCCGTGGGCCACCATGGCCCGGATGGCGGAGGAGGACACCCGCTGGTCCTCCAGCGTCACCTCGCCCACAATGTCGCAGCCCAGCCCCAGCCGGGCGCAGAGACACCGGAGCTTGTCCGCGGTGCCCTGGCCCCGGTAGCCAAAGCGATAGTCGTACCCGGCCACCACGTGGCAGGCGTGGAACCGCTCCACCAGCACATCGGTGACAAAGTCCTCCCAGGGCAGGGTCATCATGGCCCGGTCAAAGGGGACAATGTGCAGCGTCTCCACGCCGTAGAGCTCGTCCATCAGCCTGGCCCGCTCGGCGGGTGTGGTAAGAAGGGGCGGTGCCTCTGCGGCGATCAGGGTCATGGGGTGGGCGTCAAAGGTACAGGCGGCGGGGATCGCGTCCCGCTGCGCCGCCACCTCCGCGCACCGCCGCAGCAGCGCGCCGTGGCCCAGGTGGACCCCGTCAAAAAAGCCCAGGGCAATGACTTCTTTTGTTGCAGGCTTCAATGGTCACGCCTCCCTAACAACCACCGCTTCGGCGGCATAGCCGCCTTGCTCGAGGCTAAAAACCTGCCGCCGGCAGGTTTTTTTACGCCTCGACATAAAAGCTCTTAACAATACGGCATTCCTTCCCATCGCATCGACCCAGGAGCAGAAAGTTCCCCTCTGGGTCAAAGACCCTGTACTCCCCCGCCGGAGCATTTAGGGGAAAGGGATTACCGCACAGGGCCAGCCGCAGGGCCTTGCCTTGGATGCTGACCTTGGGCGCGTCGAAGCAGCTCTCCACCCCCCGCAGATAGGCGGCGGGGTCGGCAGCGTGGACCAGCTCCTCCAGCGCCACCGCCTGGTCGATGGAAAACTGCCCCACACGGGTCCGGCGCAGAGCGCTCATGCAGCCGCCGCAGCCCAGGGCCTGGCCCAGGTCGTGGCAGAGGGTGCGCACATAGGTGCCCTTGGAGCAGACCACCCGGAGGGTGAAATCCGCCGGGCTCTCCTGGCCGGTCAGCTCCAGGGCGTAGATGGTGATGGCCCGGCTCTGCCGCTCCACCTCCACGCCCTTCCTGGCCAGCTCGTAGAGTTTTTTGCCCTCTTTTTTGATGGCGGAGTACATGGGCGGTAGCTGCTGGATGAGCCCGGTAAACTGAGGCAAAAGCGCCCGCAGGCGCGTCAATGCGTCTGCGGGTACGGTATGGGTCTCTACAATTTCCCCGGTCACGTCCTGGGTGTTGGTGGCGACCCCCAGGCGGAGGGTGGCGATATACTCCTTCTCCCCCGCAGCCACAAAGTCCGCCGCCCGGGTGGCCCGACCGACGAAGACGGGCAGCACCCCGGTGGCCAGCGGGTCCAGGGTGCCACCATGGCCTACCCGCTTTTCATGAAAAACGCCCCGGAGCTTGGCGCACACGTCCATGGAGGTCCAGTCCTGGGGCTTATCCACCACCAAAAGGCCGTTAGTTCCCATGGAGCACCGTCAGGATCGCCTGCTTCATGGCCTCCTGGGCCTGGGCCACCGTGCCCGGCACGGTGCAGCCCGAGGCGGCTTTATGTCCGCCGCCGCCCAGAAGAGCGCAGGTATCGGTGGCGTTTAAGTAATCCGGGTCGGTGCGCAGAGAGATCTTGCACTCGCCCCCCTCGATCTCCCGAATGGTGGCGGAGACCAGCACGCCCTCGATCTGGCCCAGAAAGGCGGCGATGTCCTCGGCGTCCTCCTCCCTGGCGCCCAGGGCGGCCATGTCGTCCAGGGTGATGGCAGAGAGGACGATCCTGCCCTCCTCCAGCGTCTCCATGTGGCGCATCAGCAGGCTTTCCAGCTGCATCCGGGCCATGGACTTGGTACGAAAATGCCGCTTGTTGATCTCCCGGTAGGGGATGTCCCGCTCCATCAGCGCGGCGGCCACGGCGTGGGTATTGGCGGTGGTGTTGTTGTAGGCAAAGCAGCCGGTGTCGGTGGACACGGCAAGGTACAGCATGGCGGCGATGGCATCGTCCAACCGCCCTAGCTCGCCCACGATCTTGTAGATGATCTCGCCGCAGGCGGCCTTGTCCGCCTCCAGACAGGTAGCCTTGGCATAGAGCTCGTTGGAGGGGTGGTGGTCCACGCACAGGTCCACGCCCCGGCGGTCGGCGATCTCCCGGCCCTGGGGCGTCAGCATGCCAAGGGCGGCCACGTCCACGGCCACCACCTTATCATAGGCGAAGTCCGCCGGTGCCACATAGCCCTCCAGATAGGGGGTAAAGCGGGTGGTGGCGTCGGGGTTTTCCAGTACCCACGCGTTTTTCCCACATTGCCTGAGTAATGCGCATAGACCCACCGCGCACCCGATGGTATCACCGTCGGGCCGCTTGTGGGTCAGAATGAGAATATTGTTCCAGCCCCCCAGCAGAGAGGCGGCGGCTTTGTGATCCACGGCTCAGTCCTCCTTTTTATCCAGGCCCCGCAGAAGCTCCAGAATACGGGCGCCCTTGTCAATGGAGTCGTCCTGGATAAATTCAAGCTCCGGCACACTTCTGAGGTCCAACGCGTGGCCCAGCTCCCGGCGGAGGTAGCCCGAGGCGGACTTGAGACCCCGCATCACGTCCTTGGAGGTGGACTTGTCCAGGGCGCTGATATAGACCTTGGCGTATTTGAGGTCGGGGGTGGTATCCACGGCGGTGACGGAGATGAGTCCGGTGACCCGGGGGTCCTTCACCGTGCGGATAAGGGCGGAAAGCTCCCGCTGGATATCCTCGTTGATGCGGCCAATACGGTTAGATGCCATAAGGACCTCCCTTGTATCAGTGAAGTCTGCGTCCAGGCGTGCCCGAAGCGGAACGCCCCTTATCTTTGTAGGTGCCGCCTACAGTAACCAGCATAAAGATCAGCATGATCACCAGCGACAGTGCCAGAGAGTAGTCCCCCGGCTTGATCTGGGCCAGCAGCTCCGGCTGGAACGCCTGGTAGGTCTCAACGGCCAGATACAAGCCGGTCCAGAAATAGAGCAGCCACCTCCCACCACTCCAGGCCCAGCTCAGCGCCGTCAGCATCAGAAAGGGCAGGAACATCCAGGGCTTGCCCCAGACCATGCCCACCACACCCAACAGCGCGATCAGCGCTAGCTGGGTGACGCAAAGGCCCCGGTGGCCACGAAAATAAGATAAAATGCCACTCATGGTCCTCTCCCCTTTCCGAAACGTCCTCTTAGACCTCGATCTGCTCCAGGATAAAAGCCTCGATGATGTCGCCTTCCTTGACGTCGCCGTACTTTTCGATGGTGATGCCGCACTCGTAGCCCTCGGCCACGTCCTTCACGTCGTCCTTAAAGCGCTTGAGAGTGGCGATGACGCCCTCATGGATGATGATATTGTCCCGGATGAGCCGCAGATGCGCGCCACGCTGGATGTGCCCGGTCTGGACATAGCAGCCGGCCACGATGCCCGCGCCGGTGATCTTGAACACCTGGCGGACCTCCGCCTCGCCCAGGGAGACCTCCCGGAACTTGGGAGCCAGCATGCCCTTCATGGCGGCCTCGATCTCGTTGATGGCGTCGTAGATCACGCTGTAAAGGCGCAGGTCCACATTCATGCGGTGGGCGGTGTCCCGGGCGTTGTTGTCAGGCCGGACGTTGAAGCCCACGATGATGGCCTTGCTGGTGGCAGCCAGGGTCACGTCGGATTCGTTGATGGCGCCCACGGCGCAGTGGATGACCCGGACCCGGACCTCGTCGTTGGCGATCTTCTCCAAACTGGCCTTGATGGCCTCGGCGGAGCCCTGAACGTCGGCCTTGACGATAACGTTCAGGTCCTTGATCTCCCCCTGCTGGATCTGGCTGAACAGGTCCTCCAACGTGACCTTCTGGTTCTGGGGCCCGGCGGCAGCGGCCTTCTGCTCATGCTTGCGCTGCTCCACCAGCTCGCGGGCCATGCGCTCGTCGGCCACGGCGTGGAAGTCGTCTCCCGCGCCGGGGACCTCGCTCATGCCGGTGATCTCCACAGGGACGGAGGGCCCGGCCTCTGTGACCTTTTTGCCCGCGGCGTTGGTCATGGCCCGGACACGGCCTACAGCGGTGCCGGCAATGATGACGTCGCCCTGCTTCAAGGTGCCGTTTTGCACCAGCAACGTCGCCACAGGGCCGCGGCCCTTGTCCAGCCTGGCCTCGATGACCGCGCCGTGGGCGGTGCGGTCGGGATTGGCCTTCAGCTCCTGGACGTCGGCGGTGAGGGTGACCATTTCCAGCAGGTTGTCGATGCCCTGGCCGGTCTTGGCGGAGATGGGGCAGATGATGGTCTCGCCACCCCACTCCTCGGCCACCAGCTCGTACTCGGTGAGCTGCTGCTTGATACGCTCGGGGTTGGCCTCGGGCTTATCCATCTTGTTGATGGCCACGATGACCGGGATCTTAGCGGCCTTGGCGTGGTTGATGGACTCCACGGTCTGGGGCATGATGCCATCGTCGGCGGCCACCACCAGGATGGCCACGTCGGTGATCATGGCGCCACGGGCCC
>OLGB01002062.1_pt1 | contig 22415 bp, 19 predicted proteins | sample 1605691 | NCBI WGS metagenome assembly OLGB01 (sample SAMEA3888925, study PRJEB22519) | human gut metagenome | biome: human gut; feature: human-associated habitat; material: faeces | place: Denmark | collected 2010 | reverse complement strand
CCAGTAGCCCCGGCTGGGTATAAGAATAAGCAGTGCCGTAAGCAGACGTCGGTACCATAGCGTCCCAAGGGACGCATTGCGGTCGTATTATGACCGCTTATGTACCGCTACGCTCTGCGACATGAGCGCATCGTACTAAAGTACGAGCGTGCCGCGTTTCTTACTTGCTGTTGGGGCTACGGATTAATTACCTAAATCATACCATTTTCCGTTCCACGGCACAACTCTCAAAAAGTTTAAAAAATAATAGTTGACATTCCTAGCGGAATAGTATAGTATAAATCCATAACATCCATATCAGATAAGTAGGAAATAAAAACGAACACAATTTTCAAGTATAAGGAGGATTTCATTATGAGTAAGATTTACACATCCGCAACCCAGCTGATCGGACATACACCCCTTTTAAAAGTAAACAATTACTTGAAAGACCAGAACATTGAAGGTGTAGAACTTCTGGCAAAGCTGGAGTATTTCAATCCCGCAGGAAGCGTTAAGGACAGAATCGCACTGGCAATGATCGAGGATGCTGAGAAGAAGGGCATCTTAAAGGAAGGCTCCACCATCATCGAGCCCACCTCCGGCAACACCGGTATCGGTCTGGCAAGTGTAGCTGCTGCCAAGGGCTACCGGACCATTTTAACCCTTCCCGAGACCATGAGCGTGGAACGTCGTAACCTCCTGAAAGCTTATGGCGCAGAACTGGTACTGACCGAAGGTGCCAAAGGCATGAAGGGTGCCATTGCCAAGGCAGAAGAGCTGGAGAAGTCCATCCCGGGAGCCGTGATCCTCGGACAGTTTGATAACCCCGCGAACCCCGCCGCACATGCAGCTACCACCGGTCCCGAGATCTGGGAAGACACTGATGGAAAGGTTGATATCTTCGTAGCAGGTGTAGGTACCGGCGGAACCGTGACCGGCATTGGTACTTATTTAAAATCCAAGAACCCCAATGTGAAGGTCGTAGCAGTAGAACCTGCGGATTCTCCCGTACTTTCCGGCGGACAGCCCGGACCCCACAAGCTGCAGGGTATCGGTGCCGGATTTGTTCCTTCCGTTCTGAATACCGGCATTTATGATGAGATCTTTACCGTTACTACCGATCAGGCATTTACCACCGGCCGCCTCATCGCTCATAAGGAAGGTATCCTCGTGGGAATCACCTCCGGCGCAGCTCTGTACGCAGCAGCACAGATCGCAAAACGTCCTGAAAATGCAGGCAAAACAGTCGTAGCGCTGCTTCCCGATTCTGGTGACAGATACTTGTCCACCCCGATGTTTGCAGAAGCCTAAGGCATTTCCTAAGAACTTTACAGACTTGCATTCTTGTGTTAGAATGTATGGCATGGTACTAGGAATTCAAGGAATTTGCGCTTTTCTCCCCTTAAAAGTGCGAACCTGGAATGGAGGAACTTATGGAACCGATCATTCAGATCAAGAATGTAACAAAAACTTTTATAGGTAAGGATAATCAGGTAGAGGCCCTGAAGGGCATCAGCCTGGATATCAACAAGGGAGATATCTATGGCATCATCGGTATGAGTGGTGCCGGAAAGTCTACCCTGGTGCGTTGCCTGAACTACCTGGAGAAGCCCACCACCGGAACTGTTGTGGTAGAGGATCAGGATCTTTCGACCTTGACAGAGGCGGAACTTCGTAAGGTTCGTACAGGCATTGCGATGATCTTTCAGCATTTTAATCTGCTCATGCAGAGAAGTGTTCTGGACAATGTATGCTTCCCCATGGAGATCGTGGGCGTGAAGAAGCAGGCAGCCAGAAAGCGCGCTATGGAACTGCTCGAGATCGTAGGACTTAAGGAAAAGGCAGACGCTTATCCTTCCCAGCTCTCCGGTGGACAGAAGCAGCGTGTGGCAATCGCAAGAGCTCTTGCCAATACGCCGAAGATTCTGCTGTGTGATGAGGCGACCAGTGCGCTGGATCCCACGACGACCAAGGAGATCCTGAAATTATTACAGGACATCAACAAACAGTACGGCATCACCATCGTGATCATCACTCATGAGATGGCTGTGGTACAGGAGATCTGTTCCCATGTAGCCATTATCGATGCCGGAGAACTGGCAGAGCACGGTACTGTGGAGGAGGTATTCTCCAGACCCCAGTCCGCAGCTGCAAGAAAGCTGGTGTTCATGGTGGATCCCAAGGCAAAGGAAATGTCCGGCAAACGCTGCATCCGCATTGTTTTCACTGAGAATTCTTCTTTCGAGCCTGTGATCGCCAATATGGTGCTGGAGTGCAAGGCTCCCGTTAATATCCTGTTAGCGGATACCAAGGACATCGGCGGTATCGCCCATGGACAGATGATCTTACAGCTGCCGGAGGATGAAATGGCGGCGAACAAGATGGTTCATTATTTGCAGGAGAGAAAACTGGAAGTGGAGGAGTTGAGAGACTATGTGGGATAATGCAACGACTATGATGGTGGTGGAAGGCATCTTTGTTACTTTGTACATGACGTTGGCAACAACGTTTATGGGGTATGTGCTCGGACTGCCGATGGGAATTGCCCTGGTAATTACCGCACCGAAGGGACTTCGACCGAATAAGATTATTTATAAGGTATTAGATGTGGTCGTGAATGTTGTTCGAAGCTTTCCGTTTTTGATTTTGCTGATCGTGATTCAGCCGTTGACACGGATCATCGTAGGAAAAAGCTATGGACCGACCGCAACGATCGTTCCGTTGACACTGTCAGCGGCACCGTTTATAGCCAGAATGGTAGAGTCCTCTCTGTTGGAAGTGGATCACGGCGTTATTGAGGCGGCACAGAGCATGGGAGCGAACCTCTGGACCATCATCTGGAAAGTAATGATCGGAGAGGCAAAGACTTCCCTGATCGTCAATGTAACGATTGCCCTGGGTACGATTCTGGGATACTCCGCTATGGCGGGTATCGTCGGCGGTGGCGGACTGGGTGATATCGCAATCCGTTACGGTTACTACCGTTACGATAGCAGCATCATGTGGGTGACTGTGGTATTGCTGATAGTGCTGGTACAGCTGATGCAATATATCGGAATGACGATTTCCAAGAAATTGGATAAGAGAACCCGTTAGGGAAAACGAAAAGATTGAGGCAGATGTAAGGCATCTGATTCAATAGACTAAAATTTTTTACCAAAAGATTTAGGAGGAGAAGTATTATGAAAAAGAAAGTAATCGCTTTGATTGCAGTTGCAGCATTGTCCGTGAGCGTACTGACCGGCTGCGGCAGCAACGAAACAGCTGCTCAGACCAGCGAGGCAGCTGCAACAACAGCTAACCAGGAAACCACTGCCCAGACTACCGAGGCAACAGAAAGCAAGGAAGTAGCTGACACCGATACCACTATCAAGGTAGCTGCAAGTGCAGTACCTCATGCAGAGATCCTGGAGGCAGCAAAGCCTCTGTTAGCGGAGCAGGGTTATACTCTGGAGATTCAGATTTTTGATGACTATGTACAGCCTAATTTAGTAGTAGAGTCCGGTGATTTCGATGCAAACTACTTCCAGCATATCCCTTATCTGGAGAGCTTCAACGAGGAGAAAGGTACCCATCTGGTAAATGCCGGCGGTATCCATTACGAGCCCTTCGGACTGTATCCCGGAACCGAGACCAGCCTGGACAACATTGACAATGCAACCATCGCAGTACCCAATGATACCACCAATGAGGCACGTGCTCTGTTACTGTTACAGGATAACGGTTACATCACCCTGAAGGATGGTGTGGGTCTGACCGCTACTACTAAGGATATCGTTGAGAACCCTCACAACATCACCTTCGTAGAGCTGGAGGCAGCACAGGTTCCCAGAACCCTTCCGGAAGTATCCTTCGGTGTCCTGAACGGCAACTATGCTATGGAAGCAGGCCTGACTGTTGCAGACGATGCTCTGCTGTATGAGAGCGATGATTCCGAAGCAGCCGCTACTTATGTAAATGTAATCGCTGTTAAGGAAGGCAACGAGAATCTGCCTAAGATCAAGGCACTGGTAGATACCCTGAAGTCCGATGAGATCAAGCAGTTCATCAATGACAATTATAATGGTGGCGTTATCCCTTACAAGTAAGGTGAAGTGCCAGTAAAGTAATGCGAAAATCCGGAGAGCATTCCATCGAGTAGCATTCATGGGTGCTCTCCTGATTTTTCTGTTGTTTCCACAAATCCTATATGAACTCTGGGAAAAGAGAAAAGAAGATAGAATCTGTGGAAACCGTGGAAAATTCGGAGCAGTTCAGAATCGCTTTGGCATAAGCCGGCGGACATTAAAAGTGAAACAGAGCAGGAAGATGCTCGGAAATGAGGATAGGATGAAAATTTCAACCAAAGGAAGATATGCAGTACGTGTCATGCTGGATCTGGCATTGAACAACAACGGAGAGTGTATCAAGGTAAAAGAAATTGCTGCCAGACAGGGGATTTCCGAAAAGTATCTGGAGCAGATCATTGCTGTTTTGAACAAGGCAGGTTATGTAAAAAGCGTCCGTGGTGCCCAGGGCGGTTATCGTATTGCCAAGGATCCGGCAGATTTTACCGTAGGAATGATCTTACGACTGACGGAAGGCTCACTGGCCCCGGTGGCATGTCTGGAGGAAGGCGCTGATATCTGCGAACGATGTGATACCTGTGAGACTCTGGAGGTATGGCAGGAATTGTATGATGCAGTGAACAAGGTAGTGGATGGAGTCACCATTGCGGATCTGGTGGAACGACGGAACAAGCGCCTGGAGAATCTGGATTACTCCATATAAAGATAGGAATAATAGAAGACAATAACGCAGCCCGACAGGAGATCCTGCCGGGCTGTTTTTTGGGTTTGCAGAGAATGAAAGGGGGTCATTCCTGCAGAAAATGTTAACCGGGGGAATGAATGGTTAACAACTCAAGTATATCGAGAGAACTGCCCATTGTCAACGAATGTCGTATGTCGGTTGACAAACTTTCATCGACAAATATCGCGTAATTCGGATTTTTCATACATATAGTAATAAAAACTACATAAAACAGCATAAAACACCACGAAATGAAATATAATAACAAAAACTCATTGCTTTTTACTCCACAACGTGGTAAGCTAAACTCTGCAAACAAGTAGAAAGGTGTATGCGAGAATGAGCGAAGCATTTCATATTATATCAGACGGTTCCTGTGATCTTCCCATGGAGATGACCAAAGAAAAAGACATTACGGTAGTTCCTTTTTATGTATCTTTTGAAGAGGGGAAATACCAGAAGGAAATGATAGAGATCGGTGTCCGTGAGTTCTATCAGGAAATGGTGGATCACCCGGATGTATATCCGAAGTCTTCCATGCCTTCCGTGCAGGATTATGTAGATGCATTTCTTCCTTTTGTCAAGGCGGGAATTCCCATCATCTGCATCTGTATCACAACCAAGTTCAGCGGCTCCATGCAGTCTGCTCTGAATGCAAAAGCGATCCTGGAAGAGGAATATCCCAATGTACAGATTTATGTCTGCGACTCTACTGTGAATACCGTATTGCAGGGCATCTATGTATTGGAAGCGGTACGCCTTAGAGATGCGGGGAAGAGTTACCAGGAGAGTATCGACCGCCTGAATGAGATCAAGAGCTCCGGCAGAATCTTTTTCACCGTAGGAAATATGGAATATTTAAAGCACGGCGGACGTATCGGCAAAGTAGCCAGCGTGGCCGGCAGCCTGCTTGGCATCAAGCCCATCATTACCTTAAAAGAGGGAGAAATCTTCCCCTCCGGTATCGGCAGAAGCCGTCGCAAGACGGTAGATAAAAATATCGATCTGCTGTTAGCATATTTTGCAGAGGAAAAGGCAGATATTGCCAATTACAACGTCTGCGTGGGATATGGCTACGATTATGAAGAAGCCGTAGAGTTCCGCGACAGACTGGCAGGCAGACTGAAAGAAAAGGGATACGACATCGACACCATTCCCATCTTCCAGATCGGTGCCACCATTGGCGTACACACCGGACCTTATCCGTTGGGAATCGGTGTCGTGAAGAGAGCTATTTAAAATTTATTTCACCCTGGCAGGCATTTAATAATTCCTGCACATTTTCAAAAGCATAGTCCGGCAGATATTGGGTATTCGGCTCCCCCCCGGGAGTCAGAATATCCTTTTTTTGTGCCTCGCCGGTGAAGAGAACACAGGTGTCCACACCACCGTTGATGCCGCAGGCAATATCGGTGTACAGACGATCGCCAACCACCAGAGTCTCCTCGGGAGTGAAGCCGGAGACTTCAAGGCAAAGCTTTACGACCTCTTTGCTGGGCTTGCCCAGATAGATGGGCTGTTTGTCTGTGGTGGCGGTGATCATGTTGCAGATGGCACCGCAATCGGGGATAAAGCCGAAGTCGATGGGGCAGCGCAAATCCGGGTTGGTGCCGTAGAAAGGAACATCCTGGGTGAATAAAACCTTGCAGACTTCGGTAAGCTTTGCATAATTTAATTCACTGTCATAGGCAACGACCACGCAGTCAATGCCGTCCTCGCAGACCTCGGTTACCCAGAGGCCATTCTTTCGCAGTTCCGCCACAAAAGAAGCGGTTCCCAGCACGAAGATTTTCTTGTCTGCATAATTCTCCTTCAAAAAACGCAGCGTCATATAGCCGGAGGTGATGAAATGATCCTCCGTGCTGTCCAGGTGAAATGCATCGTGGAATTTTTTCACATAGTCCAGTCCGCTTTTTGTGGAATTGTTGGTAATGTAATAAGACCTGCCGCCGATGGCCTGAATGTAGCGGAGAAGATCCGCACTTCCCTCATACAAGGTATCGCCTACGGCAATGGTGCCGTCGATATCGAACAGGAAAAGCTTTTTATCTTTCAGACGAGCCAGCTTTGCGGCATCGCTGTAAATGTGCTTCGGGTCAAAAGTATCCATAATTATCCTCATTTCTAAGCATCAAACGCTCAGGTTCATGTTAGCAACGAATATCCCCACTGTCAAGGAAAAGACGGCTTCTGGAGGGAAACGTGAGTGGAATTGCGGAGGCATTTATGGTATGATGGGCATAGGCATGAGCTGTGTTGCCTGTGGCTCTCATGGAATTCGACGGATTGCATACAAGATTGCGCAAGGGACATGGGAAATAGGATGAAGTGATTTAACGACTACAATTAAAAAGGACAACATTACGGTTATGGACGAAAAGAAAGATAAAGGTTTACAGGGAAATGAGAAAATAGAGGAGGCAATTCTGGCATTACAGCAGGAGCCGACAGAAGAACTTCTGGCGCATGCTCTGACGGTGGTGCGCAGACGTATGCGGGAGCAGGGACAGCTTATCGTGGCGGTGGAACCGCCCTCAGCAGATGTGCAGGAAGCGGTGACACAGGCCGCCGGAACTGCCATGCGCCTGCAGGCGGTGCAGACCTCCGATGGGAAAAAATGGTGGTCGGCCTTCACCGGATTTGAGGAAGAATTAAAGGGAAGCGGCAGCGTAATGTCCACTTTTCTCACGGATATGGAGCAGCTGTTCCGCATGACGTTGACTGCCGATGGTATCGAGGGTGTGATCCTGAATCCCTGGAACCGGACGTTGATGCTGGACAAGCGGTTCCTGCATATTATTCTCGGAGAATAGCAAAAGAGGGAGAAGCGGAGCATGACAGAGAGCTATGAACTGCCCGTGCTTTTTACGGACGATGAATGCAAGGCTTATGCCGCATGGGGCATGAAAAAAGAAAAAGTACTGATGCCGTTTGCCCTGATCACTATACTGATCTATATGGTAGCAACCGTGCTGGTAGTGATGAAGGTCTGGGGTGTGCGGGAGAGTGACCATCTGCTGTTCCAGATGTTGTTGTGGGGTGACTGGATTCCGGAACTGACGGGAGCGTTGGCGGTTTTCATGACGATCCTGTTGCTGGGACCGTTGAACTTTATACTGGATAAATTATGGAAAAAACCGGCAGAGCCCATGTGGCTGTGTGTAGTACCGGAGGGTGGAACTGTGAAGGTCACTGCCGTGAGAGGCCTGGAAGGTAATCCCCGGACACCGGCAGAGATCTATCCACTGACGGAACTGGAAACCTTTTTAAACCCGGCGGACAACACGATCTGCTATCAGAAGAAATGGTATCGGATCGGGGAAAATACCATAGAAAATATTTATCCGCCGGAAAAACAGCATCCATGGATGGATCACCCGGAAAATAAAGCCAGCGGCATCATCGATGTACAGAGACTTATGGAGATCCTGAAAGGGTACGAAGCGTCTTTGAAGGCTGCCCGGAAGGAATGTGAATGGATGGAAAAGCACGGCGGATAGAACGAATAGATGACAGAAAAGCGGATAAAAATTATGACCGGGATAAGATAGCATAAGACAAATCAGGAAATAGGCAGACAAAATGATAACAATCAGAAAATTTGAAGCAAAAGATGTAGCAAGAATGGCAGAAATCTGGAATCAGGTGGTAGAGGATGGCGTGGCATTTCCTCAGGAGGAAGGACTGACAGGAAAGGGGAAAATATGAAACTGATCTCATGGAATGTGAACGGGCTGAGAGCCTGCATGCAGAAGGGATTTCTGGATTTCTTTCAGGAAACGGATGCAGATATTTTCTGCTTGCAGGAGACAAAATTGCAGGAGGGACAGATCGCACTGGATCTGCCCGGATATCATCAGTATTGGAATTACGCAGAGAAAAAGGGCTATTCCGGCACTGCAATTTTTACAAAGGAAGAGCCCATACAGGTGACTTACGGCATCGGCGTGGAGGAACACGACCATGAGGGCCGGGTGATCACTGCAGAGTATTCGGAGTTCTATTTTGTGACAGTCTATGTGCCGAACGCCCAGAGAGAGCTGACGAGACTGGAATACCGCATGCAGTGGGAAGCGGATTTCCTGGCGTATCTTAAGAAGCTGGAAGAGAAAAAGCCGGTGATCTATGCGGGAGACCTGAACGTGGCGCATCAGGAAATCGACCTGAAAAATGCGAAGACCAACCGTGGCAATGCGGGCTTCACTGATGAAGAGAGAGCCTGCTTTTCGAAGGTACTGGAGAACGGATTTATCGATACGTTCCGCTATTTTTATCCGGACCTGACCGGGGTGTATTCCTGGTGGTCTTATATGTTCCAGGCGAGAGCAAAAAATGCCGGATGGAGAATTGATTATTTCGTGGTATCGGAGTGTCTGAAAGACCGGCTGGCGGATGCGAAGATCCACACGGAAATTTTGGGATCGGATCATTGTCCCATTGAACTGGATCTGAAATAAACGGACAGCATAACGGAGGAGACTTATGAGCTTACGTTTCTGTTTTGGCCCTTCCGGGTCGGGCAAAAGCCACAGAATCTATGAAGAGATCATGCAGCGGGCGGCAGAGGAACCGGGCAGGAATTTCCTGATCATTGTGCCGGATCAGTTCACCATGCAGACCCAGAAGGATCTGGTCATGCGCAGTGACCGGGATGGCATCCTGAATATCGATGTCCTGAGCTTCGGCCGACTCAGCCACCGCATTCTGGAGGAAGTGGGGACCAAAGAGATGCCGGTACTGGATGACACCGGCAAAAGCCTGGTGCTGCAAAAAGTGGCGGCGGATCTGAAGGAACAGCTTCCGGCCATGGGAAGTCTCCTGCACAAGCAGGGCTATATCCATGAGGTGAAAAGTGCGATCTCCGAGTTCATGCAATACGGTATCAGCACACAGGATATGGACAAGCTGATCACCAGTGCACAGAAACGTGGCGCGCTGGCCATGAAACTGAAAGACTTAAAGACTCTGTACCGGGGCTTTCAGAATTATATCAGGGATCATTTTATCACCACCGAGGAGACACTGGATGTATTGCGCAGATCCCTGTCCAAATCAAAGATCTTAAAGGGCAGTGTAGTGGTGTTTGACGGCTTTACGGGATTTACTCCCATACAGAACCGGCTGATCCAGGAACTGATGCGTGTGTGCGCAGAGACCATCGTTACCGTGACCATTGGAGTGGGAGAGGATCCGTATAAAATGGATGGTGAACAGAAGCTGTTCCATCTGAGCAAGAAGACGGTGGCGGATCTGGAAAAGCTGGCAGCGGAGGCAGAGGTAGAGCGGGGAGAGGATCTCTTTGTCAAGGGGGGGCCCAATCGCTTCGCCAAGGCACCGGCATTACACTATCTGGAACAGAATCTGTTCCGGTATCAGTATGAACCGTATGCGGGAGAACAGCAAGAGATCCATATGTTTGAAGCCCTTTCCCCCAGAGAGGAAGTCCACCAGACAGCGCTGTACATCCGGCACCTGATCAGAGAGCAGGGGATGACCTACCGGGACATTGCCGTGGTCATCGGAGATCTGGAAGGATACGCTTCCTATGTAGAAACAGAATTCGGACAGCTGGAGATCCCATGTTTCCTGGACCGTACCAGAGGGATCGTGCTGAATCCCATGATCGAATATATCAAGAGCGCATTGCAGCTGTATATTAAGGATTTTTCCTATGATACGGTGTTTCATTTTCTGCGCAGCGGCATGGCGGATATTTCCAGAGAAGAGATTGATGAGCTGGAAAACTATGTGATCCGCACCGGGGCGAGAGGCTATCGGACCTATAGCCGTCTGTTTACCCGCAGAACGGAAGAACTGCAGGGAAATGCGGAGGGGAGCGAACAGGCGGAAGAGAAGACCATGGAGCGTCTGAACCGTATCCGGCAACAGTTCATGGATGCGGTGGAGATTCTGCACATGGGAAGCCGGGAAAAGGCTGGAGACTATGTCAGCCATTTGTACGATTTCCTGGAACAGAATCAGGTGCAGCAAAAGCTTTTGAACTATCAGCAGCAGTTTGAAAAAGAGGGAGACTTATCCAGAGCCAGAGAGTATGCACAGATTTACCGGCTGGTCATGGATCTGTTGGATCAGGTCTATGAACTGTTGGGAGAGGAAGAAATCTCCAGACAGGAATTTGCGGATATTTTAGAGGCCGGTTTCGGCGAGATCACTGTCGGTACGATCCCTCAGAGCGTGGATCGTATCGTGGTGGGCGATATGGAGCGAACCCGTCTGAAACAGGTGAAGGTATTGTTTTTCCTGGGAGTCAATGACGGAAATATTCCGAAAAATGCTTCCAAGGGCGGGATCATTTCGGATATGGATCGGGAATTCCTGATTGAATCCGGGACAGAGATGGCACCCAGCCCGAGACAGCAGATGTATATCCAGAGATTATATCTGTATCTGAATATGACCAAGCCCTCAGAACAGCTGTATCTGTCCTATGCCAAGGTAAACAGTGAAGGAAAGGGCATAAGACCTTCCTACCTGATCGATACGGTGCGGAAGCTGTTCCCGGCAATGAGCGTGGAGTATCCCCAGAACCGCAGCCGACTGGAACAGATCGAGGGCAGACAGGAAGGTGCCAGATATCTGGCGGAGGAACTGCGGGAATATGTGGAAGGAACCCTGCCGGAAGAAGAGAGGCAGGACTTCTATCTCATGTACCGTGCCTACGAGGCGGATGCGGCTGGCAGAGACCTGCTGACCCGGGCGGCATTTCGCAGATACAGGGAGAGCGGTCTATCCAGGATCGTGGCCAGAGCATTGTACGGACAGCAGCTGGAAAACAGTGTCAGCCGTCTGGAAACTTATGCTGCCTGTGCCTGCAGACACTTTTTGCAATATGGTCTTTCCCTGCAGGAACGGGAAGAATTCGGCTTCGAGGCTTCGGATATGGGTACGGTATATCATGCAGTACTGGAAAACTTTGCAGGAAAACTTGCAGAATCCAACCTGACATGGTGGGATTTTACGGAGGATTTTGCAGCCAAAGCCGTCAAAGAATCCGTGGAAGCCTATGCGGCAACCTACGGGGAGACGGTATTATACAGCTCTGCGCGGAATGAATATGCCATTACCCGCATGAGCAGGATCCTGACCCGCACAGTGCTGACCTTGCAGAAACATTTGAAACAGGGCAGTTTCCAGCCAGATGATTATGAACTTTCTTTCCGGTTTGCGGAGGATCTGGACAGCATTCATGTGGATCTGTCTGAGGACGAGAAGATGCATTTGCAGGGACGGATCGATCGTATCGATGTGTCGGAAGATACAGAGCATGTCTACGTCAAGGTCATTGATTATAAGTCCGGCAACCGGAAATTTGATCTGGCGGCATTGTATTACGGTCTGCAGTTGCAGCTGGTGGTATATATGAATGCAGCCATGGAGATGGAGAGCCGAAAGCATCCGGACAAGGAGATCGTTCCGGCGGCACTTCTGTATTATCACATCGATGATCCCACCATAGAGACACCGGTGGAGCTCACGGATGAGCAGATCAATGAACAGATCCTTGCAAAGCTTCGTATGAACGGTGTAGTAAACAGTGATCCTGAGGTCGTGGAGCGTCTGGACCGCTATATGCAGGATAAGTCTGTGGTCATTCCGGTGGAGAAGAAAAAGGATGGAAGCTTCAGTGCCAGATCCGGTGTCTTAAGCCGGGAGGAGATGCAGCTGATATCTTCTTATGTAGATGCCAAGATCCGCAGCATCGGGCGGGAGATCCTGGACGGAAAAATAGCAGCCAATCCCTATGAGAAAGGCAATGAAGAGGCTTGTACTTATTGCGCCTATAAAAAGGTCTGCGGTTTCGATGGCAGTATTCCGGGCTATGAGAAGAGACAGCTGGAAGATCTGGATAAGCAGGCGCTGATGCAGCGGATGCAGAAGACCGTGGAAGCTTAGGGCAAAGGGTGCCCGGCGGGAGTGTGTGCCTGACAGGAAGCTCGAAGAGAAAGCACCCGCTGCCCGGAGGAACAGGACGGCAACAGGAGAAAAGAAACAGGAACAGAGGTAGCGTATGGGAATGAATTTTACCCCGGAACAGCAAAAGGTAATCGAACTGCATAACAGCAACATTCTGGTATCGGCGGCCGCGGGAAGCGGTAAGACGGCGGTACTGGTAGAGCGTATCATCCGTATGATCTGTGAGGGGGAGCATCCGGCGGACATTGACCGCCTGTTGATCGTGACTTTCACCAATGCGGCGGCTGCGGAGATGCGGGAGCGTATCGCAGCCGGGATCGCCGCCAGACTGGAAGCGGATCCGGGGAACGACCATATCCAGAAGCAGTCCGCCCTGTTACACAATGCCCAGATCACCACGATCGACAGCTTCAGCCTGTTCCTGATCCGGAATCATTTTAATGAGATCGGTCTGGATCCGGATTTCCGTGTGGCAGACGAGGGTGAGATCAAGCTGTTGCAGCAGGAGGTGCTGGGACAGCTGCTGGAGGATGCCTATGCGGGGAAATTTGTTCCGGATGATGTTCCGACGTCCCGGGAAAACCGTGACAGCGGAGCGATGATACCGGAGGAAGCGTCAGGGAATGATTTTGCGGAAGACGTCCCGGGAAAACGTGACAGCGAGGACCCATCCCGGGAGGCACGGGAACGTTTCCACACCTGTGTGGAATATTTCTGCCCCGGCGGCAGAGAGAGCGTGCTGGAACAGCATATCCTGAACCTGTCCCGCTATGCCGGAAGTTTTCCCTGGCCCGCAGAATGGCTGGAAGAGCGTAAAAACGATTATGAGGCGGGAGATCTGGATGCCCTGCTGCACAGTGATTACGGACAATATCTGGCAGAGCGTGTGAGCCGTGTCCTGCAAGGGTGTCTGGAAAAACTGGTGGAAGTGAAAAAGCTGTGTGAGCTGCCGGACGGTCCATATATGTATGGAGAACTGACAGAAGCGGAGAGCGAACAGCTGGAACGCCTGGCTGCCTGCAAGGATTTGAAGGAACAGGCAGCAAAGGTTCCAGCAGTGACTTTCGGCCGTCTTTCTTCCAAGAAGGATGAGAGCGTGGATCCAGCCAAACGGGAGCTGGCGAAATCCATCCGTAATAGCGTAAAAGACACGCTGGCGGATCTGACGGAACAATATTTCAAGACACCGTTAGAGTTGGTGGTGGAACAGGGAAAAGCCTGCAGAGAGCCGCTCCGGATGCTGCTTAACCTGGTGCTGGAATTCGACAGAAGGCTTCTTGCGGCCAAACAGGAGCGACATCTGATCGACTTTTCCGACATGGAGCACTATGCGTTACAGATTCTGCTAAAACGGGAAAAAGTGGAAGAGACCGGCGATGCAGGGACGGACAGCACCGGTGATACAGGAATGGATAGCACCGGTGTGAAATATGACATTGTGCCAAGTGACGTGGCATTGGAGTATCGCCAGTATTTTCAGGAGATCCTCATTGACGAATACCAGGACAGTAATCTGGTACAGGAATATCTGTTAAGTGCCATCTCCGGGGAAGTGGAGGGACATTATAACCGCTTCATGGTAGGTGATGTGAAGCAGAGTATTTATAAATTCCGTCTGGCCAGACCGGAACTTTTCCTGGAAAAATACGACACCTATCAGGAGAGTGGGGATCTGTGCCGGATCGACCTGGCGAAGAACTTCCGAAGCCGTGTGCAGGTGGTGGATGCGGTAAACGATGTGTTTTCCCGCATCATGAGCCAGGAGATCGGCGGCATTGCCTATGATGATAAGGCAGCATTGTATCCCGGGGCCACATATCCCGCCACAGAGGATCCTGCATACGGCAGTGAACTATTACTGATCCGTAAGCCGGAGAAGGGGGATGGTGCGGAAGGCGGCAGCGGAGAACAGCGTCCCGACGGGGCAAGAGGTCCCGTGGACTATGACAACGTAAGACAGCTGGAAGCACTGGCTATTGCGGCACGTATCAAGCAGCTGAAGGGCAGTCTGAAAGTCATGGAGAAGGCTACGGGAGAATTGCGCCCGGTGCGGTACTCGGATATGGTGATTTTGCTTCGTACCACCAGTGGCTGGGATGAGGAATTCAAGAAAGTACTGGAACAGCAGGGAATCCCTGTCTACATTACATCCAAGACCGGATATTTCGGGGCCCTGGAAGTACAGGAACTGCTGCAGTTTTTACGAGTGCTGGACAACCCGAGACAGGATATTCCGCTGTTCGGCGTGATGCAGTCGATCTTCGGAGGCTTTACCCAGGAAGAAATCGCCCGGATCCGCAGCGGAAGCAAAGGGCATTCCCGGAAGAGAATGACACTGTATGAGGCATTGAAAGAAGTGGCGCAGAGGGGACGGATGGCGGAAGCGGGAGAAGAGGCATCAGCGGGCGAAAGCGCCGGAGAAGAAACCGCCGGGGCCGGACAGTACTGGCAGCGCGCATTGGAAGCTGCAACAGTACCGGAAGACATGGAAGCGGAGACAGAACTTTCCCAAAAGGCAGATACTTTCTTACAACGTATTGATCATTACCGTGATCTGACTCCCTTCACCTCCATCCGCGACCTGCTGCAGCGGATCCTGGACGATTACGATTATCTGAACTATGTGACGGCACTTCCTGCTGGCAGCAAGCGCCGGGCCAACGTGGAGATGCTGCTGACGAAGGCTTCTGCTTTTGAGAAGACCAGTTATTTTGGACTGTTCCATTTCATCCGTTATATGGAACAGTTGGAAAAATACGATGTGGATTACGGTGAGGCGGATACCCTGGACGAAAATGCCGATGTGGTGCGGATCATGAGCATCCACAAGAGTAAAGGTCTGGAATTCCCCGTGGTATTTGTCTCCGGGCTGTCGAAGCGTTTCAACATGCAGGATGCGAACCAGTCCCTGATCGTGGATATGGATCTGGGAGTAGCGGTGGACTATGTGGATTCCGGCCGCCGCATTAAAAATAAGACCCTCCGCCGGGCCGTTCTGTCAGCGAAAATGAAGGAGGACAATCTGGCGGAGGAACTGCGTGTGCTTTACGTGGCACTGACCCGTGCCAGAGAAAAACTGATCCTGACAGCGGTGTTGGATAAGGCGGAGGAAAAATGGGAGCTGTCCCGGATGACAGGACAGGAGAAGCTGACCTATCTGGATTTCTGTGAGGCGGGGAGCTATATGGATTTTCTGCTGCCGATCCTGCCTAAGACAGGAATTGCAGTAACAACGCTGGGAACAGAAGACCTGGCGGCAGAGGAGATCAGGGAACAACTGCGCATGGGAGACCGCAGGGAACTGTTGCAGCGTGTGACGGACGGCGAGACTCCTTTGCCTGGGGACCCGGAGGAGAACGAACGAAAGCTTGCGAAACTGCGGGAGCGATTTGCCTATGCCTATCCGTATCCCGGCCTGCAGAAGCTCTATACCAAGACCACGGTATCGGAACTGAAGATTGCGGCCATGGCGGAGAAGGATGAAGCGGCATTTCATACCTTCGAAGAAAAAGAAGTGGTGCCTTATATCCCGGCTTTCCGCAGAGAACAGGAAAAGGTCAGCGGAGCCGTCCGCGGTAACGCGTTCCACCGGACCATGGAACTGTTGGACTTTTCTTATCTGTTTATGGAATCCGGACTATTTGCCGGATGCCCTGGGACTTATGAGGAATACCGTCAGGGCCTGGATACGGACCGGTTACAGGAACGTCTGAAGGAATTCCTGCAGCGGGAGACAGCTTCCCTACGACTGACAGAAGAGTATGCGCAGGCCGTAAGCCTTCCCAAAATCCGGCATTTTCTGGAACAGGAGCTGGCCTACCGCATGTGGAGAGCTTTTGAACAGGGCCTTTTGTACAGAGAGCAGCCCTTCGTGCTGGGCATTGATGCGAAGCGCCTGGATCAGGACCTTCCTGAAGGGGAAAAGGTTCTCATTCAGGGTATCATCGATGTCTTCTTTATAGAAAACGGAGAGATCGTCCTGCTGGACTACAAGACCGATGTGATCGATTCCCTGCAAGCCCTCTGGAACCGCTACAGCGTCCAGATCCAATACTATGAGGAGGCACTGACGAAGCTGATGCAGCTGCCCGTGAAGGAGAGGATCCTGTATTCCTTCTATCTGGAAAAATACGAGTAAAAAAGCCGGAGTAAATGGAGGTTTCATATGAGTCAATATTTTGATTTATCAATAAGAAGGATTGAGATAAAGAAACCAAAAAGAGACTTGAAACCTGTTATTAAATTACAGGATGAAGTTAATAAGACTTTGCTGCATGATGAATATTATTATCCTACAGATGAAAGAACTATACAGGAATGTTTGGATGGTGATTATATCTTATTAGGCGTATATAATAAAGATAAGCTTATTGCAGCAAGCTTTGCATTTGAAGGTGGTTTGTTCTTCTCTAAGCCTATTACTGATTGGATGGAAATTCCTGGCAATAAAATTATGTGTCATGAATTCGTTGTGGTTGATATGGAATATAGAGGTAATGGTATACAGAAGAGATTCATGGATGCTACTATAAGAGAAGCTAGACAGATGGGTTATGATACTATTTGGTGTTGTGCTCATCCTAATAATACTCCGTCTGTATGTAGCATAGAGAGTACAGGCTATAAATTTGCCGATCAGTTTGTTGTAGATGGCTGGCCTAGGAATGTTTATTACAGAAGTACATCTATACAGAGATAGCAATTATTTAGAGGGAGAGTATAAGTTAAGTATGGCATGGTATGCAGAACGAAAAAGAAAATGTTGGTATTGTATCTGTGGTGTAGAAATGAAGTAGGATGACAAGGTGGAAATCCGGTTTCGTGTGAGGGATAACGGTATCGGAATGAGTCCGGAGTTCCTGCCGCACCTGTACGATCCGTTCTCCCAGGAGCGTTCCGAGGAAAACATCATGGAGAATCTGATGGATGCCAGAATTTTACTGGTGGAAGATAGCGAGATCAACATTTATGTGGCCCAGCTGATCCTGGAAAAAGCCGGATGTGTGGTGGAGATTGCAAAACGGTACCTATCATTGCCATGACAGCGGATGCTTTTGAAGAGGAGAAGAAAAAGACGCTGGAGGCCGGAATGAACTATCACCTGTCCAAGCCCATCAACCCGAAGACATTGTATAATATCCTGTCGAACCATCTGACCGGAAAGGAAGCATAGAGATCAGAGATATATAACCCAGAGATATTAGAATCATGACATGTAAAAAGGAGGTATCCGTGGCGGATATCTCCTTTTGTGTTGCCTTAACTGCTTACAATATAAAATTAAGCGGTGATCACGGTGCCGGCCTTGCCCCTGATGGCATCCTTGACGTGATCCATGGAAGTGATCAGAACCTTTCCTGCTGGAACCTTCTCCAGATAAGCAATGGCTGCCTCGATCTTGGGAAGCATGGTGCCTTCCTCGAACTGACCTTCTGCCATCAGTGTCTTGGCTTCCGCAACGGTGAGAGTCTCCAATGCAGTCTGATCCTCTTTGCTGTAATTTTTATAAACGCAGGGAACACTGGTCAGGATGATCAGCTCATCACAGCTTAAATCGGAAGCAAGCTTACCTGCAATGGCATCCTTCTCAATCACAGCGGAGGCACCCTTCAGCGCATGCTTCTGCTCAATGACGGGAATTCCGCCGCCACCGCAGGCAATAACGACCTGATCTGCGGCTGCCAGAGCACGGATGGCTTCGATCTCCACGATGTCGATGGGCTTGGGAGCAGCAACGACACGACGGAAGCCTTTACCGGGATCTTCCTTGACATAATTGCCCTTTTTCACTTCGATCTCGGCGTCCTCTTTGGACATGTAACGGCCAATGACCTTGGTGGGCTCATAGAAAGCCTCGTCATAAGGGTCTACGGTTACCTGGGTGAGGATGGTGCTGACCGGCTTGGAGATACCGCGGTCCAGCAGCTCTGCCCGGAGAGAGTTCTGGATATCGTAGCCCACATAACCCTGACTCATAGCGGAGCAGACACACATAGGTGCGGGGGTATAATCGATGTAGACACGACGCAGCTCTGTCATGGCCTTGTGGATCATGCTGACCTGAGGACCGTTACTGTGGGTGATGGTCAGCTGATAATCAGCCTCCACCAGATCTGCCAGTGCTTTTGCGGTTACTTTTACCGCATCCCACTGCTCGGTAGTGGTATAGCCCAGGGCATCATGTCCCAGAGATACAACAACTCTTTTTTTGCTCATAAGATTACCTCTCTATATGTATTTTTCCTAAAAATTTCTTTGTCAAAAGATGTAATCAGTATAACATATTTTCTATGGAGTGTATAGCAATTTCTATCCTTTACATCCCGTGCCGCAAAGTAATATAATGATACAGAGTCAAAGGTCATAACTCGTTCCTGCCTGAAGGAAGAGAGCTATGCCTTATTGACCCGAATGGGTGTAGAATCAATGGCAGGAAGGAACAGGAGCATTATGCAGAAAAAAGAACGTATGGCAAATCTGGAGGTATTGCGCTGTGTGGCAATGATGATGGTGGTCGTGTTGCACTATCTGGGCAAGGGAGGATTGCTGCCGGATCTGACGGCTCCGCTGTCCGCACAGGATACCGTGGCATGGCTGCTGGAAGCATTCTGCATCGTGGCGGTCAATGTCTACATGATGATCAGCGGCTACTTTTTATGCGAAAGCTCCTTTAAACTGAGCAGACTGCTCACGCTGTGGGTACAGCTGTGGCTGTATTCTGTGGGAATCGGCGTGCTGGCGGCGGTGACGGGGATCGTTCCCGCGGCGGAAGTCAGCACTCACTATTATCTGACCCTGTTGTTCCCGGTGACTATGGGACATTACTGGTTCCTGACAGCGTATCTTTTCTTATATATATTGCTCCCCTTTGTGGGAATAGGACTGCGGCGGATGACGAAGCAGCAGTTTCAGGTGGCATTAGTACTGCTGTTTGTCACCTTCTGCCTGTTAAAATCTGTGCTGCCCTTCCGGCTGGAAGAAGACGGTAAAGGCTATGATTGTCTCTGGTATCTGTGTGTATTCTGCGCGGCGGCTTACCTGCGCCGATTTGGAATCCCGTTTTTACAGAAAAAATCCCGGGCATTATTGTTGTATCTGATCGGTATCTTCGGAACCTTTGGAGAAGCCATGCTTTTGCACCTGTTTTATTTGAAAACAGGCAGTCTGGAGCTGATCCTGAAGATTCCGTATGAGTATAACCATATTTTCCCGTTTCTGGCTTCACTGGGGCTGTTCTGCCTGTTTTTGGACAGCAGCATACAGGGAAAGATCGGCAGTGTGGCGGTGAGGATCGCGCCCTATACGCTGGGAGTGTATCTGCTGCATGAAAATCTGGGTGTGCGCTATGCCTGGCAGAAGTGGCTTGGTGTGGAGCAAATCAACGGTGTACTGCCGTTGCTGTTGTGGACGGTACTTGTTGTTGTGGTAGTATTTGTACTGGGAATTCTGGTGGATTTTGTGCGGAAAGCTATCTGCGACGGACTGCATAAGATATTCCTGCATATCCGTCCCTATCGCAGTCTGACAGAGAAAATACGGGACGTAGATACTATGTTCAAAAGAGAGGTAATGGAGTGACAGAGATAATAAAAAATAAAAAAGCGGGTATTGACAGTCAGAGACGTCTCTGGGAATTTGTATTCGTGGCAATCCTGGTGCTGTATCCTCTGCGGCATATTGCCTGGGGACTGGATCTGTGGGATACCGGTTACGGCTATGCGAACTTTGAATATATGGGGACGCAGCATATGGATCCCATGTGGCTGTTTTCCACCTATCTGACCACAGCCATCGGACATTTTTTCAGTTTGCTGCCCGGGGCCGGGACTTTGATCGGCATGAACTTTTATACCGGACTGAGTATCAGTCTGCTGGCGGTGCTTGGGTATTATTTCTGCACGAAAGTACTGAAGATCCCGGCACTTCTGGTATTCCTGGGAGAATTTACGGCGGTGAGCTTCTGCTGGTGTCCCACGGGCTCTTTTTACAATTATGTGACCTACGTGTTCTATCTGGTATCGGTGGTCTGTCTGTATCTGGGCCTTGCCCGGGGGAAAAAGGGGTGGCTGTTTGCCGCCGGAGTAGCGCTGGGCTGTAATGTGCTGTCCCGATTCTCCAATCTGCCGGAGGCGGCCATGATCGTGGGCGTTTGGGCTTACGGAATCATCTGCTGGCTGGAAGCGCGCAAAGAGATTGGAAAGAGTCTCGGTCAGGCTGGGGAGACGACAGAAACTGCGGAAAAAATAAAAGCGCGGAAAAAGGCAGCGGGGGTGAAACTCCGTAAGAAATTATTACAGGATACCGGCATGTGTCTGGCGGGGTATCTGACGGCACTGCTGGTATTATTCGGTTATATCCAGATCCGCTACGGCATGGATGAATATGTGAAAGGCATTCTGCGACTGTTTTCCATGACGGAGGTGGCAACGGACTATACGGCTGCATCCATGATCATGGGCATGTTCGACTGGTATTTTCAGAATCTGTACTGGGAGATCCGGATGTGCGTGTTCCTTGTAGTGGGGATTGTCGCTGTGGGAGTATTGGAACTCATCGGCTCCTACGTGAGAAAAGATACAGTAACAAAGGTTCTGCGGATCCTGGAATGGGCGGGAAGTATCGCACTGGCGGCTGTGATGGTGTTCTGGCTGTACCGCCAGGGCTTCTGTGCCAGAGAATATACGAATTACGGTGCCATTATCTGGCCTGGAGTGACGTTTTTGACATTGACTCTGCTGGTGACCCTGTGGCGGATCTTTACGCCCTCCGCGCCGAAGGAAGAAAAGCTGATCAGCGGACTGATCTTCCTGATCGTATGGATCACTTCCCTGGGCAGTAACAACAAGCTATACCCCAGCATGAACAATCTGTTTCTGGCATTGCCCTATATGTACTGGCAGTTCTACAGGTTCTGCAAATATGTTGGCAGCTTTCGGTGGAAGCGGATCACCATATCTGCTATGCCGGTAAAATGTCTCTTGGGCGCTTTCTTTCTGTTGTTCTTTGTCCAGGTAGGACTGTTCGGCAGAAACTTTGCATTTGCCGAAGGTACCGGCATACAGGACATCGATGCGCAGGTGACGAATAATGAGACATTAAAAGGTGTGTGGATGAGCGAGGAACGGGCCGGATGGATGCAGGGGATCTCAGAGTATGTGAATGAACGGGGACTTGCCGGAAGAGATGTACTGATCTACGGACAGATCCCGGCGCTGTCTTATTATTTACAGATGCCTGCAGCGTTCAATCCCTGGCCGGATCTGGATTCCTACCAGAGCGGACAACTGGAACAGGATATGCTTAAGATGCAGGAGCGGATGGATGCGGATGCTTCTTATCGCCCGGTGGTACTGTTGGAGAAGAAATATGCCGTGTATCTGGAAGCCGGAGAGAATGCACTGGAGGCCTTGCAGCCCACGGAAAAAGAGCGCAGCCTGATCGTGGACAATCCCAAGCTTTTGCTGATCGGAAAATTCATGGAAGATTATGGGTATGAGAAGACTTTTGAAAATGAGAAATTTGTGATCTATGAATAGAGTCATGTAGTTGTGCAGGGTCAGCCGTGTGCAGAAAAATCCCCGGAAGATGAAAATCTTCGGGGATTTTTGAGTGTTATGATGTTATAACAACTGTAAGCCGTTCTCCTTTGCAGTCTCCATAACTTCATCGGACCACAGAGAACACTGTACTTCGCCGATATGAGCTTT
>OLGB01002059.1_pt1 | contig 22425 bp, 19 predicted proteins | sample 1605691 | NCBI WGS metagenome assembly OLGB01 (sample SAMEA3888925, study PRJEB22519) | human gut metagenome | biome: human gut; feature: human-associated habitat; material: faeces | place: Denmark | collected 2010 | reverse complement strand
TCCTGCCGGGGCTTGACGCGGCAGAAGCGCTTGCGCAGCGCCTTGAGGCCATAGGGAACATCCGCTCGGACGGGCGCCCAATCCTGGGGCTTGATTGCCGCGATCTGCTTGAAATTACGCTTACCGTTTGCCCCGAAGCCGTGTTCATTCCCGCGCACATCTGGACGCCGCACTTTTCGCTCTTCGGCGCGTTTTCCGGATTCGATACCATTGAGGAATGCTTTGAAGACCTTGTGGGCGAAATCCATGCCCTTGAAACCGGCCTTTCCTCTGATCCGCCCATGAACTGGCGCGTCAGCGCGCTTGACCGCTTCACGCTCGTTTCCAATTCTGATGCACACTCGCCTGCAAAGCTCGGCCGTGAGGCCAACCGCATCGCAGCTCCGCTTTCCTACGCAGCGCTTCGCCAGGCCATCCAAACGGGGGAAGGATTTGCGGGCACCATTGAATTTTTTCCGGAAGAAGGAAAATACCATCTGGATGGCCACCGGAATTGCGGCATTTGCCTCGAGCCCGAGGAAACGCTTCGTTTGGGCGGCAAATGCCCGGTTTGCGGCCGGAAGCTCACCATCGGCGTACAGCACCGCGTTCTTGCGTTGGCCGATCGCCCTGCGGGTTTCCTTCCGTTGGGCGCAAAGCCCTATGAAAGCCTGGTGCCGCTGCAGGAGCTGATCGCCGCCGCAACGGGTGTCTCCGCCGCAGGGCAAAAGGCGCAGCGGCAATACGAAGCGATGCTTCATGCGCTCGGTTCGGAATTTTTCATTCTGCGGGAAGCGCCGCTTGAAGCCATCGAGCGCGCGGCGGGGCCGTGTGTTGCCGAGGGGGTGCGCCGCCTCCGCGCCGGGCAGGTAACGCGTACCGGAGGTTATGACGGCGAATACGGAAAGATCATCCTCTTTCAACCAGCGGAACGCGAAGCCCTGCAAGGCCAGCTTTCCCTGTTTTCCGCACCCGCTTCCTCCGCCCAAACGCAAAGCACGGCTGTCCCTTCGGCTCCGCGAACGCTTCCGCCTTCCACGGGCAGCCCGGAAGAAGCGCCGCCCGCAAAGGCCGAACTGCTTAATGAAGAGCAGCGCTCCGCCGTACAGACAGATGCGCCCGCCGTTGCGGTCATCGCAGGGCCGGGAACCGGCAAAACGAAAACGCTCGTGGCGCGCATTGCCCACCTCATTGAAGCGCGCGGCGTAAAGCCGTCGGAAATCACGGCGGTTACATTCACAAACCAGGCTGCCGCCGAAATGCGCGAGCGTCTTGCCGCACGGCTCGGCGGCAAGCAGGCGCTTTCCGGCATGACCATCGGCACATTTCACGCCGTTTGCCTCGGCCTGCTTCCCAAAAAGCCCCTGCTTGGAGAAGCGGATGTGGAGGCGCTCGTGCAGGAAGCACTGCATGCGGCGGGCAGCCATGGTACCGCACAAGAGGCTGCGCGTGCTATTTCGCGCGTGAAAAACGGATTGCCGTTGGAAGCCGCGGCGCTCGATCCACGGGTATATGACGCGTACTGCACGGCATGCCGCGCACGCGGCGCACGGGATCTCGACGACCTGCTGCTCGATGCGCTTTCCGTCGCAGAAGCACCGTCCCCCAAAGTGGGCCGCACCATGTTTCACCACCTGCTTGTGGATGAATTTCAGGATATCAACGCCGTACAGCGCAAGCTTGTGCGTGCATGGGCAAAGGGTGGCCAAAGCCTGTTCGTCATCGGCGATCCGGATCAGTCCATCTATGGCTTCCGCGGTGCAAGCGCTGTCTGCTTTGATGAATTACGCGCTGATTTTCCGGAGCTTTACACCATCCGTCTCCGTACAAACTACCGCTCTTCGCCGGAGATTCTTACGGCTGCACAGCGCGTCATTGCGCACAACCCCGGCGGTGCGCGGGATTTGATCCCGGTGCGGCCGAGCGCTCCCGCAGTGCGTCTTTTGCGTGCGGACACGCCGTTTTCCGAAGGCGTTTGGATCGCAAAGGAAATCGCCCGCATGGCGGGCGGGCTGGACATGTTGTCCGCCCGTACGCCGGCCGGAGCCGGGCAGGACGCGCGTCCGTTCTCCGAACTCGCGGTGCTTGCCCGCACACACCGCCAACTTGAAGGAATCGAAGCATGCCTCCGGCATGACGGCATTCCCTGCATCGTATGCGGCCGCGGCAGCGAGCTTGCGGATGATGCGGTGCGCGGAGTGCTCGCCTTCTTCCGCTTCCTGCATGACCCGGCAGATGCGCTTGCCTTGCGCACCTGCCTGCAGCTTGCCTTTTCCGCTTCCGGTGAGGAAGCAGACCGCATTTTTCCCGAGCAGGCGGGCGCGTCTTCGGTGGAAACGCTGCGCGCTGCCGGTTGCCCGGAAGCGTTTCTTGCTGCGTATGCGGAATATTTGCCGCGCATCACGCGGGAAAAGCCGCGCAAGCTGCTGGAGCGCTGGGGCGCGGAGCACGCTTTGGCCGGCGCCCCATTCATGCGGTTAACCGAGCTTTCCGCTTACCATGCAAATCTTGCCGGTTTTCTTAACGCGCTTGCGCTCGGGGAGGAAGCGGACCTGAAACGTGCGTCGGGCAAGGCCTACGCCTCCGGCGCGGTGCGTCTGATGACGCTGCACGGCGCAAAAGGGTTGGAATTTCCGGTGGTGTTTCTTGCCGGACTTTCCGCGGGCGCCTTTCCCCTGCAGCGTGAGGGCATTGTGCCAAACCTTGAAGAGGAACGGCGGCTGCTCTTTGTCGGCATGACCCGCGCACGGGATGAGCTGATTCTGACCGCCGCATATCCGTTTTCGGAGTTTCTAAATGAGCTGCCGGATTCCGTGGCATGTGAAACAGCGCCGAAGCGCCGTTTCACGGAGGGCAAGCAGCTGAGCTTGTTCTGACAAAAGCGGGAGCCCCGGCTGTGTGCCTTTCCTTATACATGCCGCTCCGCGCGTCCCTTGACGGCGGCGTGCGTTTGCGCTATGCTGATGTCAGCACATAAAGTCATATCCCGTTTTATTCTGCCCCGGGAGGTTTTTCATGTATTATACCATCGGCGAAGCCGCGCAGCGCATGCATCTGAGCGCCCCCACCCTGCGTTATTATGACAAAGAAGGCCTGCTTCCTTTCGTGGATCGCAGCGCAGGCGGCGCTCGCATGTTCAAGGAATCCGACTTTGAATGGCTCCGGCTTATCGAATGCCTGAAATCGACCGGCATGCCGATTCGGGACATTAAGCAGTTTATCGATTGGTATATGGAAGGCGATACAACGCTCCCGCAACGGCGGGACATGTTCTACGAACGCAGGCGCGCCGTAGAAGCGCAGATCGAAACGCTACAGGCCACACTCGACATGATCGACTATAAATGCTGGTATTATGATACCGCCGTAGCAGCGGGCAGTTCTCGTGCCTTACAGACTCTGAAGCCGGAAGAACTCCCTGAAGAAGTATCCCGCCTGAAAGCGCGCATCGCGGCGCGCTGCGGTTCCTGAACCCACTTTGAGCAAAGCCGCGCGCCTGCCCATCGCTATGCCGGCATTTCAACGGCAGCGCCACGCACGGGAGAAGGCTGGGTATATTTTTTGCAAACTGGATTTTCTGCAGAATAAAAGGGCCGCCCAGCCCTTTTATTCTGCCCCTACTTCAACTCACGCTTGCGCTCCCGTTTGAACAGCGTATCGAGCGCTTCGCGCGGGTCACGCTGTTCAAAAAGGATGGCGTACACCGCCTGGCAGATGGGGAGCTCCACCCCGTATTGTGCGCCAAGCGCCGTAAGCGCGCGCACGGTATAATAGCCTTCTGCAAGCTTTTCATATGCTTCGCCGCGCACAAACGCTTCGCCAAAACGGCGGTTTTGGCTGTGTCTGGAAAACACAGTTGCCTCATAATCTCCAAGGTGGCAAAGCCCATATGCAGAAAGCTCGTTCCCGCCCATTGCGGCAATGAGCCTTGCAACCTCCCGTGTACCGCGCGACATCAGCGCGCCTTTGAGCGTGGTGAGCGAAAGCCCGTCCAGCATGCCCGCAGCGATGCCGATCACGTTTTTCGCAGCCGCGCCAATCTCATTGCCCAAAAGATCCTCCCCATAATAAAAGCGGATCAGATCGCCCGCAAACGCCTCCGCAAGCGTCTCTTTCAGCGAGGCATCCGCGCTGTCAATCACCATGCAGTTTGGAACGCCCGCGCAGAATTCCTGCACATGCCCTGGCCCAAGCCACACCGCCACACGGTTTGTTGCGTTCAGCGTGCCGTTCACGATTTCGGAAAGGCGGCGGCCCGTGCCTGCCTCAAGTCCCTTCATGCAAAGAACGATGGTTTTATGGCCGATATTGAGCGCTGCAAGCTGGCTCATCAGATTCTGAAGGTTCTGTGAGCCGATGGAAATCACAATCGTCTCCGCCTCTGCCGCTTCCGCAAGCACGGTCGTAAGCCGCACGCGCTCCGGCAGCTGCAGATAGTCGTTTCTGCGCTCGTCCATAAGGCGCTGCATCCGGGCGGAGCCTTCGCGCCCATACAGCGTAACCGCATGTCCCAGCCGGTCAAGATACCATGCGAGGAACGTACCCCACCGCCCGCAGCCGATTACCGTCAACTTCATATCTTTACCTCTTTGTTCTGCAATTCTATTTTTTAGCTTTGAATTTCGGTTCTGTGCCGTTTAAAATCCGCTTTATGTTTCCCCGGTGCAGGAAGCAAACCATCACCGCAACAAAAACGCCTGTCAGCAGCATCGGCAGAGAAGTGTCTCCCAGGAGCAACATTGCAAGCGGGTATGCAAGCGCAGCGGAAATTGAGCAGATGGAAACGGTGCGCACAAAATAAAACACAAGGAAAAACACTGCGACAAGGATTAAAAACAGCCTTGGATCCAAAAGCAGTGCCACCGCCGCGCTGACCGTGACGCCCTTGCCGCCCCGAAACCCAAAAAACAGGGGCCAGCAATGCCCCACAAGGCATGCGCAGGCGGCAATGCATTTGCCGGGTTCGCCCAACAGCCATGCGCCAAGAAGCAGAGCAGCCGCCGTTTTCAGCAAATCGCCCGCAAATGTGATCACGCCTGCCTTCATGCCGAACACGCGCGCCACGTTGGTGGCGCCCGCGTTGCCGCTTCCGCGCTCACGCACATCCGCACCGTACAGCCTCCTGCATACGAGGATCGCTACGCTGATGGAGCCGAACAGGTACCCTGCGGCGGCCGTGAGGCAAATTTTCCAAATTTCCATGTCGCGGTTTCTCCGGTTTCCCGGCAGCGCCTGCCGCCGTTTCTTTTGGGGATTGCATCCAATTATCATACACGATAATGCGTGCGTATTCAAACCCCGGCATGTTTTTTCACAAAATTGCCGCAAGCCGGTCAAACGCCTCGGCGAGCCGCCCGGCGTCCACGCCCGAATAGTTCACAACGATCTCGTGCGTTTCGGCGGGGTCGGGCGCATTCAGGTATTCTGAAAGAAAAGAAAGCCGGATACCCGCCGCGGCAGCTTCTTCGGAAAGCGCAGCGTCACTCTTTTGCGTGCGCACGCGCAGCAGGAAGTGTAGCCCCGCATCCTGCTCCAAAATTTCCGCGCGTCCGGCAAGCGGGCTTCGCCCGATTGCGCCGATGACCGCATCCCGTTCGGTGCGGTAATACTTCTTCATGCGGTTGATGTGCCGTTCAAAATGGCCTTCGGAAAGAAAGCGGGCGAGCGTGTATTGCTCAAAGCTTGTGACCGTGCAGGCATAAAAGGAAAGTTCCCGCCGGAAGCGCTCCATCAGCGCGCCCGGAAGCACCATATAGCTGATGCGGATGGACGGTGCAAGGCTCTTGGAAAACGTATTGGTATAGATGACCCGGCCGCCCGCGTCAATGCTTTGCAGCGTGGGCAGCGGCCTGCCGGTGAAGCGGAACTCGCTGTCATAATCGTCCTCAATGATATAGCGCCCCTTCGCCTCGCCCGCCCAAGCGAGCAGCTCCTGCCGCCTTCCGATGGGCATCACCACGCCTGTTGGGAAATGGTGAGAGGGTGAAAGATGCACCACATCCGCACCGCTTGCGCGAAGTTCCGCAACCGGCATGCCGCGGTCGTCCACGTTCACATAGCGTACATCGATGCCGTTTTTTTCGTAAATGCGCGGAATCTTTACGTGACCCGGGTTTTCGACTGCATATACATGCTTTCTTCCAAGGAGCTGCACAATGAGGTTGTACAGGTATTCCGATCCCGCGCCCACGATAATTTGTTCCGCTGAAACCCGCATGCCCCGGAATTCCAGCAGATATGCCGCAATGGCCTCCCGCAGTTCCTCCGCGCCGCTTGCAGGTGTAGCGGCAAGCAGCTTGGTTTCCCTCCGTGAAAGTTCGTCCCGGAGGATGCGCGACCATACCGAAAACGGAAAGCGCGCACAATCTGGATGATTGCTCCTGAAATCCATAAAATATGGCGGCTCCAGGGGTGCGGCAGCAGGAGCGGCGCTCCGTGCGGGCGGTTCCGGAGCATGCTCCACCGCGCTTGCAAAATACCCTTTTCGCGCAACGGCATAGATATATCCCTCCGCCAGAAGCTGCGCATAGGCATTTTCCACCGTGATGACGCTTATTTTCATATGCTGCGCCAGACTTCGCTTGGAGGGCAGCTTTTCTCCCGGTTCCAGCTTGCCTGCAAGGATGTCCGCACGGATGCTGCGGTAAAGCGCAATGTAAAGCGGCGTGCCGGGCGCCGCGCCAAGCGTATATGTCAGCATGATGCGTTCCCTTTCTGGTATTATCATTTTATATTCATTTGGTTATTTCAATAATACCAGATTTCACGTATTATTGCAATAACGCCGCGGACCGCACGGAATGCGGCACAGATTCCGAATGAAACGCGAGGTTTTCTACGATGACAAACAAAGCAATCCGCACCCTTGTGCTTGCAGCTCTTTTCGCCGCGCTCGCCTGCGTGGCAACGATGGTAATCCAGATCCCTTCCCCGATGAACGGCTATGTGAATCTGGGCGACTGCTTCGTGCTGCTCGCCGGCTGGGTGCTTGGGCCGGTTTACGGCTCGCTCGCCGCAGGCATCGGTTCCGCGCTTGCGGACATGTTCACCGGGTATATGCATTATGCGCCCGGCACCTTCCTCATCAAGGCCGTCATGGCCCTCATCGCATGGGCACTTGCCAAGGCGCTCATTTCCCGTTTCCGCGGCAAACGCGCGCTTTGCAAGGGCATTTCGGCCGTGGTTGCGGAGTTGTTTATGGTTGTCGGCTACTATTTCTACGCCGGCCTCCTGCTTGGCAAAGGCTTGGGCGCGCTTGGCGCTGCGGCCAGCATCCCGGGAAACCTCGTGCAGGGCGCGGTCGGCGCAATTGCGGCAGTGTTGCTTTCTCAGGTGATTGACCGCTATCACCTGCTCCACAAATTTGGTGTGAACGAACTGTGACATTTAAAAAAACATGCAACCTTTCCGCTGCTTGCCGCGTTTGATTGAAGGACGCGGCAAACGGCATTTCTGTCTGCCGCGCATAAACTACGCGGCTCCGCGCAAACTAAGCGCGCCGTGCCGCGCACAGGAGGAACGGTATGAACATCGCACAGATCATGATCCCCAAGGTGTGCACCGTGTTTTTGCACGAGCACAACACCGTCCGGCAGGGGCTGGAGGTGATGACGCGCAACGGCTATTCGGCCATCCCCGTGCTCGACGAGGCGGGCGGCTATGTGGGCAGCGTGTCGGAGGGGGACTTCCTGCGGCACGTCATGGCCGTCGGCACGACGGAGCTGCGCGCCCATGAGCAGTACCGCATCGCCTCGCTGGTGCGGCGCGATTTCTGCCCGCCGCTGAGCATCGAGGCCGAGGACGCCACGGTGATCGAGGCGATCATGAACCAGAACTTCGTGCCCATCGTGGACGACTACTACAAGGGCATGGCCACCACCGTGGCGCTGCACCGCAGCCAGCTGCGGGCGGTGCCCAGCCTCCACGCCCTGCGGCGGGCCTACGCCGACTACTACGCGGGGCAGGCCATGGTCCACGTGGACCCGGACCCGGCGGAATCGCCCGCGGCCAAGCTGTACGCAAACGCCATGGCCGGCCGGAACGACCTCCGGATCGTGGTGGCGGGCAGCGATGAGGCCTTCACGGTCACGGCCCTGTTCGACAACCTGGGCAAAGGCGCGTCCGGCGCCGCAGTCCAGAACATGAATATTTTACTGGGCCTTCCTGAGACTACCGGCCTGCTGTAACTCCGGCGGTCCGTGCCGGGCGGAACCACTTTTTATCTCTGATCCGAAAAGGGGGATCTCTATGCTGAACTTTATCGAAGGCGGCGTCTGCGCCGCCCAGGGCTTCCGGGCAGGCGGCATCCACGTGGGCGTCAAGACCCACGCGGAGTGGAAGAAGGACATGGCCATGATCGTATCCGATGTAGACTGCGCCTGCGCCGCCGTGTATACCAAGAACGCCGTGAAGGCCGCCCACATCCACGTGGACAAGGCCCACCTGGCTGACGGCAAGGCCCGGGCGGCCGTCATCAACAGCGGCAACGCCAACGCCTGCGCCCCCCACGGGGAGGAGAACGCGGAGCGGGTCTGCGCCGCCGCCGCCAAGGCCGTGGGCTGCCCGGCGGAGGACGTGGTCTGCGCCGCCACCGGCGTCATCGGCCAGACCTTGAACGTGGCGGTGATGGAGGCCGGTATGCCGGACCTGTACGCCGCCGTGGAGGCCAGCGCCGCCGGGTCCGACGCCGCAGCCCACGCCATCATGACCACCGACACGGTGAAGAAGGAGGCGGCGGTGGAGACCACCGTGGGCGGCAAAACCGTCCGCATGGGCGGCATCGCCAAGGGCTCCGGCATGATCCATCCCAATATGGGCACCATGCTGTGCTTCCTGACCACCGACTGCGCCATCTCTCCGGAGATGATCCGCACCGCCCTGCTGGAGACGGTGAACGTCAGCTTCAACCGCATCAGCGTGGACGGGGACACCTCCACCAACGACACCTGCTGCGTCCTGGCCAACGGCTTGGCGGGCAACCCGGTTATCACCGAGAAGGGCCCTGACTACGAGGCGTTCCTGGCCGCTCTCCAGGCCCTGTGCATGGAGATGGCCCGGAAGATGGCCTCCGATGGCGAGGGCGCCACGCATCTGATCACCTGCACCGTCACCGGCGCCGCCAGCGAGCAGTCCGCGGAGACCATCTCCAAGTCCGTCATCGGCTCTGCCCTGACCAAGGCCGCCATTTTCGGCGCCGACGCCAACTGGGGCCGGGTCCTGTGCGCCATGGGCTACTCCGGAGAGGACTTCGACCCGGACAAGGTGGACATCTCCTTTGTCAGCGATGCGGGCTCTGTCCAGGTGTGCGCCAAGGGCCGGGGCCTGGACTTCGACGAGGCCATGGCCAAGAAGGTCCTGACGGAGCACGACGTCACCATCGCCATCACCATGGGGGAGGGCGCGGCCAGCTGCACCTGCTGGGGCTGCGACCTGACCTATGAGTATGTGAAGATCAACGGCGATTACCGGACCTGATGGTCCCAAAGCCGTCCCCCTGAGCGCTGCGGGGGCGGGATCTGCCGCCCCTCCCAAACGCCTTCCCCCTGGGGGGAAGGCGGCTGGCCGGAGGCCAGACGGATGAGGGGCCTGCAAGAAACCGGCCTTTCGTCAGCGCACCCGTAGGGGCGGATCCTGCATCCGCCTGTTCTCGCCCTGTCAGATGTCCTCACGGGATCGACCTTTGTCCGGAGGCCCGGGCGGGTACCGGGAGGTTCCCGGGAACTGCACTCCCCGCCGTAAAACGGCGGGACCCATTCGCCCCCTGTGGGCAAACCTGAATAGAAATGAGTTGATCCCATGTCCTCTCACGCACAGCAGGCGCGGACCCTGGTGGAAGCCCTGCCCTATATCCAGAAATTCACCGGCAAGACCATCGTGGTCAAATACGGCGGCAACGCCATGGTCTCCGACAAGCTGCGCCAGGCCGTCATGAGCGACATCATCCTGCTGAGCCTGGTGGGCATCCGGGTGGTGGTGGTCCACGGCGGCGGGCCGGAGATCAGCGATATGCTGAAGAAGATCGGACACCAGAGCCGCTTTGTGGACGGACTGCGCTATACCGACGAGACCACCATGGACATCGTCCAGTCGGTGCTGTGCGGCAAGGTCAACAAGAACCTGGTGGCTCAGCTCAACCGGCTGGGCGGCCGGGCCATCGGCCTTTGCGGCATGGACGGCCAGCTGTTCCAGGCGGAGCGGCTGGATGAAAAGTACGGCCTGGTGGGCCGCATCACCGGCGTCAACGCAGACCCGGTGGAAAACGCCCTGACAAACGGATACATCCCGGTGGTGTCCACCGTGGCCCAGGGCATGGATGCCGACACCGCCTACAACATCAACGCCGACACCGCCGCCGCCAAGCTGGCCGCCGCCATGGGCGCGGAAAAGCTCATTTTGCTGACCGACGTCCGCGGCCTTCTCCGGGATCCCCACGACGAGGACACCCTCATCCACGTGGTCCACACCTACGAGGTGCCGGAGCTGGTGGCCCAGGGCGTCATCTCCGGCGGCATGATCCCCAAGATGGACTGCTGCGTGGATGCCATCGCCGGCGGCGTGGAGCGGGTCCACATCCTGGACGGCCGTATCCCTCACTCCATTTTGATCGAGCTGCTGTCCGACCAGGGCATCGGCACCATGCTGAAAAAGGAGGACTGAACCTATGAACAGCCAGGAGATCAAGGCCCTGACGGGCCAGTACATCCTCAACACCTACGGCCGCTTCCCGGTGGCCCTGGACCACGGACAGGGCGCCACGCTCTATGATCCCGAGGGGAAGGCCTACATCGACTTTGCCAGCGGCATCGGCGTGGCCAGCCTGGGCTACGGCGACGGCGACTGGGTCAAGGCCATCACGGATCAGGCCGGGAAGCTGGGTCACAGCTCCAACCTCTTCTACACGGAGCCCCCCGCTAAACTGGCCCAGCTCCTCTGCCAGCGCACCGGCATGGCCGGCGTGTTCTTTGCCAACGGCGGCGGCGAGGCCAACGAGGGCATGATCAAGCTGGCCCGGAAGTACAGCTTTGACAAGTACGGCAAGGGCCGCGCCACCATCATCACCCTCAACAACTCCTTCCACGGCCGCACCATCACCACCCTGACAGCCACCGGCCAGGAGGTGTTCCACAACTACTTCTTCCCCTTCACCGAGGGCTTCCGCTACGCCGACGCCAATGACAAGGCCTCCCTGGAGGCCGCCGCCGGGGACGACGTGTGCGCCGTCATGGTGGAGCTGGTCCAGGGCGAGGGCGGCGTGCTGCCCCTGGACAGGGATTACGTCCAGGCCCTCTCCAAGCTCTGCGCGGAGCGCGACTGGCTGCTGCTGGTGGACGAGGTCCAGACCGGTGTGGGCCGGACCGGCAGGCTGTTCGCCTTCCAGCACTACGGGATCCTGCCCGACGTGGTGTCCTTCGCCAAGGGCATCGCCGGGGGCCTGCCCATGAGCGGTATCATGGCCAATGCCAAGTGCCGGGAGGTGCTGGGCCCGGGCATGCACGCCACCACCTTCGGCGGCAACCCCGTCTGTGCCGCCGCCGGTCTGGTGGTCCAGGAGAAGCTGAGCGATGCGTTCCTTGCCCAGGTGGAGCAGAAGGGCGCGTACCTGCGGCAGAAGATCGAGGAGCTGGACCTGCCCTGCTTCGGCGCCACCCGGGGCTTAGGCCTCATGATCGGCATTGCCGTGCAGGACGGCTGGACCAACAAGGACATCGCCGGCAAGCTGATCGAAAACGGCCTGCTGGTCCTGACCGCCGGCCCCGGTATGCGGCTGCTGCCGCCGCTGGTGATCTCCCAGGCGGAGATGGACCAGGGCCTGGCCGTCATGAAGCAGGTCCTGGGCTGAGAAAAAAGAAAGACCTCTGTTCTCTCCGTCCCGCGACGCCCAGGGAGGCACTGCCATTTACAGTGGCAGTAACAGTAGCATTTACATTAACAGTTACAGTTACAGTAACAGTAACGGGAGGATTTTATAAAATTTTCCCGGGAGACTGCGCGGCACCGCGCGGCCAATTCTGAAGAAGCGAGGAGACGCCCATGGAAAACCACACCCATTTTCTCAAACTCCTGGATTTCACTCCCGCCGAGATCCAGCAGTTCCTGGACACCGCCGCCGACCTGAAGGCCAAGAAGAAGGCCGGCATTCCCCACCGCTACCTGGAGGGGAAGAACGTGGCGCTGATCTTTGAAAAGACCTCCACCCGCACCCGCTGCGCCTTTGAGGTGGCCGCCCAGGATCTGGGCATGGGCTCCACCTACCTGGGGCCCACCGGCTCCCAGATCGGCGTGAAGGAGTCCATCGCGGACACCGCCCGGGTGCTGGGCCGGATGTACGACGGCATCGAGTACCGGGGCTTCGGCCAGACCATCGTGGAGGAGCTGGCCAAGTACGCCGGCGTGCCCGTGTTCAACGGATTGACCAACGAGTTCCACCCCACCCAGATCCTGGCGGACTTCCTGACCATTCAGGAGCACTTCGGCAAGCTCCGGGGCGTGAAGCTGGTGTACCTGGGCGACGCCCGGTTCAACATGGGCAACAGCCTGATGGTGGGCTGCGCCAAGATGGGCATGCGCTTCGTGGCCTGCGCGCCCAAGGCGTATATGCCGGACCAGGCCCTGATCGACACTTGTCAGGCCATCGCCGCCGAGACCGGCGCCGTGCTGGAGTTCATTGAGGACCCCATGGCCGCCACCAGGAACGCCGACGTGCTCTATACCGACGTGTGGGTCTCCATGGGCGAGCCCGTGGAGGTCTGGCAGGAGCGCATCGCGGCTCTCGCCCCCTATCAGGTGACGAAGGCCCTGATGGACAACGCCGGTCCCCAGTGCAAGTTCATGCACTGCCTGCCCGCCTACCACGACCACAAGACCCAGGTGGGCAAGGAGATGGGCGAGAAGTTCGGCCGGGACGCCATGGAGGTCACCGACGAGGTGTTCGAGTCCGATGCCTCCATCGTCTTTGACGAGGCGGAGAACCGCATGCACACCATCAAGGCCGTCATGTACGAGCTGATGAAGTAAACACCGGATGAAACGGCAGGGCCGCCCCTCGAAAGAGGGGCGGCCCTGTTTGCTTTGTGAGCTCAGGCCGGTTCGCCGGGGACCCAGTCGGAGGAGACAGCGATCCACTCCGGCGTGTCGGCGAAAGCGGAGTCCGAATAGCGGCAGGCCGCCAGCACGGTCCAGGTGGTCTGGCCGTGGTCGTCGGTGATCCGCACCGCCGCCACCAGGGTCTCGCCGCGCTCCAGGCGCAGGGCGGTCTGGAAACTCTCTCCGTCATAGAGCTGGACATAGCCCTGCTCCCGGTACAGCGGCACCGCCTGGGATACGGGAAGCGCCTGCTCCGGCTCCGTCTCCTGATTTCGGTACAGGCACAGATCCACCGCCGTGGGCGCCAGGGCGATGTCGGGGTCCGGCTGGATGTGCAGGTCCAGCGCCCCGAACGAGACCTTCCCCGCGCCTTGGTGCAGCGTCATGTCCCAGCTGCCCTCCACCCGGAGCTGATAGACCCCGGGCAGGCAGTCGTACAGGATGTCAAAGGGGCTGGAGCGGGTGACGCCGCCGTCGGTCAGGGCCGCGGAGAGGGTGATCGCCGGGTCCATCGGCAGCTCCCAATTCTCCGCCGCAAAGCCGCTCCCCTGCCGGAGAGCCTCGGTCCGGAACTGCCGCCCGTCGGAGAGGACGGCGGTAAAAACGGCGGCGGTGTCCCCGGTCCACTCCTTGGGAAACACGGTGACCGTCAGGGTCACGGTCTCCGCCGCCGCGTCAAAATCCGTGACAGTCACGGCGTGATTAGATAGTATATTATCTTTTTCGTCTAATATATTGCTGATTTGACCGGTCATCTGGCCGGTGAGGTCGTTCAGCTGCGCGCTGACCTGGCTCTGGACGCCCGCCATCTGGGACCGGAGGTCGTCCATCTGCCGGTTCAGGGAGACCAGCCTGCCCGCCGCCAGCGCCGCGCCCAGCACCAGCGCGAAGCCCACCACGGCGGCGGCCAGTTTCCTGTTCCGGCTCCACCGGGGCCGGAACGACGCCAGGTATTTCTCCGCGATGGCCTCCGCCGCCGCCAGCTCCCGGTCTGACGGCTCCGGGGCGGTGGAGGGCCCATCCGGCGCCGCGCCGCCGTTTTCCGCTGAGGCGGCTCCAACTCCGCTTCCTTTGGCGGGCCCCGCCTCCCCGGCGGGGGGCTCCATCCCCAGCAGCGTCCCCACGGTGACGGCGAACAGGCGGCTCATGGCGATGAGCTTCTCCAGCTCCGGCACGGCGGCGTCGGCCTCCCAGCGGCTCACCGCCTGGCGGCTGACCCCCAGCCGCTCTCCCAGGGCCTCCTGGCTGAGCCCGGCGGCCTTGCGGTGCGCCTGAATGCGGCCGCCCAAGGTTTTGGCTTCTTCCATGGGGACACCTCCTTTTTGTGCCCTCAGCATACCAAAATCGGGCCGGCAAGGCAACCACCGGCGGCCTTCCAGCGTGTCAACCAGTGATTGCGGCGGCAGAAAAGTACGGCGAAAGCGGTCAAAATCACCATATACTGTCCAAAAATAAGCGGTAAAAATGCGATTAGTTTGTGCGACTTGACAAATCCTACTCTTTCGCATACAATAAAACAGTCATTTACGACCACAAGAGGAGAGGGGTTTGAGACTTTGAAAATGCAGCGTTCCGCGGGCATTCTGCTGCCCGTGTTCTCCCTGCCGGGGCCCTACGGCATCGGCACCCTGGGCAAGGAGGCCCGGGCATTCGCAGACTTTTTGAAGGCCGCCGGCCAGCGCTGGTGGCAGATTTTGCCGGTGGGCCCCACCGGGGCCGGGGACTCCCCCTACACCAGCGTGTCCACCTTCGCGGGCAACCCGCTGCTGCTGGACCCGGAAGCCCTGGCGGCGGAGGGACTGCTGACCGGGGAGGATCTGGACCGGCTCCGGGTGCCGGAGGGTCCCGTGGACTACGGCGCCCTGTATGAGAGCCGGGAGCGGATGCTGCGCACCGCCTTCTCCCGCCTCAGCGGCGACAAGGCCCAGGCGATGCGGGAGTTTGCGGACCGGCACCCCTGGGTCCGGGAGTTCGCCCTGTACCAGGCTGCCAAGGTCCATTTCGGCCAGCAGCCCTGGTACCAGTGGCCCGACGAGCCCCTGCGCCGCCACGAGAGCGCCGCCGTGGAGCACTGGCGGGGGGTCCTGGCGGAGGAGGTGGCCTTCCACACCGCCGTGCAGTACTGGTTTGCCGTCCAGTGGGAGGCGCTGAAAGCCTATGTCAACAGCCTGGGCGTGGGCCTGATCGGGGACCTGCCCATCTACGTCTCTCTGGACAGCGCCGACGTCTGGGCCGAGCGGAAGGAGTTCCTGCTGGACCAGACCGGCAGACCCTCCAAGGTGGCGGGCGTCCCGCCGGACTACTTCTCTGAAGAGGGCCAGCTCTGGGGAAACCCCCTGTACGACTGGAAGGCCCAGAAGGCCGACGGCTTCGGCTGGTGGATCCGCCGGGTGGAGGGCGCCTCCACCCGCTTCGACGCACTGCGCCTGGACCACTTCCGGGGCTTTGAGAGCTACTGGGCCGTGCCCGCCGGGTCCGCCACCGCCAAGACCGGCCAGTGGGAGAAGGGCCCCGGCATGGACCTTTTGGGGGTCCTCACCAACTGGTTCCCCCAGATCACCTACATCGCCGAGGACCTGGGGATCCTGACCGACGATGTCCACCGGCTGCGGGACGCCTCGGGCCTGCCGGGCATGAAGGTGCTGGAGTTCGCTTTCTCCGGGCCGGACAACGCGTACCTGCCCCACCATTACACCAACCCCAACTGCGTGTGCTACACCGGCACCCACGACAACGACACCGCCCTGGGCTGGTACGCCGGGGCCTCTGACAAGGAAAAGGCCTTTGCAAAGACCTACCTGGGGGCGGAGGACGGCGAGAGCGCCCGGCGGACCCTGCTGCGCGTCGGGCAGACCAGTATGGCGGTGCTGTTCGTGGCCCAGATGCAGGACTACCTGGGCCTTGGCGGCGAGGCCCGGATCAACGTGCCGGGCGTGGCCAACGGCAACTGGCGCTGGCGGATGGCCTCCGGCGCCGCCACGGCGGAGCTGGCCGAAGAGATCCGCGCCCTGACCGCCGCCGCCAGCCGCTGCTGAGGCTTGACGGCGGTTTGGGAACATGATATGATTTCCCCGTCCCCGGGAAGACGGACTCTGACCGGCGGACCCAACAAGCGAGGCCGCCGGAACCGGCGGGCCGGAGTTCTGTCGTTCTGGCGGCGAGGCGTTTTCCGAGCCGTGAGACGGGGAGTGGGCACGGAGGAACCTCCGCGCCCGGACGAGACTGTCCGCGTCCCCTTCGCCACGACGGCGGAGGGGACGCTTGTTTTTGGCCGTGGAGTCCACGGCGAACCGTGAAGCGCGCCGGTCCCGACCGGTTTTGGGCGTGCCGCCGCGCGTGAATTCTCACCGGAAGGAGCGATCACCATGGAGACACGGGTGGCGGTGCTGGCCATCATCGTGAAAAATCCGGAGGCGGTGCCGGCCCTCAACGACCTGCTGCACCGGTACGCCTCCCGCATCATCGGGCGGATGGGGGTGCCCTATCACGCCCGGGGGGTCAACATCATCAGCGTGGCCATGGACGCCCCGGCCGACGAGATCTCAGCCCTGTCGGGCAAGATCGGGCGGCTGGCGGGGGTCACCGCCAAGACTGTCTACGCCCCGGAGGAGGCCCTGTAAGCCTGCCGGGAACATCATGAGAAAAGAGGTAACGGACATGAAACACTGGAAGAAGCTGCTGTCCCTGGCCCTGACGCTGGCATTGGCCCTGTCCCTGGCCGGATGCGGCAAGACCGATCCCCAGGATACTGGGGCCGAGGACCAGACTCAGACGGAGGAGCAGACGGAGGAGCCCGTGAGCGAGAGCTACTCCATCGCCGCCCTGAAAGGCCCCACCGCCATGGGCCTGGTGAAGCTGATGAGCGACACGGACGAGAAGGCGGCCCAAATGCTGGACTCCAGCAAACCCTATGAGGGGGAAGTGGGCAACCTTTACACCTTCACTCTGGCTGCCTCTGCCGATGAGGTCAGCCCCCTGCTGATGAAGGGGGAGCTGGACATGGCCTGCGTGCCGGCCAACCTGGCGGCGGTGCTGTATCAAAAGACCGAGGGGGACATCGTGACACTGGCGGTGAACACCCTGGGCGTGCTCTATATCGTGGAGAACGGCAACGCCGTGACGTCTATGGCGGACCTGGCGGGCAAGACCATCGTGGCCTCCGGCAAGGGGTCCACGCCGGAGTATGCCCTGCGCTATCTGCTCTCTGAGAACGGCCTGGACCCGGATGCCGACGTGACCATCGACTGGAAGAGCGAGCACTCCGAGTGCGTCACCGCCCTGGCCACCGGCGCCGCCACCATCGCCATGCTGCCCCAGCCCTTCGTCACCGTGGCGGAGAACAAGATCTCCGGCCTGCGGACCGCTCTGGACCTGACGGAGCAGTGGGACGCCCTGGACAACGGCTCCGCCCTGCTCACCGGCGTGATCGTGGCCCGGCGGGAGGTGGTGGAACAAAACCCCGCCGCCGTGGACGCCTTCCTCAAGGACTACGCCGGGAGCGTGGAGTGGGTCAACGCCAACCCTGCCGACGCGGCGGAGCTGATCGGCTCCTACGGCATCGTGGAGGCGGCGGTGGCGGAGAAGGCCCTGCCCCACTGCAACATCGTCTGCATCACCGGCGCGGAGATGAAGGACAAGCTCTCCGGATACCTCCAGGTGCTCTTTGACGCCGACGCCAGCTCCGTGGGCGGCGCCCTGCCGGGGGACGATTTCTATTACGGCGCGTAATTTCGACAGGAAAGTATACAAAATGTAGGGAGGCGGCCGGTCATGCACAAGGGAAAAACGCCCCTGCGGCTGTGGGCGGTGGCCTTCTGGCTGGCGGTGTGGCAGCTGGCGGCCATGGCCATGGCCGCGGCCTACCGCCACGGCGGCCTGCTGCTGGCCTCGCCTCTGACGGCCCTGGGGCGGCTGGGAGAGCTGGCGGTCACCGCCGCCTTCTGGACCGCCGTGGGCCGCTCCGCCGCCGCCATCCTGGGGGGCTTTCTCCTCTCCTGCGCCCTGGCCGTGGCCTGCGCCGCCTTGGCCGCCCGGTGCCGGGCGGTGCGGGAGCTGCTGGGGCCGCTGGTGGCGGTGGTGAAGGCGGTGCCGGTGGTGTCCTTCATCATCCTGGCGCTGTTCTGGCTGAATACGGCGGCGCTGCCCCTCTTTATCTCGGCGCTGATGGTGTTCCCGCCGGTATACCTCAGCGTGCTGGAGGGCATCGGCCGGGCGGACCGGAAGCTGCTGGAGATGGCGAAGGTGTTCCGCGTGCCCTGGGGGCGGCGGGCGGCGGGGATCTACCTGCCGGCGGTGCTGCCCTCTTTCCGCGCGGCGGTGTCGGTGTCCCTGGGGCTTTGCTGGAAGGCCGGCGCCGCGGCGGAGGTCATCGGATTGCCCGCCGGGACCATCGGCGAGCGGCTCTACACCGCCAAGGTGTACTTCGAGACCGGGGACCTCTTTGCCTGGACCGCCGTGATCGTGGCGGTGTCTGTTGGCTTTGAGAAGCTGTTTTTGCGGGCGGTGGACGCCCTGGCGGGAAAGGCGGGGTGCTGATGGAGCTGCGCGCGGAACATCTGTGGAAGTCCTACGGCGGCGCGGAGGTCCTGCGGGACGTGTCCCTTGCTGTGACGGCCGGGGAGCCGGTGTGTCTCATGGCTCCTTCCGGCACCGGCAAGACCACGCTGCTGCGGCTGCTGATGGGCCTGGAGCGGCCGGACCGGGGCCGCATCACGGCGCCGCCGGGCCTGCGGTGGGCCGCCGTGTTCCAGGAGGACCGGCTGCTGGAGTATCTGGACGCCCAGGGCAACCTGCGCTTTGCCCTGGGTGCCGCCCTGGAGGCGGAGCGGGCCGCCGCGCTGCTGGCGGAGCTGGGCCTGGGGGACGTGGGGGACAAGCCGGTCCGGGACTACTCCGGCGGCATGAAGCGCCGCCTGGCCCTGGCCCGGGCGCTGCTCTCGCCCGCCGACGCCCTGGCTCTGGACGAGCCCTTCACGGGTTTGGACGAGGCATCCCGGGACTGCTGTCTTGCGGCGGTGGACCGTCTTGCGGCGGGGCGGCTGCTGATCCTGGCCAGCCACAGCGGCGGCGACGCCGCGGCCCTGGGGGCCCGGATCGTGACCCTGGGCGGACATTGAAAACCTTTGCACAGCGATTTTGGTGCCATCTTCGACTTTTTTCGGGGATGGCGCCGGATTTTTTGCAAAAAAGTTCCGATTGGGGGTAGCAATCCCGGGGAGACTGTGATAAAATCGCAGGGTATATCGTCCGTGCCGCCCGTCCCGCGGGGAAGAGGGTGCCGGCATACCGGAAGGAGATCCTTATGATCAAAATTACCACCGACTCCACCTGCGACCTGCCGGAGGAGCTGCTGGAACAGCACCATATCACCGTCCTGCCCCTGGGTATTGTGAAAGCGGGCAAGCTGTATCAGGACGGCATCAACATCCGTACTGCCGACATCGCCGCCCATGTGGACGCCGGCGGCGAGATCACCACCACCAACGCCGTCAACGTGGCGGACTACGAGGCAGTGTTCCGCCGGGAGACGGAGCGGTACGACGCCGTCATCCACATCAACATCGGCATGGGCTTCTCCTGCTGCCACCAGAACGCCAAGCTGGCGGCGGAGGAGGTGCCGGAGGTCTACGTGGTGGACTCCGGCAACCTGACCATGGGCCATGGGATGCTGGTGCTGGCGGCGGCAGAGGCTGCCGAGGCCGGAAAGAGCGTGGGGGAGATCCTGGCGCTGCTGGAGGACATGATCCCCCGGATCGAGACCAGCTTCGTGCTGGACCGGCTGGACTATATGAAAAAGGGCGGCCGCTGCTCCGCCGTCACGGCCCTGGGCGCCAATCTTTTGAAGCTCCACCCCTGCGTGGAGGTCATCGACGGCCGGATGTCCGTCACCAAGAAGTACCGGGGCTCCATGGAAAAGGTCCTGGGCGAGTATGTGCGGGAGCGGCTGGCGGGCCGCACGGACATCGACACCCGCCGCATCTTCCTGGTGGACACCTGCCGCACGCCGGGTCTGACGGAGAGCGTCCGGGCCATTCTGGAGGAGGACGGCCGCTTCGGCCAGATCATCTGCGGCAAGGCCGGCTGCACCATCTTCTGCCACTGCGGGCCGGACACCCTGGGTCTGGTGTTCCTGCGGAAATGAGCAAAAAAAGACAGAGGGCATTTGCCCTCTGTCTTTTTTGTCAGGCGTCTTATTTGACGGCGATGGCCTCGATCTCGCACAGCACGCCCTTGGGCAGCTCCTTCACCGCCACGCAGGAGCGGGCGGGCTTGGAGGTGAAGTACTTGGCATACACCTCGTTGAAGGCGGCGAAATCGCCCATGTCGGCCAGGAAGCAGGTGGTCTTGACCACGGACTCATAATTCACGCCGGCGGCCTCCAGGATGGCGCCCACGTTCTTGCAGCTCTGCTCAGCCTGGGCGGCGATGCCCTCGGGAACGGCGCCGGTGGCGGGGTCCACGGGGATCTGGCCGGAGGTGAACACGAACTCGCCCACAGTCCAGCCCTGGGAATAGGGGCCGATGGCGCCGGGGGCGGCGGTGGTGGAAATGACGGTCTTATTCATGGGAATCGTCCTCCTTTATTTGTAATAGGTACACCTATCATACCATATGGAGGAGAAAAGTCAATCGCCGTCCCTTGAGCGCCGGGGCGAATTGTGCTATGATAAAGGGGAAAAAACGACCACAGGCCCGGTTCGCCGGGCCGGAGGAGGATGTATGGACTGCTTTCGGCAGAGCCTGACGGAGAACAGCTACACCCGTCAGGAGGAGATGAACTTTGCCCGCTGCGACCGGCATCAGCGCGCCCGGGTGAGCACGCTGCTGAGCCTGGCGGCGGCCATGGCCGGGTACGACTACGACGCCCGGGGCCTGACCCATGACGTGCTCTGGGACAGGGGAGAGGTGTTCCTCCTGTCCCGGATCGCCCTGAAGATCCAGGACTGCCCCCGGGTCCGGGACGTGCTGGACGTGACCACCTGGGAGGACGGTACCAAGGGCGCCCACATGCAGCGGGTCTATGAGCTGCGGGACCAGGCGGGGGCGCTGCGCTGCGCCATCCGCAGCGACTGGGTGCTGGTGGATCCGCGGACCCGGCGCATCCTGCGGCCGGAGAGCTTCACCGCCAAGGCCATCACCACCTGCCCGGTGGACATCGACTGTCCGCCCACCCGGAAGGTGCTCCTGCCCCGGACGGGACTGGAGGAGTTGGGTACCCGCCCTGTCTACTGGTCCGACCTGGACGGCAACGGCCACTTGTACAGCGGCAACTACGGCGATATCGTCTGGGACTTCCTCCCCGCGGACCTGAGGGAGCGGACCCCCTCGGCCTTCTACATCAATTACAGCCGGGAGGCCACCCTGGACCAGGAGCTGCGGCTGCTGGGCATCCGGGACGGGGAGGACGCCTGCCTCATGGAGGGCGTTGGTCCGGGCGGCACCTGCTTCACCTGCCGCTGCGAATTCAGCAAATAAAACGTCGAAAACCGCCGGAAAACGGCGGTTTTCATGTTTTCAAGGACAAAATGCAAAAGATGCACAAAAATAGAAGAGATTTTTATTAAAACTGACAAACAAATTTTGAAGGAAAAAGGTGGATTTGTAACCGGTTTTGTAACCACTCCGTGATATACTGACAGCGTACCCAAAAATTAGGAGGTGGTTTTTGCTGCGGCGTGCGGATTCGCAGAGGCAGTGAGGGGGCCGTAAAACCGCTCGGCGTCGGGAAGATCCGGTACCGGATCTTCGGCTTTGTGCAGCAAAGCCGAAGGGGCGCTGATATCCCTGCGCGGGGAGCCGCGCGAGAATAGATGCAAAGGCAAACCGCCGGAAACGGCGGGACGCAAAGCAAGGGGGCTAAAGCGGCGATAGCCGCCACGCCGGCCCGGCCGCCATGTATTCGATCTCACGATAACGGAAGGAGAACGAAAGATGGCAAGAAAGAAGTTGCAAAAACTCTTCGCACTGCTGCTGACCTTCAGCATGACCATGAGCCTGCTGGGCGTCACGGCGTTCGCGGAGGACGAGGACGATGTGTACCTCCTGGAAGTCGGCCAGACCACGACGATCAGCAATTACACAGGCGTGTCCCAGCAGGATCGGGAGAAGTACACGAACCACCTGTGGGAGAGCAATAATCTTGAAGTGGCGACTGTGGAATGTAATGAGGACGGCGTTGTGACCGTCACCGGCGTGGGCGAGGGTACGGTTACCATCACCCACCGCTATGACGTGGTGGAGGTGCTTGAGCCGCCTGCGGTCAATCCGCAGTCTGTCCAGGTGCCGCCCACTCAGGAGCCGACTACCCAGGAGCCGACTACCCCGGAGCCGACTACCCCGGAGCCGACTACCCCGGAGCCGACT